>Ga0209692_10001159_pt1 | contig 39176 bp, 45 predicted proteins | sample tdDd472_FD_187129 | JGI IMG/M metagenome (GOLD analysis project Ga0209692, IMG submission 187129) | Marine sediment microbial communities from the Atlantic coast under amendment with organic carbon and nitrate - tdDd47.2 (SPAdes)... | ecosystem: Environmental > Aquatic > Marine > Coastal >...
ATAATTATATAGTAACCGGTTGCCAGTTTCTTACCAGATCAACAATGTCTTTTTCAGCCGCTGGCTTGGCAAAGTAAAATCCTTGTACGTGTTTGCAGCCCATCTCTTTAAGAATCTGTGCTTCTTGCAAAGTTTCTACGCCCTCGGCAATTATATCCATTTCTAGATTTTGACTAAGCGTAATAATCGAACGAACAAGCTCTAACAGTCCCTTATCATGCTCCATGTCTCGTACGAAGCTCTGATCTATTTTGAGGGTATTAATTGGATAGGCATGTAAATAATTCAGCGAAGAATATCCTGTTCCAAAATCATCTATAGCAATGCCCATACCGGCCCTGCGGCACATATTTAGAGTTTCTTTCGCCTTTTCTGGTTGCCCGATCAAAAGGCGCTCGGTAATTTCCAAATGAATCTGCTCTGCCTTAACATCGGTTTCACTCAATGTGTCGTAGATGTTATTAACAAAATCAGGCGCAGAGAAATCTTTGCTAGAGAAGTTCACGCTCATATGCAGCTCTTTGTGATAGCGCGTGCTTTCCTGAATGTGTTTAAGTGCTCTACAAGCTTTTTTAAAAGCCCATTTACTAGCATCGATAATTTGTCCGGTTTCCTCGATAACGGGAATGAATATGGCCGGGGAAATAAATCCTTTTTCTGGATGGAACCAACGCATCAGAGCTTCAAAGCCAGAAATCTCACCTGTATGTAGGTTTACAACAGGTTGATAAAACAGCGTAATTTCATCATTATCCCGATCCAGAGCCTCTTTAAATTCATTAGCCATTCTTATTTGTTCGATCGCATCGGCTTCTTCAGCATAAATAAGTTCTAATGTTTCAACGCCAGATAGTTCATTGTCTTCAGCTCTGGCCTCAATGCGGTCGAGTGTGTCGCGATAACGCGTCATAATGACTTGCATTGCCATGCGTATAACAGGGTCAGCATCATTCAAACGTCGTGTAAAATCATCTTTAGTGATTTCCAATACTTTGCATTCTTCAATGGCACGGATTGTAGCTGTTCGCGGCGCGTTATCTATTAAAGACATTTCTCCGATCATCGCACTGGGGCCGCGTGTCCCAATAATACGTTCTTCACCGGAATGACTGGCAATAACGACTTCTACTTTGCCGCTTTCGACAATGTAGGCTTTTTGGCCGACCTCACCCTGACGCATGATAATGTCGCCGGGTTTAAAGGATTTTGGAGATTTTTCTGATTGATACATTTCTCTAATCTAGTAATTGCCCCACACTGTATAATACTATGAAATAAAAGTATTATCATTTAGTTAATGAGACATCTTTTTCTCTATAAATGCAATGCATTGAAGATCATTGTATTCAGTAATATTTGTTTTTTTATGAATCAGTGTATAAAGCCCTTTATTCATAAGTGTGCAGTTTTTTGTAAGAATACTTGACAAGAGGTATAAAGCATCGTTATGTTCGCTCCTCGTTAGGGAAAAATAATAGAGCTACAATGCCTAAAGGTTTAATAAGACAATGAAAGTTTCAAATTCGCTTAAAACATTAAAAAGTCGTGATCGTAATTGCCGTGTTATTCGTCGCAAAGGGCGCGTATACGTGATTAATAAGAAAAATCCACGTTTTAAAGCACGCCAAGGATAATATTAGTAAGGTCGGAGGGGAGTAGCGTTTTCTCTTTGCTAGGAAGATTATTCGCCACCGCGGACACATGTTCGCGGTTTTGTCATGTGCGGTGCTATATTTATATGGTAATCAACCATGATTCAGAGAATATGCAGGTGTTTTTCAAAATACTAATAAGTCTTGTTGAAAATTGTGCTAGTAAGCAATTCTCGGGGGTGCATTCACCTTCTTTCTCTGATATATCCTAGGGTAATTGAATTCTATTCATTGGGATGTGTGATTTATGTTCTCCAAACTTTTTGGTTTTATGTCTGCCGATATGGCAATCGATCTGGGTACTGCGAATACATTGGTATATGTCAAGGATCAGGGAATTGTTCTTAACGAGCCTTCCGTGGTCGCGATATCTGTTGTAGGCGGGAAAAAACAGACATTGGCCGTTGGTGATGAAGCCAAACAGATGCTAGGCCGAACTCCCGGTAGCATTGTTGCAACGCGCCCATTGCGTGATGGCGTGATTGCTGATTTTGAAGTCACCGAAGCGATGATTAAGCATTTTATTCGCAAAGTGCATAATCGCCGCACATTTGTTTCGCCTAAGATGATTATTTGCGTGCCTTCTGGCTCTACAGCTGTTGAACGCCGCGCTATCCAAGAATCTGCTGAAAGTGCTGGAGCAAGTCAGGTTGGCTTGATCGAAGAGCCTATGGCTGCAGCAATAGGGGCAGGTCTTCCCGTGACTGAGGCGACAGGCTCGATGGTCGTTGATATAGGCGGGGGTACAACAGAAGTCGCTGTGATCTCTCTTGGTGGTATTGTCTATGCGCGCTCAGTTCGTGTGGGCGGGGATAAAATGGATGAGGCTATTATCGCTTATATTCGCCGCGTGCATAATCTATTAGTTGGAGAAAGTACTGCAGAGCGAATCAAAAAAGAGATAGGCTCGGCTTGTATACCCGGTGATGGAGAAGGGCGCACAATGGAAATCCGTGGTCGTGACCTTATGAACGGCGTGCCCAAGGAGATAGTGATTACCGAGCGTCAGATTGCTGAAGCTTTGGCTGAGCCTGTGGGGCAGATCGTTGAAGGTGTGAAGGTGGCTCTCGAGCATACTGCGCCGGAACTTGCCGCAGATATTGTTGATCGTGGTATTGTCCTGACTGGTGGTGGAGCATTATTAACCAATTTGGACTTTGTACTGCGCCATGCAACAGGCCTTGCAGTTACGCTGGCCGATGATCCTCTATCTTGCGTGGCTTTAGGAACTGGTCACGCCCTTGAAGCTGGTAAGTCGTTGCGCCATGTACTGATCGGTACGTATTAATTGTGCTAACTATCTTTTTGCTTCTTAAGACTTCTTAAATGCTGCTCATATGTTAATTGTGCATTGAACAAAGGCCGTTATCTCTTTAATGTGGCTGGTTAAAGTTATAGTGATTTGAAAAATAAATCCTTTTCAAAATCTTATAAAGATAAAAAGGCTTACGTAATTGGGACACTACTTGAAAGTCAGAAGCACTGCGCGCCTGTTTCCCATGCCATGGGCAGGGTCTTCTTTTACGACCGGAGTGTTGATGGTCGTAAGTGTTTTTCTTATGGTGTTTTCCTCGTTCCGCCCTGATGCCTTCGTAGGTATGCGTGTTTTTACTACAGATATTTTTCGGGCACCGTTATCCGTTATTAGCTATCCTTTTCAGCAAACTACATTGTTGCTTCATGATATTACTGATTTTGCGCAAGTGCAGGCTGATAAGCTGCGTATGGAACAGGAAAACGTTCGCTTGCGCCAGTGGTATCAGACAGCACTTTTGCTGGATTCCGAGAACAGGGCTTTGCGTGAGCTTTTGAATTTGCGGGTTGATCCGACTTATGTACATATCGCCGCACGTATACTTGCTGATTCAGGAAACACCTATGTTAAGAGTGTTCTGGTCGCAGTAGGGCTGCGTGATGGAGTAAAGAAAGATGCCGCTGTTGTTGCCGGAGAGGGGCTTATTGGCCGTGTGGTAGAGGTAGGGGATGAGACTTCTCGCGTTCTTTTAGTTAATGACATTAACTCGCGTGTGCCCATAGTCGTGGAAGATACCGGCCAGCACGCAATTATGGCAGGAACCAATGAGACTAACCCGCGCTTGATACACGTTCCAAAGGATAGTGAAATATCAGAAGGGGCACGCATTATTACATCGGGTTATGGCGGGGTATTTCCGCAAGGGCTTCCTGTTGGGCGTGTGCGTTTTGACAAAGATGGAGAAATGTACGTTGTCTTATTCTCCGATTTCGACAAGCTTCAGATCGTGCGCGTGCTGCAAAGAGGCACTGCTGCGGAAAGGATTAGGTAAGAAAGAATAACCATGCATTCATTCGCAGATCAATTCCCTGTAATTCTTCGCATGTTGGTAGTTTACCTGCTGATGTTTGTGTTGTTTTTGCTTAATACGATTTCTATCGCAACACCGATTTCCGGCACTATTGATGTGCCCTTTATTATTATGGTGCTTTACTATTGGTCAATTTATCGCCCAACGCTTATCCCACCACTCTTGGTATTTGCTGTTGGGGTTTGTTTTGATCTGTTGAGCGGCTGGCCAGTGGGGCTTAGCTCCTTTATCTTTTTGTTGCTACGTCATGTTATTGTGTCGCAGCGCGTATTTCTGACCGGACAACCATTTACGGTAGTTTGGATTGGTTTTATGATGGCCGGGTTAGGAGCTATCTCTTTGCAATGGCTTCTCTTTGGGCTTACACGGCTGCAATGGGGAGGCATTGATCCGGTTATTATAACTAGTTTCGTAGCGATTATGCTTTTTCCATTTGTTTCCTTAGTGCTGCATTTCTCGCATAAAGTATTGCCTTATATCCAAGACCAATATAGCGCGGTGCGGTAGAAGTAGGCGCCTAAGTATCGATGCCTGAAGATAAATGAAAGCAACTTTAAAGTATGTATCACGATGACTACAGCGAAAAACTCTTTTCCCGTCGGGCTTTTGTCATTGGGGGCCTGCAACTCTGTGGTTTGGCGATATTAGGCGTACGCCTTGCTTGGCTGCAAATTGCGCAGGGTAAGCGCTACAAAATGCTTTCGGATAAAAACCGGATTAATATAAAAATTCTTCCCCCTCCTAGAGGCGAGATTGTTGATCGCTTTGGTGTGCCTTTGGCTGTGAACACGCAGACCTACCGCGTTCTGATTATCCCCGAGCAGACAGATAACATAGAAAAATCGTTGCGAGCTTTGCAAGGGGTTATCTATGTTGAAGAGGAGCATATCCAGCGTATCTTAAAGGAATCAACCAAAACGGCGAAGTTCATTCCTTTGCGTATTAAGGAGGGCTTGTCTTGGGGCGATGTAGCCAGAGTTGAAGTGCGATTGCCGGATTTGCCCGGGATATTTATCGATGTCGGGGATATTCGCTCTTATCCTTATCGGGATGCAACAGCGCATATTGTGGGCTACGTTCGTGCTGCTTCCAAAGAAGATCTTGAAGCCGATGACCCGGTATTGCGCCTGCCTGGTTTTCGCATTGGTAAAACAGGTATAGAGAAGGTCTACGATGAAGAAATGCGCGGCAAGCCCGGTGCTGCGGAAGTAGAGGTTAACGTAGTAGGTCGCGAGGTGCGTGAACTCAAACGTAAAGATCCGCTTTTGGGTAGGCGTGTAACGTTGACCATAGACGGCGAGCTTCAGCGCATTACACAAGAAACGCTTTCGGCTCATAAGAGCGCATCCGCTGTCATTATGGATGCTTATTCCGGTGCGATTTATGCTATGGCTTCTTATCCATCTTTTGATCCTAATATTTTTGTGCGCGGATTTACGACCGAGGAATGGCAAGCTATTGCCGAAGATACGGGGCATCCTCAAACCAACAAGGCTATATCCGGGCAATATCCACCGGGGTCAACTTTTAAGATGATTACGGCTCTGGCAGGTCTGAAAGCGGGCATTATCAATCGTGATACCCTTGTTTTTTGCCCCGGTCATTATGAGTATGGCAAGAGCCGATACCACTGTTGGAAGCGCGGAGGTCATGGGTATGTCAATCTTCAGACGGCCTTGCAAGAATCCTGTGACACATATTTTTACAAAATATCTACCGAGATAGGTATTGATGCGATAGCTGATATGGCGCGGCGTTTTGGCCTTGGTGAGAATCTAGGGCTGGAGCTTGGTGCCGAAGCGTCTGGTTTGATCCCGGATGAGGCATGGAAAAAGAAAACACTGGGAACTATTTGGTATCCCGGAGAAACTATCATTTCTAGTATTGGGCAGGGTAATATTCTTACCACGCCTTTGCAGCTTGCTGTGATGACTTCGCGTCTTGTTAACGGTGGGCTTGGTGTTAAGCCATGGCTTACAGGCTATGTTGGCGAACAATATTTAGGCCGCAATGATTGGGAAAATCTGGATATAAATCCTAAACATTTAGCGCTTGTGCGTAGTGGGATGGATCGCGTTGTCAATAATAGAAAAGGTACTGCTCATAAATCACGTATTGATATTGAAGGTATGGAAATGGGCGGAAAAACCGGAACAGCACAGGTTCAACGAATCACGCCTGAGCAGCGTCGTCTTGGTGTTAAGAACGAAGATTTGCCTTGGCGCCAGCGTCACCACGCGCTTTTTGTGGGATATGCGCCTGTTAATGATCCGCGTTATGTTTGCTCTGTTGTGATAGAGCACGGTGTTGGTGGCTCTAAAGCAGCCGCGCCGATAGCTAAAGTATTGCTGGAACAAACGCAAAGGCGCGATCCGGCCGGTACGCACATGCAGCCGGAAGTTTTAGAAAACAAGGAACAGGAAACAGATCTGGAATTACCTTCTGAACAAGCCGAGCATCCTTTAGGGATATCTACTTTGTTATGGCCACCCAAAAAGCCAGAGCGAAAAAAGCGACAAGTGCATCCCTTGCCGCCAACGTTAGCGCCGAAGACCGAGGTTTTGCCGGAGATAAATCAAGACGTGAGTAAGACAACGAGGAAGCTCTATAATAATTAACGATACTTCAATGCGAGAAGGAAGCGCCAACAATGCAATCTATGTTTAGGGAATACGACCTTAGCATTGCCCAAAAGCTAGCCAAAATGAATTGGGGGCTGATACTCTTGATTTTTTGTATGGCGGCGATTGGAACAGCGTCTTTGTATTCGGCGGCTGGCGGGAATTTTGATCCATGGGCGTCGCGTCAGCTTATGCGCTTTGGCGTGGGCGTTATTGGTATGTTTATCATTGCTATGATGGATATACGCTGGTGGTACCGCCTGACATGGCCGCTCTATTTTATTGGCATGATATTGCTGATCTTTGTGGAGGTGAAGGGGCATGTCGGTATGGGCGCACAGCGCTGGATTGATTTGGGCTTTATGCGGCTGCAACCCTCCGAGCTAATGAAGATAGCTGTTGTTATGGCTCTGGCACGTCACTTTCACGGCGCTAGCCCCGAACAGGTCAGGCGCATTCCCTTTCTTATTGTTCCTGCGATGGTTATTTGCGCGCCAGTTGGATTGGTATTGCTTCAGCCGGATTTAGGAACTTCGCTTATGATTGTCATGGCCGGAGCTGGTATGGTCTTTATGGCCGGAGCACCGCTTTATCTGTTTATAGGTGCAGGCGTTCTTACTGCTATTAGTATTCCTATTGGTTGGCAGTTCTTGCATGATTACCAAAAACAGCGTGTGCTTACTTTTCTAAATCCAGAATCTGATCCTTTGGGGGCTGGTTATCACATTACCCAGTCTAAAATTGCAATTGGCTCAGGCGGGATAGAAGGCAAAGGTTTTATGCAAGGCACGCAAAGTCATTTGAACTTTTTGCCGGAAAAGCAGACTGACTTCATTTTTACCCTCTGGGTAGAGGAGTGGGGATTGTTTGGCGGGTTGTTTTTGCTTTCCGTGATCTTATTGATCTTTGTCGCGGGCTTTCGGATTGCTGTGCGTTGCCGCCATACTTACGGGCGTTACCTTGCACTGGGGATGAGCCTTAACTTTTCGCTCTATGTCTTTATCAATATTTCTATGGTGATGGGACTTATTCCAGTAGTGGGCGCGCCTTTGCCACTTGTTTCTTACGGGGGGACGTCGATGCTAGCGGCGCTTATAGGCTTTGGGTTGATGATGTCATGCGGCGTTCACCGCCATAGTAAAGTGACAAGGTAGTAATATTTATACTGTCGTTTTCACGCGCGCTTTCCATTTGGGGGTTATTCTTGACAATCGACTTCTTTTCGCGCCTGACCCATGCATTTGCGTAAAACCGCTTCCATTGTAGCTCTGGATATATCGAGTTCTTTTTTATCAAAATCTTTTTGTACGCGCTCAAAGATATCTTCAAAGCCCGGTTCCTTAAGGTTGGCCGTTATAACTTCGCGCGCGTAAGTCTGCATATTATCTCCCTCAAGCCCCAGCTCTTCTGCTGCCCAAAGCCCAAAGAGCTTGGCTAAACGCGCTTCTATTTTAAAGTCACGAACTCCGTCTTTAACAAAAGCTTTCTCAAAAACATCTTTACGATCGTCGAACAAGGTCATATACGTTCCTTATAAAAAAGATAAAATAAAAAGATATGAAATCATATTAATTGACGCCAATATACGCTTTATCTATCATCTGAATCTGTTTAAATCCATAAGTTATACAGATTTTATATGGATCATAACGTATTTTAAGAAGGTTTAAAAAGGACAACAGTAATGGCCAGACGCAAAAAACTCTATGACGGTAAAGCAAAAACGCTTTATGAAGGACCTGAAAGCGGAACAATTATCCAGTATTTCAAGGATGATGCTACGGCCGGGAATGGTGCAAAACACGCTATTATCCCTGGTAAGGGCGCTTTGAATAACCGTATTTCATCGCATTTACTGACTCAGCTTGAAGCTATTGGTATTCCGACTCACTTTATCCGTTCTCTTAATATGCGTGAGCAACTCGTGCGCGAAGTAGAGATTATTCCTGTAGAAGTGGTCGTGCGCAACATTTTGGCAGGCACTATATGCAAAAATTTGGGGCTGGAAGAGGGCGAACCTCTGCCCGATACATTGGTTGAGTTCTATTATAAGAAAGACGAACTTAATGACCCGCTTGTTAGCGCAGACCATATCGTAACTTTAGGCTGGGCTGATGAGTACGAAGTCGATGAAATTGTAGCTTATGCATTGCGCATCAATGATTTCCTAAGTGGCCTGTTTGCTGCTATTGGTCTGAAATTGGTAGACTTTAAACTTGAATTTGGTCGCCTGCAGGATGATGACGGTTATGTGTCTATTGTTCTGGCTGATGAGTTCTCACCGGATAACTGCCGTTTGTGGGACATGAAAACAGGCGAGAAAATGGACAAGGATCGCTTCCGCCGAGATCTTGGCGATTTGATCGATGGTTATGAAGTGATTGCCAAAAAGCTTGGTTTGATCCCCGAGGACTGCGCTGTTCGCAAAGAAAATGGCGAAGTCGATGAAGAGCTATTTGAAGGGCTTGAGCTCATTGAAAGTAAATCGGGGAAATAACTCTGTCCCTGAGATTTCAATACATGCAGGTAAAGTGCAAAAAAGATAACATTTTTGCTATATTTGACATTGTAGCCATAAAGGATTAAAACCACCCCATAATTTTAATAAACTTAATTTATGGGGTGATTTTTATGACTATTACAATCGTTGGGCGTTCATTGGAAAACGTAAAAAATGTTTTGAATGTTCTTCAGGACTATAATGCTTACAGTATTCAAAAGGGTGAGGAACCTCCTTTTAAATCCGATCAGTTAGAAACTGCAATGGCATCTATTTTGGCAGCAAAGGAAGATCCTGACGCCAAGGCTCCTTCTCAATTCAATGATGCGGCGCAGGAAATTGATGCTCCTATGGCTATTGAGGTGGAGTATAATTGTCAAAATCCTCTTCAGGATATGTTGTTACATGACACGCTTTTTTGTGAAGGTATGGTTCCCAATTCAATCGGTGGTAAGATTTATTCATCTACAGGGGCTGCAAAGGAAGATATTGGCGCCACTAACAAAGTGGGTGATGCGGTAGATCATTTTAGTGGAAGAAGACAGGATGGAAGATTACACGAAGAATTAGGCGCTTTCTTTAGCTTTCGTGATTCTCTCGCCAAACAAACTGACGCACTTGAATTGACTAACGATTAAGAAGCGGGGCGCGTAAAGGGAAAGCCTCTAAGGAGCAAACTGCTCTTGATAAACCCGTTCTTCCAGATGGTTGTCCGGGTCAAATAGTAAGGTTGAAGAAATATCTAAAGCTTCTTCAACCTCAACTATGGTGCAATCCCTAATTTCAGAAGAATCTGCCGACGCGCTTACCGGACGTTGTTTAGGGTTTATAACCTCAAAACGAACCTTAGCTGTGTTGAGCAGCACCGCTCCGGGCCAGCGCCGCGGACGGAATGCACTGATAGGTGTAAGTGGCAGGACATTAGCCCCCAATGGTACAATCGGCCCGGCTGCGGACGAGTTATAAGCCGTGCTACCTACCGGGGTAGAAAGCATAATCCCATCACAAACCAACAAGGGCAATCGCACTTTATCATTAACAAAGACCATGATCTTGGCAGAGCTATGCGTTTGGCGCAAAAGCGAAACTTCGTTGTAAGCAATGGCATCATGAACGCGCCCCTGCACATCGGTAGAGCGCATTCGCAAAGGATGTATTTTATAGCTTTGTGCATTTTGGATACGTTCGATCAGATCCTTATTCTTATACTCATTGAGCAAAAACCCGAGCGTGCCCAGATTAAGCCCATAAATAGGCAAATCTACACCCGTGAAATTATGCAAGGCACGCAGCATTGCTCCATCTCCACCAAGAACAACAATTGCTTCGGCGCTATCAAGGTCTTCGTGATGCCCGTATTTCTTGCTTAACTCACGAAAAGCGGCTTGAGGGCGGGGGTTGCTCGATGCAAAGAAATGAATTTTCATGCGAGTATCCTAATTATGCTGTTCTTGCCATTTAACAGGATTATTCAAGAATGCTTCGACCGAAGACAGAGTTTCTTCATCAAAATAACTATTGGCTTTAGCCACTTCTAAAACACTTTGCCACGTTGCCAGAGAATGTAAAGTAATGCCCAGATCTTTCATGTTTTTCTTGTTTTTTTCATAGATACCGTAATTGAAAAGAACAAAAGCGTTTTCAACATTTACCCCGGTTCGACGTAGAGCATCGACAAATATTTTTACACTACTGCCATGATTTTGTAAGTCTTCAACCAGCACAACATTCGTTGGGTTTTCAGCTCCGTTTTTCTCATGTAATACGCCTTCGATCTGCGCCATGTTGCCATGACCTTTGGGCTTTTTGCGCACATAGATCATAGGTTTCTTCAGGCGGTCTGCTAGTAGAGCAGAGTATGAAATTCCGGCAGTTTCGCCGCCAGCAAGAACATCAATATTTTCAGCTCCCATCTCTCCGGCTAGTAAACGCGCTCCATCACGCATAAGCATGTCGCGTTCTTTCGGGAATGAATTAAGCCGTCGACAATCGATGTATACGGGGCCTTTATTTCCTGATGTATAGGAAAAGGGCTCTCTCGCATTAAATAAGACTGATTTAGTTTGGATTAAAATTTCCGCTGCACGGTGCGCTATTTCTGTTTTTTCTTGGGCGGTCAAGGGGGCCTGTGGCTGTTCGTCAATTAAAGAAAAAAGCTCGGATATATTTGATTCAGTGGCCGCCAAAACCTTGGCTATACTTTCTGTTGAAGGCCAGCGGGGCTTTCCTTCCGGGCTCAGGCGTTTGCTTTTATTGAAAGATGTAGGGTCTAATCCGGCTTTTTTTGCCAACCCTGAAGGTGAGTAACCTTTCGCTGCCGCTAATCGATCAAGTCCTTGCCATATCTGAGCATGTGTAAACATAAATTATTATTCCGTCTTTGTAGTGTTTAAAAAAAATAGCCGCATTGTTTTGTAAAGGGTATTCGAATGCGAAACAAGCATTTGCAAACGAAGCTTAAAAATAGTTTTCAGGTCTCGCAGCTTCATGGGTTCAAGTTATAAGATCAAAGCCTATAAAACGTACGTAGGATAGTAATCCCATTAATTCACGCAAAGGTAAATAGGAAATTATTCATAATTTTCTTGACATAGCCAATTCTTTATATCATATATAAGAACATAAAGGGAACACTTGTATCTTTTTTAGACACAAAAATTTTCCCTCATTTCATAAAGATAAAAAAAGAAAGGCGTCACAAAGAGATGAGTGGGGTAAGCAAAAAGAACAAAACAAAAACCAACGGGCTTAAAAAGTGCAAGGAATATGCTCCATTTGAATCTGTGGAAGAAGCTTGGTTTTGGTTTATCACTGCGCAACAAGCACGCAATGATGGTGCTCGTTATGTCGCTGGCGCTGGAAATATGCCTCGCCCATGTGAGCCGGTGGATATTCTAAAAGTGCTAGATTCGCTGTATCGCAAGCGGCGTTTGTTGCGCGATCATTTGCTGGTACTTCGCCATTACGGACGGCGTCTTATGGCACCTGATCCGCGTCGTGTCAAAGAAAAGCGAGCGCATCATATCTGGTGTGAGGCGTTTGACCGTATTGGCCCGGTTTTAGCGGAAAAGGGCATCATTGCTTCTTATCATTGGACCGAGCAACACAGCCTCGCTTTTCTTAAGGAAGGGGAGCCAGCATGAGCGCCGTTAACGTTGGAACCAAAAAAGAATTTGCAAGCGCTATGGTCGGCCTTCAGGGCAAGCGCGTTTGGGTTGTTTTCACCGATCAAAGCGAGCTTAAATTTGTTCGTATGCTTAAACGAGGCTTTAGGCACTGTTTTGTGCTTATAAATGACGGGCAGCGCTGGATTAGTATCGATCCTATGGCCAACTATATGGAAGTCATGGTGCACGATCATTTGCCTGGCGATTTCAATTTTATTCGTTGGCTTGAAGATCATGGCCACAATGTCGCCGAGGCTAGACTTACGCGCAATATTATGACTTGTGCGCCGGTAATGCTTTTTACTTGTGTAGAGGCCTGTAAGCGCATTTTGGGCGTGCACAAATTTTCAATTCTTACACCATGGCAGCTTTATCGATATCTGGAATCTGCCCCAAATAAACAGGAGTACACATAATGGGAAGTTTATCATCTACCCCGAAAATAGCGAATCCCACCCCTCAGGCAAGTAACAGCACTCCAGTTGTTGTTGAAAAAACTGAAGAAGGTGACGCCCAAACTCAGGAAATAGAATCCGATGAGCGTAAGAAAAGCTTGCTTGCTCGTGACCGTAGCCGCTTGGGAACTATTAGTACCACATTGCAAGGTGTTTTAGGTAGCGTCGATGAAGATACAAGCCGCAAGACATTACTTGGGGAATAGGGAAACAGAATAAATAAGGAAGGTTGATTCATGACCGTCAAGACAATACAAAACAACAAAACGACTGCACTACAGCTACGCGAAGAGGCCGAGGACATGGTGCGTATGAAGCTTTTGCTACAGCGCTATGAAACGGCCAAAAAACATCGCGATGTGTGGAATACGCTTTGGGAGGAGTGCTACGATTTTGCATTGCCACAGCGCAGCGGCTTTTATGGCGATCTCAATCCCGGACAAAAACGTAACACCCGCATATATGATGCAACTGCCATGGACGCAGCGGATCAACTCGCTGCTAGCCTACTGGGTAATTTAACCCCGAGCTGGTCACAGTGGTTCGGTCTTAAGCCCGGCCCTGATGTTACGCCCGAACAAGCCAAGGCGCTTGCTCCTGTTTTAGAAAAAGCAGCCAAAACTATTCAGTCGAATTTTGATCGCTCTAACTTTGCTGTTGAAATTCATCAATGCTATCTGGATTTGGTAGTTGGCGGCACGGCCAGCCTGTTTTTTGAAGAGGCCGATCCGGGTAATTTTTCGGCTTTTAGCTTTCACGCTGCGCCATTAACTCATGTTGTATTGGAGGAGGGCGCATCGGGCTTCCTTGATGGTTCATTCCGGCGCATGCCAATGACGCTTGATCAACTCTCGGCGCGCTATCCTGATGCGGAAATCCCCGCAAAAATGCTGCGCGAGGCGAGCAAAGATCCGCAAACACGCTTTGATGTTTTAGAGGCAATATTACCAAATGAGCTGGTTTATGATTATGCTGCTATATTAATGCATGATGCCGACCAGCCGGTCATGCTGCAACAAGGTAGCTTTCCGCAAAATCCGGCGATTAATTTCCGTTGGCTGAAATCCCCCGGTGAGATTTATGGCCGCTCCCCGGTGATGAAAGCTTTGCCGGATATTAAGACAGCTAATAAAGTCGTAGAGCTAATCCTTAAAAACGCGACCATAGCCATTACAGGCATTTGGCAGGCGGATGATGATGGTATCTTAAACCCCGCAAATATAGAGCTTGTCCCAGGTACTATCATCCCCAAAGCGATTGGCTCAAAAGGCTTGCAGGCCTTGGAAATGCCGGGGCAGTTCGATGTTTCCCAGCTCATGCTGGATAACTTGCAAAGCAATATCCGTCGCGCTTTGCTGGCCGATAAGCTCCTACCTAAAGCAGGTGCACAAATGAGTGCAACCGAGGTTTTGGAACGGTCATCCGAGATCGCGATGATACTAGGCGCGACTTATGGCCGCTTGCAAACTGAATTGCTTACGCCCCTTATTAAACGCGCATATTCAATTTTGCGCCGTCGGGGGGAGGTACCAGATATCGCTCTTGATGGCCGCCTTATAGCTATTGATTACCGTTCGCCACTAGCAAAATCGCAAGGTCAGCGTGATGTGCAAAATACACTAAGCTGGATCAAATCTGTCATGGCTATGGGAGAAGAAGGTATCACTAGTATTGATATGGGGGCTGCTGCTCGTTTCCTTGGTGAAGCGTTATCGGTGCCCAGTGATTTAATACGCGCCGAGGGTGAGGGATTAGCTATGCCAACTTTGCCAGCCTCGCCAACAGGCGCGGCACTAGACGAAGAGGGTGTTACTAAAATTGTTTCACAGATGACAAATCAGCTGGCAACACAAACTGCCGAGCAAGTTACCGAAGCGCTAATGGCAAAGCTAACGGCAACAAAAATTCCTCAAACATCACAAACCCAAACATTAGGAGAGTAATATTATGACTGAAGAAAACCTACTTAACGCAGATATCCCGCAGAAATTTAAACACCCGGAAACTGGTGAATTACAGGTGGATTTGTTGCTTAAGTCCTATCAGGAATTAGAGAAGAGGCAATCTCAAGCACCGCAACTTCCCAATACCCCGGAGGAATATCCGATCAACTGCGATCACGGCATGTTCCAGCCGGATATTGATATAAACAGACGGTTGCATGAAAAAGGGTTCAATCCCGATCAAGCGCAAGTCGTATATGACTTGGCTGCTGAGCGCATGATGCCGATGCTTAAAGACGTTGTCGCAGAATTTCGCGCAGAGCGTGAAGTGGAGAAGCTTGTTAACCATTTTGGTGGAGCTGAGCAATGGAGCGAGCTGTCTCGTCAGCTTTTTGCTTTTGGAAAGAAAAACCTTCCTGCTGATGTGCTTGATAATTTATCGAGTTCATATGAAGGGGTTTTGGCACTGCACCGTATGATGAAGTCTGGTGCAGAACCTAAAATGGTTGGGCGTCGGAGCGCAAGCGTTCAAGGGGGCTTAGGTGAAGCGGAGCTATCATCCATGATGCGTGACCCCAAATATTGGCGCGAGAAAGATCCTGCCTTTGTTGCAAAAGTCACGCAGGGTTTTGAAAGCCTGTATGGGGCGTAGTATTTAGTGCGTCATTGCGAACCGAAGGTGACGCAATCCATTGTTTGCTAAAGTAGATATGGATTGCCATGTCGCTGTGCTCCTCGCAATGACGGTACTGGTTAATTCAGGCGTGTTACTTAATAACTTGTTAGACGCGATAATATTATGTTATTACAGAGCGCATTAATGACATTAAAGGACAAAGAAGAGGGCGGTTATTATTATGTCAGATAGGGTGGATGATTTTCAAAAAAGTTCTGAATGTGTACATGAAGAAGGTGCTGTTGATGTTCCTGTTATTCATTACTTAAAATTAAATAATAGTAGCCAATGGTCAGATTATATAATTTTCTCTGATAAAAAGAGTTATGATGAAGAGAAGATCGGCGTTAGTTTTGTTGGTGCGATAAAAAAGTTCTGTGATGAGGGGATAGATAATCTTGTCATGGTGTGTACGCAAGGTGATGAAACTCGAGTTGTAATTGAAGCAAGAAGCCGTAGCTTGGATACCACAAGATATAATATACAGTTTGAACTTGGAATAACTGACTATGAAATAACAGATTATGACTGTGTTGAAGTATTATGCCCAGATTTTAAGGATAAAGCAGGAAGCGATATTAGTGACGAACAAGCTTTGTCGCTTTATCTTTAAAAAATAGCATAATCAACCATAAAAATCATTTTATACGAGGCGCTGTTTTTTTTGCGTAGAAACAATAAACGCCAATAGCACCGCAATTACGCGGCGCTAGTTGTTGCAAATGGAAGGGATCAACTTATAATGCCTGCTAGATAAGCAAACATTACATTTGTGACTCCACAAAACGTTGTGCGACATAATCATCGACAACCTGTTGAAAGCTATTCTGGACAGGGTGTGTTAATTGCTCAAATTGCAGGGCGATTTTGCCCGGAGCTTTGCGAACGACTTTGGCTTTATGATCAACTTCCATAATATCGTCGCGGAGCTTGAATTTAAGTGTAAACACACATTCCTGACCAATACTGAACAAACGCTCATCAGCCGTGATTTGCATTCCACCATTGCCCCAGTTTTCAACTGGATGCATCTGACCGTTGACGACTACCACACAGCGGTCGTCGCTACGGCGAGGGTGTTGCCGTTTCACTTGTGATAACGCAGCGCTTTCCTCCCGATCCAGCGTAGATACGAATTTTTTAAACATATTTTTTTTCATTTTAGTTTCCATACACTCAATAAAAGAATCTAATACACATTTCTGGCGAAATTAAGGCAAAACCGTGCTGGGCTTAGAAAAGTCCACAGGAAACAGCATGTTGTATAAAAAAGATAAAGAGAATATAATCCTTGACAAATCTAGGATTATATTCATATATTAATTCTATCAACGCCACAACTCCACCCATATCGCATCAATTGGCGCAAGCAATAACATGCAATGCCTTGGAAATGCAATAAATAATAGTGGTGCTATGCACAAGTATATGTCCCGCCTTTAGATAACGCTTCAAAAAGAAGCGCCTTAGCAGGGATTATCCCCGCAGGGGATTCAATGTCAGATTCTGGCCTTTGAGATTCTTATTTTAGAACCGAAGACAACTACGCATCTGGCCCAAACAAACACCTATAAATTAATGAGGTAAAACAAAATGTCTACTACAATAGATCAGGCCTTTACCAAGCAGTTCGAACGCGAAGTGCATGAGGCTTACCAACGTCAGGGATCAAAGTTGCGTAATACTGTACGCACGATTTCAAATGTAAATGGCTCATCCGCCGTCTTCCAAAAAGTCGGAAAGGGGACTGCCAGCACTAAATCTACACATGGTATGGTGCCGGTGATGAATCTGGATCACACGAATGTTGAGGTTGCTATGAGCGACTTTTACGCTGGTGACTGGGTCGATCGCCTTGATGAGCTAAAAACTAATATTGATGAACGTCAGGTTATTGCTAACGCTGGTGCACATGCGCTGGGTCGTAAAACCGATGAGCTTATTATTAATGCTCTGGAAAATGCAACTTCGCAAATAATTGCCGATGGCAATACAGGCATGACCAAGAACAAAATCTTGAACGCTTTTGAAACTTTTGGCGAAAATGATGTGCCCGATGATGGGCAGCGTTACTGTATCGTTGGTTGGAAACAATGGAGTGATTTGCTCACCATTGAAGAGTTTGTGAATGCTGATTATATCGGTGCGGATGCTCTGCCATTTGCGAGCTTAACGCAAGCTAAGATGTTTCTTGGAACTGTGTTTATTCCGCATTCGGGATTGCCTGTTGATGTTAATGACATTCGTTCATGTTTTTATTATCACAAAACTTCCGTAGGCCATGCCGCAGCTAGCGATGTGCAAACAGATATCTCCTGGCATGGCGACCGAGCAGCTCACTTCGTCAATAACATGATGAGTCAAGGCGCTGGTCTAATCGATGAGACTGGCATTGTTGTTATTAATTGCGACGAAACACCTGATTAACACATTTTATAGTGTCATCCCCGCCCCCGAGCGGGGATCTGGTGAATATTTCACAAGACTTTCCAGATGCCCGCATGTTAGCGGGCATGACAACTTATTTTAAATTTCAAACTTTTAGGAGATAAATCATGGCTTTTACAGCATCTGATTTAAGCGTGCTCGCGTACGCAAACAACTTTACATTGTGGCATTACACTACTGTTGATGCCAGCGTGGAGGCGGCTGATTACTTCAGTGCAGCTGCGGGTATGCTTAATGTGAATGATCTAATCATTGCCAATATCGATACCGATGGAACGCCGGGTACTACATTTTATGTGGTCTCGGCTAATGACGGCAGCAGCGTCACTATCACCGCTTATACATAATATAGCTTCCATCGTTCCCGTTCGGCTGCGTTGCTTTGTCGCTTGTGCCCTAGGGTGCTTACGTAGGACAACTACGCTACGCTTCTAGCGCCTGGCCGAACAAAAACGCTGTTTGCTATATTTACAAAAAGGCAGATGTTGCAAAAAAGGGCTGCTTTTATTCCTCCCCAAACTTACAGGCCCTTTAGCTTGTCAACGGGTATCGACACTAAGGAAGGAGCAGCTACGCTCAAATTTTTACGGCCTCACTCCCCGTAAGGATGGTTAGCGTGGTTGCTCCTTTTTTTTTACAAAATTTAATTTTAGGAGACATTTACTATGGTTTTATCAGATATAGCTCTTTGTTCCCGCGCGCTTATAAAGATTGGTGCCGCGCCCATTAGTGCCTTTGACGAAGGCACAGCTCAAAGCGAAATAGCAGGAGCGTTGTACGAGCAAGTGCGCGATAGCCTTCTTTCTGCCTATGCCTGGAGTTTTGCCACAGGGCAGGTCAAATTAGCGCAGCTGAGCGTCGCCCCAACTGCGGATTATACATATGCTTATGAACTGCCTACGGACTTTTTACGAGCTTTGAGTGCTGGAAACGGTTCACGCGGAAGAGGTTTAAATTACCGCATTATTTCAGGAGCTTTGCACACAAATGCTTCGGAGGTGATCCTGACCTATATCTATCGCCCCGAAGAAGAGAGCTTCCCGCCATATTTTGATAGCGTGCTGATTACGCGGCTGGCCGCAGAGTTTACTATTCCCATCACGGAAAATACCTCACGCTCGGAAAGTCTTTATAAGAGGGCAGAAGATGAATATAAACGCGCCCGCCAAATCGACGCCCAGCAAGATGCTCCGGGTAGGATAGAGGATTTTACGTTGATTGATGTGCGGGGATAGTGAAATTTGACATAATTTTAACTTTGTATTAGTGTCACCTTCTTTTTGATAATCTAAATTAGAGAAATGGAATAAATCATGGCTGATAAAGTTAGTGCACGAGAAAAATGCAGAATTCCCGAGGGCTTGAACGAAGAGTTAACTGAGAAGTTTATGATTGCGTCGCTTATTGTAACGTGCGCAACAGGTCTTGCGGTTTCCAAAGCTTTTATGAATCAATATAAGCTTTTGAAAAAGGCTAAGACGGGGGGTGCTGCTGGTGAGGAGCCAAAAATAAAATTATCACACCAAGATGTCGATAATCTTGAAAATGGCGCTTTATCATTTATGCCTGATTGTATTAAGCATTTCTCTCAATATGGGGTAGATCCTGCTGACGTCAATAGGCAAGCCATGGAGATTTTTAATGGTTATGGCGTTGAAGGGCAAATGGATAGGATGAGTGACCGATTGTCAAAGGTATTAAGTAATGTTTGTAAAATGCCCGAACACGAACCTAAATCCGAGCCCGAGCTCGTAATATAAATTTGTTAAACGTATCAAATTAAACCAAGCTGCCCAACGATGTGCAGGGTTAGTCCAAATTTGACTTATATAACCTTTTGCATGTAAGTTAACTGCATCCAAATTTATAAAACAGGGTAGAAAAATGGTAGGACGTGTTGCTCCGAGAAAGAATTTTAGCGCTCTTGATGGCCTATCGGATAGCTTCTCAGAAGCCGCGGTGGGCCTAGTTCGCGAGTCTATGGAACATTCTATTTTCACGTCTTTTAAATGTTTAAGCCGCAGCCTTGTTGAGAAGCACAATTCTGCGAGCATATGTGCTATTCAGAATAAAGGGGCAGCTAAGTTAGCGTTAACGAGTGATGATGTTGTTGCTCTTCGTCAAAGAGCCTTTGAGAGTTTGCCAGATTATATAGCAGCGTTTTCTGGCCGTAATCAAGATACTAAAGATCAGGCTAACATGATACTTGGTCGTTTAGGTGATGAAGGTAAGGAAATCCTGTTTAATGAGCTGTTGCCTGAAGAGTTAGATCGTTGGTGTATATTACCTGCGTAATAACTATAAAGAGCGCTTAAATAATTTGAAGCAAGCCAAGCCGCCCGTTAGACGAGATTATCCCCGTAGGGGATTTTATGTCTGAGTCTTAGGAAATTTATGAAAACCATTGTATGCACATTTGCTAAAGTAAAAATTGACACGAGCTTTTTTTGCTAGTAGGTTCCGCGGCCTGATTAAACTTACACACAAAAGAGGGCGATAATGTCAGGCGGAAGAGCTTTAAGAGAAAAACTATCTATTTCTGAAGAATTAACGGGACAATTTAACACTGTGTCCAATGCTATGTTTTTCGCAATTTGCAAGGCTTTTGGGGCGGAAAGTAACCGGCTGATAAAAGAAAAGAATGCGCCAAACTTGAGTAGTCTGATTAATGGCCCAGAAAATATGCGTTTAACACCAGCGGATATGGATGCGCTTTTTCAAAAAGTCGTTGATGGAATGTCGGATGACATATTGTTTTTCTCAAACGCAGATAGCTTGGTAGATAGTGCTAATGTGCAGGCACAAAAAATATTTAGTGAGTTGAGCCCAGAAGATCAGAGGGTTCTTTTCGATTATATATTCCCAAGTGCTGTAGAAAATAGCGGCGTATTTCCAGCGTATGAAATGTAGCCGAAGAATTACATAAATTAGAACAAACCAAGCCGCCCGTAAATGGGCGGTTTTTTGTTAACTCAGTTATTTTGGCATAGTTATTGGTTGTATGGTAGGCTAGCAAAATATTAATAAATACCCAAAAGGTTAAGGACACAAAATGGGCGCAGTTAATGCAGGCGATATAAAAGCAGAACTTGGAATTACTGATGGTGAGGAAGAAGCGTTTGATCATATGACGGGGCTTTTTTCCAAGGTGGCTGTTCGTAATTTCATCTCTAAACATGAGTTCACTATAGATAACATTTTAGGAGATGGGTCATTAATAGCATCACCTCAGAGTATTAAGGAAGTTTTTACTGCATCTGTTAAAGATACTCCTGAACAGATAAAAAAGTCTTCTTTTTGCGAGCTTATCCCTGATATGGAGAAAATGTTTGAAAGCCTCAGTGATGATCAAATGAAACGACTTTTTAATAGATGTTTGGAAGAAGAATATAGAGATATCAGTACTGAATCATTTCCGCAAATGTAGCTAACACAGTATTACTAATATAAACCAAGCCGCCCCGATGGGCGGTTTTTTTAATGAGACTTAGGCTTGTAAAAGCCATAGTCGAGATTATGCACCGCGCTAATGAGACTTAGGCTTGTAAAAACCTTCCCCCTACGGGGACAAGAGGCGAGATTATCCCCGTAGGGGATTTTATTTCTACACCCCCACCGTCATTGCGAGCGTTAGCGAAGCAATCCAGTATTTCTGACTTGTATCCTTGGATTGCCGCGCCGCTGGTGCTCCTCGCAATGACTATGTTTAATATAAGGAAAATCAATGACCAGAATTACAGATATAAAGACTACATTTACCGCCGGTGAAGTATCGCAGGAGCTGCTCGGGCGGGGGGATTTGCGCGCCTATGATAACGGAGCGCTAGAGCTGCGCAATGTGTTCATCAAGCCCACTGGTGGGGTAACACGGCGTTTCGGCTTGGGCTATATTGATACAGCAGCCGGGAATGGCAAGCTCATTGCATTCGAGTTTAACGCCGAGCAAACTGCGCTGCTCGTTATTACGGATGGGCAGATTGATATCTATTCGGGCGGTGTAAAAGAGGCCACTATCTCCACGCCATGGACATTAGCACAAATCCCGCAGCTCGTATGGACGCAAAGCGCTGATACTTTGTTGCTTGTGCATCCAGATGTGCATCCTCAAAAATTGGTGCGCTCTGGGTTTGGAACATGGAGCCTAAGCGATTGGAGCTTTTACGTCGAAGATGGCACGAACTACCAGCCGTACTACAAATTCGCAGATGGAGAAGTGACGCTTACCGCTAGCGCGTTGGAAGGGGATATAACCTTAACGGCCTCAGCAGATGTGTTTGAAGAAGGGCACGAAAATACGAGGCTGCGCGTGCAAGGGGTAGACGTGCTTATCACCGATTATGAGTCCCCAACGGTGGTGAGCGCCACTGTCATTCCGCGCAAGAACCCTGATTATGACCCGGATGTGTCTGGTTCTCTAGAGTATTATAAACTCACCGATGCTGGTGCTAATATCGACTGGTTCGAGCAAGCTTTTAGCCCGGTGCGTGGCTATCCGGTAACTGTAGCGTTTCATCAAGATCGGCTTGTTATTGGCGGTTCGCGTGATTTGCCTAATCGTATGTGGTTTTCTAAATCCGGCGATCTTATGAACTTTGATTTAGGGCAGGGGCTGGATGATGAAGCTATAGAGTTCTCTATTCTCTCCGATCAGGTGAACGCCATTCGCGGAGTGTTTTCTTCGCGTCATTTGCAGGTGTTTACCAGTGGCGCAGAATGGATGGTTATTGGTAACCCGCTTACTCCATCTTCGGTGCAGATCTTGCGTCAAACGCGCTTTGGCTCGCGCACGGATCGCTATATTCCGCCTGTGAATGTGGATGGAGCGACCCTTTATTGCGCCCGTTCCGGCAGAGAGATTTACGAATATCTCTATACCGATCTGGAAGCTGCATATACTTCAACCGATCTGGCGCTTCTCTCGCACCACCTTGTGGAAACCCCAGTGGATCAGGATTACGACCAGAATAACCGGCTGTTATTTATTGTGCGAGAGGACGGCAATTTTGCCACGCTCACTGTCTACCGCGCCGAGAAAATTTCTGCCTGGACGCAGCATGATACAGATGGCAACGTTAAATCTGTGGCCGTAGTGGGAGATGAAGTTTATATGCTTATTGTGCGGGGCGGTTCTTATTTTATAGAACTGCTGGATTCTGAACTTAATCTGGATGGCGCATTATCGGGTCAAGTTGAAACCGCTGCGTCAGTGTGGGGTGGTCTTGAGCATCTTGAAAATAAATGCGTTTCTATTGTTGCGGATGGTGCGTGGATCGATGCAAATACGGTTCAGGGCAGTTCGGTGACCCTGAGTGAGCCAGCTTGCGCGGTGCAAATAGGGCTTCCTTATACGCATAAAATTAAACCTTTGCCGCCTAATGAGGTTGGTAAAGTTGGTGGAGCGCGTAAACTTCGTCTTATCAGGGCGTTATTTCGTGTCAAAGATACCGCGGCTATGTGCCTTGATATTGGGCGGGGCCTCAAGAATATCAGTCTTAAGCAATTTGGCGAGGATGATATACTAGATACTCCAAATCCAAGCGTGAGTGGGGATATCGAAATCCGTGGCCTTGGTTGGCAGGACGGGGGAACTGCTCCTTTATGGGAGATCGAACAGACCGCTCCACTGCCATTTACACTACTGATGGTGTCGGCTGAAATTAAAGTGAATGATTAAGACTTAGGCTTGTAAGGGAACTAAATTTGTGTAATAGGGGCAAAATAGTATATCATTTCACTTAGGAATTTTTTAAAGAGCAAAAGGATATCGATTAATGGTTGATATAACTGATATAAAAAGTTTTAGTGAATAAGCCGGCGTTCTAGAGGTGAACCCCTTGAGGGATACCGTAAGTCATCAGAAAACATTGAAGGCAGCTGAAACATGTGCTGATGAATTTGGCGCTAAGGTTGTAAGTCCTGATGAGCGCGTGTTTATTGTTCCACCTAATTTTGGAACCAATGATGGTTTTCTTGAAGGTTCGGAGATTTCGGGTAAAATTAAGGATAATAATCCAGGGATGTTTAGCTCTCGTATCGGATCTAAAACAGATGATTGGGGTGGTGCTCTAGAAGGCCCTTAGCTTAATAATCAAATATTAAACAACTGATAGACACAAAGCCGCCTTACAAAGAGGGCGGCTTTCTTAATGGATGAATTTTAAAACAAAGATAAGGAAAATATAATGGCTGCAATGACCCCGTTACTGATGACTATGGCTATGAATGAGGCATCAAACCAGCAGGCTAATAATAATCTAGAGCAGACCCACGCGCTGGAAGAGGCGCAATCCAAGGCTAATGCTGATTTAGAGAAAGCTGCAATTAATCAGGATGCCGCTGCTGATGAAAAAAGCCGTAAAGCAGCTCTGCGCAGGGCGGTCGCTAGCCAAAAAGCGGGCTTTGGCGCGCAAGGAGTATCCTCTAGCGGTGGATCGTCAGAAGCTGTTTTGCTAGGGATGATCGAAGATTCTGAAGATGAACAAAGAGAAAGCGATAATATCGCAACACTTAAGATCGCTGCTATCGATCAGGATCTAAGCCAGGAAAAAGCGCTCAACGTTCTGCAACGCACGCAGCTGGAAGAGCGTAAAAACCTATCTTCGTTTGGTGATTTGTTTTGATGTGTTATATCAAAATGCTTTATAGTGCATAGATAAGTATTCACTATGCTTTTATTCGTAAGTCACAGTAATGACTAATAAAGTCAAAAAGGTTGATTTGCGTATGTATGCGAGGCCGTCTTGTTTATGTCTCGATGTTTGCATTGTGTAGAGTTTTAGTGTAGTAGAAGCCCCTTCGATCACAAAAGAGCATAAAATTATGATCAAACACGATATCGCAGAAAAAATTAGTATTCCAAGCATAAGAGGTTTCAGCGAGGACACTCTCCAGAAAGAGGCGCAATATATTATAATTGGAAATTTTAATTATGTGTATACGGAGCCTAAAGGTTTTATTACGGACGATGAGAGTATGGTTTTTAAGGAAAGCGGCTTGTCAAATGAAGTATTCTTTGAGGTTATGTGGGATTTTGCCATGCGTCATGGTAAAAAAGTCGTAATGTTCGAGGAAGAAAGTTTTGTTATAACCGGAGGTTCGAACACACTTGATTGTCTTAACATTGAATGTGGAAATCGTTTCTGTTATTTGCCCAGTAGCGCTGAAGAGATAAGTGATTTTTGCGCTCATGAAAAAGCCCTAATGCTAGCTAATGCAGCAGGCCATAATGATCAGAATTCTATTTGCGATGATGTGCAAAGTCATTTGGCTGATCGTCTGGATTCTTAACTAAAGACATTAAATATCATAACCAGTTAAACCAAGCCGCCCTGTTGTTGGGCGGTTTTTTAATGAGGCTTAGGCTTGTAAAAGCCTTAGTCGAGATTATCCCCGAAGGGGATTGTTATCCGTAAGCTCCACCGTCATTGCGAGCCGAAGGCGAAGTAATCCATATAGCCGTACTAGATTGCCGCGTCAGGTCTTACGATCTTCCTCGCAATGACGATACACACACATATTTTAAAACAAAGGAGAAATCCCTATGAGCGAGCATATCAAAATGCCCGATGTTACCCCGATCACGCGTTATAGCGCCGATGGGGCGATGACGAGCTATACCTATTCATTTCCGATTTTCGCCAGCGAAGATTTAAGCGTTTATATCGATGGAGCGTTGCGCGCTAGCGGGTATACGATTAACGGAGCGGGAGATACAGTCGGTGGCACGGTTGTTTTTGATGAAGCTCCGGCGGCTGGAACGGTTCTGACCCTTGCTCGTGAACTACCCATAGAGCGCATGAGTGATTATATCGAAGGTGGAGATTTTTCCGCTGCTAGTATTAATTCGGAGCTGGATTATATTGTCGCATCCTTGCAGCAAGTGAACCGCGAAAATGACCTTATGCTGCGTTATAGCGACCATGAAACTCCGGGTAGTGCGCAGCTTCCAGATCGCAGCATACGTGCTGGTAAGGCTTTAGGATTTGATGGGGATGGTAATCCGGTGGCTGTTTCTCTGGAAGGTTCTATGGCCGCGCCAGATTATACTGCGACAGGGACTGGCGCGGTAACTCGCACAACTAGCGACAAAGTTGCTGATGTAGCGAGCGTTAAAGATTATGGCGCAAAAGGTGATGGTCTCACAGATGATACAAACGCGATTATTAATGCCCTAAGTGCGAGCAATGCGGTTTATCTGCCCGAAGGGGAATATCTTGTAAGCGCTACGATTACCATCACAACTGGGCAGTCTTTATATGGAGCAGGCACAGCTTCGGTTCTAAAAGCTAACTCCACCAGTTTCAACGTTATCGAGGTCACGGAAGATTACTCCCGCATAGAAAACCTGCGTATTGAGGGCGGGGATATTGGCATTAAGCTCTATGGCCTCACGCGTCCCGTAGTGCAAACCAGCGTCAGCGATGTAACGATAGTAGGTGCAAATATCGGGGTGCAGCTCGATGGATATACGAATGCTAACTATCCGTGTTATTGGAATAACTTCACCCGAGTGCTTGTGGAACAGCCCGCTACACATGGGTTTCATCTAACCAAAAGCGGCGGGGGTGATACGCCTAATGCTAATAAATTCTACGCTTGCCGCGCATATTCTCATGGCACGGATACGAGCGGTGCAGGGTTTTACATTGAGCACGGCAAATACAATAACTCATTTATTGATTGTGAAGCCAACGTAAGCGGCACGGCGCAGGGGTGTTTCATTATTGGCGCAAATTCGGAGAAAACGCTGCTGATTAATCCATATGCCGAGAGCACTAATATGGTGCCTAATGTTAAGTTGGAGGCGGGTTCAACTGAAACAGCTATTTATAATTTGCTTTCTATGAGTAACGGCGCGGCGATTTGGGATCTATCAGGCGGTGAGTACACGGCGTATAATGCGGGCTATCCCCATAAGAACCGTTTGCAAAGAACTACTGTTACGGATATGAATGCCTCGTTGCAGCGATATGATACAGAGTATATTGACGCTAGCGGAACTGTAACGCTTGATACGTCTCATTCGGTGCATCTGGTTTCATCTTATAGCGGGGCACTGGAGGTTGTTTTGCCTAATGCAGCGGATGCGACCGGTGCGATGATGGTTGTCAAAAAGACCGATAGCTCATCTAATGTTATCACTATCACTGAAAACAACGGCAATGGCCCCGATGGTAAAGATTTCTTTCTTGGCGCGCAATATGACTATGTGATGATGCAATCAAATGGTGCGGTTTGGTACGTGATTGCGTCGAATAGATCGGCTGGTAATACGCGGTATTTTGATGGTTCTGGTACATATGATATAGATATGGCCGTGGATACGTATTTGTTATCCAGCTATGGCGGAGCGATGACAGCGCGCCTTCCACCCGCAAACGCGCTTCAAGCAATAGGCCGCACGATTACTATCAAAAAGACCGATAGTTCATCCAATGTAATCACTGTAGCTGAGCAAGGAGGCTCCGGCCCCGATAATTATGCTCAACCGTTAAACAGTCAATATAGCGCCATTACGGTTGTATCAGATGGAGGGAAGTGGTTGATACTAAACAAATTTTTATGAAATATTGTCGCTTTTTATTGTGATGTTATTGACATAAAGTAACATGTCGTAATATGTTGTCTTCTTCTAAAACAGCAAGCCAGTAATGCGTAAAATACAAGGGCGTAGAAAAATATGGGAAAAAGAGAGCGCGGAGAAGTGACAGATTGGGATGTAAAACAATTATCTGATAGTCCTGATAAGTTACGGAAGTCTTTTGAACAGATTGCTTTTATTTATAACAAAACACAGATGTTCTGGGGAGAGGATAACGCCATAGTTTCTTCGTTACCGATTCATGAAAAGGCTAGAAATCGTGGTTTTAACTTAGAGGCGGAAGAAAAAGAGTTAAAGAATTTAGAACAGTTTGAATTGTAAAAAGTGAGGGCGATAATGTGCTGTTGTTGACATAGGTGCAGATACGTTAATAAGCTTAGTCATTCATAAAGAAACACGATAATTAGCAAGATGAGGGCTAACTAGTAATGGCAAAAGATAGTGGACCAAAAGCGACTTCTTTAACTCTGATGGAGCTGCTTGCAGAGGCAGTTAAGAAGGAAAAGACGCTTCCTAAAGAAGTTAGTGTAGTCGCTAAGAGAGTGGCTAAGAGAACTGCCGCGGAAGATGCCCGGAAATCTGCTACGCAAACCATGATTAGGAAGCCTGTTTCATCTGATGATGATATTAAGCCTGACGCTCTTGAAATGTAATTAATATAATAAACTACAAATATGCTTACAGACCGCCTTGATTTGAAGGCGGTTTTTTGTTTTTAGTGAAAGAATGATAGCTGTAAGTATAAGTTTATTGACATAAAAGCGCGCGAGGCGTTATGTTATTACAAAAGAAATACGGACAGGAAGGTAAAAAAATGGGAAAAAAGAAACCAGATCAAAATGGGCAGGAAAAACTTAAATGGACGGCAAGAGATTTTAGCGATGTTGTAGATAAAACTCGTCCCGAGGTAAAGGCTGCGCGGGAGATAGATAATGTGCCAGAATTTATGTGGTACGAAACGATGGAAAAGCCTGATGCTTTTGAAATGTAGCTAAAATAATAATTTCATAAATATGCTTATTAACCGCCCCTAAGAGGGTGGTTTTTTTATGCTCAAGAACACAAAAGAACAGTCATTCCCGCTAAGCGTTAGCGAATGCGGGGATCTGGAAATGTGAGCTTTAAGGCTCCGGATGACCGCATGGGAGCGGGCATGACATTGTCTTAGAAAATCATAATAACAAAGAAGGACACCCCGCTTAATGCCCGAAATAGAAGACTACACACGCTTGCAAATTGCAGAATTTTTGCCCGATGCGCTGGAAGCGGCGCTTGATTCTTATAAAGAATTTTTCGGTATGCCTGCAACCGAAGTTCCCAAGGAATTCAAGGAGCGTCACGATGCCAGTAAGGTGGCGGTTGCGCATATTCAGTTGCTTATAAAGCTGGCGAAGTGGGCAGACCTTCCAGAAGATCAAAGTGAAGAGCTGAACAAAGTCGATCAGGACAAGCTGCGCGAAATGATCGAAAACGCCAGCGGTGAGGTGAATAATTATATTAAACAGGGGGAGGGCTAGACTATGGAGCCTACTTCTCCATTATCACCTCCCATCGATTTCAAGCTCTTCACCGCTTTGTGGAACCAGATGCAAGGGCACAAAACGCCGATGATTCACTTGAAAATGGCGGATTGGTTGGAAACTTGCTGGGGCGAGGATAAGCGCAATATGCTGCTTATGGCTTTTCGTAGCGCTGGGAAAAGCACTATTGCCGGGCTGTTTGCTGCGTGGTTGATTTACTGCGATCCTAATATCCGTATTCTAGTGTTGGCCGCAGACGGGGCGTTGGCCATAAAGATGGTGCGCAACGTTAAGCGTATTATAGAGCGCCATCCGCTAACCGCTGGGCTAAAGCCTGCTAATGCGGATCAATGGGCGTCAGATCGTTTCACTGTTCAGCGTGATTTGGAGCTGCGCGATCCTACTATGATAGCAAAAGGTGTGATTTCGAATATAACGGGTTCTCGTGCTGATGTCGTGATATGCGACGATGTAGAGGTGCCTAATACCTGTGACACAGCCGCTAAGCGTGAAGATTTGCGTGAGCGTCTGGGAGAGATTCCATATGTTCTGGTAGCTGGAGGGGCGCGGCTTTATGTTGGCACGCCGCATCATTATTATTCGATTTACGCTGATACTCCGCGCACTGAAATTGGCGAGGAAGAGCCTTTTTTAAATGATTTTGCAAGGCTGTTTTTGCCGATACTGGATGAGAAGGGCGGTAGTGCTTGGCCGATGCGTTATAGCGTTGATGATATCAAAGAGATGCGCCGGAGTTCCGGGCCTAATAAATTCGATAGTCAGATGATGCTAAAGCCTGTCAATATTATGCAAGGGCGGCTCAATCCAGATTTGTTGCAACACTATATCGGGCCAGTTGAATTTGATCGTATGACTAATACGCTGTTTATAGGGGCAAGGAAAATTGTTGGTGCGTCTTGTTGGTGGGATCCGGCTTTTGGCAGTGCTTCGCATAATGGCGATGATAGTGTTTGCGCCGTTGTTTATAGCGATGAGGGTGGGGATTTTTATCTCCACGATCTGGTTTATATCCGCGCTGACGAAAATGACAAAACCGACGAAGCCACGCAACAAGCTCGCATTGTAGCGGCATTGGCTAAGAAATATTATCTGCCTTCTGTTACGGTGGAGATTAACGGGATAGGGCGGTTTTTGCCTAATATCCTGCGCAATGAATTGGCCAAAGCGCGCGTTCCATCAAGGGTGCAGGAGGTATCATCTACGCGTCCCAAAGCCGTGCGCATCATCGAGGGCTTTGACGCGATTATGGCGGCGGAGCGTTTATATGTTCATGAGAATGTTACCAAGACACCGTTCCTGATGGAGATGCGCGAATGGCGACCGGCTGGATCTAAAGGCAAGGATGATGCGCTGGACGCAGTGGCAGGCGCATTAGATCAGCACCCGGATCGCCTCGAGAGAGCATGCTCCCGCGGCTCTTATAGTTGGCAGCGCGGTAGTAAGTCACATACTGGTAAAGGGGATTGGGATGTTTGATGAATTTGTGGTGAGGATTTTTCTGAAGTATAATGGGTTTTGGAAACTGAACAGGGAATGGTTATTGATGGATAAAGATATAGATAATTCTAATATTTTTGAAGATAATAAAGAATTCTACGGGAGCGATCTTTCGGCACTCGTTGCAGCAAGACGTTCAGGTTGTTCTTTTCCGCAACCAGATAAATTTGAACGGATCAGTATAGAGCCTGAAGAAGAAAAGAAGGAAGGCTCTTGGGCTTGGTTCTGTGCAGAAGTTGTGCTTACGTTATTAGCTGGATGATATTTCTGATTATAAAAAATTGAAACAACGACCCGCCAAATGGCGGGTTTGTTAATGAGGCTTAGGCCTGTAAAGGCCTTTTTAGTTGGGCAACAACGCTAGGGCGTTGCCTGACTAGTCGAGATTATCCCCGTAGGGTGATTATTGCCTAAATTATACCACCGTCATTGCGAGGATGGCTGAAAGTCCGACGTGGCAATCCATATTTTTTACCCTAAAAGGCACAAGTGTATTGTATCGCTGACGCTCGCAATGACTATATAAAAAAGGAACAATTAACCATGAAAGAAACAACAATCGACTTGATCTGGTGGATTACGGTGGTTGATCTGCCTGCGCTGGCGGGTTTGCTATGGATGATCTGGCGGGTGCGCGGGGATACAGAAAGTTCTGTTGATGAGCTGCGCGATGATTTTCATGAATTTAAACTTGAGGTGGCCAAGACTTATGCTTCACAAAAAGATATGCGGAGCATCGAAAAACGCCTCGTCGAACATCTTTTGCGCATTGAATCCAAGCTCGATGCTACGGCGCTTAAAGCCGAAGGGTTGCAGGCGAGGGTTACTAGTGAAAAGGGTTAAATGATATTAGCCGAAGGTCGGTGAAACTAAATGTTTTTCAGGAATTTTTGAAGTGCTTTCAATCCGGATAATCCCACGTTTACTTAAATCTAAACAGAAAACGCCATTTTCATGTGCTGTTGTATGAGCAATGTCATCCGGTAAATTATCAGCGATGGTTTGAGCAACAGCTTTTAAATCAGCACCATCGGGGAAGTCAATGCTGTATCCTTTCATATCAAACCCATTGATTAAATGAGAAGAAGCTTTTTCTCTGAAGTAATCTGTATCAACACCAGCTTTTATGAAGGCTGTTACTATCAGTCCTTTTAGAATTTCAGGGGTGTTTTGGTTAGGCTTATCTACCATAGAAATTGTTAGGTGCACGTCAGTTTCCTTATTAAATATTAGAAAAAAGTAAAATTGCATAATCGCCTTGAATAAGGCAAGTAAAATTTTTCATAAAACAGGAGAAAAAGAATGAACAACCGACCCACACTCGTGGCGCTGGAGCAAGGCGTGAGCCGTGTAAAAACTAGTGCTACAGAAGAAAAAACCATGGAAGAGTTCTACGATGAGGTTACCGCCGATGTAATGGCTCGCACTCTTTGGGGGGAAGCTAGGGGCGAGGGAACGCAAGGGATGCATGCTGTGGCTAATGTTATTCTCAACCGCGTGGCTATAGCCGGGAAGCATGGTACTTTTTGGTGGGGGGAAAACGTTATTCAAGTTTGTCAGAAGCCTTATCAGTTTTCATGCTGGAACCGATCTGATCCTAATTTCAGGAAACTTCAGAGCGTAGACGCGTCCAACCTCTATTTTGCCACTGCGCAGCGTATAGCTGCTAGAGCAATGGCAGGGACGCTTGATGACATTACAAGCGGTGCAACTCATTATCATACATTAGATGCCTTGCCGTATTGGGCTAAGGGTAAGAAACCTTGCATGACCTTAGGAAATCATGCCTTATATTCTTTAATAAGCTAGGGGTGTATCCGGGGGAGAGAGAAAATAAGGGGGAACACTGTAAAACCTGTAAGTCTTACCCTTGTGCAGAAAAAATATTGTGTTTAAAATCATAAGTCAGAGTTTTTCGAAGGTTAGATCTGGATGAGTGTTATTTCTGTTAATATCAGCAAATTTTTTATTTTTGCATTTTTAGTTTTTGCGGGAGTGGTTTTTTTCTGTGCGGGGGCTGGAAATGTATATGCGCAGGCATTTCCTGAAATGGCACATGATTCTGGCTATGAGGATATTTATGCGCCAGTCATGACAACGACCTCAATTGTTATTGATGATGATGAAGACCCTGCTATGGAGCCCAATATCGGCCAGGCAAGATTCATTAAATATCCGCAATTAACCTCTCTTGACGAGCGTATTGATCGTCTTCTTCATGGTGTCGAGGTATATGTCAGGCCAGAATATGATCATTATGGCCATGAAATTCGCCGTTATATGTCTCGTGTTGGTAACATGAAGGTGTTCGACGACCCTGATTTTGTTATTAGGCAATACAGAAATGCAAGAAAAGCCAGAGTGATTGCAAACTTTTGGAGAGATTATCTTGATAAGGAAATTGAAGATATTGAAGAAATTATAGAAACCGATGATTCTGTATCTTTAGGTACACGTACAGCTTTTCGTCAGAACAAATTGGTTATGCGATCTTTTTTGATGAGCTTGAAGGCATGGGTTGATTCTAATGAACAAATTTTACGTAAGGTAGGCGAAAACCAAGAACTTTATAGTGTCGAATATCCTGAAATTCTTGTGGCTAATCCAAAAGATCGTGTGGACTTTCACAATCTTTTGTCAATCCGCGCGGCTAAACTTAAGGATATTCGGAAGTATTCTCCTTTTGCTCTAATGGTCTACTAAGAGCTTCCATCGTTTCCGTTTGGCTTTGTTACTCGTCGCTCATGTACGTTTTTCTTGTACACTTCGCTTCTCGTGCCTTACCAAACAAAAACGCTGTTTGCTCTAGGATCTTGACTTTTCTTTGACCTTTATGGAAAATAGTATATAGTAGCGTCTGTAAATTAAGAAAGATTTAGCTATGACAGATACTCGACCAGAACCTCTTCACGTAACGAGCAAAAGAATATGGGGTGTTTATTACGACATTATGGAGCATTTTGGCGTTAAGTCAGAAGATAGCTATATGGCTGAATTTCCTATAAAAGGTGAAGGTGATGAGGTTGTTGGTGTCTCTCAGGTTTTTGAATTCAAAAGCAAAGCTGTTAGAGACAAAATCCAAAATGCTTTTCAAACAGCTAACAACACGTGTAGCGCTGTAATAGAGCCAAAAGATCTCGGAAATGGATGCATGCCGCATATGCTGAATATCACGACTTGTGGTGATGGTGATGAGTTATATTTTGAGATGGATAGACTTACCCAATCTGTTGCTGCTATGCATCTAACAGCTGAATAGAAAAGCTTACTTCCGGCGGTTTTTCGCGGCTTTTAGTGTGTTGGCCATAAGGCAGGTAATGGTCATAGGGCCAACGCCGCCCGGTACGGGGGTAATCGCTCCAGCCGCATCCCGAGCTGTATCAAAATCAACATCTCCGCATAATTTGCCGTTATCCATGCGGTTAATTCCCACATCAATAACAATAGCTCCGGGTTTGATCCAATCACCTTTGACCAGCTTTTCAACTCCAACGGCAGCCACCAGAATATCAGCTCTTGCGCATAATCCCGGTAAATCCTTTGTGCGAGAATGCGCCATAGTTACAGTGCAATTTTCTTGTAATAGTAATTGCGCCATCGGCTTGCCAAATAGCAAAGACCTTCCGATTACAACGGCGTTCATTCCGGTTAAATCCTGAGCCACAGACTTAATTAAAATCATGCTTCCCAAAGGTGTGCAGGGGGTAAGCCCGTTGCTTTGTCCTGCTACTAGCGCGCCTACATTAACAAAATTTAGCCCGTCCACGTCTTTTTCCGGTGCTATAAGCTGAACTAGCCGATCGCTGTCGAGATGACGCGGTAGGGGGAGTTGCAATAAGGTGCCGTCAATCTCGGGGTCAGCATTAAGCTGCTCAATCACACCTTCGATATCTTCATTAGATACATCAGCGCTAAGGCGTTTTTCTATGCTACGTATGCCGACTTTTTCACAAGCCTTGATCTTGTTGCGGACATAAACTTGCGAGGCAGGGTCATCGCCTACCAAAATCACAGCCAGTGATGGTTGGTAAGAAAGCTTACTCACGTCTTGAGCAATGGTCTCTTTGATCTGAGCTGCCATTGCTTTTCCGTCAATGATTTTTGTCATAGCGCGTATTTCTTTTCTTAACTTTTGTGCATCATTACATTAGATCGAAGCTGTGGAATTAGCTACGGTAACCATTTAAGGGGTATTTTATATGCTTAAATTCTACCAAAAGAAAAGAGAAACAATCAGGCCACCAATAAGCTGTACGCCGATAAGCAAAACCAGAGGGCTCATATCAATTCCGCCAACAGGGGGAATGTATTTGCGCAAATGCTTGTATGCGGGAGCAGTAAAACGGCTGAGTAGGGCGCTTAGTTTTTTTGCAGCTTCGTTGTCTGCATTTACGATATCAAGCGCAATAAGCCAGCTTAAGCCAACTTCCATAACCACAATCAGGACATACACTCCCATGAGCATATGAAGTATGTTACCTATAAAAATCATTGGACCACCTATGAAAAGCATGTTTTTACCTGTTCGTTAACGAGTGTTCTTTAAAGGTTATATCGGGTTTGGCTCTATGATGAAAGGGGGGCATTTTTTCTTTGAGTATTCTATGAGCAATAATATTAAAGAGATGTTTACATTTTCTGGTATAATATAAGGACGAAAAAGTAAGGTGCGGTTGTGCTTTGCTAGTTAATTATGAGTGAAAATCAGGCAGCGGTTTAAAAAATGATTGGTATTGATCCTATAACATTGTCATCTCTATTGGTGCTGGCAGGAACCACGGTTTCGTGTCCTGCGCATGATCCTACCAAAATCAATGTCATACCGCGCACTGCAAAGGTTAAGTATGATTACGGGCAGTCTTTACAACAAATTCAGGCTTATCAGATGGATACGGTTGATCCGTATGCGTTTCATGGCCAGACTATCACTCAAGGCTTTATGAAAGGTCAGATAGAGCTACGCCATAAATTGACATTTGGTCAGGTTAAGAATGCGCGCTTTGGTTATGGATGTATATGGTATGACACAATCAATATCGAGATTAATATTGACCCTGAAATCGTTATTGCCAAAGAGCTTTATAGAGACAAATGTATGCGTGATTCTATTATCGAGCATGAGCTTAAACACGTGCGCGTGGATCGAGAGATCGTTAATAAATATGCTAAAATTATTGGAAATCGCGTGTTTAGTGCGCTTAAAAGCCGCGGCTTTTCGGTTGGTCCGATTGATGTAAAACGTATGGACGAGGTGCGTGCAAAAATGCAAAGGGTGGTAAATCAGGTTTTAGAGCTTGAATATAAGAAGCTTGGCATTGAGCGCAAGGAACTTCAGCGTGGTGTGGATTCTTTGGATGAATATCACCGCGTTGATGCTGAATGTCCTGGCTTTCAGAAAAAGAAGAAAAGGCTTTATAGAAATGCGGTTAAGCGATAATCGTTTTATTATTGTTCGTGGTTTTTATCACTATTGGTTTCGCTTTGGTCCTTGTCAGAAATCTGCTTTTCAATAATCATTATAAAATGCTTTAAGTCCGGTAGGAACGTGGTGCCTTCAGGCGCTATTTTTTGCGCTGTCTTTAGATCAGTAAGCGCCGCTTTGAAATTGCCCTGTTCGGCAAAAAGTAGGCCTTTGGCAAAATAGGCCGTTGTTAATTGTACTTTGATGTCTTCTGCAGGGAAGAGCTTTTCTTTGGATTTAAGTAATGATATGGCGATGTCGTATTCTTCCCGGTTCATGTAAGCATTGGCTAGGTAAACAACGCTTTCCAGATCATCCGGGCTTTCTTCCACTTTATTTGCAAGAGTGTTAATTTCTTCAGGAGTTATCTGTGGCTCTGGCTCCTTTTTTTGATTCATAAGTTGGCTTACAAGGTTATCACTCGATGGCGTGCTAAAATGTGGAGATGTTAGGTAGACGTAAAGTCCACAGCTCAATATGGGAAGAAAAAATATAAGCCCTAACCCTAGTCCCATACGTTTGCGCAAAAAAGTTTGGCTGATGAAAAGTGATACAATACCACTTCCTACGACAGAAATAATAACGCCTGTCATTGTCATTTCCATATTTTTAGCCCCTTGTGAAATCTGTCGTATACGTGCGGTAGTTTAGTGATTATGTACGAAAAATCGTTAGGGAAGTAAACTGTTAGAGGTGCAATTGTTAAAAATAAGCCCTTAATAAAAAAACCGCTGCTAAACAGCAGCGGCTAAATAATAGTAAGTAAGTAAGCAATTGATTCGTAAGAGGAAGACGTTAAAACTCTCAATACCTAAATTAATTCGTTCATAACCTCTTGGAGGAGGCCTTCTTAATACCCTTTCAGTATGGCAAGGTAATGTGACGAAAATAGGGAGATTGCATGCTTATTTAGGGTTATGCACATACCCGCTAGCCCTCATGGCTCCAATGGTTTCATGTTGCATTAGCGAAAAGACATATAATTTCTGATATTGTTATGCGTTTTATATGGGGGATTGTAAAACCTAATTATTATGGGAATAAGTTTTGCAAATTCCCTTCTTACGCCGCGTAAGTATATGATGTACACTGTGAAACCGCAGGTCTGGCAGCGCATTCGCGTATCTTTATCTAAGAGGTCTCTTTTATGGCACAAATTGGCAAGGGCACCCTAAAAACTAAAAAAAGTCTCAGTGTTGACGGGGAGAAATATTATTATTACTCGCTCGATGCAGCGCAAAAAGAGATTGGTGATATTTCGCGCCTGCCACATACACTAAAAGTTTTGTTAGAAAATTTGTTGCGTCACGAAGATGGGGTGGTGGTACGCAAAGATGACGTTATGGCTGTTGCTGATTGGCAGGAAGAAAAGTCATCTACCCACGAAATAGCGTTCAAGCCTGCTCGCGTTTTGATGCAGGATTTTACCGGCGTGCCAGCCGTCGTTGATTTGGCCGCTATGCGGGAGGCTATGGCGGATCTCGGAGGTAATCCCCAAAGGATAAATCCACTTGTGCCTGTGGATCTGGTGATTGACCACTCGGTGGTGGTGGATGAGTATGGTAGTTCTCGTGCTTTTCAGGCCAATGTAGCGAGAGAGTTTGAGCGCAATGGTGAGCGATATGCTTTCCTTAAATGGGGGCAGAGATCTTTTGATAACTTCCGCGTTGTCCCTCCCGGTACTGGCATTTGTCATCAGGTAAATCTGGAGCATCTAGCCCAATGCGTGTGGCTGGATGATAGTGATCCCAAAAAGCGGTTCATTTATCCAGATACGCTTGTTGGTACGGATTCTCATACAACAATGGTTAATGCCTTAGGCGTGCTAGGCTGGGGTGTTGGCGGTATTGAAGCTGAAGCTGCTATGCTTGGTCAGAGCATTTCTATGCGCATCCCCGAAGTGGTGGGCTTTAAGATCGCGGGTAAGATGAAAGAGGGCGTAACGGCCACTGATCTTGTGTTGCGCGTTACCCAGATGCTGCGTGAGATGGGCGTGGTTGGTAAACTTGTAGAGTTTTATGGGCAGGGGCTGGATCATCTCTCACTGGCTGAGCGTGCAACAATAAGTAATATGGCGCCAGAATATGGCGCGACCTGTGGCTATTTCCCGATTGATGAGGAGACGATCAGTTATTTGAGGTTTACCGGACGCGATGAGCATCGCGTGAATATCGTCATGGAATACGCCAAAGTGCAAGGTTTGTGGCGCGATGCTGACAGTCCTGAACCGGAATTCACCAAAGTTATTTTGCTTGATCTGAGCACTGTTGAGCCGTCTATCTCTGGCCCGCAGCGTCCGCAAGAACGCATAGCGTTAAAAAATGCTGCAAAAGCTTTCGAAGAACTGGAATTGTGTCATTGCGAGGAGAGCCAACAGGCTCGACGCGGCAATCCAGAGTCACAAGAAAAAGATTCTACCCTTAAGGACACGAGTGGATTGCTTCGCTGTGCTCGCAATGACGGGGCGGATATTTCGGTGCAGGGGGCGGACTACACACTCGATAATGGAGCTGTGGTTGTTGCAGCAATTACCAGCTGCACAAATACCTCTAACCCGTCAGTTATGGTCGCTGCTGGGTTGCTGGCTCGTAAAGCGCGTGCGCTGGGCTTGAGTGTTAAGCCGTGGGTAAAAACATCACTGGCACCGGGTTCTAAAGTTGTTAGCAAATATCTTACCAAGGCGGGATTGCAAGAGGATCTTGATGCGCTGGGCTTTAATGTGGTGGGTTATGGCTGCACAACATGTATCGGCAATTCCGGCCCGCTGCATGAAGCTATTGCTACGGCTGTGGAAGAGGGTGAACTGAATGTTGCTTCTGTTCTATCAGGTAACCGTAATTTTGAGGGGCGAATTTCTCCGCATGTTAAATCTAATTATCTGGCTAGCCCGCCTTTGGTTGTGGCTTATGCTATTGCAGGTTCCATGCGCGTTGACATTACGAGCGAGCCACTAGGCCAAGACGATAAAGGGCGGGATATTTACCTCAAAGATATCTGGCCGACGAGTGCGGAAATAGCGGGAACTATTGCCGAAAACCTTGACAGCGACATGTTCCGGGAGTGTTACGCTGATTTGTTTATCGGGCCATCGGCTTGGCGTTCTATCGGTGTGAGTGAAGTACTAAGCAGTGAAGGTGAAGATAAAGAAAAGCCTGAAGTAAGTGACATTTATCACTGGCAAGAGGGATCGACCTATGTGCGTAAACCGCCTTTTTTTGGTGGAATGATCAAAGACCTAACGCCTTTAGAAGATATTCGCGGTGCTTATG
>Ga0209692_10001165_pt1 | contig 39060 bp, 39 predicted proteins | sample tdDd472_FD_187129 | JGI IMG/M metagenome (GOLD analysis project Ga0209692, IMG submission 187129) | Marine sediment microbial communities from the Atlantic coast under amendment with organic carbon and nitrate - tdDd47.2 (SPAdes)... | ecosystem: Environmental > Aquatic > Marine > Coastal >...
CAGCGATTATAGGCGGCGAACATGCGGTAGTGGCGTATTCCGTCCATCGATCATCCCCTCTTGGGCGGGCGGCGGCACGATGCCGTGCGCCCCTTGGCAAGCGCAATGCGGGCGGCTATAGACCGCCCGAATTTCGTTTTCTCCCCCTATCACGACCAAGAGGACTATCCCATGGCCATCGAGCGCACCTTTTCCATGATCAAGCCGGACGCCACCGCGCGCAACCTGACCGGCGCGATCACCCAGATGCTGGAGGAAGCCGGCCTGCGCGTCGTCGCGTCCCGTCGCGTCTGGATGAGCCAGCGTCAGGCCGAAGCCTTCTACGCCGTCCACAAGGAACGCCCCTTCTTCGGCGAACTGACCGAGTTCATGTCGTCCGGCCCGACCGTCGTCCAGGTACTGGAAGGCGAGAACGCCATCGCGAAGAACCGCGAAGTCATGGGCGCCACCAACCCGGCCGACGCCGCCGAAGGCACGATCCGCAAGCGCTTCGCCAACTCCATCGGCGAAAATTCCGTGCATGGCTCCGACGCCCCGGAAACCGCTGCCGAGGAAATCGCCTTTTGGTTCGCCGGCTGCGACATCGTCGGCTAAGCCGACCCTGATCCCAAACAAATGAAAACCGGGCCTTCGCGCCCGGTTTTTTATGCGCCGGTCTTGAGGAACAGCTTCTCCAGCATCGCCCGTGCATGGTCCGGCAACGGCTGCGATTTCCGGGTCGCCGTATTCGTGCACACGACGACGCCTTCGGCGGTCGCGCGGCATTTCCCGTCCTTGAAGATCGCATGGCGCATGGCGATCGAGGAACTGCCGATCCGCGTCACGGCGGTTCCGATGGTGACGTCGCCCGGCCATGACATTTCGGCGAGGAAGTCCATGGCGATGTGCACCAGCGAGAAGTGGCAGCCCTCCGGCGGCATTTTGTGCGCCGGGTCGTAGAGGACGGCCACGCGTCCCGCTTCGAACATCGTCGCATAGACCGCATTGTTCACATGCCCTTCCTGATCGTGGTCGGCATAGCGCAGCGAATGGACGGTATGCACGGGGAAGGCATCGAGGGGCAGGAGGTCGGCGGACTCGGCCATGAAGCGTCTCCGGTTGCGTTCCGAAGATATGTAGCCGATTGTGCGATGCGACAAAACGCCTTCATCAGGCTTTAACACACACCTGCTGCAATTGGCGGTGTAGGATTTGTCTAGAGCCTGCCATGACAGGCTCCAGGCTTGGCGAAAAGTGAGATGACCTACCCGGACTATACAAGAGCTGAACGGATCGCCGACGGGATCATCCACGTCGTCGGCATAGCCGCGAGCGTGATAGCCGTCATCGCCGTCCTGATTGCCGCGATCCCGACCCTCGATGTCTTCTCCACCACAGCACTTGCCATTTACGGCGTCACGGTCGTGACGCTGTTCAGCGTTTCTGCCGCCTATCACATGGTTTCCCATGCGGACGTGAAGGCGGTTCTGCGAAAATGCGATCAGGCGGCAATTTTCTTCAAGATCGCAGGCACTTACACGCCTTTGGTGATTCTGATCGGTAGCGCATTTTCCTATGGCGTGCTGACCTTCGTATGGGCGGCCGCGATCTTCGGCGCCATCGGCAAGTTCGCGTTCGGCCACCGGCTGGAAGGCATCTCGGTGGCCATCTTCCTGGTGCTCGGATGGGCGAGCGTCACGCTTGCTTGGCCGATCTTCGCCACCATGCCGACAGGCGTTTCCATGCTGATCCTCGCCGGTGGACTGCTCTACTCGATCGGCGTCATTTTCCACGTCTGGAACGGATTGAGATACCAGAACGCCATCTGGCACGCCTTCGTGCTCGCGGCGTCCAGTTGTCATTTCATCGCTCTGACGACGGGAACCTTCACGCTCGCCTGAGCAAGCTTTGTCGTCCCGACCCCGACAATCCGTGGCTGCGTCAATTCTTGCCGGGAATTCACCGATTGGGGCCTGATTTAACGCATCGGGCCTGATATGCCCGCAGCGATTGAGCAAGCGTGGGGACGAATTCGGGGATGATCAGCTGGCCATTTTCCCAAATTCACAGGGAAGGCGGCGAAAAGCCCCTGATCCTGTTCTATAACAATTTCTTCGCAGAGCCTCCGACCATCCCGTCTTCTCCTTGCATCGAGGGATGCGAATTCACCACGGACCGTCGCGCCCTGTCGAAGGCCGCGGCGGTGGTCTTCCATATCCCGAACCGCCGCCCGCGCATGCCCCTGTTCAAGCGCCGCGGCCAGCTCTGGGTGGCATGGTCGCTGGAAAGCGAGGTCAACTATCCCCAACTGGCCGACCCGGCTTTCATGCGGCGCTTCGACCTGACGATGACCTACAAGCGCTCCTCCGACATCTGGTGTCCCTATCTTCCGGGCGCTGAAGAGTTCGCACAGGCGATATCAGGGCCGGTCCCGGCCAAGACGGCGGATGCTCCGGTCGTGATGTTCCAGTCGGCAAAGATCGACCGGAGCGGGCGAAACGACTATGCGGCCGAATTGATGAAGCATATCGACGTCCACTCCTATGGCCGCATTCACAACAATCGGCAGATCCCGGTCGAGGATCAGGGACACGCGACCAAAGAGGCCATGATCGGCGCCTACAAATTCTGTATCGGCTTCGAGAACTCGATCGGGGCCGATTACGTGACCGAAAAATTCTTCCAGCCGCTCCTCGCGGGGTCCGTGCCGGTCTATCTAGGCGCGCCCAATGTGGCCGACTTCGCGCCAGGCGATCACACCTATATCGACGTGTCGGGCTTCTCCGGCCCGCGCGAACTCGCGGAATACCTCGTCTCGCTCGACCGGGACGACGAGGCCTATGGCCGCTACTTCGACTGGCGAAACCGCGAGCTGAACGCCCAATTCCGGCAAATGCTGTCGGATACGTCTGAAGATCCGTTCTGCCGGCTGTGCCGGATCGTCGCCGCGCGCGTCACCGAAACGGCGTAAGCGCCTGCCATCCGGCGGCTTGGTTTTGAAAAAATGTCTCCGCCCTCTGGACAAATCGGGCCGAGTGCATCAGTGATCGTCACCGATTGTTGGGGTCGTAGCTCAGTTGGGAGAGCGCGTCGTTCGCAATGACGAGGTCAGGGGTTCGATTCCCCTCGGCTCCACCAATTTCTCGCTTCAGGCTGTCCCACCCGGCGTCGCTTTCTGACTGCTGCGCAGGACCGTTGCTCAAATCGGGCCGCGAGTGATCACTCAGCCGCTACCGCTTTCGCTTGAGCCATCTGACAAGGTAGAAAACGAGTGGTGCCGCGCAGACAGCGGCGATCACAAGCTTGGTCGCAAGATCGCTGTCTTCAAATCCGTGTGGGATTACCAGCACGTGAAAGGTCTCCCCGCCGCTTCGCTACCACCGCTCCGCCGCCGCGTCGTCGGCATCTTTCGCCTCGACCCAGCCGCCTTCGCTGCCGTCCTTGCGGTGTTCCTTCTTCCAGAAGGGCGCGCGTGTCTTCAGGAAATCCATCATGAAATCCGCAGCCTCGAAGGCGGCCTGCCGATGCGATGAGGCGGCAACGACGAGGACGATGTTTTCGCCCGGCGCGATTTTGCCGTGACGATGGATGACGGTCAGACCCGTCACCGGCCAGCGCTCGATGGCCTGCCTGGCGATGCGGATGATCTCGGCCTCGGCCATGCCGGGATAGTGTTCCAGTTCAAGGGCAGCGAGCGTCCCGTTCTCGTCGCGGCAAAGCCCCGTAAACGTCACCACCGCGCCGACGTCTGCCCGGCCATTCGTCAGGCGCACGCTCTCGGCGGCGGCGTCGAAATCCTCCCCCTGCACGCGGATGACGGGCTCGACGGCCACTTCAGCCCCCGGTCATCGGCGGGAAGAGGGCGATCTCGCGCGGATTGCCGAGGGCCTCGCCATGCTCGACATGTTCCTGGTCGACGGCGATGCGGATGGCGTTGTCCATCGCCAGCGCCGCCTCGTAATTCTCGCCGCGGGTCTTCATCCAGGACAGCAGGTCGGCGCCGGTCTTCACGGTTGCGGGAAGGTCGACCTCTTCCTCGGTAACGCCGATGCGCTCGCGCACCCAGGCGAAATAGACCAGTTTCGTCATGGCGCTCACTCGTCCTCGATCACGTGTTTCAGCCCGGACCGGAAATAGTCCCACCCCGTATAGAGCGTAACGATCGCCGAAATCCACAGCAGCACATGGCCCATCTCGGTGGTGTAGGGCACAATCTTGTCGCCGGCGGGACCGGCCAGCAGAAATCCGATGGCGACGAGCTGGATCGCCGTCTTCCATTTGGCGAGCCACGTCACCGGCACGCTCACCTCAAGCGAGGCGAGATATTCGCGCAGGCCCGAGACGAGGATCTCGCGGCACAGGATGATGACGCCCGCCCACAGGCTCCAGCCGGCGATCGACCCTTCGGCCGCGAGCAGCAACAGAACGACCGAGACGACCAGTTTGTCGGCGATCGGGTCGAGCATGCGGCCGATATTCGAGGTCTGCTTCCATTTGCGAGCCAGATAGCCGTCGAGAAAGTCGGTCAGGCTGGCGACGACGAAGATCGCGAACGACAGCCACCGTGCGAAATCGCTCGATTGCAGCCGGCCTTCGAGAAAGAAGCAGACGACGATCAGCGGCACCGCGAGAATGCGGGCATAGGTCAGGATATTCGGCAGATTATACGCGTTGCGGGCCATTATCTGTGACAACCACCGGAAAGACTGCCGGTCAAGTGCGACCTGTTGCTGCGCTTTTCAACCGGCTTGGCGGAAATGGTCGTAGATTTGCCGGGCCATGGCTTCCGAAATGCCCTCGACCTTTGCCAGATCCTCGAGAGCGGCGCGCCCGACGCCCTTGGCAGTGCCGAAATGGTGCAGCAATGCGCGCTTGCGCGCCGGTCCGATCCCGTCGATCTCGTCGAGCGGGTTCTTGACCATTTCCTTCTTTCTGCGCGCGCGATGCGAACCGATGGCGAAACGGTGCGCCTCGTCCCTCAGCCGCTGGATGAAATAAAGCACCGGATCGCGCGGCGGCAGCGTGAAATCCGGCTTGCCGGGAATGATGAAGCGCTCGCGTCCCGCGTCGCGGTCGACACCCTTGGCGACACCGACGACATCGACGGCCCCGTCGACGCCGAGATCCTTCAGGATGGTCATCACCGCATTGACCTGTCCGATGCCGCCATCGATCAGCAGCAGGTCGGGCCAGGCGGGCAAAGTGTCGGAGATGGCGTCGGCGCTGGCCTCCGCATCCTCTTCGCCATTCTCCGCCGAACGGTCCGGAATGCCTTCTTCCTTCACCAGCCGCGAGAAACGCCGCTCCATCACTTCGCGCATCATCGCGAAATCGTCGCCTGGCGTCGCCGTCTCCGACTTGATGTTGAACTTGCGGTACTGGTTCTTGGCAAAGCCCTCCGGCCCGGCGACGATCATCGCGCCGACCGCGTTGGTGCCCATGATGTGCGAGTTGTCGAAGACCTCGACGCGCCTCGGCGCCCGCGACAGCTGCAATGCTTCCGCCATTCCCTCCATCAGCTTGGCCTGCGAGGAGGTTTCGGCGAGCCTGCGGCCGAGCGCTTCCTTTGCATTTGCCAGCGCATGCTCGACCAGGTCGCGCCGTTCGCCGCGTTGCGGCCGCGTGACGGTTACCTTGCGCGGCGCCTTCAGCGACAGCGCCTCGGCCAGAAGCTCCGCCTCGGGCAGCGTCTCGGAGGTCAGGATCAACCGCGGCACCGGCTTGTTGTCGTAGAATTGCGAAATGAACGCGCCAAGCACTTCCTCGGGCTCCATTGCGGCGTCCGCCTTCGGAAAATAGGCGCGGTTGCCCCAGTTCTGGCCAGTGCGGAAGAAGAACACCTGGATGCAGGTCATGCCGCCCTGCTGCTGGATGGCGAAGACGTCGGCTTCCTCCACCGATTGCGGATTGATGCCCTGATGGCTCTGGATCGAAGTCAGCGCCGAGATCCGGTCGCGATAGACGGCGGCGCGTTCGAAATCGAGGTTTTCCGACGCCACCTGCATCGTCTTCGACAGGTCGGCCTGCACGGCCCGGCTGCGTCCGGACAGGAAGGCTTTCGCCTCGCGGACCAGTTCGGCATAGCCGTCCACGGAGATTTCGCCGGTGCAGGGGCCGGAGCAGCGCTTGATCTGGTAGAGCAGACAGGGCCGCGTGCGGCTCTCATAGACGCTGTCGGTACATGTCCTCAGCAGGAAGGCGCGTTGCAGCGCATTGATCGTCCGCCCCACCGCCGTCGCCGAGGCGAAGGGGCCGAAATAGTCGCCTTTCTTCGTCTGCGCGCCGCGGTGCTTGAAGATGCCGGGTGCCTCGTGGCCGCCGGTCAGCAGGATATAGGGGAACGACTTGTCGTCGCGCATCAGCACGTTGAAGCGCGGGCGCAGCCGCTTGATCAGGTTCGCCTCGAGCAGCAGCGCCTCGGTCTCGGTGCGCGTGGTGACGAATTCCATCGCCGCCGTCAGCGTGATCATCCTGGTGATGCGGTTGGTATGGCCGCGGCCCTGGGCGTAATTGGTCACCCGCTTTTTCAGGTTCGCCGCCTTGCCGACATAGAGCACGTCGCCGTCGCCATTGAACATGCGGTAGACGCCCGGTGCGTTCGGCAGCCGCTTCACATAAGCCTTGATCAGATCCGCGCCGTGCAGTTCCTCCGACAGATTGTCCGCTGTGTCCCAGACGAGATTCTTGCCGAGGGCGGTCATGACGGGATCGTCGCCGCCATCCAGCTCGGTCTCGGCAATGCCGTTTTCGGGAATCGGTTTCGCGTTCATGTCTCAATTTCGGCGATGTGACGCCGGGACTTCAAGTGGGGTCGCAACTCTGCTGACACATGGTCCTATTCGGCGATATCCGCAACGTCCGGCGTTTCCCAGGCGAGGTGCTGGCCGCCGTCGAGCGCGATCATCTGGCCGGTGATCGAGCGGTTTTCCCACAGATAGCGGATCGTCGCGCCGATTTCGGAAAGCTCAGCGCCATGCTGCAGCGGCACTGCTTGCGCCTGTTTCGCGAAATCCTCATCGCTTTGCCGCGGGCTCTTCAGCGTCGGCCCGAGACCGATGGCATTGACGCGGATGGAGGGCGCGAGCGCCTGCGCCATTGTCTGTGTCGCGGTCCACAATGTCGATTTCGACAGCGTGTAGGAAAAGAAGTTCGGGGTCAGCCGCCAGACCCGCTGGTCGATCATGTTGACGATCAGTCCCTGGCCGCCTTCGGGCAGGTTCGCCGCGACAGCCTCTGCGAGGAAGGCCGGGGCTTTTACATGCACGGCGAAATGCCGGTCCCAGATGGCTTCGTCCAGCGTGTCGATGGCGTCGTTTTCGAAGACGGACGCATTGTTGACCAGCAGATCGATCGGTTGTCCGGCGAGATCCGCCGCTTTCCTGGCAAGCGCGCGCGTGGCGTCCTTGTCGAAGAGGTCGGCCTGAACCGCATGGGCGACATGGCCCCGGCCTGTCAGTTCCGCCGCCAGCGCTTCCGCTTCGTCGAAGGACCGGTTGGCATGGATCACCACCGCAAAGCCGTTGGCCGCGAGATCCTCCGCAATGGCGCGGCCGATCCGTCTGGCCGCGCCCGTGACGAGCGCCGCACCTTTCACCTGCATCTCCTGGCTCTCCGGAAACTCACAAGACAACCGCGACATAGACCACGTAAGCGGCGAACATCAGCGCGCCGATGATTTTGCCCGTGGTGATGCGAGCGAAGCAGATCACCGTGAGCGCCACCGCGGCGGCCAGCATGACCCACATGTCGCGCTCGATCATGATGTGGGATACCGGCACCGGGATGATCAGGCCGGTAACGCCCATGATCGCGCCGATATTGAAGATGTTGGAGCCGATGATATTGCCCAGTGCCACATCGGCGTTCTTGCGCCACGCCGCAGCCATGGTGGTCGCCAGTTCTGGCAGCGATGTGCCGACGGCAACGATGGTCAGGCCGATGGCGGCCTGCGAAATACCAAAGGCTTCTGCGATCCCGGAGGCTCCCGAGACCGTCAGATGCGCCGCAATCGGCAAGCCGATCAGACCGCCCGCCAGATGGATCGCGATCCTCGCCGGCGCGTGTGGCAATTCGCCGAGTTCGTCATGGTAGTCGCCGGTCTGCTCTTCCTCGACATGCGCGCGCGCCCGCAGAACCTGCACCAGAACGAAAAGGAGGATACCGGCAAAAAGAAACGCGGCTTCCGTCCGCGACAGCAGGTCGTCGCTGATCATCCACATGAACGCGATGGTGAAGACGAGCATGACCGCCACGTTGCGCGCCAGGCCGGTCTGCTTGGCATGCACGACGGCGATGATGGCGGGGAGGCCGAGAACCAGCAGGACGTTGGCGATATTCGATCCGACGACATTGCCGACGGCAATGTCGGGCGCGCCGGAGAGCGCCGACTGCAGCGACACGACGAGCTCGGGCGCCGACGTTCCGAAGGCGACGACCGTTAGGCCGATGATCAGCGAAGGAATGCCGAGATTTTCTGCGAGACCGGCTGCGCCCTTGACCAGATAGTCGCCTGCGAACACGAGCAGGACGAGACCGGCGGCAAGCATGAGAATGTCGAGGAGCATGGAAACCTGTCGGAAAGAGGATTGAACCGTCTATATAGGCGTGCCGACCGGGAAAAAAGGGCCGGCCCGACGATGTTGCTAAACCGACACACCGGTCCCCTGTCTTTTTTCAGCCACTGAATCTCCAAATTCCGGCAATGCATTCGCCGCATTCGGGAACGAATTGTGGACGCGGGAGTTTGGGGCACAGGCGTGCCTGAAACACAGAGATGATTTCGGCACGCGCAACAGATACTTGCAAGGAGAGTAACATGCGCATGTTTGTTAAACTGGCCGGCGGAATTGCCATCGTGGCCTTGGCCGGCAACGCGGCCCTGGCTGCGGACGCCATCGAGGCCCCGCCGTCGCCGCCGATGGCTGCTCCGGTCAATATCGTGCCGGCCGACACCTGGTCCGGCATCTATGTCGGCGCATTCGGCGGCTATGACTGGGCGAATTTTGACGCAGGCAGTGTCGACGTGAACGATTGGGATGCCGGCGCCTTCGCTGGCTACAACTGGCAGAGCGGGTCGATCGTATACGGTGCGGAAGCCGATCTCGGCTATTCCTTCGGTTCCGAAACGTCCGGCCCCAACAGCATCGATCGCGGCATGTACGGTTCGTTGCGCGGACGTCTCGGCTACGCGTTTGATCCGTTCATGATCTACGGTACGGGCGGTCTCGCCGTCGCCAATGCCGAGCTTTCGGATGGCGTCGGTTCCGACAGCAACACCCATATCGGCTGGACGGTCGGCGCCGGTGCCGAAGCGCTTCTGACCGACAAGATCTTCAGCCGCGTGGAATATCGCTATTCCGATTACGGTTCGAAGGACTACACGCTTGGCGGAGGCACCGTGTCCTCCGGCTTCAGCGAGCACAGTGTGTCGGCCGGTATCGGCGTCAAGTTCTGACCGGACGCAATCCGGCAACATATGGCCCGCGCGGAGCAATCCGCGCGGGCCTTTTTTATCCCTGCGACTTCAACGTCGCGTAATCCGGGAAGGCCTCCGCGAAACGGGCCTCGAAGCGCTTCAGCTTCGGCCGCCCGCGCCGCCAGTTCAGATCGCCGAAACGCAAATCGAGATAGCCGAGCATGGCGGCGACGGCGAACTGCCCGCCGGTCAGCTTGGTGGTCACCCGGGGCGCATTCTCGTTCAGCCAGTCGAGCCCGCGTGTCGTCTTGCGCGCTTGCATGTCGAGCCAGGGCTGATGGACCTTGTCTTCCGGGCGAAAACGCTTCTCGTAAATCTGGGCGACGAGCGTGTCGGTGATCCCGTCCGCGAGGGCTTCGAGGAACTCGACCTCGATGCGCTTCTTAGCATTGCGCGGATAAAGCTTGTGCCCGCTCATACGGTCGAGTTCCTGCATGATCACGCGGCTGTCGAACAGCGCCGATCCGTCGTCCATAACCAGCGTCGGGATATTGCCGAGGGGGTTGTTGTCGATCAGGTCCGCCGGTTCGTCCGAAGTGTTGACCTTTACCGCCTCGATCGGCAGCTCGAGCCACACCGCGGCCATGCGGACCTTGGCGCTGTAAGGGGAGGTGGGTGAATAGAGCAGGCGTGGCATGAAGAGTGTTTCCCTTGGCAGTGCGACGGGACGTGGCTGCTCGGCAGTGGATTGACCGGGAAGCCGCCCCGTCCGTGATGGAACGGAGATCTCCTAACCACGTTTCTTCTCCAGTCGCAAAGCGGTGATGCAGATCGCAGAAACGCGGCACAGGGAGAATTGTAATGGACAAGGACAAACACGGCGAAACGATTGTCGAAGGCAATCACGGTCGCAAAAAGAAAACGGACGCCGAGAAGACCAGGGAGCGTCGCGAGGAAAAAGGCCGCGACAATGCCGATATGATCGTCGAGGAAAACGACGAGAACCGCCGCTAACGCAGCGGCGGCATGACTGCGCCCGCCTTCCGGCAGTCGTCGGCATCGACTTCCGGGCAGGATACGAAGCCGGAAAGATCGCGCGACAGGCAAATGCGGATATCGCGGATATAGCGCCGGTCGCAGGTCACCGCGATGGCGTCGTTGGGCAGGCCCGGATTGGCTGCGATAAAGGCTTCCTCGACGCTGTCGGGATCGACGGTGCGTGTCTGCGTGGCCGCTTCAAACGACTGCGGCATGGCGATCTTGTCGAACGCCATGCGCGTGGTCGTGAAATAGTCTTCCTGCGAAAGGCCTGAACAGGTCCCGTGTTCGCTCCATTCATGCCGGATCAGCCCGGTTGACGGCATGATGTCGAGCATAGAATCGGACAGCTCTCTCAGCACGCTCAGCGGCCGGTCGGTCGGACAGGCAGTCGGATAGCCGCTTGAGAATTGCGGCCAGAGCCCGTGCACCACGAAGCCGAACGGTTCGTCCGCTTCGCATTGCTGCCGGTTGGCCCGATCCCCATAGGAGGCGCAATAGCTGGGCGACCAGGACAGCGCCAGCACGTAGAAGTCGAAACCGCTGCCGACAGGCGCGGCGGTCGGCTCTGCCGCAATGGAGGAGGATTGCGCCGTGTCGTCGCAGCCGGCGAGCGCGAGGCCGACGGCGAGCAGGGCTGCCGCGCGTCCAGGCCAGGACATGTTTCTTGAGGAGGCGATATTACCGCAGGACGCGGCAATAGCTGTCATAGACGTTCCAGCGGTCCAGTCCGGAAAGGCAGAACTCGACGCTGTCGCCGAAGATGCCGGCAAAGCCCATATCGTATTCCACCATATACCAGACAGTCCTGGTGTGGCCGTCCGACATGGCGGCGGTCGCCTTGCAATAGAGCCGGTCGATGCCCATCGGCTCCGCGATCGCCGGCTCGTAGCGGTTTTCCCGGATATCGGAGATCGCAACGATGGAGAGTTCGGGGCGGTGATGGACTTCGCGCGCCTGGATTCCGAAGCGGCGTTCGATGCTGCGGAGATAGCCTTCCCGCGCGCAGAAGGAATCGGGCTGGGCGGCGACATAGGGTCCCGGGGCGATCAGGTCGGCGGCATTCGCAATACTTGCCGGAACCGACAACAGGGCTGCGGCCAATACTCCGCGAATGACAGAAGAGATCCGGCTGGACATCGCGTGCTCCTTTGCGCAATCCGATGCAGCCTGATTACCGCATCAATTCGGTCCCGTCACCCCGTTTGCTATGGCCATGATGCCACAGTGAAAACGAAACGATATGCCTCTACTCGCCGGCGAGCCAGTTGACGGCATAGGAGCCCGAGCCCTTCTTGAATTCCATCACCGATGAGAGCCACGGCAGGATCGTCCGCAACTCGCTGTCCAGCGTATAGGGCGGATTGACCACGATCATGCCGGAGCCGTCGAATCGGACATCGGCGCCGGACGACCGCACCTCCAGCGAGGTGTCGAGAATGCGCGGGATCTTCAACCCCTTCAGTTCCTCGCGGAACTCGGCGACGCCCTTGCGATGCTTGACCGGGTACCACAACAGGAAGGTGCCGGTCGCGAAACGCTTGTGGCCTTCCTTCAGCGCAGTCAGGATGTTGAAGAACTCGTGATAGACCTCGAAGGGCGGGTCGACCAGCACGATGCCGCGCCGTTCCTTCGGCGGCAGGTGAGACTTGATGCCAAGCCAGCCGTCCAGCTTCGTGATGCGTGCCTGGACATCTCCCTCGAACTGCGCATGCAGAACCTCGAAGTCCTCTGGATGCAGTTCGAGTGCCGTCAGCCGGTCCTGCTTGCGGAACAGCTGGCGCGCGATCATCGGGGAGCCCGGATATTGCATCACCCCGCCATCGGGATTGAAGGAGCGGACCGCGTCGAGATAGGGCCCGATCAGGGCGAGGACATCGGCCGGCGCACGGTCGGCGGCGTCCATGACCTTGCCGATGCCGGTCTTCCATTCGCCGGTCTTCTGGGCCTGATCTGAAGACAGGTCGTAGAGCCCCAATCCGGCATGGGTGTCGAGCACGCGGAAGGCGGCGTCCTTCTTTTGCATATAGGCGATAACGCGGGCGAGCACGATGTGCTTGAACACATCGGCGAAGTTGCCGGCATGGAAAATGTGGCGATAATTCATTTGCCGCTCCTATCGCGCCTTAAGGCTTCACGCTAGTCTCCGCCGCATGAATATAGCGCCCAAAATCGAGACATTCCGTTCAACCTGTCCGCATGATTGCCCGTCCTGCTGCGCCCTCGATGTCGAACGTGTCGGGGGAACGCATATCGGCCGGATCCGCGGGGCGAAGGACAATAGTTATACCGATGGCGTCATCTGCGCCAAGGTGGCGCGCTATGCGGAGCGCATCCATCACCCGGGCCGGCTGCTCCATCCGCTGATTCGCAGGGGGCGCAAGGGCGAGGGGGAATGGCAGCAGGCGTCGTGGGACGCCGCGCTCGACCTCGTGGCGGAACGGTTCCTCGCGGCGGAGGAGAAATACGGCCCGGAAACGATCTGGCCCTATTTCTTCGCTGGCACCATGGGGCAGGTGCAGCGCGACGGCATTCACCGGCTGAAACATGCCAAGCGCTATTCCAACCAGTTCGACACGATCTGCACCAACATGGCCTGGACCGGCTATGTGATGGGCACCGGCCGCCTTGCCGGACCCGATCCGCGCGAGATGGCGAAATCCGATTGCGTCGTCATCTGGGGTACCAATCCTGTGTCCACCCAGGTCAATGTGATGACCCACGCCATCAAGGCGCGCAAGGAGCGCGGCGCGAAGATCGTCGCCATCGACATCTACGCGAACGACACCATCGCGCAGGCCGATATCGGGCTGGTCCTCAAGCCCGGAACCGATGCTGCGCTCGCCTGCGCGGTGATGCATGTCGCCTTCCGGGACGGTTACGCCGACCGCGATTTCATGAACAAATACAGCGACAAGCCGGCGGAACTTGAATCGCATCTGGCGACGCGTACACCCGAATGGGCCGCGTCGATCACCGGGCTGACGGTCGACGAGATCGAGGCCTTCGCCAGGCTGGTCGGCACGACGAAACGAACCTTCTTCCGCCTCGGCTACGGCTTCACCCGCAACCGCAATGGCGCGGTCTCGATGCATGCCGCGGCCTGTGTGCCGACGGTACTCGGCTCATGGCAATATGAGGGCGGCGGCGCCTTCCACAACAATGGCGACATCTACAAGCTCGACAAGCGGGAACTGACCGGGGCGTCTTACGCCGACCCGGACATCCGCTGGCTCGACCAGTCGAAAATCGGCCGCGTGCTCACCGGCGACATCGAGGCTCTCGCGGGCGGTCCGCCGGTGACGGCAATGCTGATCCAGAACACCAATCCGGCCAATGTCATGCCCGAACAGCAACTGGTGCGTGCCGGGCTCGCCCGCCTCGACCTGTTCACCGTTGTCCACGAGCAATTCATGACCGAGACGGCGGAACTCGCCGATGTCGTCCTGCCGGCAACGATGTTCCTGGAACATGACGACATCTACAAGGGCGGCGGCCACCAGCATATCATGTTCGGCCCGAAGCTGATCGACGGCCCGGGCGAGACGCGGCCGAACCATTTCGTCTTCGAGGAACTGGCCAGGCGCCTCGGCGTCGCCGACAGACCGGGTTTCGGCAAGACCGAAAGCGAACTGATCGACACCATCGTCGCTCCCTTCGGCGAGAACTATGACAGCTTGAAGGAAAAGGGATGGGCCGATGTCCAGCCCGATTTCGACACTGCGCATTATGTCGGCGGTTTCGGACATGCCGACGGAAAGTTCCGCTTCAGTCCCGACTGGCTGGCGGGACCGTCTCCGAACAAGCCGCCGAAGGCGCTCGGCCCGCAAGGGCCGGCCGATCGTCTGCCGGCATTCCCCGATTATCTCGACCTGACCGAACAGCCGGACGCGAACCATCCGTTCCGCCTCGCAACGTCGCCGTCACGCTCCTTCCTGAACTCGACGTTTGCCGAAACACCCGGCTCGGTGAAGCGTGAAAAGCGGCCGGAAGTGATGATCCATCCCGACGACGCGGCCTCGCTGGACCTTGAGGACGGCGCGCCGGTCGCGCTCGCGAATTCACGCGGCGAGGTGCATCTGCATCTGAAAATTTCCGACCGCCCGCGGCGCGGCACGCTGATCGCCGAGGGTCTGTGGCCGAACAAGGCGCATCTGAACGGCTGCGGCATCAACACGCTGACCGGGGCCGACAGCGTCGCCCCCTATGGCGGCGCTGCGGTGCATGATGCGAAGGTCCGGGTGAGGGCGCTTTAACGCATTTCGCAGTCAGGTGGAATCACCTGACGTCCGCGAGAATGCGTCAAAACAAACAGATCGAGCGGCTCCGCGTTTCCGTGAAACGGGGAGCCGCTCTAGATTGTCACGCCTTCTCGGTCAGTTCGACCGTCGCGCCTTCTTCAATCGTCCGCGGCGCATTGTTCAGCTTCTCGATCGCGAAGCCGGCGGCCGCCTTGTATTTCGCCATGAATTCCGCGCGCTCGTCGGCCGGGATCACGTCGTCGATAGTGTCGAACTCGCCGCCGCAGCGCTCGTCGACCATGTTGAGGAGACCGAACGGGCCGGCGCCGCGATTACGCAGGATCAGTTCCGAGATCGGGCCGCACAGCTTCTCGTCATAGGCGGCGAGCGCATCCGGCGTCACGCCATGGTCCAGCAGGCAGGTGCCAAGCACGCGCGCATCGATGATCGCCTGGCTCGCGCCGTTGGAGCCGGTCGGATACATCGCATGCGCGGCGTCGCCAATCAGCGCGACATTGCCATCGCGCCATGTGGATACCGGATCGCGGTCGATCATCGGGTTTTCATAGGCGACATCGGCGCCGCGCAACAGCGCCGGCGCGTCGAGCCAGTCATAGGTCCAGCCCTCGAAATGCTGGATGAAATCGTCGATCTCGACCGGCTTGAACCAACCCGAATTCTTCCAGCCCTCGGAGTTGTCGACGGTCACCTCGGCGATCCAGTTGATCATGGCGAGCCCGGTTTCCGGATCGGGATGCGAGATCGGATAGATCACCATGCGGTGCTTGTGCGTGCCGAGGCCGACGAAGGACGAGCCGGTGCGGATCGGTTTCGCTATCGTGGTGCCGCGCCACATGATCGCGCCGCCCCAGTGGATCGGCGGCTGGTCCGGATGCATTTGCGCGCGGATCGAGGAATGAATGCCGTCCGCGCCGATCAGCAGCGTGCCGGTCTCGCGCGATGTCGATCCGTCGGCGTGTTCGACGATCGCCGTCACGGTGCCGTCGGCATTGTTCTCGTAACCGGTCACGCGGCTGCCCAGACGAAGGGCGTCCTTGCCGGCGCGGGCCGTGAATGTGTTCGCGAGCAGCATGTGGAAAAGGCCGCGATGCACCGCATATTGCGGCCAGTTGTAGCCGGCGAGCAAGCCGCGCGTTTCCGAATAGATGTCGTTGCCGTTGAGCCCGACCAGCGCCCATTCCTTCGCCGGCACGCCCACCTTGTCCATCTCGTCCTGTCCGATGCCGAGATCGTAGAGCTCGCGCACGGCATTCGGCTGTATGTTGATGCCGACCCCGAGCGGACGCAATTCGCGTACGGCTTCGAACACGAGGCAGGGTACGCCGATCTGGTTGAGCGTCAGCGCGGTCGCAAGTCCGCCGATACCGCCGCCGGCGATCATCACGAGGGGTTTGGCCATACTCTGTTCCTCCACAAGGCCCGGGGTTATTAGCAAGATTTGGCGTGAGCGCAACGCTGTCAGGCGAGACGATAGATGAAGGCCTGTTTCGGCGGCGCGGTCGGGCCGTCGCCAAACTCCCGCGCCGGATAGGCCGCAACCGGCTCGAGTTCGGACATGGGAAGGTCCCTGCGTCCGATATCGCCGATCAGTACGTCCACGCCTTGCGCCGCTGACATGCGCAGATAGGCCAGCACCCGCTTTGCGACACCCGGATCATAGAACGTGTCGCCGGCCGCAACGAGGTCGACGTCGGGCACACCGGCCTTGGTCACGTCGTCCGCGATCTCGACGATAACGCCGTTCATCTTCGAGTTGAGCGCAATGGCGGCCCGCCCGGCCGGATCGCTTTCCGAGCAGATGACCGTCCGCGCGCCGGCCTTTGCCGCCGCGATGCCGACAAGGCCGGATCCCGCGCCGAGGTCGAGCACGCGCTTGCCCGCCACGCTGCCGGGATGCGCGCCGAAGTGATGCGCCAGCGCGATCCCGCCGGGCCAGGCATAGGCCCAGTACGGTGTCCGGGCCCCGGCGATGCGGGTCAGACCGCTGCCGGGATGGGCCGAGAAGAGGCGGATATCGGAAAGTCCCGGAACCGGTTCGGGCGCCAGATTAGCGCGGATGAACGCGCTCGCGTCAGGCGTCACCCGAGGCGACCTTCGCCAATGCCAGCGGGTAGATCCGGTGTTCTTCGGTCAGGACCCGTGCGGCGAGCGTGTCCGCCGTGTCGCCCGGCAGGACGGGCACTTCGGCCTGGCAGATCACAGGGCCTTCATCCATTCCGGCAGTGACGTGATGTACCGAACAGCCGTGGGTCGCATCGCCCGCCTCGATGGCGCGGGCGTGGGTGTCGAGCCCCTTGTGCTTCGGCAGAAGGGAAGGGTGGATATTGATGATCCGGCCCTTCCACGGGTCGAGGAACTCGCCGGACAACAACCGCATGAAGCCGGCGAGGCAGACGATCTCCACGCCGAATTCCTCCAGCGCCTGCTGGATCGCCTCCTCATGGGCGCGTTTCGATCCGTGCGAGGAGCGCGCCACGGCGCGGGCGGCGATGCCTTCGCTTCGAGCCGTTTCCAGCCCCTTCGCTTCCGGATTGTCCGAGAGGACAAGCACGATCTCGGCGGGATAGTCCTGCGCCTTCGTCGCGCGGATTAGCGCCTCCATGTTGGAGCCGCGCCCGGAGATGAGCACGGCGACACGCTTGCGCTTCAAAGGTCCAGATCTCCGCGATAGGTCACGCGTGCGCCGGCGCTCGACGTCATCACGCCAATCCGGGTCACCGTCTCGCCCTCGCGCTCGAGCACTTCGGCAACCGCTTCGCTGTCTTCGGGCGAGACGACGGCGATCATGCCGACACCGCAATTGAAGGTCCGGAGCATCTCGTCGCGCGCCACGCCGCCCTGCGCCGCCAGCCAGGCGAAGACATGCGGCACGTGGATAGCCGACAGGTCGATCTCGGCGGCCATGCCCTCCGGCAGCACGCGCGGGATGTTCTCCGGAAAACCGCCGCCGGTGATATGCGCCAGCGCCTTGATCGCGCCGGTCTCGCGGATCGCCGCCAGCACGGATTTCACATAGATGCGGGTCGGGTCGAGCAGCGCTTCGCCCAGCGTGCGCTCCCTGTCGAACGGCGCCGACGCGCCATAGGAAAGCCCCGACATCTCGACGATGTGGCGTACCAGCGAATAACCGTTGGAATGGATGCCCGCCGAGGCGAGGCCGAGGATCACGTCGCCTTCGGCGATATCGGTCGTGGGCAGCAATTGCCCGCGTTCCGCCGCGCCGACGGCAAAGCCCGCGAGGTCGTAATCGCCTGTCGCATACATGCCGGGCATTTCCGCCGTCTCGCCGCCGAGCAGCGCGCAGCCCGCCTGCCGGCAACCCTCGGCAATTCCGGAAACGATGTCGGATCCTTGTTTGACGTCCAGCTTTCCGGTCGCGAAATAGTCGAGGAAGAACAGCGGCTCCGCGCCCTGAACGACGAGGTCGTTGACGCACATGGCGACGAGATCGATGCCGACCGTCTCGTGGATGCCTGCCTCGATTGCCACCTTGAGCTTGGTGCCGACACCGTCATTTGCGGCTACGAGGATCGGATCGGAGAAGCCGGCGGCCTTGAGGTCGAACAGTCCGCCGAACCCGCCGATCGTCCCGTCCGCGCCGGAACGCCGGGTCGATTTCACCATCGGCTTGATCGCCTCGACCAGTGCATTGCCGGCGTCGATATCGACGCCCGCATCGGCATAGGAGAGGCCGTTTTTTCCGTCCCGCGAAGTTTCCGACATGGCGCGTTTGCCCTGCAATGTCCCTGATTGGCCGCTCTATTGCACGGCGCAGACGCTGTTTCCAGTGCCGGGCGCGGCCCTGCCACAGCAATTTGCGTCAGCGCGCGAGAAAGACTTTTGCGCCGGCACTGACGCATATCTATATGTCAGGGAAAACGACGGGAAATTAATGACCTCGCGATTCTGGACGATACCCAACGCGATCTCGCTTGCGCGGTTGGCGATGATCCCCTTTATCGTCCACGCTATCCTGCGGGAAGCGTGGATGACGGGCTTCGTGCTGTTCCTGATTGCCGGCCTGTCGGACGGTCTCGATGGTTTCATCGCCCGCTATTTCCGGCAGAGCTCGCGATTCGGGACCTATATCGACCCTCTCGCCGACAAGGCGCTGACCATCGCGGTCTTCTGGGCCTTTGCCGCCGACGGCATCGTGCCGGTCTGGCTGCTGGTACTGATCTTTGCACGCGACATCGCCATCGTCGCCGGGGCTATGCTGATGGCGATGCGCGGCGCGGCGTCTGCGATCCGGCCTCTGCCGATCTCGAAGGTCAACACGGCCATCCTGATCGTCTTCGCTGGCTGGCTGCTCGCCGCAAATGCCTTTGAGTGGTCGCTTCCCAAAGTGAATTATGCTCTGATCGCACTTGTCGTTTTCCTGACCGGGGTGTCCGCGGCGGCCTATGTCCGCATGCTGGTCGGTGGGCTTGGCAGGACCGCGGCGGAGCAAGTCGGACAACCGGACGAGACCTGATGAGCAAGCATATCTCCACCGCCCATCTGAAACGACAGGCGCTTTTCTGGCTGGGCGCGGCTGTCGTCCTGATCCTGTTCGTCTTTGTCTTCCGTTCTGTCCTTCTGCCCTTCGTGGCGGGTCTTGCGCTTGCCTATTTCATGGACCCCGTCGCCGATTTCTTCGAGCGCCGTGGCCTGTCGCGCCTGGCCTCGACCATCGTCATCCTGCTTTTGTTCGTGATCGCGCTTGTTATCGCGCTTGCCGTCATCGTCCCGATCCTGATCACCCAGGCAAACGACTTCTTCTCCAATTTCCCGCACTATATCTCGCAACTCCAGGGTCTGTTTTCGCGGCTCAGCCTCGAGTCCGGCTGGCTGGCGAATTACATCGGAATCAACGCGGAGGACCTTCAGGGCGGTTTCAACGAATTGCTGAAACAGAGCGCCGGCTTCCTGACCACCCTGTTTCAGGGCCTGTGGTCCTCCGGCAAGGCGGTTGTCGATGTCGCCGGCCTGCTGATCGTCACGCCGGTTGTCGCCTTCTACATGCTGCTAGATTGGGACCGGATGGTCGCGAAGATCGATGCCTGGGTGCCGCGCGATCATGTCGAAAGCGTCCGCCGGCTAGGCCGCGACATCAACAGGACCATCGCCGGCTTCGTTCGCGGGCAGGGCACGGTCTGCCTCATCCTCGGCACCTTTTATGCCATCGGCCTGACGGTGACGGGCCTCAATTTCGGATTGCTGATCGGCCTGTTTGCCGGCCTGATCAGTTTCATCCCCTATGTGGGCTCGCTGGTCGGGCTGGTGCTGTCGGTCGGTGTCGCTGTCGTCCAGTTCTGGCCGGACTGGATTTCGGTGGTGATGGTGGCCGCCGTCTTCTTCATCGGGCAGACTATCGAGGGCAACATCCTGCAGCCCAAGCTGGTCGGCGACAGTGTCGGCCTGCACCCGGTCTGGCTGATGTTCGCGCTCTTCGCCTTCGGTGCATTGTTCGGGTTCACCGGCCTGCTGATCGCGGTTCCCGCCGCTTCCGCCATCGGCGTCCTCGTCCGCTTCGCGCTGGAGAAATATCTGGATTCCGATCTCTATGTCGGGCAATCGGAGGCCGGCGCCAAGATGCCGGCGAATGATGAATGATCCGGCCGGTTCGCCGGACCGAAACACCATGACGCATACCGATTCCCAGCTGCTTCTCGATATCGGCCTTTCGGGCTCCATGTCGCGCGACGACCTGATCGTTACCCGCGCCAATCGCGCGGCGGTTGTGCTGGTCGAGCGCTGGCCGGACTGGCCCGGCCCTTTCGTCATCGTGGCCGGCCCGCCCGGCTCGGGAAAGACCCATCTGGCGACGGTCTGGCGCGAAGAGGCGCGCGCGCGGGCCTGCGATCCCGCCGACCTGACGGCCGTGGATCTCGACGCAGCGCAGGCCGGCCAACCGATCCTGATCGATGGGGTGGAGCCGGGCGCCTTCGACGAGACGACGCTGTTTCACATCATGAACGCGGTACGATCGGGCGGCGGCAGCCTGCTGATGACCTCGGCGCACTGGCCCGGCGCTTGGCAGGTTCGGACACCGGATTTGCGTTCGCGCATCCAGGCCGCCACGACGGTCGAGATCGACGAGCCGGACGACGAGCTTCTCATCGGCGTGATGACGAAACTCTTCGCCGACCGGCAGATCGCCGTCGATGCCTCCGTCATCCGCTACATCGCCAGCCGCATCGAGCGGTCGCTGGCCAGCGCCCGGCTGATCGTCGAGCGCCTCGACAAGGCCTCGCTGGCGCGAAAGGCGAAGATCACCCGTGCATTTGCTGCCGCATTCGTGCGCGAGTATGACGACAATCAGGGCGAGTTCGGTTTCTAGGTCGCGATAATGTCATGCTTGCGTGGCATTGCGCGCGAGCGCAGCTTGGGATCAAACTGGCACACCGGAAGAAACCGGACCGGAAAAACGCGAAATGACGGATATTCTCCACACGACGACCGATGAGCCGCAGGGCAGCGACGCCGATGCGGTTGCGCCGATCGCGACACGCGATGACACCTCGCGTTTCGTCAATCGCGAGTTTTCCTGGCTGCAATTCAACTGGCGGGTTCTCGACGAGGCGCGCAACACCAAGCATCCGTTGCTCGAAAGGCTGCGTTTCCTGTCGATTTCCGCCGACAATCTCGACGAGTTCTTCATGGTGCGCGTCGCTGGTCTTGCCGGTCAGGTTCGCGAGGGCATCGCCGAACGCTCCTCCGACGGCCTGACGCCGCAGGAACAGCTCGACGCGATCTTCGAGGAATCCGGCAAGCTGCAGACCGAGCAGCAGGTCGTCCTCGCAGAGTTGCGGGAGGAACTGGAAGGGCAGGGCGTCGAGATCGTCCGCAGCGAACAACTGGCAGCGCAGGATCTCCAGTGGCTCGAGGAACACTTTCTCGAGACGATTTTCCCGGTCCTGACGCCGCTCTCCATCGACCCGGCGCATCCGTTCCCCTTCATCCCCAATCTGGGCTTCTCGATCGCGCTGGAACTCGTCCATCGCCATCGCCGCGAGCAAATGAACGCGCTGCTGCGCTTCCCGGTCTCGCTCGACCGCTTCGTCTCCATCCCGACCGAGGGCGCGGGCTACCGCTTCATCAGCCTCGAAGACGTCATCGGCCTATACATCGCCAAGCTCTATCCGGGCTACGAGGTGAAGGGGAAGGGCACTTTCCGCGTCATCCGCGACAGCGACATCGAAGTCGAGGAGGAGGCCGAGGATCTCGTCCGCCTGTTCGAGACCGCGCTGAAACGCCGCCGCCGCGGCCAGGTGGTCCGCATCGAGTTCGACCACGAAATGCCGCAGGGCCTGCGCGAGTTCGTGGCGCAAGAACTGGAAGTGCCTGAAATGCGCGTCAGCGTACAGCCGGGCATCCTCGCCCTCAACACTGTCTCGGAAATCGTCTCGATCGATCGCGACGATCTGAAATTCGAACCCTACTCGGCCCGCTTCCCCGAACGCATTCGCGAGCATAGCGGCGACTGTTTCGCGGCGATCCGCGAGAAGGACATCATCGTCCACCACCCCTATGAATCCTTCGACGTGGTGGTCCAGTTCCTTCGCCAGGCGGCGATGGATCCCAACGTCCTTGCCGTCAAGCAGACGCTCTACCGCACCTCCGAGGACAGCCCGATCATCCGCGCCCTGATCGACGCGGCCGAGGCCGGCAAGTCGGTCACCGCCCTGATCGAACTGAAGGCGCGCTTCGACGAGGAGGCCAATATACGCTGGGCGCGCGACCTCGAACGCGCTGGCGTGCAGGTCGTCTACGGCTTCTTCGAGATGAAGACGCATGCGAAAATGTCGCTCGTCGTCCGCCGCGAGGACAAGCGCCTGCGCAACTACGTGCATCTGGGCACCGGCAACTACCACCCGGTCACGGCGAAGATTTACACGGACCTGTCCTTCTTCACCTGCAATCCCGTGATTGCCCATGACGTGGCGCAGGTCTTCAATTTCATCACCGGATATGCCGATCCGGGCTCCGACATGAAGCTGGCGGTGTCGCCGCGTTTCATGCGCAATCGCATCCTGCACCACATCGAGCAGGAAATCGAACATGCGAAGGCGGGACGTCCCGCCGAAATCTGGTTCAAGATGAACGCGTTGGTCGATGCCGACATCATCGACGCGCTCTACGACGCCAGCGCTGCCGGCGTTCAGGTCGACATGATCGTGCGCGGCATTTGTTGCCTGCGTCCGCAGGTTCCGGGCCTATCGGAAAACATCCGCGTCAAATCGATCGTCGGCCGGTTTCTCGAGCACAGCCGCATCTATTGCTTCGGCAATGGCCACGGCCTGCCGTCCGACGAGGCGATCATCTATATCGGCTCGGCGGATCTGATGCCGCGCAATCTCGACCGGCGTGTCGAGACACTCGTTCCGCTTCAAAATCCGACTGTGCATGAACAGGTGCTCGGACAGATCATGCTGGCCAATCTTCTGGACAACCAGCAAAGCTTCGAGCTTCTGCCGGACGGCCGGTCGCGCCGCATGACGGCCGGCAAGGATGAGCAGCCTTTTAACGCTCAGAAATATTTCATGACCAATCCAAGCCTTTCCGGTCGTGGAAAGTCGTTGAAATCCTCTGCCCCCCGTTTGATTGCGCATAAAATACGGGCAGAAAACAAGCAGGCCTAGGCTTCCGGTCCGGGCATACCGCCCTGCAATTCGGTGTTGGAACTGACAATTGATTGAAACCGAAGACGCCCAGGGACGCCTGAGAAACAGGCATCCGGTTGCCGTTATCGACATCGGATCGAACTCCGTGCGCCTCGTTATCTATGAAGGTTTGGTGCGTGCGCCTTCGGTGTTGTTCAACGAGAAGGTGCAGTGCGGGCTCGGTCGCGGTATTGCCGAAACCGGCGATATGGATCCCGACGCCGTCAAGAACGCTCTCGCCGCGCTGCAGCGCTTTCGCGGGCTCGCCGATCAGGCGGGCGTCGAGCGGCTGGCCATTCTCGCCACCGCCGCGGCGCGCGAGGCCGGCAATGGCCCCGCCTTCATCGAGGAAGCCGAACGCATCCTGCGCCAGGAGGTGACCGTGCTGAGCGGGCGCGAGGAAGCGTTGTATTCGGCCTATGGCATTCAGTCCGCCTTCCGCGGCATCGACGGCGTGACCGGCGACCTTGGCGGCGGCAGCCTCGAACTGGTCGAGATGAAGGATCGCGCCATCGGCGACGGCCGCACGCTGCCCATCGGCGTCATCCGTCTCTCCGAGCGCGCCGAGGGCGATTACGAGAAGGCCGTGCTGATCGCCCGCGAGGATCTGAAATCCGTGCCGTTCCTGAAAGAGGGGCAGGGGCGGAACTTCTATGCCGTCGGCGGTACGTGGCGAAACCTCGCCAAGCTGCACATGGCGGCCAAGAACTACCCGCTCCATGTGACCCATCACTACGAGATGGACGCGCCGGCGGCGATCCCTTTCCTGAAGAAGGTCGGCCGCAACAATGTCGAGAGGCTGAAAGGCATCGAGGACGTTTCACGCTCGCGGCGCGCGCTTCTGCCCTATGGCGCGATTGTTCTCGCCGAGCTGATCCGGGCCATGAAGCCGGCGAAGGTGATCTTCTCCTCGGCCGGCGTGCGCGAAGGCTATCTTTACAGCCTGCTCAGCGAAGAAGACCGGCAGCTCGATGCCCTCATGGAGGCATCGGAAGAGCTCTCGATCCTTCGCTCCCGTTCTCCGCAGCATGCGCGCGAACTGGCGGACTGGACGGGAACCGCCTTCAAGGCCTTCGGCATCGACGAAACCGAGGATGAACGCCGTTACCGCGAGGCCGCCTGCCGGCTGGCGGACATTTCCTGGCGCGCCCATCCCGATTATCGCGGCGACCAGGCGATGAACGTCATCGCCTATGGCTCCTTCACCCAGATCGACCATCCGGGCCGCGCCTATATCGCGCTCGCCAATTATTTCCGCCATGACGGGTTGAAGAACGCGACGCTCACGCCGGAAATCCGCAAGATCACCAGCGACCGGATCTGGGACCGCAGCCGCTATCTCGGCGCTTTCTTCCGGGTCGCCTATCTCTTCACCGCGGCCATGCCCGGCGTCATCGGCGATGTCACCTGGCGCCCCAGGGACGACGGTTCGATGGAACTGGTGCTGCCGCCGCGCCTGGCGGACCTCTATGGCTCAAGACCGCTCGGCCGCGTCAACCAGCTGGCCAAGACGGTCGGCCGCGATATCTCGCTCGTCGTCACCGTATAGTCTCTCCGGCGCGACCCGGTTCGCGGCGACAATGCCGCCGCTGGCGGGAGGCCGGCGCCGGCAATGCACGCCCCGGAGAAGCTCGCGGACATTGCCGTAGGCTCCGGGATGGAGCGCGTGTCCTATCCGGAGCCGACGTCGATCACGTCGAGCTTGCGCTCCCTGAAGCGGATGGCCAGTTCGCCGCGGGTCGCGCGAAGCGCCTTTTCGCCAAAGACTTCGCGGCGCCAGCCCTTCAGCGCGCCGACATCGGCGTCTTCGCCGTGGATGGCGATCTGTTCGAGATCGTCGGTCGTCGCGATGATCTTCTGGGCGACGCCCTGTTCTTCCGCCGTGAGCTTCAGCAGCACGCGCAGAAGATCGACCGCGGCGCTCGTGCCCTCGGGCGAAGCGGGCGGGCGAGGGATCGCCGGCAGGTCGGCCTTGTCCATTTCGAGCGCATCCGTCACCGCCTTGATCAGCGGCGCGGCCATGGACGAGCGCTCGATGCCCTTGTTGAGCGAACGCAAGCGGCCGAGCGCTTCCGGCGATTGCGGCTGCTGCTGGGCGATCTCGTAAATGGCGTCGTCCTTGAGAATGCGGCGGCGCGGCTGGTTCCGGTTGCGAGCCTCGTTTTCGCGCCAGGCGGCGATATTCTTCAGGATCTGCAATTCGATCGGCTTGCGGACACGCAGCTTCAGTCGCTGCCAGGCGTCCTCGGGCAGGATGTCGTAGGTGCCGTGGGAAGTCAGCACACCCATCTCCTCGGAGACCCAGTGCGCGCGGTTTTCATTCCGTAGCGTTTCGGCGAGATGCTCGTAGACATCGCGCAGATGCGTCACGTCGGCCAGCGCATAGGAAAGCTGCTTGTCGCTGAGCGGCCGCTGCCGCCAGTCGGTAAAGCGCGACGACTTGTCGATATGCGCGCCGGAAATGCGCTTGACGAGCTGGTCATAGGCGATCGCGTCGCCGAAGCCGCAGACCATGGCGGCGACCTGGGTGTCGAAGATCGGCTCCGGCACCTTGCCCGTCAGGTTGAAGAAGATTTCGATGTCCTGTCGGGCCGCATGGAAGACCTTCAGGACGTCCTTGTTGGCCATCAGGTCGAACAGCGGCGTCAGGTCGATCCTCTTCGCCAACGGATCGATCAGCAGCGCCTCGTCGGCGCTTGCGACCTGGACGAGGCAAAGCTCCGGCCAGAAAGTGGTTTCACGGATGAATTCCGTGTCGATCGTTATGAATGGATGATGCGCGAGGCGCGCACAGGCAGCGGAAAGTTCTTCCGTTGAATCAATCGGCTTCATGGCAAAGCTCTTTAGCGGTGTCGCCGTGGTTTGTCGATTGCCGCGCGACACCTCTCGCTTGCCTTGACAAATCGCTTGCCCCATGCGCTTTTCCGCGCGATTTCCCGCACCACTGAAATTGCGGCGCGCCAATCGCGCGCCCGGGCACACAAAGGCGAATATTCATGCACCGTTATCGCAGCCACACATGCGGAGCCCTCCGCAAAACGGACGCCGGATCGACCGTGCGCCTGTCGGGATGGGTTCACCGCGTGCGCGACCATGGCGGAGTTCTCTTCATCGACCTTCGCGACCATTACGGCGTCACCCAGGTCGTCGCCGATCCCGATTCCGCCTGTTTCGCCACGGCCGAGAAGGTTCGCGGCGAATGGGTCATCCGTGTCGATGGCGAGGTCAAGTCGCGCACGGACGAGACCGTCAATTCGAACCTGCCGACCGGCGAGATCGAAATCTTCGCGCGCGAGATGGAAATCCTATCCGAGGCGAGCGAATTGCCGCTGCCGGTCTTCGGCGAGCCGGACTATCCGGAAGACATTCGCCTCAAATACCGCTTCCTCGATCTGCGCCGCGACACGCTGCACAAGAACATCGTCACCCGCACGAAAGTGATCTCCTCCATGCGCAACCGCATGGTGCAGGCGGGCTTCACGGAATTCCAGACGCCGATCCTGACCGCGTCGTCGCCGGAAGGCGCGCGCGACTTCCTCGTGCCGTCGCGCATTCATCCGGGCGAGTTCTACGCGCTGCCGCAGGCCCCGCAGCAGTACAAGCAGCTTCTGATGGTGTCCGGCTTCGACCGCTATTTCCAGATCGCGCCGTGCTTCCGCGACGAGGACCCGCGCGCCGACCGCCTGCCGGGCGAGTTCTACCAGCTCGACCTCGAAATGAGCTTCGTCGAACAGGACGACGTGTTCGAGGCGATGGAGCCTGTCATGCGCGGCGTCTTCGAGGAATTCGCCGAAGGCAAGCCGGTGACGCAGGAATTCCCGCGCATTCCCTATGACGAGGCGATCCTGAAATACGGCACCGACAAGCCGGACCTCAGAAACCCGATCGTCATGGAAGACGTGTCGGAGCATTTCCGCGATTCCGGCTTCAAGGTCTTCGCCAACATCCTCGCCAACGATCCGCGCGGCGCCGTCTGGGCGATCCCTGCGCCGACGGGCGGCTCGCGCGCCTTCTGCGACCGCATGAATTCCTGGGCGCAAGGCCAGGGCCAGCCGGGCCTCGGCTACATCTTCTGGCGCGAGGAAAACGGCAAGGTCGAGGGCGCGGGCCCCATCGCCAAGAACATTGGCGAGGAACGCACCGAGGCGATCCGCCTGCAACTCGGCCTGAAGCCGGGCGATGCCTGCTTCTTCGCCGCCGGCGACCCGAAGAAATTCGCCGGTTTCGCCGGCGATGCGCGCACCCGCGCCGGCGAGGAACTGGACCTCGTCGACCGCGACCGTTTCGCGCTCGCCTGGATCGTCGATTTCCCGTTCTACGAATGGGACGAGGACGAGAAGAAGGTCGATTTCGGCCACAACCCCTTCACCATGCCGCGCGGCGGCCTGGGCGCGCTCGAAAACGAGGACCCGCTCAACATCAAGGCCTGGCAGTACGACCTTGTCTGCAACGGCTACGAGATCGCCTCCGGCGGCATCCGCAACCATCTGCCCGAAGTGATGGTCAAGGCGTTCGGCATTGTCGGTCTGGACGCGAAGACGGTCGAGGAGCGCTTCGGCGGCCTTTTCCGCGCCTTCCATTACGGAGCCCCGCCGCATGGCGGCATGGCGGCCGGCGTGGACCGTGTCGTCATGCTGCTGGTCGGTGCGAAGAACCTGCGCGAGGTGACCCTGTTCCCGATGAACCAGCAGGCCGAAGACCTGTTGATGGGCGCTCCGGCTCCGGCCTCTCCGGCGCAGTTGCGCGAACTCTACCTTCGCTCGATCCCGCCGACCAAGGAATGAGCTGAAAAGGGAAGGCGGCTGCGACATGACCATCCGCCTTCTCGTCACCGGCTTCACGACTTTTCCGGGCGCGTCGCATAATCCCACCGAACAGCTGATCCGCCATTTCAAGGCCAACCCGCTAGCTATCGGGTCGGACGTCGAGTGCCGCTTCGCCGTGCTGCCCGTCGATTACGCGGATGCCATTCCCGCGCTCGAGGCTGTCTCATCCTCGTTCGAGCCGCATGTCGCCGTGCATTTCGGCCTCTCGAAGAAAGCCGTGGGCTTTCGCCTCGAAAGGCTGGCGCGAAACGGAATAGCCTCCAGCGCGCCGGACAATGCCGGCATTGTCCCCGCGCCATCGCCGATAACGCGCGGCGCGGCCGATATCCCGTCGTCCCTGCCGCTGTCGCGCATCGCCGAGGCGCTGGAACGCGGCGGCCATGCGGTGGAATGGTCGGACGATGCGGGCGGCTATCTGTGCAATTACGTCTTCTTCCACTCCGCCGCCGGGCTGTGCCGGGGGCTTGCGGCGCCGATAAGCGGCTTTGTCCATGTCGGCCCGGTGAATGGGGCAGAAGACTTCAACAAACTGGTGGAAGGCGCGGAAATGATTCTGGAAATCTGCGTTTCCGAAGCGCGCGGAAGGTGAACCCGGCGGCTGACCGCCGGGCTCTGTCCGAAGGCGGACTAGTCGTTGGCGGTGACCTTGATGTTCAATACGCCGATGATCGACTGCGGTGCCGCCATCGCGGCGCCGACGACCTGGGCGACCGGCACCGGTGCTGCGGGCATGGCGGCGATCTTCAGCGAACCGGGGCTGTCGAGAAATGCGCCGACGGCGGCCGAAGCGGCGGCGGCGAATTCCGGGTTCTGCAACTGCGCCAGCGCAAAGGGCAGGGTGCCCTTGGCCATCGCGACGACACCCGCGCGGGTGCTGCCCTGCTGCTTGGCGACGAAGTCGAGAATCTTGCCGGTCGCTGAATCGTCGACCAGTTCGATCGAGATATTGGCGATCTGCAACTGCTGCATCAGACCCATCATCGCCAGCCCCTTGGCCTGGTCGCTCTGTTCCTGCATCTGCTTGTTCATTTCCTGCATCGCCGCGATGAGTTCGGGCGTGTAGCCGCCGACTGCGAGGTCGATATTCAGCGTCGCGGCGTCATCGAGGATGATGGCCTGGCTCATCGATGCGTCGCCGCTGCCGGCGTTCCACTGGCCCGTGACATTGACGCGTCCGGTCAGCGTCTCGTAGCCGAGTTCGCCCATCGTCGCCTTCGCCTTCGGATCCTCAACCTGCGCGAAGTCGATGGTGAAGTCCTTGACCTTGACGTCGTAGTCCATTGTCCCGCCGGGCTCGTAGGGGCTCATCGCGATCGATATGCCCTCGAGCTCGAAGACCGGCGTGCTGCTCTTGGCGATGGTCAGGCCGCCGACTTCGTAGTTTCGGCAGAAGCCGCCCTTGGCGATCGGATCGGTCTCTTCCGGGCCGGCGATGTAGCAGCCTTCCAGCACCGCACCTTCAAAGGCCACGGTATAGCCGTCCTTCACGTTGCTGAAAGCCGGCATGCCCGCGCGGCTGACGGTGAACGCGCCATTGCCGGCTTCCTCGACGCCCTCAAGCAGTATCTCGTCGATGGTGAATTTGTCGTCGGCCGCTGTTGGCGAGACCGTGACGCCGGACAGGACGACATTGTTTCCGCGCATCTCGGCCGATTCCGCCGTCAGTTCCATGCCTTGCAGGGAGAGCTGGCGCTTCAAACCGTCAATTACGGCGTCCGCACTGACTTCGGCATGTGCGCCTGCGGCAAGGGAAAACAGCAGCGCGCTTGCGGCCGTGGATGAGATCAATAGTCGTTGAGCGGTCATGAAATTCCTCTTTGAAAAGCGAAAACGCGTTCATCTACGCTGTAATCGGCGGCCATTGTGTGACAAATAGCACATCGGCCGGCACCGGCCTTCTCCATGAAATCCGCCGGAACCGGAACATCGCCATGAGCTTTCCCGAGATTGTGCCCTCCCGCAAGCTTTCCGGTTTTGTCGACGGGTTGTTTTCCGCTCTCGGTAAAGAATTCGTGACCGCTCGGGTGGACGAGCTGGAGCTGACATACGAAGGCATTCCCGGCGATACCCATTCGGGTTGGCTGCGCAAGTCGGGCGGCCGCGAACCGTGGTACGCACGCGGCACGGAGATGCGCAACGAACGCCAGGTGACGATCCTCAGCCGCCCTGAACTGGCCGAAGCCGCCGCCGAAATGGGCATCGATGCGATCGAGCCCGAATGGATCGGCGGCAACATCACGCTGGACGGCATCCCGATGCTCTCCATGCTGCCGGCCGCAACGCTCCTCTTCTTCGAGGGCGGGGTGACGTTGAAAGTCGATTTCCAGAACGGCCCGTGCAGGATTTCCGGCGCATCGATCGCCCGTCACATCGGCAGGGAAGGCGATACCGGACTGGCGCTCTCATTCGTGCCCGCGGCCAAGCGTCGCCGCGGCCTGTTGGCCTGGGTCGAGAAGCCCGGCACGATCAGGGCCGGCGAGAGCGTCCGCGCCCAGCTCCCCGAACAGTGGATCTACCCGGCGCGCTAGCGTCCGCGTCCTCGCCCTCCACGGGGTCGGGCAGGTCGGCATCCGTCTCGGTCCCGTCGAGCAGGCGCGTCGCCTGCCAGCGCTCCAGCACCGCATTGATGTCGTCCATGACGAAATGACGCGCCGCGTCGCGGTCGTAGCCGTCATCCATCAACTCGTCGTAATCCGTGTGGACGTGGCGGATATGGGCGACCAGCGACAGCCACACCGAGACCGGCGGGGGCAGGGAGCGCAGGTGCGGCTGGGCGGCGAGCCGCTTCACATCCTCCGCTTCGTTGAACGGAATCATCGGCGTCAGGTTCCTGAGCGCCTTGGCGATTTCCGTCTGCCGTTTCGTTGCCATGGTTTTTCGTTTCCCGGGTCACTTGCATCGCGCGGAAAAATGACATAAACATATCTTTATATCTTTTCCGGAGTAGGCATGACCGCACCCGCTTTCCATCTCGATACGATTGTCGACGTCCTCAAGACAATAGCCGAGCCGACGCGTCTGCGTGTCCTCAAGCTGCTTTCGGAGACGGACCTGACCGTTTCGGAGCTGACCGGCATTCTGGGCCAGTCTCAGCCGCGCGTTTCCCGCCATCTGAAGCTGATGCTCGACGCCCGCCTGATCAAGCGCCAGCAGGAAGGGTCCTGGGCGCTGTTCAGGCTCAGCCGAGACGCGGCCAGCGACGTTCTCGTGCAGGAACTTCTCGTCCGCATCGACGAGAGTGACGAGACCATCCGCCGCGATGGCGAGCGGCTGGAGGAGGTCAAGCAGAAACGCCGCGAAAAGGCGTCCAGCTACTTCTCCAGCAACGCGGCAAGCTGGGACGAGATCCGCTCGCATCATGTGGCCGACAAGCTGGTCGAGGAGGAACTCATCGCGCTCGTCGGCGTCAAGCCGGTGCGCTACATGCTCGATCTGGGTACCGGCACCGGCCGCATGCTCGAACTCTTCTCCGATCTCTACCAATACGGCATCGGCGTCGACGCCAACCGCGAAATGCTCAACGTGGCCCGCGCCAATCTGGATGCGGCGGGCGTGCGCAATGCCGAGGTGCGCCTCGGCGACGTCTACAATCTGCCGGTTGTCCGCAACGGCTTCGATTTGGTGATCATCCACCAGGTTCTGCATTACCTCGATGACCCGGCCGCGGCGGTCCGCCAGGCAGCGCGCGCGCTACGCCCCGGCGGCCGGCTGGTCATCGTCGATTTCGCCCCGCACCATCTCGACTACCTCCGCGACGAGCACGCGCATCAGCGCCTCGGCTTCGCCGATACGGACATGGAGGGCTGGTTCCGGGAAGCCGAATTGGAACCGGGCTCGTCGCGGGCGCTCGCCGCCGGCAAGAGCGCGGCCGATCAGCTCACGGTCAAGATCTGGGGCGCGCAGGACCCGCGTATCGAGATCGCCGACGAGGACGAATCAACTCAATCCCCCCTGGAGTATGTGGCATGAGACATTCCGTGAAACGGATCGCAGGCGCCCCCGGAACCGGAAAGGATATCCGCGTTTCCTTCGAGTTCTTTCCGCCGAAGAATCCGCAGATGGAAGCGACGCTGACCGATGCGATCAACCGGTTGAGCCCGCTGTCGCCGGAATTCGTCTCGGTCACCTATGGTGCGGGCGGCTCGACGAAGGACACCAGCCGCAACACGCTGCAGACCGTGCTCGCCACCGGCAACACCCCGGCCGCGGCCCATATCACCTGCGTGGGCGCGACCCGCGACGAGGTCGACGCCGTCGTCCGCGATTTCGCGGCGCTCGGCATCCGTCGCTTCGTCGCGCTGCGCGGCGACCCGTCCGGCGGTGTCGGAACCCGCTATCAGCCGCATCCGGACGGTTATCAGAATGCCGCGCATCTGGTGGCCGGCCTGAAGGCCTTCGGCGATTTCGATATCTCCGTCGCCGCCTATCCGGAGCGTCACCCCGAGAGCCCCGATCTCGCCACCGATCTCGACATGCTCAAACGCAAGGTCGACAATGGCGCGACGCGCGCCATAACCCAGTTCTTCTTCGACAATGACGCCTATGCGCGTTACGTCGAGAGGGTGCGCCGCGCCGGCATCTATATCCCCATCGTTCCGGGCATCGTGCCGATCCACAATTTTTCCGCAGTGCGCAATTTCGCCTCGAAATGCGGCGCCAGCATCCCCGCATGGCTGGCGGACCGTTTCGACGGGCTCGACCAGGATCCGCATACGCATTCCCTGGTCGCCGCTGCGGTTGCGGCCGAGCAGGTCTTCGACCTCGTTGATCGCGGCGTCGACGATTTCCATTTCTACACGATGAATCGTCCGGACCTGGTCTTCGCGATCTGCCGCCTGATCGGCATCCGCGAGACCGGCGAGGCGGCGCGTCGCCAACTGCACGCGGCCTGATTCGACAGGCCGCTGAATAAGGTAAGCCATTGAAAAACAAGAGCCCGGGCCGCCGATAGCGGCCCGGGCTTTTGCTTGGTTGTTTTCAGGGGGCGGTCTTCACACCGCAACGAGCCCTGTCAGGGCAGGACTCCGAAAACAAGGGCGCCTAAGAATAAGAACGCGGCACAAATCATCATGAAGTTGAGTGAACGTGTCAGTCCCATAGCAAGCCTCCTTGCTTTACAGCCTCGAATCTAAGCGCATCCGACGAAGGTACAAGAGAATTTCATGCTGCATTGCGAAGGACGTTGACTCGTTTTGCGAGAAAGACCGCTCAAGCACGCGTCAGGTTTGGATTTTTTGCAGTGCGCAACGAACCGAAAAAAAATCTTTCACACCCTGCGTGGCGGGTGTGCATAAGCTGACTATGGCTCCAATCGGGCGGCGATTTTGCCTTCGAGCCAGTGCCCGGCCTGCAATGTCTGCTTGTCCCGTCCGAACCGTCCGATGAGCTGGACACCGAGCGGCATGCCGGCGGCGTCGGCCAGCCCCGGCACGTTCACGCAGGGGTTTCCGGTGAGCGTCCAGACCTTGTTGAAAAGCGCCGATCCCGTCGTTCCGAGGCTGCGCAAGGGCCCGGCGCCCGGGGCTGAAGGTGCCAGCAGCACGTCGATATCGTCGAACAGGCCTGTTGCCGCCTTGCGCGCATGCCGCGCCGCGCGTCGCGCCTCGTCATAGACATGTGGCGGGATGGAACGGCCTTCTTCCAGCGTCTCGCGCAGGATGTCGCTCAGTTCGCCGGCATGAAAGGCGAGTTCATGCGCAAGCGAAATCGCTGCCTCATAGCCCTGGACCACCGCGTGCACATCCCGGCCGCGCCGGATCTGGTCGGGTTCCGCGACATCGACAACCGTCGCGCCCGCTCGGTTGGCGATGTCCGCAGCCCGCGTGACGGCGTCGCGCATCTCCACCGAGGCTGCGCCGTCGATCTCGCTGCGATAAAGCCCGATTCGGGGAGGGGTGGCGTCGGGATCGGCGGCAAGATCGCGCCGGCCGAGCAACGCCGCGAACAGCGCCACGTCCGCGACGCTCGCGGCAAAGAAGCCGGTCGTGTCCAGCGTCCATGCGAATGTCTTCATGCCGCCGGTCGGAAATAGCCGGAAACTCGGCTTGTAGCCGGCGACCCCGCAAAAGGCGGCGGGGCGAATCACCGAACCGCCGGTCTGCGTGCCGATGGCCGCCGGAATCATCCCGGCGGCGACGGCTGCGGCAGATCCCGACGACGACCCGCCCGGCGTATGCGCCGGATCGTGCGGATTGACGGTTTTCGCCGGGGCCAGGAAGGCGAGTTCGGTCGTCACCGTCTTGCCGATGACATGCGCGCCGCGCGCCCGCGCCATGGCGACGACCGGTGCGTCTGCGCGCGGCCGGAAACCCTCATAGATCGGCGATCCGTAGCGTGTCGGCATGTCGTACGTGTCGAAAATGTCCTTCACGCCGACGGCGATGCCCGCGAGCGGTCCTTCTTTCGCGACCGGGGCACCTTCGGGCGCCAGCGCCTCGAAGGCGTGTATGTCGCCGTCCCGCTCGCCAATTGCGGCGCGGCTGCGCGCCACGGCTGCGGCCGGCGTTTCGCGTCCCGCCGCGATATCCGCCATGATTTTCGAAACCGACTGCAACGCTTCCCCCCTTTGCGCCGTTTGGCGTACTCTGCTCTAACCACAAGTCACGGCCTGGCGGAAGAATCGCGGAAAGTCTTTCATGGAACGATTTGCCACAGCGCGTGACGCAGCTCTGAAACTCCGGCCGGACGTGCCGGTCTATTGCTTTCGTCCGCATGTGCTGCGCGAGGATGCGAAGAACTTCAAGGCGTTGTTTCCCGGCACGACGGCCTATGCGGTCAAGACCAATGGCGAGCCGATGGTTATCCGCACGCTGGTCGAGGCCGGCATCGATGTCTTCGACGTCGCTTCGCCCGCCGAGTTCCAGACCGTCCGCAGCATCTCGCCGGATGCCGAGCTTCTCTACATGCACCCGGTCAAGGCGCAGTCCGACATCCGTCTTGCGCTGGAGCATTACGGCATCCGCGTCCTCGTCGTCGATCACGAGGACGAGGTCGCAAAGATCCTGCGCATCGCCCGGGCGCTCGACATCGACCACACGACCATGACGGTCTTCGTCCGCCTCGCCACCAAGGGTCATGCCGCCTATGAGCTGTCGAAGAAATTCGGCGCCGCGCCCGGCCATGCGGTGGAACTGCTGCAGCGCCTGCACGGCATCGGCTTCAAGACCGGCCTGTGTTTCCATGTCGGCAGCCAGGTGGAGGAATCCGACACCTATGAGCGCGCACTGGCCTCCGCCGACTGGGTGCGCAACCGCGCCGCCGTGCCGCTTGCCGGTCTCGATGTCGGCGGCGGCTTTCCCGCCGAATATGGCCACGATCCGAAGAGCCGCGCCCCGAAACAGCCGCCGCTGGAAGAGCTGATGGCGAATTTGCGCAGCTCGCTGGAATACTGGGAGTTCGACGAACTGCCGCTCGTCGCCGAGCCGGGCCGCGTCATCGTCGCTCGGGCCTTCTCGCTGATCGTCCGGGTGCTGCTGCGAAAGGGCAGGCGGCTCTACATCAATGACGGCATCTGGGCCTCCCTGTCGGACAGCTGGACCGGCAAGATCACCCTGCCGGCCCGCTTCATCCCGGACCCGAACATCCGCCGCCGCAATGGCGACGCGGAGAAGATCGTCCCCTTCAAGGTCTGCGGTGCGACCTGCGATTCCGTCGATATCCTGACCCGGCCCTTCTATTTGCCGGAGACGGTCGACACCGGAGACTGGATCGAGATCGGCCATATCGGCGCCTATTCGATGGCGCTCAGGACCCGCTTCAACGGTTTCTATCCGGACACATTCGTCGAGGTCGACCAGCCCTTCGATGCGGGTGATGCGCCCGAAGGTTTCGCCAGCCTCGAGACGATGGCGGACTGACCCATGGCCGCCGGCAAATGGGCCTCGATCGGCCTGCTGCTGGTGGCGGAATGCCTCGCCCTGTCGCTCTGGTTCGTGTCCGCCGCGATCCTGCCGGGCATGATGGCGGAATCCGAAATCACGCCGTTCCGGCAGGCGGCGCTGTCGAGCGGCGTGCAACTGGGCTTCGTCGCGGGCGCGCTGGTCTCCGCGGTTCTCGGCCTGCCGGACCGGTTCGATCCAAGACGCGTCATGGGCATCGCCTCTGTCGTCGCTGCTGTCGCCAATCTGACGCTTGTCGTCTCCGTGCCCGGCAGCGCCGCTGCCATCGCCGCCCGCTTCGTCACCGGCGCGATGCTCGCCGGCGTCTACCCGGTCGGCATGAAGATCGCGGTCGGGTGGGGCGAGAAGGATCGCGGCTTTCTGGTCGGTACGCTTCTCGGCGCCCTGATCCTCGGCAACGCGCTGCCGCATCTCTTCGCGCTCACCGGCGGCGGCGACTGGCGGACCACCGTCGTCACGGCCTCCGTCGCCGCGTTGATCGCCGCGGGGGCCGCCCAATTGACCTCGCTCGGGCCGCATCATGCCCGCGCGGCGCGCTTCGATCCGGGCGTCGTCGTCACCGCCTGGACCAACCGCAAGATCCGGCTGGCCTATGCCGGCTATTTCGGCCACATGTGGGAGCTCTACTCCATGTGGGCCTGGATCGCCGTCATCGCGGCGCTGTCCTACGCCCGCCACATGCCGGAGGAACGGGCCGCGACGCTGGCCTCAGTCACGGCCTTCGTCTCGATTGCATCGGGAACGGTAACGAGCGTCATCGGCGGCCGGATTGCCGATCGCGTCGGCAAGGCCGATGTCGCGCTTTACGCCATGGTGGTGAGCGGCGCCTGCGCCCTGTTCACCGCCATCGTCTTCGGCGGGCCGGTCTGGCTTTTCTTCCTGATCGCCGTCCTTTGGGGTGCCTCGATCAGCCCGGATTCGCCCCAGTTCTCTGCGCTCGTTGCCGACAATGCGCCACCACACCAGGCCGGCAGCCTGATGACGCTGCAAACCGCGCTCGGATTTGCCCTGACATTCTTCACCGTGCAGGCGACCCCGGTGCTCGCCGAAATGTGGGGCTGGCCGCCGGTCATCGCCATCATGGCTCTCGGGCCGGCCTTCGGCATCTACGCCATGGCCCGGCTCAGGGCGATTTCCTGACGCTGAGGAACCAATCCGGTCGCTTCAACTTGTCCCATTGTCTGCCGCGCAGACGGGCATAGACTTGGCCGCATCAACACGGGAAAAACTCCCATGCCGAAACTCGTTCGTTTCGTCCTGATCAACAGCATTATCGGCATCGTTCTCGGCTGGCTGATTGCCGCGGCGATGGTGCATTTCAACATCGGCAATCTGGGCGAACTGATCAGCCACACCAATCACAAGGTGGCGGCCGTCGCGCTGCTCGGACTGACCTTCGGCATCACCTTCGGCTTCGCCTATCTGGCGACCGCGGTCATGCTGATCCCGACCAGCAAGGACGATTTCGACAAGCTTTAAAGCGCGTTGAGTAATTTAGCGGTCGGCCATGCATCGGCGGGCATGCCGAGGCGGCGCTGTTCCTCGCGCACCGCGTCGCGCGTGCCTGCGCCGAGAATGCCGTCGATCTTGCCGACATCGAAGCCGTCCGCATTGAGCTTGGCCTGCAACTGCTTCATCTGATCTTGGTTCAGCCCGGGTTCCGGATTGCCTTCGGTGAAGATCGGCGCGCCGCCGAGCCGTGTGGAGAAATAGGCCGCGGTCAGCACATAGGTCAGCGACTGGTTCCATTCGAGGAACACGTTGAAATTCGGATAGGCGAGGAAGGCCGGCCCCTTGCGTCCCATCGGGATCAGCAAATGGGTTTTGGCGTTGTCGGGCAGGTCGCCGTTGCGCGCGGTTACGCCGCGCGCCTTCCATTCGGAGACGGGCAGGGCTTCATGCAGACCGGTGTCGTACCATTCCATTTCCGCCGGCACCTTCACCTCGATCAGCCACGGCTCGTTGGCCCGCCAGCCGAGCGCCTGCAGGAAATTCGCCGCGGTCATGATCGCGTCCGGCGCCGAGGTCTTGAGCTTGATCGCGCCGTCGCCGTCGCCGTCGCGACCCTTGGTCAGATAGTCTTCCGGCAGCACCTGAACCATGCCGATCTCGCCGGCCCATGCCCCGGTGATGTCGCGCGGCACGACGCCGAGATCGATCAGCCGGGCAAGCGCGATCAGCTGCGGCCGGAACAGTTCCGGGCGGCGGCAGTCATGCGCCAGGGTGGCGATCGAGTTGAGCGTGTTGAAATCGCCCTGGTATCCGCCGAAATCGGTCTCCAGCCCCCAGAAGGCTGTGATAACCTCCGGCGCGACGCCATACTCCGAGCGTACGCGGTCGAAGATCGATGCATATTGCTTCAGCTTCGCGGCCCCGACATCCAGCCGGTTCTGCGAGATCAGCCGGCGCGCGAAGGTGGCGAAATCCAGCGTGAAGACGCCCTGCGCCCGGTCGCGTTTCAAGACCTCGGGATTGTTCTGCGCGGAAGCGATGGCGGTGAGGCCAGCCTGTCCGACCCCTGCCGCGCGCGCTTCCTCCACCATGGCGTTGCGCCATGCGCCGAAATCGCCGCCGCACGACGCCTGCGCGAGCGCGCCGCTTGCCGGAAGCAGGAGCGCAAGCCCGGCCAGCAGGAGGCGTGCATGGATTTTCACGGCATGGGTTCTCATCGTGGACGTCTCCTCGCGAATTTCGGTGAAATCAGATGCTGTTGGCGGAAACCCAGTCCCGCCATTCGGACGGGCTGCCGGCGAAGGCGTTGATGTCGGTATCGCCCGCCACGCCCGGCACGACGCCGGTGCCGGTGTACTGCCAGAACGACCAGTTGCGGCCCGGATAGGTGACGCGCGGATGCGCCTTGACCGTCCGCAGCCAGAAGGTCTCGCCGCGGAAATGGCCGGCGATATTGTGCTCGTAGAAATCCGGCGTCGTGTAGATCACCGGCCGCTTGCCGTAATGCCGCTCCAGCGCATCGAGGAAGATTTTCATCTCCGAGCG
>Ga0209692_10001167_pt1 | contig 38985 bp, 28 predicted proteins | sample tdDd472_FD_187129 | JGI IMG/M metagenome (GOLD analysis project Ga0209692, IMG submission 187129) | Marine sediment microbial communities from the Atlantic coast under amendment with organic carbon and nitrate - tdDd47.2 (SPAdes)... | ecosystem: Environmental > Aquatic > Marine > Coastal >...
TAATATTTTTTATCGCTATACTCAATAAACTTAACAGGTATTGTTAAGATAGTAAGTTGAATATCTATTTCTCTTGCATTCAATGAAATCTCACCAGTTTTTTTGCCAAGATCTAATATATCTTTATTAAGTTTTTTTATAGCATCATGTCTTGATTGTGGATATTCAAATTCATGATCGTAAACCAGCATGTGCGCGAATTTTATAGCATAAGGTTCTTTTTTAACAAGATTAAAATTAAATTTTATTATTCCTTCCAATACCGCTTTAACAGACTTTTCCTTTTGAAGCAACTCAAAAATATAATCATGTAATTGTGCTAATTGTTTTTCGAATATATCACTAACCAAGGCCGATTTGTTTTTATAATGCCTATACAAATAACCATCAGAAACACTTGCCCGTTTTGCAATTTCAGTAATTGAAGCTCCGTGATACCCTCTTTCTACAATAAGTATCTTAGTTTCTTTTTTTACTCTTTCTATTTTTTCTGTATCAATAACTCGCATAACAATATCTATTAATAAATGAATGTTCATTCATTTTACAAATGAAAACATTTTATTGTATAAAACAAAATTTAATTGGAAAATTAATTAGACTAAGACGATAACCTGGTACTTTCTATTAATGTAATCAGGACTTATTTCTCTTTAATGAGAATATGCTTTTTTTGAATTGTTAATCATTCATTAACTAGATTTTAAAGAAATTATCTTAAATGCGATATAAAGTATACTAATCGTAGTTAAAATCGACCGTAGAGCGCTCAGCGAAGCTAAACTACGATTAGTTGGGATACAGTATATATACAGGTATTTTAATAATAAATTTCTGAAATTTAGTATCCTAATATGGTGAATTAATGGCGTTTAGTGCAACACCAACTTTTCTTCTAAAATCAGCTAAGTCAGCTCTTTTATTCGCCAATCGGGTTTTGCTTTTTTTAGTAATTGCCCATCCTTTTCCTTCCCAGTTTTGAATAATCCCTGATACTGTATTTCCATATTCCACAATATTTGATTTGCTTTTTTCATCAGGTTCTGCCGGAATATTTCTTACATTTTTGCCCATTCTTGTGGCCGCATCAAGTCCCCAGCCACGAATAGCAGAACTTGCGATATCGTAGAGCTTAGTATTAATCCTGTTAACAAGATTGGTGCTATTTCTTCTGTTGTCTGAATTGGTTAACAGAGGAAGATCGTTTCTGTCGACTAAGGCAATTTTTAGAGAAGTAACCGGACTGATTCTTTCGCTATCAATTTTTCCCATTACGGAATTAATTCTTGCGAGTTGTCTGGCTTTATACTGGTCGTTAGTGGATTGTCTAATTCTAAGTGTAGTAGCATCATCGAGTGAGGGTGCCCACTGTTCGTGAAAAGATTGTCCTTGCCCTGATCCATACATTTTAAAATGCCACAAGCGAGCCGCTCCGATTTCGAGACCTTTAATTGAATTTCTAACATCGTTGATCGCTTCAATGGTTGTCTTTTGTAGGGCTGTTGCCTCTTCTCCTAAAGCTTGTAGCTTTGCTGAAAGATCTAAAAACCATTGATTTCTTAATTTGGGAATACTTGGAATTGTTTCTCCATTCAAACTTGCCAGATAATTTCTAAATTCAATTGTTGAATTAATTTTATTCTGGTATAGATTGTCTAGTGCCCAGCTTTCGACTGTTCCCCGGTTGTAGTTTTCCAATGATATGGAGTCATCACCTACTTTAGCTACAATTCCTGCATAATGGTATCCCCACTTTTGTTTAAACATTTTTTCTTCATCTGCCGACAGAGCTAAGCCTCCAATTTTCTTATCCAATGCACTAAGCCAATCTCCTATGTCAACCGATCCAGGCATTTCTGCTCCTTGTGCAATTACATAACCTTCACCTACATCTGCGTTAGCACCTTTGTTTATTCCAAGGGCAGCGTCTCTGGCATCTTTGTTTACCATGTTTTTATAATCGGCCGGAAGGGATTGTCCATGCGAACCGGATGTTATATTTTCTGTTTTTAGGTGTTCGGCTAAATCAGCTCCTGTACCATCAGAATCTCTTGCAAACTCTGATATTTCAAGCGTTGGTTCATGCTCTCTTTCTGCAATTGCTTCGCTATTTCCACTAAATACTGCTACTTGTTGAGTTGTAGTACCAATAATATATTTGATAAAGGAGTTACATTCCGAAACAGTCCCAAATTTTTCTAATACTTCATCCGAGCCATCTTCTACTTTTTTTCCTGGTTTCACCATATTTAGTGATATTTTTTCTCCGGCCGGAACTGCTGGGTCTTTTGGTGCTTCAAGTGAACCACCTGCATTCGCCAGATAGGCTTCTGCTCCAACAGCATCTAATTGATTGTTGCTTTCTGTAACAACATTTGGTGTTGCATAAAATACTTTTGGCTCATCCGTTGTTCTTTCAATTGCGATGGCTTTTGTTTGATCATCATTGATCGAATAGTTAATTGTTGGTGTATCGGACATGCTAAATTTTGTGTAATTCCAGAATCCATTTTCAGCAATATCTTCTGGAGCATTTTTTTCTTTTACAGTATCAACCATCCCAAAAAGATTAGTTTGTGTGCTTTCAGTAAATTCAAATTTTGATGAAGTTGCTGTATGTACATATCTCTGGCTTTCGAAACTTGAACCATCGCCTAATTCATAGTCGGCCGGATTTATTGGCACATATCTTTGAATGGTATTTGAGTTTCCGGTGCTTTGTTTTATTTTTTGTTGTGATACATGATCGGTATTTATGTTCAATGCACTGGCTCCCAACTCATCCGCTTCTTTCTCCAATCCGGAATTATCATTTACAGGTGTTCCACCAACCTCAGTTGTTGGTTGTACGCGGCCTTGGTTTTGTTGCACAACATGCCATGCTTCGTGTGCTATGTGTTTATCCTGACCAGGAGCCACATGAATATCGGTGCCCTGAGTATAAGCATGCGCACCAACATTGGCTGGCTTATTAGAGTTACGATGAACCTTTACATCATCCAAAGAAATACCCGACATATTCTCTATTCCGGTTTTTAAATCATCCGGAAGTCCTGTTTTATTTTCTTTCTTCTGAATCGCTTTTCCCTGTAATAGTTCTTCCTCCTCAGGGGATTGTTTCTGTATTACACTGTCAAATTTCCCCTGCATTAACTCTTCTTCTTCCTCTAGAGATTGTTTTTGAATTGGTTGCCTGGGTTTCATTTGTAATTCTTCTTCCTCCAGTTCTTGCTTCTGAATTGAATCCTTAGACTTTCCCTGCATTAATTCCTCTTCTTCATCGCTTACACGCTGTGCCGTTGCACTATTTCCTTGAATAATTATTTTGCCTGAACCGTCATTATCGTAAATTCCCCAACCTGGATTATTATCATAACTGCTCATCGATTTTAATTCATCCGGAAGTCCTTTTCTACTTTCTTTCTTCTGAATCGTTTTTCCCTGTATTAATTCTTCTTCCTCCTCTAGAGATTGTTTTTGAATTGCATTATCAAATTTTCCCTGTATTAATTCTTCTTCCTCTTCTAATTCCTGTCTTTGAATAGTTTCAGTAAACTTGCCTTGTATCAACTCTTCTTCTTCTAGCTCTTGCTTTTGAATTGCATCATTACATTTCCCTTGCACTAATTCCTCTTCTTCATCGCTTACACGCTGTGCCGTTGCACTATTTCCTTGAATAATTATTTTGCCTGAACCGTTATTATCATAAATTCCCCAACCTGGATCACTATTATAACTCATCGATTGTAATTGAGCTAACGGATCCAATTTTTTCTGAGATGTATCAGATTGGTTACTATCTGTGTTTTGCTGCTGTTTGTTTTCTTTAAAAGCCTTTGACATGTTCAACTCCTTTTAAATCACAGTTTTTATTTATACTATTTCTTAAATATCTAATTAATTAAGAGGCGTACTAATTCCATTAATCCTGTTCATTATTTTATTATTGTACATCAACGTGACTATTACATAGAGTATCTTATAATACACCTACATCATTCGTATTATCCAAATATTTTTGTTTATAACCTTAATTATCAGCTAATTTATGAAATAAATATGAATCATTCCAGTTTATTTTATTTCTGTTTTTTTTATCAAGATTAAATCTTAATCTTAACTTAAGCATAATTAGTTTATATAGGCCATTTAAAAATATATAGTTTATTCAAAAAAAATAAATGTTAATAAGTCTGTTAATAGAAAAATCTACTTTATATTTTTTGTATACAGGATTTATTTATCTTTGCTCAGAATATGATTTTTGATATTTAAATAATGACATTAAAAATATTTAAAGACAAAATACAGTCAACAGTACAAAACATTTGGGTCGATTGACCCCTTTAAACAGGTTTCTTTTTTAGAAACCTGTTTTTTTTGTGCAATAGCGAACGATTATGATATTTTTAGTACTTAGTATTCTTTCTTCAGCTGCAATTTATGTGATCTTCAAATTCCTTGACAGATTTAAAATCACTACTTTCAATGTTATTATAATTAATTACATTACTGCAGCTATATTAGGATTATTGCTTACACAAACTCAAACAGATATTTTTCCTCTATATAAAAATGCATGGTTCCCGTACTCAATTATAATTGGAGTTTTGTTTATCATGATGTTTGTAATAATTGCAAAATCATCTCAAGTAGTTGGAATAGTTGTTACAACAGTTTCTAACAAAATGTCTGTTATAATACCAATTACGGTATCTATTATAATTGACCCGCTAGATGTATTAACCAATGTTAAAACTATTGGCATTGTTTTGGCAATTTTAGCGATTTTTTTATCTGTTTATCGTAAACGAAAAGTAGAATTCGATCCACGGAATATCTATTTACCGATTATTCTCTTTTTAGGAATGGGTTTGGTAAATTCCTTTGTAAAATACGCGCAACATAATTATGTTGTAGATGATATATTACCATTATTTACTGTTATCTTGTTTGCAATGGCTGCAATTGCGGGCATTGCAACAAAGATTTTACGAAAAACATCATTTAAGGATTTATTAAATATAAAAACACTTTTATGGGGAATTGGCTTAGGAATAAGCAATTACGGATCAATATACTTTTTAATAAAAGCACTGAATTATAAAAATAGCTTAGGAAACACCATGGATGGTTCAATAGTCTTTGGAATTAATAATCTAGGTGTGATAGCTTTATCTGTTATCATTGGATTAATTGTTTTTAAAGAGAAATTCCTGAAAATAAATTGGATAGGAATTATAATTTCATTTGTGGCAATCTATATATTATCGAAAACGTAAATGGCAGAAATTGTAGATGAATATTTGACTATTAGTAAACCTTCAGAAGGTTTTTTTAAGGATCGTGGCAGCAAGTTTCTTGCATTTGCATATCCTGTTTCTACTGAAGAAGAAATAAAAAAGCATCAGGAACAATTAAGAAGCGATTATCATGATGCTCGACATCATTGTTTTGCTTATATGCTTGGAAAAGACAAGAATGTATTTAGAACAAACGATGACGGAGAACCTTCGAGTACTGCAGGGAAACCCATTTTAGGACAAATTAGATCTTTTGATTTAACGAATATATTAATTGTTGTAATACGTTATTTTGGTGGCACAAAATTAGGAGTAAGTGGATTAATTAATGCTTACAAAACAGCATCAGAAGAAGCACTTAAGAACGCAAAAATCGTTAGAAAAACATTACATGATATTTATGAATTAAAGTTTGAATATCCGGTAATGAATGATGTTATGCGAATTATGAAAGAAGAAAAGATTGAACATATAGATCAGAATTTTGAATTATCATGCTCAATTACATTAAGCCTTCGTAGGGCAAATGTTGATAAAGTATTAAGCAAATTTGACAGAATCGAAAACATAAAAATTGAATTTGTAGAAACGAGATAAGATTAGTTAAAGGTTGAAAGTTAAAAGTTTAGAGTTATAAAATATAAAAGAAATTATTTAATCAACATATACAAAATCTAAAACCCTAATAAATGGAAAACAAACATTTAGTTTCAATCACGGATTATTCGAAAGAAGAGATCTTTAGAATCCTTGATCTTGCAGCTGATTTCGAGAAAAATCCAAATCAAAACCTTTTAGACAATAAGGTGGTAGCCACATTGTTTTTTGAACCTTCTACCCGCACAAGGTTAAGCTTTGAAAGTGCAATTAGCCGACTTGGAGGGAAATTTATTGGTTTTACCGATGCAAGCTCATCATCTGTTTCAAAAGGAGAATCTTTAAAAGATACCATTATGACTGTAGCAAATTACAGTGATTTGATCGTAATGCGTCATCCGATTGAAGGAAGTGCGCGTTGGGCAAGCGAAGTATCAAGAGTACCAATTGTAAATGCAGGAGACGGTGCTAACCAGCATCCAACACAAACACTTTTGGATTTATATTCAATCAGAAAAACACAGGGTACGCTTGACAATCTTAACATTTGTTTTGTTGGAGACTTAAAATATGGCAGAACAGTACATTCATTACTGCAAGCTATGGCAATGTTCAATACAACGTATAATTTTGTATCTCCAAAAGAATTGAGAATTCCTGATGAATATAAGTTATTCCTTGATAGAAAAGGATTAAAATATTTCGAACATAGGGAGCTTGATGAAGTACTACAACATGCAGATGTTACTTATATGACTCGTATTCAGCGTGAAAGATTCTCAGATCCGATGGAATATGAAAAAACGAAAAATGCTTATGTCCTAAAGAATAATATGCTTGAAGGAACTAAGGAAAATATGAAAGTTCTGCATCCACTACCTAGAGTAAATGAAATACACACAAATGTTGATGAAAACGAAAAAGCGTATTATTTTACTCAAGCATTAAATGGTGTATATACTCGCCAGGCAATTATAACTCATATTTTAGGACTTAAAAAATAACAATTATGGTAATGGACGATAAAAAACTTCAAGTTAGCGCAATTAAAAACGGAACTGTAATTGATCACATCCCGGCAAGCAATCTATTTAAGGTTATAAATATTTTAGGTTTAAATAAAGTAGAAACTCAAATGACATTTGGGTCCAACTTTGAAAGTAAAAAATTGGGTCTTAAGGCAATTATAAAATTGTCTGATATTTTCTTTGCAGATGAAGATATTAACAAAATTGCTTTAGTAGCTCCTGATGCTAAGCTTAACATTATTAAAGACTATAAAGTAGTTGAAAAGAAAATAGTTGAAGTTCCTGATCACATTAAAGGAATTGCTAAATGTATGAACCCAAAATGTATTACAAACCATGAAGGAATAGTAACCAAGTTTACTGTTATTTCAAAGAAAGATGTTGCAATTAAATGTCATTATTGCGAAAAGATTACCGATGCAGAACATATGGAAATTTTTTAAAGTTTAAGATTCTATTAAATGAATAAAGCCGTTTCTTAATTTGAAACGGCTTTATTAATCTAGTTTGCCTCCAATTTCATTTTAGCTTAAGTTTGTTAAAATATAAATTCTAAAAATTGTAATTATGAAATTAAGTATATCCTCCACTTTTGATGCTGGAAACGTTGAAATTGTTAATATCGATAATCCTGAAAATATACAACTTAAAATTAGAAAAGACTCGCATTCTGATTTCTTACAATGGTTCTATTTTAGAATACAAGGAGCTAAAGATCAGGTTTGCAAACTACACTTAATCAATGCTAGCGAAGCTGCTTATCCTGAAGGCTGGGAAAACTATCAGGCCAGAGCCTCTTACGATCGTGAAACTTGGTTTCAGATACCTACAAATTATGACAACGAGGTTTTAAGCATGGAGCTTACACCAGAACATGATTCAGTGTACATTGCCTACTTTGCTCCTTTTTCATATGAGCAACATTTGGATTTAATAAACGATGCACAACAATCCCCAATTTGCAGTTTAGAATCTATTGGGCAAACAATACAAGGCAGACCAATTGATTTCCTTCGAATTGGAGATGGAGATAATACAAAGAAAAAATTATGGGTAATAGCAAGACAACATCCTGGAGAAGCTATGGCAGAGTGGTTTATGCTAGGGCTCATTAGCAGAATACTCGACAATGAAGATTCAGTATCTAACAGTTTGCTAAAGAAAGCCAATCTGTTTCTAGTTCCTAATATGAATATTGATGGCAGTATTTTAGGTAATTTACGAGTAAATGCAAAGGGAGTTAACCTTAATAGAGAATGGGCGGAACCCAGTATTGAAAATAGCCCTGAAGTTTTTTATGTTAAAGAAAAAATGAAAGAGATTGGTATGGACTTCAGCTTAGATGTTCATGGAGATGAAGGACTTCCTTATGTATTTATCTCAGGTATAGAAGGCATTCCTTCATTTGATAAAAAGCTAAGTCAATTAACCAAAGACTTTATGACCTATTGGAAAGCAATAAATCCTGACATACAAGACATACATGGATATCCTAAAAATGAACCGGGTAAAGCTAATTTAAAGATTTGCTCAAAGAACTTAGGTGAAGAGTTTCAGTGTCTTTCACAAACACTGGAAATGCCATTTAAACAAAATGATAATATCCCAGACTCAATTTTAGGTTGGTCAGCAGAACGTTCTATTAAGTTAGGGGAAACGTTGATAAATACTCTTCTCGGTATTGTCGATGATTTGTAAAATAAAAGATTAAAATCAAAAGAGCCGCAAAAAGCGGCTCTTTTCTTTATATTATTAATTTATCTAATTCTATCCATACTTCGAATTAAAGCTTCGTCTTTTCCTATTGCTCTAATTGCTAAATAAGTTAAAATCGCAGCTACAAATGGAAAAACGGCAGTTATCTCATAACTCACCACACCATCTAATTGTTTTGAAAAGTTTAGAATATAATAATAATTCAGACCCAAATAACCAAGCATCAAGAATATATTCAAAGAGTTCATTCGCATTTGAACAACACGCTTTTTATATAAAAATATACTAACAAATGATATTAATGTAGTTAATACAAGAAGAATTATTGGAGGAATAGTAAGCAAATACATTCCTTCTTCATTATCAATAGAAAGTCCATTAAAACTAAATATAAAACTTTGCCCATCAGAACTTAAAAGCTCAGCAAATGGATAAGCAAAAATAGATCCTAATAAAATAGTAGCTACCAATAAATATATTGATTGAATCCTTTGAATCATAATGTTTTAAACTATAAAATTTCTATACTCAGGTTAATTTATCACAAAATTATAGTTTTTTAATTATATAACAACAGAAAACCAGTATTTTATCTCGCTTACATTAAAATATCATCAATGGATTTTCTGCGTCTTTCTTTCAACTCTCTTTCTTGCATATACTCCGGAAATAATTCTATATCACCTAAATAACCTATTGCCATAGCAGCCATTACTTCGTACTCATCTCCTATTTCAAAAAATTCTCTTGCATTACTAACACTAAAACCTCCCATTTGATGAACATATAAATCTAAGAAAGTCGCTTGAGCCAATAAATTTCCAACTGCCATACCGGTGTCATACTGTGAAAATCTGTTAGGTTTTCCTGTTACTGAAGAATTTACAGAGGCTATTGATAAAACTAATACCGGTGCAAACTTCGCCCAAGCCTGATTTGCTTCCATTAAACAATCATAAATTTTCTGATAATTTTCATCTTTACTCTTTACTCCAACAATAAATCTCCAAGGTTGCTCATTAAATGCGGATGGAGCCCATCGTGCTGCCTCAAATAACGAAGCCAATTTTTCATCTTCAATTTTCTTAGATGAAAAAATTACAGTACTATATCTTGCCCTTATTACTTCATGTATATGGTTCATACTTGTCAAATTTTCAATTAAATAATAACAGCAAGTTAGTGAAAAGTGTTCAACAGTAAAAGCCCTAAATACCTTTAAATTTCAAAATATGTTATAAAATATCAGTTAATTAAATAAAATCTTCATTTTAAGTTTTATAATCAGGAAAAGATTTCTTAGAATTGTAAGCTGAAGAAAAAATGAGTAATTAATATATAACAATTTAAAAATCAAAGTTATGACAAAAATGACAAGCCAGGATTACATCAACAAGGAAGATAAATTTGGAGCACATAACTATCATCCACTTCCAGTTGTGTTGGAAAGAGCTGAAGGCGTTCATGTTTGGGACGTAGAAGGAAAACAATATTACGATTTTTTGTCTGCATATTCTGCAGTTAACCAAGGACATTGCCATCCAAAAATTGTAAATGCTATGATGGAGCAAGCTAATAAGCTTACTTTAACATCAAGAGCATTTTACAATAGTGTTTTAGGTGAGTATGAAGAATATATAACCAAGTATTTTGGTTTTGATAAAGTATTACCAATGAATACTGGTGCTGAAGCTGACGAGACTGCAATTAAACTTGCTCGTAAATGGGGTTACATGAAAAAAGGTATTGCTGAAGATCAAGCAAAAATCGTTTGTTGTAATGAAAACTTCCACGGAAGAACAATTACCATCGTTTCTATGTCAACAGATCCAGATGCATACAATGGATTCGGTCCTTTTACACCAGGATTTGTAAAGATTCCATATAATAATCTTGAGAAATTAGAAAACGAATTAAAAGATCCTAATGTAGCAGCATTCTTAGTTGAGCCTATTCAAGGTGAAGCTGGTGTTTATGTTCCAGAAGATGGTTACTTAAAAGCTGCATCTGAGCTTTGTAAAAAATATAATGTTCTTTTTATTGCTGACGAAGTACAAACAGGTATTGCTCGTACTGGTAAAATGTTAGCAGTTGATCACGAAGATGTTAAACCAGATATCTTAATCTTAGGTAAAGCAATCTCAGGTGGAGTTTTCCCAGTATCTGCTGTTTTAGCTAATGATGACATTATGCTTTGTATTAAGCCAGGTGAACATGGTTCTACTTTCGGTGGTAATCCAATTGCTTGTAAAGTTGCAATGGCTGCTTTAGATGTAATTAAAGATGAGAATTTAGAAGAAAACGCTGAACGTTTAGGGAAAATTTTCCGTGACGAATTCAACAGCATTGATTCAGATATGATTGAATTAGTTCGCGGTAAAGGTCTTCTTAATGCAGTTGTTATTAAAAACAAAGAAGGTAAAACTGCTTGGGATGTTTGTGTTGCTATGAAAGAAAACGGTGTTTTAGCAAAACCAACTCACGGAAATATAATCCGTTTTGCTCCACCTTTAGTAATTACTGAAGAGCAATTACGTGATGCTATGAATAAGATTAAAGAAGTTTTTAAGAAATTCGAATAATTTTATCGATAATCATTAAACTATTTTTAATTAAAGCTGTCTCAGTCAATAGATTTGGACAGCTTTTTTTATATTCGCTGCTTTATATTGAATTTATTAATTAAAATCTAAATAATGAAAATTAAATTAACACTAAAACTCGCTACAATAGCGATAATTACTATGGTATTTACTAACTCTTGCCAACAAAAGGTTGAGGAAAAAATTACATTGGATGTAAGTTTAATAGATACAACTATTGATCCTGCTGAAGATTTTTATCATTTTGCAAATAATGGTTGGATGCGAAACAATCCTTTACCTGATGATGAGAGTCGTTACGGATCTTTTGATCAATTAGGAAAAGAAACAAGTGTAAAAGTTCAAACTTTATTGGAAGAACTTGCAAATGGAAAATATGAACAAGGTTCTAATGAGCAAAAAATTGGTGATTTTTACTCAATGGGTATGGATGTGGAAACTATCGAAGCCCAAGGCTTAGAACCATTAAAACCTGAGTTCGAAAAAATTGCTTCAATAGAAACAATGGAAGATGTACAGGCTCAATTAGCTCATTTCCACACTTATGGAATTGGTTCATTATTTGGATTTTATGGTTCTATTGACAGTAAAAATAGCAGTATGAATATTGCTCATTTAGGTCAGGGTGGTTTAGGAATGTCTGACAGAGATTATTACTTAAACGATGATGAACGCTCTATTGAAATCCGTAAAGCCTATCAAGAACATCTTGTTAAGATGATGGTTTTAACAGGAATTTCTGAAGAAGATGCTAAAACAAAAGCTCAAACTATTATTAATTTAGAAACACGTTTAGCACAAGCATCTTTCTCTCGTTTAGAAAATAGAAATCCTCATGCTACCTATAATAAAATGACACAAGAAGAAGTAGCAAATCAATATCCAAACTTTGATTGGAAAACTTATATGACATCTCTAGGTGTAGATTATGATGGAGATATTATTGTACGTCAGCCAAAATTTTTCGAGGAATTAAATAAAATGATGGTCGAAATTTCTGTAGAAAACTGGAAAGATTATTTCTATTGGAATTTCATTAACACTACGTCAAACTATTTAACACAAGAAATACAAGAGCAAAACTTTGATTTTTATGGTCGTACCATGTCTGGAAGTCAGGAAATGCGTCCTCGTTGGAGAAGAGTTCTTGGAACAACTAACGGTGCATTAGGTGATGCTATTGGTCAGAAATTTTCAGAAAAATATTTCCCTGCAGAAGCAAAAACAAGAATGGTAACTTTAGTTGAAAACTTGAAAATTGCTTATTCTCAGCGCATAGAAAAATTAGAATGGATGAGCGATGAAACAAAAACAAAAGCTAATGATAAACTAACTTCAATGCGAGTAAAAATTGGATTTCCAGATGAATGGAAAGACTATTCTGATCTTGAAGTTAAGCGAGAGGCTTATGTGTTAAATGTATTAGCATCAAATAAATTTGATAGAGAATTTAATAACAGTCAAATTGGACAACCTGTTAATAAAGAAGAATGGTTCTTCCCCGCACATACTGTTAATGCTTACTATGCTCCACAATTAAATGAGATTTGTTTCCCTGCAGGAATCTTACAACCTCCTTTCTTTTATTTAGATGGAGATGATGCAATTAACTATGCTGCTATCGGAGCTGTTATTGGTCATGAAATGTCACATGGATTTGACGATAAAGGAAGATTATATGACAAAGAAGGTAATTTAACTACTTGGTGGAATGATGAAGATTCTGAACGTTTTAATGCAAGAACTAAAGTATTAGTTAATCAATTTAATGAAATTGTAATTCTTGATGATTTACATGCTAACGGTGAACTTTCTTTAGGTGAAAACATTGCTGATTTAGGTGGTATTACTATTTCATATACAGCATTCCAGAATGCTCAAGCAACAAATCCGCAAGCAGAAATGATAGATGGATTCACTCCAGATCAAAGATTCTTTTTAAGCTGGGCAAGAGTTTGGGCTCAAAATGTACGTGAAAAAGAAATGATCCGTAGAACAACAGAAGATGTTCACTCTTTAGGAATTAACCGTGTTCATGGACCTTTAGCAAATGTTCCTGAATTCCATGCTGCATTTGATGTAAAAGAAGGAAACGCATTATACTTACCAGAAGAAGAAAGAGCTTCAATCTGGTAATAAAAAATCTTATATTCAAAAGCCGTACTATTTAAGTGCGGCTTTTTTATAATTTAATTGTAAACCTTGTTCCTTCATTAATTTTTGAACTAACAGAAATATTTCCATTATGTAATTGCATAATTTGCCTTGCAAGGCTTAAACCAATACCTGAACCACCTTCTCTTGTCGTAAAAAAAGGAATAAATATTTTATCCATATTCTCAACCGGAATTCCTTTTCCATTGTCATAAACTTCAATAACAGGACAATCATTGATAATATATGCTATTAATTTAATTTTCTTGTGTTCCTTACTTTCTAATGCGTGTATTGAATTTAGAATTATATTAATAAGTGTTTGTTCAATTAATTTAAAATCAGCAGTTAACATCATTTCATTATTCGCGATATTGTATTCAAAATCAATATTATTAATCTCAAATTCTGTTTTTAAAAAAACATTTACCTGATTAAATAAATCTATAATTTTAAATGTGGAAAAATTAGCTTGTGGTAAATTTGTTAAATTTCTATATTGATTAACAAACTCCAATAAACCGTCGCTTCTGGTATTTATTGCTTCAAGTCCAAGAACCGAATCTTTAATTAACTTATCCGAAACTTCCGAACTTCTTTTAGGAACTCCATTCACAGTTAAAAAATTACTTAGCGATTTTGTAGCAGATACAATGGGTGCTACAGAATTCATAATTTCGTGGGTTAAAATCCGAATTAGTTTTTGCCACGATTCCAACTCGCTTTCTTCAATCTCCTTTTTTATATTTTGAATTGATACTAATTTGATTGTCTCTTCAAGAAGTTTAAATTCAGCTATTTTAATCGATAATTGAAGTAATTCTACTTCAGTACGAAATTTAAAGAGCTTTGCTTGACCAACATTTAAAGTCTGAATTATTTTATAAAGTTCCTTTGAAGTATCTTTAATTTTACCGATAAATCGTATTGTTTGTATTTCTAATAAATCTTTTGCTGCTTTATTCATATACTTAATCTCTCCGCTTTCTTTTGCAAAAGATATTAAACCAACATTAACGTGATCAATTGAATATCTGTGATACTGATACTCAACTGTTTTTTCAATTTCAGAAGTTTCTAATTTCTTATATATGACCTTTAGAGTTTCGTTTAACCCGGATAATGATTTATTCTTTAAACTTAAGTTTTTCACATGCGTAAAATCATTATTTATCAACGATCCTAAATGATATGCAATACTTTTATTAAATCTATTTATATATCTAATTAATATTATTGATTGAAAAATTATTAAGAATCCTATATTAATTGGTAATAAGACATATTTACTGTCGAAATAAAGGTAAAAAGCAATAAAACCAGAAATAAGTATTAGCAGAATTTGAATGATTACCTTAAAATAAAAAAATTTAGAGACCATATTTCCTAATTTTATTGTAAAGTGTTTGTCTAATAATACCTAGTTCCCGCGCTGTTTTTGTTAAATTCCCCTGAAACTTTTGTAAGGTTTGGTTTATAACTTGTTTTTCAATCTCTTCAAGAGTCAAGGCTTTATGTAAATCAACATCGAAATTAGATTGAACAGAAAGCTGTATTTCGCTTTCATTAATAATAGATTCTTCAGAAAGGATAACTATTTTTTCAATTGTATGCTTCAGCTCTCTAATGTTTCCGGGCCATCTATATTTTTTTAATTTTAGCTTAGCCGAATGACTAAGTTTTGTTTTTTCCTTTCCATATTTTGAAGTATAGTATTTCAGATAATATTCTGTAATTGGTTCAATATCTTCAATTCTTTCTCGTAAAGGAGGAATTTCAATTTTTATTGTATTGATACGATAAAGAAGATCTTCTCTGAAGAGACCATCAGCTACAAGTTGTTCGAGATTTTTATTTGTTGCACAAATTAATCTAACATCAAATTTCCTTGGTTTTGTCTCTCCTACTTTCACAAATTCACGATTTTCTAATACTGTTAGCAATTTTGCCTGAAGATGTATAGGTAAATTCCCTATTTCATCTAAAAACAAAGTTCCACCCGATGCTGTTTCAAATCTACCTGTTCTTTCTATCTTAGCATCGGTAAAAGCACCTTTTACATGACCAAATAACTCACTTTCAAATAATGAATCGGAAAGAGTATTCATATCAATATTCAAAAAAACTTTCCCGTTTCTTAACGATTGCTTATGTAATTCTCTGGCAAATAATTCCTTTCCCGTACCATTTTCACCTGTCAAAAATATATTAGCATCAGTCTTGGCAACTTTAGATATTATTGAAAAGACTTCCTTAATTCTATTGGAATTTCCGATAATATTACTAAATGGTTTACTAATATCTTCATCGAGTGTCTTCTGAATATTTTTTACATTTTCCAGTTCAATTAAAGATATTCTGTGCTTGTAAGCGGCTTTAAGAGTTGCTACAAGTTTATCATTATCCCAAGGCTTCATAACAAAATCAAAAGCTCCGTTCTTTACAGCATTAACTGCAAGATTTACATCTGCATATGCTGTAAAAAAAACAATAACCTGATTTTTATCGTATTTCGTTATTTCGTTGTACCAATATAATCCTTCGTTCCCACTTGAAATACCTGCCGAAAAATTCATATCAAGCAGTATAACGTCAAAATTATTTGATCGTAGATATTCTGGTATTTGGTTTGGGTTTTTTAAAGTAACAACTTCCTCAAATTCGTACTGTAGAAAAAGTTTAATTGTAGTTAAAACTTCTTTGTTATCATCAATAATTAAAATTTTACCTTTTTCTTTTGACATTTGATATGCTTTACAATAATTATTCGAATTTAAAAAAAATCGTATGATTTACATATACAAACTGTATGATTATTTTACATAAAAATTGAATATAGCACAAGATTTAATATATAAAACACTTTAAACCAGAGATAAAAGAATAGTGGCATAAAATTGGTCAATAAGAAAAGAAAAAATTAAATTTATTGAGATGAAAAATTTATTAGTTAGATCAATTTTTAGAGGATTTGTAAAAAAGTTATCATTTTCATTTATAAATATTTTAGGATTGTCGATTGGATTGGCAAGTTCATTAATAATATTTCTTTGGGTAACTCATGAAAAGAGCTTTGATAAGTTTCATAGTAAATATGAAAATATATATCGTGTAATGACTTACGGAACAAAGTATATGGTTGATGGGTATATTGGAACTCCTTTTCCATTATCAGTGGCTGTAAAAGAAAATTTACCCGAAGTTAAAGAAACAGTGCGATTTGTTTATCCACAAAGATTTAATTTTAAATATGGTGATAAAAAGTTTTATGAAGATAAGGGTATTGTAGTTGATTCCACTTTTTTTAATTTGTTTGACTTTGAATTAAAAAAAGGATATGTGAGTACATTATTGCATGAACCGAATACAATTGTTGTTTCAGAAAGTATGGCGAAACGATATTTTGGTTCTGATGATCCAATTGGTAAGGTCTTAGAAATGGATGATGTAAGATTAACAGTTAATGGAGTAATAAAAGACACACCTAAAAATTCGACCCTTGATTTTGATTTCATATTACCTTTGACTCTTTGGGAAAAACTTGGACTTAGAACAAACAATTGGGGTGCATTAATGGCTCATACATTTATCGAGCTACCTAATAATATCAATGTTGCAGAAGTAGAAAAGAAAATAACTGAAATAGCTTTAAACTATGAATGTTCACACGTTAAAAATAATGGTGTTGTTTTTAAATTACAGCCATTATCTGAAATTCATTTTGATGGAGAACATGGAAAAAATCTGAACTATATTGACACCAGCAGTAAAAAAACTGTGTTGATTTTCACATCTATAGCTTTAATGCTTCTTGCTTTAGCGGTTATCAATTATATTAATTTGTCAACTGCTGATTCAGACGAAAAAAGCAAAGAAATTGGTATTAAAAAGATCTTAGGATCAACCAGAAAAGGCTTAATTAATTATATCTATATTGAGGGTTTCATTTCCATCTTTATTGCATTTGATCTTGCCCTTTTATTTATTGAAATGATTTTACCTATGTTCAATAACTTAACAGGAAGAAATTTCATTTTTACTGATTTATTCAAAAATGAATTTGGGTTCTTTTTAATTGGAATATTTATTGTTACTTGGCTTATAGCGGGTTCCTATCCTGCATTTTATTTGTCATCACTAAAGTCTAATAAAATATTAAATTCAGAAAACAAACAAGGCAAATCAAGACCAAATTCATTTTTTAGAAAGACGTTGGTAGTATTTCAGTTTACAGTTTCTATAGTTTTAATTATATCGTCGATAGCCATTTATAAGCAAATGATGTATATTAAAAATAAAGATATTGGCTTTGATAATAATAATATAGTTTATGTGCCACTAAAAGGAGAATTTGGGAATAATTATGAACTTATAAAAGCCCGATTACTTAAAAATTCAAATATAGAAAGAGTATCTAATCAAGATTATTTATGGGCTTCTGAAAATAATAGAACAACTGGTTTTCAATGGGATGGAAAAGATCCCGAATTCCAAATCGATATGTTAATCCCAAAAGTTGGATTTGATTATGTCGAACTAATGGGTATGAGTATTCTATATGGCCGTGATTTTAATAAAAAATTTAGCACAGATTCAACGGAAGCATTTATCTTAAGTGAAACGGCGTTAATTCAAACAGAAATTACTGATCCTATAGGAAAATCCTTTTCAGTCTATAATGGATCAAAATGGCAAAAAGGAACCATTGTAGGTATTGTAAAAGACATGCATTACAAATCTTTACGTGAAGAAATTGAACCTTTTATAATGCGTGTTTTAACTAAACCAGAATCAAATACTACATATGGTGTTATGCTAATAAAGCATACAAAAAACAGATCTAAAGAAACTATTAGTTTAATAAACAAAATTTGGGAAGAAGTAAACTCAGATATTCCATTTGAATACAATATCCTAAAAGAAACTTATAGCAATTTATACGAAAATGAGAATAAATCTGGAAAAGTAATATTGAATTTTTCTATTTTGGCAATCCTTATTTCTTGTTTAGGATTATTCGGGCTTACTTCCTTTATGATAGATAAACGCACAAAAGAAATTGGAATAAGAAAGGTAAATGGAGCAAATTCAACCAAAATTGTAACACTTTTTATAGGAGAGTTTTTTAAATTAATTATGATCGCATATGTTATTGCTATTCCAATAGCCTATTATTTCATGAAGAACTGGTTAAGTAGGTTTGCTTTTAAAACACAACTAAGTATTTCAATATTTATAGTTGCAATAGTCATAATCTTAATTGTTGCATGTTCTGCAGTTATTATCAAAGCGGTTAAAGCTTCAAATCAAAATCCGGTAAAAAGTTTAAGATACGATTAAATAAAAAGGAGTGTAAGGCTCCTTTTTATAATTTTTGATATTTAAACCAATAGGTTTGTGTTTTTCCAAAGCTAAAATCCCATTTTATTTTTGTCACATTTTTGTCTTTATCAAGTGTAAATACCAAATCAGCAGAATATTGATCAGCTATAAATTTCCCTGATAATAATGTTCCATTTTCATATTTAAATGTAATATTTCCTGTTAGCCAAGTATCGTAATTGTTCCATTCTGCTACTATTAACTCACCTTTTACATTATACTCATATGATTCACTTCCAAAAAAACCATTATTTTTATGAAATAACCTTCTAACCAACTGAATATTTTTATTATAATGATATGAAAACTCCGCCCTTCTTCCATCAGAGTAATTGCGGAATGATTTCATTAATAATCCATTTTCATCATATTCATATGTTGTAATAGTTTCTAATGAATCATATTTATAAACCTTTTTATGCAATTTATTTTTTTCATATTCATACATTGAAGGTCCTCCCTGTTCATTGTTCCAATCGTATTCTTCTTTTTCAATTAGAAACTCTTTTGTAGCATTTAAAAGTGGACTTGAGTAAGCATAGAAATCAGGTTCAATATCTGGAATAGTTTCATATTCATAAGTAAAGGTTTGGTTCCATTTTCCAAAATCCCAATATTCTGCAGTCAAGTTCCCACACTCATCATATGTATAATCAATAAAGCCAATCTCCTTTCCTTCCTTTTGAATAATCCCTTTAATTAAAATATCTTCTGAATATTCATACTTAATAAATCCAAAAAACCATCCGTTTAATCCTCTGCATTCAGCTTCAATTTTTTTCCCTTCTTGATATTTATACCAAACAATTCCTTTTACACCATCACTTCGTTCAAAATAATCTTCAATTAGATTTTCTTCCTTATCATATTTATAGAAATTGTTAGAAGTAATGCTGTCTGAAAACTCACGATATTTTCTTACTAAATTCCCGTTTTCATTCAAGAAATGATAATTGATAGAATACCTCCTTCCATCAAGTAGCTCCCACTTGGCTTTATAGTTCTTGTTTTCTAGACTATAGTAAAAATGAGTAATCCCTTTTTCACCTAAAGAATTCTCATAATAAAGATCCTTTAATCTAAGATTATTGCCTGATATAACAGTTTTTAAAGGACATAAAATATTCAAAATAATTAATGCAATAACAGTAAATCTTCTCATAATGTTAAAAATTATAGTTTATTTATATTGTAATTAGGATTAACTTATAATTAATTACCCTTTTATTAAATAAAAAAGCCCATATAATAATATATGAGCCTTCATAATATAAAATACTTTTACTTTTTCGAATAAAAGTTTTCTTTTATTACGTAATCTCCTTCCCAATACTGCACTGCTACTTCTTTAATGGTTTTCTTATTACCATTTTTGAATTTTAGGTGTATCCAAAACTCAACCATTGTTATTCCTCTTTCTTCATCAGAGGTTATTGTATAAACCTCTCCTCCTATCACCTCCACAATCTCTTTCAAAAAATTTTCATCATAAGCTTTAGCTTGTTCAAGACCTTTTCTTTCTGTGCCATCATCAGAAATAATTAATACATCTTTATGATAATATATGTCAAGGGCTTCAAGCAATTTACCCTCTTCGATCATTTTGAATAATTTTTTGGCTTTTTCGTAATATGTCATTGTAGCACTTTTAAAGTTTGATCTTAAATATACAAAAAAACCGCCAATTAGGCGGTTTTAGAATTTAAAAATATTTCTTTTTTTAAACTTGTAACCTACTTTTAAAAGGTAAGAAAGTCATAAAATCAGCATGGTGAACTAAATATGCTTCAGTAGTTCTTTTTACCATGTCACCTTCACCTGCGTGAGTAGCAATAATATGACAAACTTCAGCAGGAACACCACACTCTTCAGCTATAGAAACTCCAGAAAAAGGATGACGAAGATATTTACCATAATTCCCCTGAACAGATTTTCCATCTTTCATTTCATATTCTAATAATTTACCTACATCAGCTAAAATTGCACCAGCAATTAAAACATCCATATCTACTGGTAATTCACCATGATACATTGCATTGACTGTATTACCAGCATCTTTTGCAATATGTACTACTGATCTTTTGTGATCCATGAAAGTAACTTTCAAATCTGGTCCACAAAGCAATGTAAATGGAATACGTTTTAAATCTTCAGGCGTTAAAACACTTCTTTCAAGAGCTAACTCCCAAGTTTTTGCTGTTTGTTCTCTTAAAGCTTCATTCTTAATCCACTCTAATTCAGGCCATAATTCTAATACCGTTGCATTCATATGTTTTTCTTTTAGTTTTAGGGTTAAAAAAAAGGGATGCACTTTGTAATGCATCCCTTCTGTAAATATTTAATTACGCTAATTTAGCAATAATAGCATCAGCCATTTCAATTGTAGAGGCAGCCCCTTTTGTTACTACATCAGGACGACCAGACATTTTCATCATGTCATAAGTACGAACTTTACCTTCTTCAATTACTTCAGCAACAGCTTTACGTATCTTAGCAGAAATTTCTTTCTCCTCAATAAAATCTAACATTGCACATGCAGATTCAACCATTGCAATTGGATTAACAATTGAAGTGTCATAATCAGCATATTTTGGTGCAGAACCATGAGTAGGCTCAAAAACAGCAACTCCAGATTCTGGATTCATTTGTGCACTTGATGCAAATCCTAAACCACCAATTAAACCTGCGAAACCATCAGAAACGATATCACCAAACATATTACCGGCAACAATAACTCCGTAAGTTTCAGGATTTTTTGTTAACCACATCATTTGAGCATCGATATTTGTATTCCAAAGATCAATTTGTGGATAGTCAGCTTTTTGAATCTGTTGAGCCATTTTATACATCATTCCTGATGTTTCTCTAATTACGTTTGGCTTTTCACAAACAGTAACATTTGTGTAACCATTTTCTTTTGCATAAGCAAAAGCTGCTCTTAGAATTCTTTCAGTATATTTTTTAGTGAAAATACGTGTCGAAATTGATAACTCTTCACGTGGAGTTTCACCAAAATTCTTTACAAATTTAGGATGAGTCATTAAAGCATCATATACTTTATCAGAAGGATTACTCCACTCAACACCACCATAAAGTCCTTCAGTATTCTGTCGGAAAATAACAGTGTCAACAGCAGGTTCTTCAATAGTATCGTTTGGTCCACGACGAATAAAATTCAACGGATTACCAGTGTATGATCTACAAGGACGCATACAAATGTCTAATCCAAAGTGTTGACGTAACCCAACGATAGGACTTGAATACACTAAACCTTTATCTTGTAATTCAGGAATTAATTCATTTGCAGCTTCATCTTTTGGTTTTGAAGTAATCGCTCCAAATAATGAAATTTTATGCTTCTCGATTAAGTCGATAGTGCGTTGTGGAAGTGGATTTCCTTCTTTACACCAAAATTCCCAACCAATATCGCCTTCAACATAGTCAGCTTCGAAGCCTGCAGCTCCCAGAACTCTAATTGTTTCTTCTAAAACTACTCTTCCGATGCCATCACCGGGCATCGATACTATTGTCCTTTTTGCCATTTTAGTTTTTTTTTGAATTGATTTTAAAGTTAAAATTTAAGACATGGTAAAAATAGAATAAAATTTATTCAAACAAAATGATCTTTAACTTTTTAGCAAATAGTTTTTTAACAAATTTTCAATTAATTAATAACCAGCAAAATTGCTCACCAGAATTATTTAACAATAATTATTTTAGCTTCATTTATTTGTGCATTTTATATTGTTTTGTATGTTTACAAATTAAATAATCAGTTTAATTAATCGTAATAAAATATTATAATGAAAATACTAAGTAATCTAGAACCAAAAGTTGTTTGGGAATATTTTGAAGATATTTGTCAAATACCTCGTCAATCTAAAAAAGAAGAAAAAATTATTCAATTCTTATTAGACTTCGGAAAAGCAAATAATTTAGAAACAAAAAAAGACGAAATTGGGAATGTATTAATTTCTAAACCAGGAACTCCTGGAAAAGAAAATATTCAGACTGTTGTTCTTCAAAGTCATATTGATATGGTTTGTGAAGCAAACGAAGGAACCAACCATAATTTCGAAACAGATCCAATTAGACCAAGAATTGATGGTGAATGGGTGAAAGCAACTGAAACAACTTTAGGTGCCGACGACGGGATTGGTGTTGCCGCACAAATGGCTATATTAACTTCAACTGATATTGAACATGGACCAGTTGAGTGTTTATTTACTGTTGATGAAGAAACAGGATTATCAGGAGCATTTGCCTTACAATCAAGTTTTTTCGAAGGTAAAATTCTTATTAATCTTGACTCAGAAGATGAAGGTGAATTATTCATTGGATGTGCAGGAGGAATTGATACATTGGCTACGTTCGATTATGATGAGGAAGCGATACCTGAAAATCATATTGGAATAAAAATCACTGTGAAAGGCTTAAATGGAGGTCATTCTGGTGACGAAATTGATAAAGGATTAGGAAATTCACTTAAAATAATGAACCGTTTCTTATGGAATGCATCGAATGAAATTGACCTTAGAATAGGTGATTTTGATGGTGGAAAAGCTCGAAATGCGATTCCTCGAGAAGCATTTGCCCATATTACAATTCATAAACATGAAAAAGATGCTTTAATGGATTTGTTTAATGAATATGCTCCTGCTGTAAAAAATGAACTTGCAGTTACAGAGCCTAAATTAGAACTTGAAATTCAAGAAGCTGATTTACCAAAATTTGTAATTGATGAAGATACTCAATTTGCTTTATTAAATGCTTTGTATGCATGTCCACATGGTGTATTTGCAATGAGTATGGATATTGAAGGATTAGTAGAAACATCAACCAATCTTGCATCAATAAAATTTATTGAAGACAATCAGATATTTATTACAACTAGTCAGCGTAGTTCTATTGAAACAGCAAAATATGATATTGCAAGTAAAGTAGAAAGTGTTTTCCGTTTAGCTGGTGCTACAGTAAAACATGGTGATGGTTATCCAGGATGGAAACCTAATACAAATTCAGAAATAATGAAAATTACTGAAAAATCTTATGAAAAGTTATTTGGAGTTAAGCCTATAGTTAGAGCGATTCATGCTGGTTTAGAATGTGGTTTATTCCTTGAAAAATATCCATATTTAGATATGATTTCTTTTGGCCCAACTATTAAAGGAGCTCACACACCAGAAGAAAGAATTAATATCGAAACAAATCAGAAATTCTGGGATTTATTACTTGATGTATTAAAAAATATCCCTTCTAACTAAAATATTAGTTTTTTTATATAATATTGTTGTCCTGTCTGAATGTTTCAGGCAGGATTTTTTATTTGATAGTGAACTGTCATCCTCAACTCGATTGGGGATCTAATAATTTGATTGTAGTATGAGATTCCCGTTTTCACGGGAATGACAAAATAATAAGTTAAGATGCTATTAACTATTTCCATAGATTTTCTTAAAAACGCAGATATATACTCTCCTGGTATTATTGCATTATTGATTCTTGCAGGCTTTTTAGTAGGTATTATTAATACTATAGCTGGAAGTGGAACTGTTATTACCTATTCATTATTTATGATGCTTGGATTACCTATTAACTTTGCCAATGGAACTATTCGTTTAGGTGTAATTATGCAAACTTTAGCCTCAACCCTAAACTTTAAAAAACATGGTGCATTAGATTGGAGAAAAGGTTTTAAACTAGCACTACCTGTTGTTATTGGATCTACTGTTGGAGCACAAATTGCAACTGAGATAAACGAAGCTGTTTTTGAAAAAATTTTAGCAGGTATATTGCTAATAATGCTATTCTTTATTTTCTACAAACCAGAACGTTGGCTAAAAAACCAAGTTCAGAAAATACAAAGTAAACCCACAATAATCCAACTTCTACTTTTCTTTGTTATTGGTTTATACGGTGGTTTTATTCACATTGGAGTTGGAATTTTTATGCTTTCCGTATTAGTCCTAAATGCAGGTTATGATTTAGTTAAAGCCAATGCAATTAAAGTAATGATCGTATTTTTATATAGCCCATTCGCTTTAGCAGTTTTTATTATGAATGATCAGGTACATTATGGCATGGGATTAATAGCAGCTATTGGAAATGTATTTGGTGGAATAGTTGGTTCAAGAATGGCAATTTCTTGGGGAAGTAACTTTGTACGCTGGGTATTAATGATAGTTATTATTGTATTCTCTGCTTATCTTTTAAATATTCCAGGATTATTTAAATAGTCTCTTTTTCAAATTCTTGTGCATTAAAAAATTAATAAGCCAACTGATTTTATCAGTTGGCTTATTTACTAACCGAACTATGAAACCACTTTACTTTGTTGAAATCAAATCTAAATTATTAAAATAAAAGCGATCTCCTCTATTTAATGGATATTTGAAACTGTCGATATCTAATTCCTTATTAAACTCTTCAGCTATCCTTTTATATTCATATTCATTATTAGAACCATGCATAGGTAAAGCTAGTAAAGGTTTCATCGTTTTTAATGCAAATTTGGTTCCCATGTTAAGTGCTACTTTATCTTGAAACCTGCAACCTGTTACTGGAAAGAATGCAATGTCTGTATGCTTAAACTTCTCTGTAAGAAACTTCACGTCACCTGTATAATTAGGGCACATATCGCGACTTATGTTAGTATGATCACCCGGATGGAAAATTGTAATTCCATCAACCTCAACATAAAAACCTTGACCTGAATCGTTCGAAACAACAGGTGTAATCATTATTCCACCGACATTTTTAGTTTCTCTAGCAGGAATAAATGTATAATCAACTTCAGTATTATGTTCAAAACCTAAAATATAGTTTATGTTTTCAATTTTATCATTCCAATCGAAAATCACTTGCGAGAAATGATCTCCATGAGTATGCGAAGCAAATACTGTTACATTCAAATCTTTAATTTCTTCGGGATTAATATAACCATTATTAATACTTCCATTTTCTGTTAATGGCTGTCTCTCCCAATAATCAAAAATTAATAAATTATTTTTAGTTTTTATTGCATAACCACTATGATCAAGATACCAAATTGCTGATTCTCCTATTGCTAAATTTTTCTCAAATATGTTTTTCGATTTATTAAAACTCTTCGCTCCATTATCTGTCAACATTTTAGTAAGATTATGATTTCCGTAGTAGTTTGCTATATCTAATGCAGAATATCCCTTATTGTCTTTTAAATTAATTTCTGCTCCTTTATTTAAAAGGATCTCAACGATTTCAGTATTTCCATTTATTGATGCAAAATGTAATGGTGTTTTTCCTGTAATATCAGTAATGTTTATATCAGGATTATACTTCATTAACAGTTTTATACCTTCAACCTTTCCCCTTTTAACTCCATTATGTAATGCAGTCATTCCATTAATATCTTTATGATTTACATTAATTCCTGCATCACAAAGTAATTTTATACTTCGAGTACTATCTCCTGCAAATGCTTCATGCAAAGCCGATTTTTGGTCATCATCCAGTATATTGATATCAACTCCACGTTTAATAAAATATTCGACTACATTAGGTGCTCGCCAAGTAGCTTGATGCAAAGGTGTTATTGAACTAGCACAAGCAGATTCTTTACATATATTGGGCGCTATAACTGCTCCGTTATCCATTAGTACGGCAAGCGCATCTAAATTACCTGAAAACACTGCATTATTTAATGCTGTACTTCCTCTATTACTAGTAGCATTAACATCAGCTCCCTTTTCAAGTAGATATTTTATAAAATCAACATCACCAATACTACCAGCTAAATGAATTAAAGTCTCTCCATCTTCAAATTTTTCATCTAAACCAAAACCTTTAGTTAAGAAGTATTTAATTCCATCAATATTTCTCCCGAATGCAGCCGATTGCATTACAGTATTACCAGTTTCTGATGAAATCTTTACATCCATACCTTTTTCTTCAACCAAAAACTTTAGCATATCAATACTATTACCTGATGAAGCCCAATGTAAAACTGAATATCCTTCAGAATCTTTAATGTCTAAAGTAAAATCTCTTTTTAATAGATATTTTACCATATCAACATTACCACCATGACATGCCCAATGTAACATAGAGCTCTGATCAGTGGTAGCTGGAGTCATATCAAGGCCTTTGCTTTCTAATAATTCAAAAAGTTCTATATTTCCATTATAAGCAGTATAATGAAGCGGATTTCGTCCTCTATTATTCCAAACATTAACTTGGCCACCCTTATCAACAATTTTTCTTAATAAATCAACCTGATTATTTAGTGCTGCGTAATGAATTGCAGTATTTCCATGAACATTTGCCAAATCTAAGTCAGCGTTTTTATCGATTAAATAATTGCTTATTTCTATTTGATTAAGAGATGCTGCAACAATTAAAGGGGTTGATTGTAAATGATTTGGTGAGTTTATTATAGAATTATCCTTTTCAATTAAATCTTTTACAATTTCCAGTTCACCGTTACGAATTGATGAGTGTAGCTTTCCACTTGAATTACTCTGCGAATATATTATTGTCGGAATAATTAAGCTTAGCATTAATACATTAAATATCTTTTTCATAATTCATTTTAATTTAGTTCAACTACGAAATTCTGAATGATTATTGATTTTATAAATCATTTTTCGTTAAGCGGATATTTAATTCTTTAAAAGGTTAACTGTAAAATACCTTTAATCGAATTCCCTAACCGCTAATCCATATTTGTTTTAATTCTTAGTATATTTTTTAGATATTGCATAAAATTCCTATAAATGAAATTGAACATCAATAATTTTAATCGTGTATTTTGGGTTGCTAATGCAACAGGTTGGATACTATACGGGATTGCAATGATCTTTTTTTTTGGAAAGGGTAAAATTCCTGATTTTGTTAGTTTCTATCTGAATTTCATAACTTACTTTACAGGTTTTATTGTTACTTCATTATTAAGATATTATTTAAGATTTATACAAAAAAGAATAAAATCAATTGTAATCATATCAATAACATTAATAATCACGATATATGTTGTTACAATTGCATGGTATTTATTAGATATTTCTCTTAGTTTTCCTTTTTTTGATGAAAAAAGAATTGACTATTTTTATAAGACACTTTCTTTTAAGGGTCTAATCCGTAGAAATTATGCTCAATTCTTTTTACTATTTGGTTGGATTGCACTTTATTATGGAATACGATTTTGGCTTGACTTACAAAATGAAAAAGAAAGAAAAGAAGAAGCATTAGTTTTAGCCCAAACTGCAGAGCTTGAAATGCTTCGTTATCAGCTTAATCCACACTTTCTATTTAACTCTTTAAATTCAATTCGTGCTTTGGTTGATGAGAATCAAAAAGCTGCAAAGCTAATGATCACAGAGTTATCGGAGTTTTTAAGATATTCTTTACTTCAGAAAGACATTAAATTAGTACCTTTAAACATAGAGATGGAGGCTGTAAAACATTATCTTTCAATAGAAAAGAAACGATTTGAAGAGAAATTACAAATTGAATATAATATTTCGGAAAAAGCTGCTGAAATAAAAGTTCTAAGTTTCATTCTTCACCCATTAATTGAAAATGCAATTAAGCACGGTATGAATACCAGTAAAATGCCATTAAGAATCTTGCTGCAATCCTATTTGAAAAATGATATTTTGTATATTACAGTTTGTAACTCGGGAAAATGGATTGAGAACTCAAGGCTTGATGGAACAAATACAGGGATTCTGAATGTGAAAAAAAGGCTTGAAAATGCGTATAAGAATGATTATAACTTTGAGGTCGTAAAAGCAGAAGATACAGTTTGTATAAATATTAGAATTAAAACAAATATTTTAAATGGATAAGGTTGAATATATTGCATTAGTTGTTGATGACGAAAGATTAGCTCGAATTGAGTTAATCAGCATGTTATCAGAGTTTGTGTGTATTAAATCAGTTCATGAAGCTGATGATGTTAAATCAGCTTTGAAGATGATAGAAACGGTAAAACCAAATCTTATTTTTCTTGATATTCAAATGCCTGGCGAAACTGGATTTGATCTTATAAATCAAATAGAATACTCTGGCAAATTAATATTTGTAACAGCTTATGATCAATATGCAATAAGAGCTTTCGAAGTTAATGCTATTGATTATCTTTTAAAGCCAGTATCTACTGAGCGTTTGCAAAAATCAATTAATAAACTTGAAATAGAAAATATTAAACCAGTCGAAACGGACTATAATCTTAAATATGAGGACAGGCTTTTTTTAACTTTAGGATCACAAATGTTTTTTGTAAAAATCAGTTCTATTGTTACTATTGAATCTGAAGGTGATTATACTATGGTTTATACAAAAGAAGGGCAAAAAGGATTGGTTTCGAAATCTATGAAAGAGTGGGAATTACGTTTACCAAACAATTACTTTTGCAGAATACACCGAGCAACTATTGTAAATCTGGAATTCGTAGAAAATATTGAAAAATGGTTTAACTATTCATATAGATTGCATTTAAAAGGAAAAGAAGAACCATATATTATAAGTAGACGGTATGCAAAGCAGATAAAAGAAAAGTTTGGATAATAAAAAAGCCCTGTAAAAGGGCTTTTTTATTTGATAGCTTTATTATTAATTCTTTTTTCCTGAAGTTAATTGTTTTGCCATTGCAGCACCAATTAATGCTTCAATAGGAGTTCCCCCTTTATCATCACCCCCAATAATCATAGTTGATGGGAATTTAAGTTTAGCTATTTCTGCAGCCACACCTATAGAGGTTTTATAATCCCATTCAGCTCTTTCTTGTGGTGTTAAACCAGCCTGAACAAGTTTAGCATTCTCATAAAACTGAGCATCAGCAGCTACTTTTTTAGTTTGTGCTTTTAACCTTGCAGTTTGAAGAGCAATAGCAGCTAAATCCTTATTTGTAGCTTCTTCTTTAAGTTTGGTTTCTATAGCTATAAGCTTTTTAACTTGCTCTTTTTCTTGAGTAACTCGTTCTGCTGCTTTATCTCTTTCACCCTGAGCAACAACTCTCTGTTGTTCAGCTTTTGCAGTTTCAATCATTTGTTGTTGTAATTGTCTTTTAGCAGATTCATCACGCTGAGCTTCTAACCTTTGTTTAAATGTAGCTTCAAGATCAATCTTATCTACAATTACCTGAGAAACAATAATATTATTTTCTGATAATTCATGAGGAATTCTCTCTGGTATACCATTAACTAATATTTTATTTACAGTATATTTTGTTTGAATTTCCTTAATTCGTCGACTTCTAGATTTTGAATCAATATCAGCGTAAATAGTATCTTTTGTTTCCAATTTTTCTACAGCATATGTTCCACCTTTTAATTGTTCCTCAAAAGTTTGTCTAAAACTTTGAGATTCTCCAGATATATAATTCTGTGCAGCAAACATATAACCAGTATTAATCAACTGCTCCCTAACTGTAGGTATAATTGTATTATTTACTAAATTACTCATAGTTCTATATTTAACTGCGAGTTTAATAAATGACTCTCCATCATCTGGTAATTGAAATCTTAGAGATACATGTCCTTTAGCTGTAACTTGGTCAATAAATCTAATAGGAATTGGCGACATAACTCCTTCCAATTCTTTCACATCAGATTCTGTTTCTTCACTTACAACTTTAACATCAATGTATTTTTGCCATTCGTCAATTTTTGCTAACCCACGCCATTTAATACCTTGTTCAATAACAGCACTCATTTTTCCAGTTGGAAAAACAAGTAAATATGAATAGCCTCGTTCAGCAAAAAAGAATAAATAAGGGATAAACATTAGAAAAAGGGCAATCAAAATAATTGCTCCAGAGATTTTCTTTGAAAACATTAATAAAAATGAAGGTGCTGCAGATTTAACTTTTTTGTCGCCTTCGTAAACATTTTTGTCGCTTAAATGCGGTCTAAGAATAAGCGTAATTAAACCTGCAATCAATAATAAAATACCAATTGTAATCATTCTTTAAATAATTTAAGTTAATAATATGATAATTGTTTTTGAGTATAAACTGAATTTACGAAAACCTAAGTATAATGCCAAATACACGCACAATATTTAACTTAGCTTAACTTTTCTAAAGAAATATTAAGAAATTTTTCCCTGTTTTTGATTTTAACGTTTAATAATAAACCATGGATTTAATAAATCCTTTTTATTATAAACTACTGGTGATTTTTCATCGGATTGTATTATTATGCATCCTGCACCGATCGCAATTGCATGTCCTGCAGCTGTGTCCCATTCCATGGTTGGGGCAAATCGCGGATAAATATTAGCTAAACCCTCTGCTACCATACAAATCTTTAGTGAACTTCCTTTCGACATAAACTCAAGCTCACCATGCTCTTTTTTTAGATTTGCTATAAAATCTTCTGTCTCTTGATTCATATGAGAACGACTCCCAACTACTGTATACACTTCGTTGTATTCAACAAATGGTAATTTAAATCCCTGATTTACTATTTGTTTAAGATCAGATTGAGAATCAACATTAATCGCCTTAAAAGCTCCAAATTCATTTTCGCTAAAATATAAATCTCTTGTAACCGGAACATAAATTACACCCGCAATAGGTGTTTGTTGGTGTATTAAAGCTATATTAACTGTAAATTCTCCATTTCTTTTAATAAACTCTTTAGTACCATCTAATGGATCAACTAACCAATAATATTCCCACTTTGATCTTTCTTCAAAAGCAATATCCTTACCTTCTTCACTTAATACCGGAATATTAGTTTCTTTTAAAATGTCAACTATTATTTTATGAGCTTTCTGATCTGCTAATGTTAAAGGTGAGTTATCTGATTTTATTTTAATCTCAAAGTCATCCGTATTATAGACCTTTAGTATTTCATTACCGGCCAATAATGAAGCTTTTATAGCCAATTCAATATTCTTGTTCAGATTCATTTAATTCCTATTAATAAAAATATAATAAACTTAATATGGTAACAGTAACAAGCATGTAAATAATAGTAAGTGGAAATCCTACACGGAAAAAATCTTTAAATGAGTATCCTCCAGGTCCATAAACCATCAAGTTGGTTTGGTAACCAATCGGTGTCATAAAATTTGCTGCTGCAGCAAATGAAACCACTAAGATGAAAGGCATAACAGGCAAATTAAGATTGACAGCCATTGTTAATGAAATTGGGAAAATAATGGCTACTGCAGCAATATTTGTAATGTATGCAGCCAGTATTGCTGTTATAAAATAAATCCCAAACAATAATCCAATTTTTCCTAATGGGAGGAATATTGTTATAACAGTATCGGCAAATAGTTCTGCTGCTCCTGATTTAATCATAGCAGTACCTAAAGCTAAAGACATTGCAATTATTAATGCCAATTTATAATCGACAGCTTTATGTAATTCCTTTGGTTTTGCAATTTTCATTGCTAGCAATGTCATTATTAGAACTATAAGACCCATGAATAGAGAAACTATTTTAAAAGCCGCCAATAAAATAACCAAAACAGTTCCTCCCAAAAGTGTCCATATTTTGTAAGGTTCCAACTTCTGAAAATCTTTTACTTTAGAAATAAAATAGAAATCAAGAGTATGGCTTGATCGGCTAACAAAATCAGCACCGGTAAATAAAAGTAAAACGTCACCAGGTTTAATAACAATCTCGCCGATTTTACCTGAAATTCTCTCACCATTACGATGAACAGCAATTACAGCTGCATCAAATTTTGCCCTGAATCGTATTTCTTTAACCGTCTTGTGAATCATAGCAGAATTGTGAGAGATTACAATTTCAACAACTTCTGTTTGCTTCTTCTTGTATAACATTCCAACAGATGGTAATCTTAATCCTAAATCAGAATCAATCATCTCTGCAATAGTTTCTGTATCTCCTGCAAAAATCAATAAATCATCTTGTTGCAATATTATATTTGGTTTTACAGATGAAATTTTAAATGATTTTCTGATAATTTCAACCAAAAACAATCCTTTTAAATTTCTAAGTCCTGCTTCTTCAATTGTTTTACCAATTAGTTGTGAATTCTTGCGAATTTCTGCTTCAACTAAATATTCTCTTGTATTCTGAGTAAATTCATCAATAATATCTTCTTTAACAGGTAATAGTTTTTCTCCAAAAAATAAAAGATATAAAAACCCTATAAAGATCATTGGAATTCCAACGTAAGCAAAATCAAAAATATTTAGAGATTCTAAGCCAGGAATTATTGTCTGATCAACTACCATCCCATTAACAATAAGGTTTGTTGATGTACCAATTAAGGTTGCACAACCTCCAAGTATCGCAGCATAAGATAAAGGCATTAGAAATTTCGATGGTGATATATCATTTCGCTTACACCAACTATTAACATATGGCATCATAACTGCAACAAGAGGCGTATTATTAAGGAAAGCCGAGAAACCAGCAATAATTAGAGTCATACGACTTAAAAAACCTCTGTAACTTTTTGCTGATTTAAAAATTCTATCAAATAAGAGTTCAACAATTGCTGTTTGTCTGATGATATCTCCTAATAATAACAAAAGTAGTATAACAGCCAGTTGCTCATTTGCAAAACCACTCAAAATTTCTTTTGGAGTTAATATCCCAAAAAAACCTAAAGTAACTACTGCAATAACAAAAGCGAAAGTAGCTCCTATTAATTCTTTATAAAGAGATATAAGAATAAATAGAATTACTATAAAAACTACTATCAGGTCAAATGTTATCATATTGTAGAATAAAAAAACTTTATTAAGTTAATTTCTTAATAAAGCTTTTTTTATATTTTTTTTAGTCCTTTCAAATTTCTACTATCAGTTACAATAGCAAAAATAACAATAATGGGCTATCAGGCAAACAATATGTATTTTATTTATTAACGTTTTATTAGCTTGAATGATTGAACTTCTTTTCCTAAAGAATCATATATTTTTAAAATATATTGTGATGCACTTAAATCACTCACTGGTATTAATATTTCTTCTTCAGTTTTGTTCTTAATAAGATTTCGAATAAGTCTTCCTTCTAAATCGTATAACTCAATAACTAATTTTTTTTGCACATTTGCTGCAAACGTTACTCGTATAAATTCACTCGACGGATTTGGATATACTTTAATGTCTGATTGATTCATTTCATTTATACCTGTTTCAACAACATCTGTAATATCAATCTGGAATGTTTTTTCGAAATATGCACCTGCTAAATCTGTAGTTCGAACATAAATATGAAATTCATCTTGTGTTTCAAAATCGAATGAAATAGCTGATTTTAATTGATTTCCATCAATACTAAAACTACTATTGTCCGCATCATTAGTACCGTCACCTGCAACTAAACTATAATTATGAGAGTCTCCGGCATCGGCATCAGTAGTAGAGAAATCCCCAATTACCGTTGATGCTGATAAGTTTTCATCTATACTAGTTTCAGAAAGAGCTATATCAGTTGGCGCGTTATTAGATGTATTAATAAACGCTTGCTGAAATCCTTGTGTTACTATTAAAGATCCTGCCTCCTTTGTTTCTATAACTAAGTCACCTACGGTCCAAGAAATTTCTATTCCTCCTGCTTCAACTGTGTTACCTGAAGTAGAAACTACTGAATTTAAAATGCTTTGTCCTGACACACAAAATACTGACAATACTATCAACAAACTGCAGAAAACTATCTTTTTCATTACGCGTCTTTTTAAAACTACAACAATATATAAAAGTATTAAATTCATACATTAAATACAATTGTAAAGAAATTATTATTTCGTATAAAACAAATAATTAATATCTAAATTTTATTTTTATTGTTAAACACTTAAACTGATTCTGTTTTATTCTTATATTATTGTAATAAATAACTATATTTGTTAACCCCAAATTAAAATCCCAATATGATGAAAAGACTACTATTAGCAACACTTGTATCAACTATTATATTTTCTGCACAAGCCCAAGATATTATAGAGAGTAACAATCGTTTTGCATTTGATATTTATAAGAAACTTAGCAAAACAGATAAAAACCTAATTTTTTCACCTGCTAGTATAACATCTGCAATATCTATGACATATACCGGCGCAAAAGGCAATACTTTTAATGAAATCTCTAATACTTTCTATTTTAATAAGAATTTATCAGAATTTAACTTGGTTTATAACAAACTAGTTGAGAATTATTTTGATAAAAAGAATACTGTAAAACTATTTAATGCAAATTCTTTGTGGATTCAAGAAGGATTAAAACTTAATACTGAATTTCTTGAAAACAATAAGAAATTCTATTCATCTTCAGCACACTTTACTGATTTTTTATTAAATCCAGAAAAATCAAGAATTACAATAAATGAATGGGTAGAAAGCAATACAAATAATAAAATTAAAAACTTATTAAAACCATCTTCGATTGACAAAGGAACAAGACTCGTGCTCGTAAATGCATTGTATTTTAAAGGTGCATGGTTAACAAAGTTCAATAAAGAAAATAATACTACTAAAGATTTTCAAATTAAAAAGAAAGAAATGATTAAAACTGAATTTATGAATAATTCAGTTAGTTCATGGTATTATGAAGATAAGTATTGTGAAATCGTAGATATCCCATATTCCAATAAAGAAATATCTCTTTTAATTATTTTACCAAAATCTTACAAAAAAACTAAAAAGCTTGAGAAAAAACTTAGTTATGATTATTACTTAAACTATGTAGAAAATAAATCTAGAAAAAGAATTCAATTAGCTCTTCCTAAATTTAAAATTGAATCGGAATTTGATTTAAACGAACCACTAAATCAATTAGGTATAAAAGAAGCCTTTACTATGAGCGCTAATTTTTCAGGTATTACGAATGACGAAAAATTATACATAAGCAAGGTTGTTCATAAAGCTAATATTGAATTGGATGAAGAAGGTACAGAAGCTGCGGCTGCAACAGCGGTTGTTATGAGAAAAACAACAGCCATGCCAATTGAAGATGTTGTTAAATTTAAAGTAAATAGACCTTTTATTTATATGATAAGAAATCAAAAAACAAACACAATATATTTTGTTGGGAAAATATTAAATCCAAATAATTAATTCAAGCATTGAAATTTACATAGGGTATCTTTTCAGATACCCTTTTTTATTGCTTTATTTGTATCATTACTGGGGTAAGGTAGCATTAACATGAAAAAGGCACTCGTCATACTTCTATTTATATTTATTAGTAAAATAATATTCGCTCAAGTTCACAAGGAGTATTACTTTAAATTTAATATTACTAATAAATCAGAAATTGAAAAGCTCTCCGATTTTCTTTCTATTGATAATGTAAAAAACAATACTGTTTTTGCCTTTGCAACTGAAAGAAATTTTCAAAAATTCGTATCATTTGGATATGATTATATTCTTCTAAACAATACAACTAAATCTCATAAATTAGCTGCCGTTACAACAATTGCCGAAATGCAAAATTGGGACAGGTATCCTACTTATGATCTTTATGTTGAGATGATGGAGAATTATGCTGATACTTATCCTGAAATCTGTAATTTGATTAATATTGGAACAACTGTTTTAGGCCGAGATTTATTGGCACTAAAAATATCTGACAATATTAATTATGAAGAAAATGAACCGGAAATATTCTTGTCTAGCACAATGCATGGGGATGAAACACTGGGATTTATACTTACATTGCGACTTATAGATTCTCTAGTAACGAATTATAGTACAAATATAGATATTAAAAATATAATTGATAATACAGAAATTTATATAAACCCTAATGCAAATCCTGATGGAACTTACAAGGATAACAATAGCACTATATCTGATCCACAAAGATTTAACGCTAATAATATTGATTTAAATAGAAACTTTCCTGATCCCGAAGACGGAAACCATCCAGATGGAAATACTTGGCAATTAGAAACAGAAGCAATGATGAATTTTGCCAAGAATCATAATATTGTTCTTTCAGCAAACTTCCATTGCGGTGCTGAAGTTATAAATTATCCATGGGATACATGGGAAAGAAGACATCCCGACGATGATTGGTTTATAAGTATTTCACGGGAATATGCAGACATTGCTCATGCAAACTCCCCTTCCGATTATTTAACTAGTTTTGATAATGGGATAACAAATGGATATGATTGGTATTCTATTTCGGGAGGAAGACAAGACTATTTTACGTTTTTCCATAACTCACGTGAAATTACAGTTGAACTATCTGACGTAAAGCATGTTGCAGAATCATCCCTTCCTGATTATTGGAACTTCAATAAGCATTCATTAATTAGCTTTATTAGCGAAAGTTTATTTGGAATAAAAGGAACTGTTACAGATTCTATAGGAACTCCTTTAAAAGCAATGATTTTTGTTAAAAATCATGATTCTATAGATGATAGTTCGATGGTATTTACAGATCCTGATATTGGAGATTATCACAGGTTTCTTGAACCTGGAGCATACGATCTGATTGCGTCGGCGAATGGTTATAAAAACGATACCGTAGAAAATCTTATTGTAAGTTCTGAAAATGTAACATATGCTAACTTTGTTCTAGATACAGGTCAAAATACAAGCACAAGCATTGAAGAAAAAATCTACCCAAATCCTTTTAATAACGAACTTAATATCAGTATTTATTCATCTAAAAATCAAAATGTTGAAATAAATATTTATAAAGTAACCGGAGAAAGGATATATTACTCACGTATTCCAATAACCCTTGGGAATACAATTCTAAGGATCGATGATGAAATAAACCTAGAAGAATTACCAACCGGTATTTATTATGTTCAAATAAGAACCACAGACAAAAATGTGGCGTATTCCATAATCAAATTATAGAATTGCTTCATTTTCTAAAATTAAAGTACTACTTCAGTGTTCTTATGAACAATTTTAATTTATTAAAACCTTTTTACTTTTTTACAGTATAATTATTTTAATTAATTAAAGATTGTATTTGTATTTCGTTTCAAATTAAATAAATTTACAAGTAGCAATCTTATTAAGTAATATTTCTTTCAACATTGATATGGATAAAGAACAGGAACAAAAACTCGTTTTAAAAATTGCTGATTTACTTAAAGAAAATATGGAGTTTTCCAATCAGCTTAAAGAATTAACCGAAAGCAATAAAAAATTAACAAAGCAAAACGAGAAACTTGAGAATATTATATCCATAATACCTCCTGAAGCATTACCAAAAGAAGCAAGCAGACAAATAAAGAACAAAACCAAAAGGTTTGAGATGGCCACTGTTCTTTATGCCGATATTCAAGGTTTTAAAAAAATAGCCGAACAATCTGCTACCAACGATATAATTGATGAGTTGGATCAAATTATTTTTCATTTTAATTCAATAGTAGAAAAATATAAAATTGAAAAAATTAAAACCATAGGCGATGCCTATATGTGTGCTGGTGGTGTTCCTGTTAAAAACATTACAAACCCGGTAGACGTAGTTTTAGCTGCACTTGAAATGCAGGATTATTTAAATAATCTTAAAGCTGAATATGAAAGTCAAAATAAAAAATTCTGGGATTTAAAAATGGGAATTCATACGGGTCCTGTAACGGCAACATTCTCTGGCAGAAAAAAAATATCATACGAATTAAAAGGAGATACTGTACATATTGCTACACGAATGGCCTCTGCAAGCGAGATCGGTAGGATAAACATTTCGATTATGACTTATGAGCTTGTAAAACAATATTTTGTGTGCGATTACAATGGTAAAATTCCTGTAAAATATAAGGGAGATATGGAAATGTATTTCCTTAAACGAATTAAACCTCCATATTCAGAAGATAGAAAAAAAGGTAGAACTCCAAACCAGATTATGTGGAACAAATACTTGCTTAGACAATTTACTGATTTACAAGAAATTATACTCGACAGATTGGAACGTGAATTACCTTCATATTTATATTATCATAATTTTAAACATACCATCGATGTTATTAATCAAGCCGAATTAATTGGTTATGGTGAGGGTGTCGACGACGAATCGATATTATTATTAAAAACTGCAGCTCTGTTTCACGATGCAGGTCATATTATTGGTTACGATGAGCATGAGTATAACGGAACACAATTAGCAAAAGATTATTTACCTCAATACAAATATACAACCGAACAAATTGATAAGATTTGTGAGTTAATTATGGCAACAAAATTGCCTCCTGCTCCACAAAACTTATTGGAAAGCATCATGTGTGATTCTGATTTAGATTATCTTGGAAGAAGTGATTTTAT
>Ga0209692_10001170_pt1 | contig 38913 bp, 37 predicted proteins | sample tdDd472_FD_187129 | JGI IMG/M metagenome (GOLD analysis project Ga0209692, IMG submission 187129) | Marine sediment microbial communities from the Atlantic coast under amendment with organic carbon and nitrate - tdDd47.2 (SPAdes)... | ecosystem: Environmental > Aquatic > Marine > Coastal >...
TAGGCCGTAGACTCATAAACTCCTCACCCAAATGCGAACTGATGCCAGTTTAACGGCAGCGAGGAAATTCTCAGGGTTCTTATCATAACGTGTTGCAATGCCTCTGAATTGTTTGAGTTTGTTGAAGAAACGCTCAACCAAGTTTCTGTAGCGGTAAAGGAATTTGCTAAAAGCGAAGGACTTCTTCCGATTGCTTTTTGGCGGAATATTTGCCCATGCTTTTTTATTTTCAGCCAATTGCCGAATAGCATCGCTGTCGTAGGCTTTGTCGGCCAAAAGAATTGTGCCTTCCCGCATAGCTTCTAACATTGCTGGGGCAGGTTGGCTGTCGTGGGTCTGTCCCGCTGTCAATTCAAGTCTGACAGGGCGACCTTCTGCATCAACCAAGGCATGAATTTTCGTCGTCAAACCGCCACGGGAACGTCCCATGCAACCATCGTCTTCATCCCCTTTTTTGCCGTTGCACCATGTTGGTGGACGCGAACGCAGGAACCATCAATCATAATCAGATCACCATCATAACCTTTTGAAATTTCTTCAAGAAGATGATCCCAAACACCAGCCTTTCGCCAACGAACAAACCTATTGTAACAGGTCGTATATGAACCGTAGCGTTCAGGCACATCTGCCCAAGGAGATCCTGTGCGAAACCGCCAGAGAATGCCGTTCAAAACACGACGGTCATCTACGCGTGGAACTCCCCGGCTTTTTTGCGGCAAAAGCGGTTCAATGATCGACCATTCATAGTCGGTAAGCTCAAAACGGCGGCGGCTCATAATTCCCTCCAAATCTTTTGAAAGGTTGAATCATATTTAAGCGGATACGGGAAGGAATTTTATGAGTTTACGGTCTAGAATTTCAGGAGCTTCACGGTGCCGGTGATGCCAAGGGCCGTTTTGGCGTCCTGAATTTTGTTGTTGAGCTCATTGAGCTTTTGTTTGGCCTTATTGACGTCATCTGCATTGTCTGCACCGTCAAATTCTTGGGCGTGCAGCAGGTGGTCGATTTTGGACTTGGCGCGACCACGTTCCACAAGGGCTTTCACCAGATCACGTTGAGCCTCCACAAAAGGCACTTCTTCGATATTAAAGCCCGCATCGTGCATCTTCACAAGGTTGGCCAACTTTTCTGAAAAGCCATAAACGACTTTATCAAGGCGATAGCCGTGGGTTTCCAGCTTGCAGCGATATTTCAGCTCCTTGATTTCAAGGCGATAATCGCTTTGCGGCTTGGGCGTCAGTTTGAATGTCTGCATTTCGGGAACCTGTCGGTCAAATTGCCATCTATTATATGGCAATAAAAAAGACCTAGCCGATCCGCTAAGTCTTGGAAAATGGTGCCCGGGGGCGGACTTGAACCACCGACACGCGGATTTTCAATCCAGCCGGGCTTAACCAATTTTCCATACTAATATAGCATCAGAATAATATGTAGGTTGAGGACTTGTTTCTTCTAAGACAGGTTCTGCTTGAGATAAAATCTCAGTTTGCATTGCTGTATCCAGAAAATGGCTTTCACCTGATCTTGGTGCAGCTACTGAGTTAACCATATTTTGCACCATATTTGGCAAATCATCTTTATTTGTATAGACACACCTTTGAACGAAGCTGTCTTCGAAGTTTAGTTTTTCTGCAAAACATTCAGCTAAAAAATCAATTGAAATTGGGGTATGTTCGACAAAAGAAAGAAAAGATTGTTGAATAGAGATTAAATCTTTCGATTGCAGTCTAGGTCCATCTACTAATTCTTTCACTTTTAAAGCAGAGGCAATTGAGAAGCAATATTTGGATAAATCTTCTTGAGCATCCCCAGAGTTTTCTAAATGCTCATGCGCGTCGGAATTAAACAAATTGAAGAACACATAAAGAGGAAGCATGTTGTCAGATGCAGAGCTGTTTATTATATCATCTACTTGTTGGTTTCCTGTAGATGAAACCGTTCTTTTCACTGAGCTATAGCTTCGCTGGTCTTGTTTAATTATTTTAGCCTGAAATCTCAATCCAATTGCTTTGAAATGGTTGTCATTTTCTTCAAATAGCCACCAATCCCAATCTGCCCCAATTCCATCGTCTCCTTCTTGGCGCTTATTAAATTTTTGCACACAAAGATCCAAGCTATGTGTGCGAATCAGTTCTAACAATAGGAAATCTGTAATACTCTCTTCCCCAAGCCAAAAAGTATTGGAATTTCCATAATTGTTGTAGACCTCGCACGCTGAAAGGGCATCATGAACATAACTGTTACAAAAGTTTATTGCTGTTGAGAAATCTACAATAGTATCCCGAGGATGATTGTTTGACATTTCATTTTTATTTCTCAATGCGTGCAATACTGCTGACAGCCCATCCTTGTGATTTAAAAAACTTTTTGCCATTGGGTCATCATTTAGAGCTCCCTCAACAAGGCTGATAGGTCCAATGTCATTATCTCTTGTCATGTCACGCTCTTACAAAAGGGAAAAATATTATAAATTTGCATCCATAGGTATACATTGCGATATTGTTTGTGAATAGCTAAAAAAGGGAACCGCCGATATTTTGTCTGCTGCTCAAACGCGCTTGAGACTGGCGGCATTTTCATGCCGCGTATAAATCCTCTTCCAGCTTCGCCATAAGCGCCTGATCGTCCTCTCCATCATCAAATAGGTGCCCGTAGGTGTCAAACGTCATTGTGATGTTGGCATGCCCCAAAAACGTCTGAATTTTCTTCGGTGTCCACCCCTGTTCGATAAACAAACTGGCTGCGGCATGACGAAGTGCATGCAGTCCGAATTTAGGTTTCCCTTCTGCGTTCACGATACCGCTCTCCAGAAGCAACGGCTTTAGCATTCTGTGGTATAAATTGGCATGTCCTTCGACATTTCCGGCACCATTGGGGAAAACCAGCCTTAAAGGACTCTCAGGAGCCGTTTTAAGCTGTGCCTGAAGCGTTTTAAGCACAAGAGGCGACATTGGTGTATCTCTGCGCCCTGCGCGACTCTTGGGGACTCCCAGAGCGTTATAACGATCCGCACGTTGTCGCACCTTGATGACGCGCTTTTCAAAGTCAACATGGTCCCAAGACAGCCCCCGGAGCTCAGAACTGCGCATCCCTGTAAAAATGGCTGTGGTCAGAAATGCCCGATATTTGTCCGGCACGTTCTCCAACATTAGTTTGATCTCTGCCTTTGTCGGGATGACCTTCTCTACAACGTGCCGGGTGTTCCTGCGCATCTTGTAAGCGGTGGCGACATTGCTTGGCACCAGATTGAGCATTTGAGCTTCAGAGAGAATGCTGCGCAAGCTGATGAGCACCTTGCGGGTCATTGCATGAGAATTGTCTTTCAGCATTGCTGATACGAAGAGACTGACATCCGCAGTTGTAAATTCTGTTAGCCTGTTCTCGCCTATACGCGGTTCAATATGATGCGTGACGTGTCCGCGGTAGCTCCGCAGTGTAGCCCGTTCCAATCCTTCAGATTCACAACGAGCAAGCCAGAGATTGGCGGCATCAAGGATGGTGTGTTTGGAGGTGGTCATTGTTTTGTCCTTTCGTTCTTTGATCTGCTTTGACGATAGGACGGGCGGAACACGGTGTCGGGTGTAAACTGGATGGGACGGCGGAATATCCTGTGGCCTTTTGAAACTGTGTCCGACCAGCCACAGTCCTGAATTTTCGCTCGCGAAAACTTCCCTTCCGCATATAGGGTGCCTTCTCTGGGGGTGCTATATTATCCCCTACGGGATATAGCTACCCCCAGCTTATTTTCTTGCAAAAATATGATGCATGAAATAACAGATCATAATATGAAATATATTTTAAATACAATTCATTAAGTAAGTTGTGACTTGTAATGACTACCTGTGAAATAAAAGCAACACCACCTGTGAGGGCCACCTGTGACTTGCCCTCTTCATTTATACCCGCCCGGAGACGCCTGTGGACTACGATAAACTATCTGATGAGCAACTAGATGACGAACTCCGAAAGCGTCGGATTGAAGCGGAAAAGCACGGGCAGCGTATTCGCTATGACCGCTTTAAGCATCTTCTCCTTACATGCCCTGAGCCATACGATGCCGATACTCGCGCCAAAGTCATCAACGAGCTTACGCTTGACGATAAGAACATCCTCGCTCCTAAATTAACTGCTGAAGGTGAAACCGCGGTTAAAGCCGTTCCCTTCTCAGAAGCCCTAGCGGCTTTCAAAGCTGATGAGGCCTCTTACCGTGATAAGCTCTTTATCCCCTCCACACCATCTGACACTGTCAAATATCTCACAGAATTAGACCTTGATCTTGAAGGGCGTGAAATTGCTTACGAACCTCATGTCCGTGTCCATCGCTTCCTCCTCAACCAACGCCTTACCCAGTCCGGTGTCGCTCCCAGATGGCGCGGCCTAGTTCATGAGGCTTTCCTTCCCGGAACCCAATGGGGAAAGAACATGAAGTTTGATAATTTCCTCTACGATTTAGAGTGGTTATCTGCACGTCGGAAATTTGACTGGCTTCCTGTTTCAGAACGCAAAAAGCCTCACGTTAAAAACCGCCGCTGGAAAGAGTTGTTTGATGACGGTTTTAGCTTAAGCCTTGCAGAGACCATCATAACCAACACGAAAAAACGAAATGTGAAGCTCCGGGAGTTGAACCTTGATGACCAGCTTCTTTGGGAATGCTGGACACTGCGGACGAAAGAGTTCAAAAAAATCATCGACCGTCACAAGAAAAGAGAACTGAAGGCACTAGATGCGATATCAGAAGCCGCTGAGTATATCCCCCAGATAACACAAGAACACATTTCTTCACGCTTGCAATATTGGACAGCCTTGACCCTATCGGAATGGAAGCCCACCGCAGCTGCGCGGCAATATCGAATGATCACGGGCAAACAAATCACCCAACAGTCCATGAGTGAAATGATGAAGAAGCTGCTAGAAACACCGGGACTGAAAACTTACGTCTAAAAAGTCTATACATTAAAGTCTGGCATCTCTGGAAAGCTTTCAGGGAGTCCGTGATGGGTCTTAAGCGTTTCATGTTAAAGGTCTGCGCTCAAACCTTAAAGCCCTCTCAGAGGCGTCTAAAACGGCTTCTGCGACCATTCTATTCTCCCTGAGCTTCCGCAAACCTGTCGGCGACTTTGGCTGGGCTCAATACTGCGGCAAGGACATGCAAAAAACTGCAAAGCGTTTAAATATGAAAGGGACGCTGATTTCCTGTTCTCGCTCGGTGACAAGGCAAACAAAGGTCGGTCATAAGATTGACTGCGACCTCTAAAATGAAACGAAACGCCTAGGTAAGGTCAAGTCCTGCGCGGCTTTTCTTGCAAAAGTGGGCCGAAGACATTTTCAATGCTGGAAGAATATGTCATTTCGCCGTTCTGTCATAACATTCAAATGTCACCGCGCGGATTGAAAGAGATTTTTGTCTGAAGAACTTACTCTTATAGGGCGGCGCATGCTTCCCTTCCGCGTTTTAAGAGTCGCTGGCGAGGCTTGAGCACTCTCTGCTGTCATGTGTTGAAAAAGTGTCTACATCGCGCCTGTGAGTCCCGTATGAGCTCCTGAGTGCGCTGGAATGGAAGTCCTAGAAGGTTTGGGACATACTGTGGGGGATGCAGGCAGGTTTTGGGGGATACGGGGCGGAACCTTATAGAAACTGATAAGTCGTGTTTCGTCTAAGATGTTGACTATTAAAGCGTGTGATGTAGGCTCGCCGTGCTGATCGTGACCAAATAGAGGCTTGCAATGGAATTTTCACTTATAATTATAGCTTTGGCGGTTCTGGCATTGCCAATTGGTGTGATTTGGTCTGTTATTAAAGTCCGTGAATTATCAGCACGGGTAGCAATACTTGAAAAGCAACTGGTTGCGCAAGGTTCCCCTCTGGTGCAAGAACGCCCCGATCCTTGGCGAAAGAAAGAGGTGCAAGCTCCAAAGCTTGAAGAGCCCGCTCTAGAAGCTAAGTCAAAGCGGACAATTCCTCAAACACCACCCAAGCCAAAACAGAAAGCAAAACCACCGAAGGAAAGCATTGAAAGTCAACTCGGCTCAAAATGGTTGGTCTGGGTTGGTGGCATTGCACTGATCTTTGGTGGGGTCTTCTTGGTCAACTATTCCATTGAACATGGTTTGCTCGGGCCGTGGGAACGTATTGCATCTGGGCTGATCCTCGGCGCCTTACTTCTGAGTGTTGGCGAATGGTTACGTCGTCAGCCCACCGAGTCCAAATACACAAGTGCATGGCCTCATATGCCGATTGCAGTCACGGCTGCAGGGATCACGACCATGTTCGGCACTGTCTACGCCGGATATGCGTTGTATGATCTTTTCGCGCCAATCGTGGCTTTCTCAGCACTGGCGGCAGTGTCAATGGCTGCGGTGATCATTGCGGTTCTACACGGTCAGTTACTGGGACTGCTGGGCGTTGCGGGTGCTTATGTCGTGCCCATGCTTATCAGTTCGGACGATCCATCTGCGGTTATGTTATATAGCTATCTCTTTATCTTTGGCACAGCGAGCCTTGCGTTATTCAAATACAAGGGTTGGGCCAATTTGGGATGGGCCAACTTGGCTGGCTCGCTAGGTTGGGCCTTAATCGGCATTGCCGCATTTCCGACAACGCAGACCAGCACCATTGCAATCGGCCTTTATCTGTTGGCAAGCTTTGCATTGTTTATTGTCTACGCCTGGAACAAGGATGAGGGGGAGGCACCAACAACTCTTTTGGAACAACTGATCCAAACATGGTCATCACCGTCACAACAGGTGAGCTTGATTTCGGCCATCGGTATTAGTTGTTTGATGGTCTTTCTTGTGATGGAGACATCCCATTCAGTGGTCAGCCTGATGATGGTCGGATGCGTTGGTATTGGCTTGCTGGCTGTGGCGCGGGTGAATGTCAATCTGATCGGTTTTGCATTCCTCAGCCTTCTGGTGCCGTTGGCCGTGCTGTTATCTTGGGATTTTTATAACGAGATTTTGGTCAAGACACCTCGCTATCTGGGAACAGACGTAAGGTTTGGCTTCAATCCTGAAATCATCATTCCGCAAGGTTATGAGTTATTTCAGTCAATTGCACTGGCAACATTGCTCATTCACCTTGTTGCTGGAGCGCTCTTTGCCCTCACACACAAGCGGGTCGGCTTCTGGGCGATCTTGAGTGTTCTTTCCCCCCTGAGCATCTTCATGACATCCTACTGGAAGATCAATGGTCTTCAAACTTTGCCCGTTTGGAGCTTTATCGCACTGGCACTGGCCACTGTCTTCACAGGGCTGGCCCACTTCATGTCTAAGCAGAAAGCCATTGATATCCAAAAGCACGGGCTTGCATCTTATGTCGTGGGCGGTTTTGCGGCCTTGGCACTTGCTTTTGGTGCAGGGTTGGAAAGTCACTGGCTGGCTATATCAATTGCGGTGCTGCTGCCGGCAATGGGTTGGGTCAACAAATCCATTCCGTTGGTGGCGATCCGGTGGTTCTCATATCCATTGATTATCTTCATCTTGGCGCAATTGCTTTTGGAGGGGCATCTTTGGGCGTTCCTGTCAGATGGCTACGAGGTCGTGGATTGGTATCTCTACGGTTATGGCATTCCGGCGTTGGCATTGGCCACTGCTTCATACATCTTTGGCAAGGAACGCAAGGACCACTTGGTATCTTTGCTTGAGGCCGGAGCACTGTCATGCTGGATCACTACGCTGTCACTGTTGATCCATGACTTTGCCTATGAAGCATTGAACCAAACAGGATATAGCTTTGCTGAACAAAGCATGCAGTCAACGGTGTGGTTACTGAACAGCCTCGGCATTTTCTGGCTGAACAAACGTGCCCCATCTGTGGTGCGCGACTATGCTTGGAAGATATTGCTAGGAGTTTCAACCTTGCAAGTGATTTTCTTGCAATTACTAATGAGCAACCCGTGGCTCTTCACGCACAGTCCGGTTGGGGAATGGCCGATTATCAACTGGCTGTTTGTCGGCTATGCGGTTCCGGCCATCTTTGGGATGGTCTTTGCCCGCATATACAAAGCAAAGGGTAATGAGCTGTATGCAAGACAGGGGGCGGGATTGTCATTTGTCTTGCTGTTCACCTATATCTCAATGGAAATCCATCGTTGGTTCGCAGGGCCTGTTCTCAAAGGTGCTGCCATCCAAGAGGCTGAGCTTTATACCTACTCGGTGGTTTGGTTGTTGTTCGCAGCGCTCTTGATGGCACTTGCCATTCGTTTTAAGAAACCGGATTTGCAAAAAGGAGCTTTAGCGGTGCTTGTCTTTACGGTGCTTAAGGTCTTCATTTATGACATGGCACAGCTGGAGGGGTTGTTGCGCGCGGTTTCCTTCTTGGGACTGGGGGGCAGTTTGATCGGTATCGGCTATGTCTACCAACGCTTCATAGCCAAATCCGAACCCCAAGCCCCTGCGCAAGCAGAGTAGGAGAATGTCAGGAGACGTTTTAAGAGTCATTGGCGCGCTTTACGTTTCACACGCTTCAATCCCCATCGAACATACTCAAAACGCGCCTGTGAGTCCCGTATGAGCTCCTGAGTGCGCTGGAATGGAAGTCCTAGAAGGTTTGGGACATACTGTGGGGGATACGGGGCGGAACCTTATAGTTCAGGGGCCTTGCCTGAAACTATGTGCAATTCTCTAAAACCACTGGACGCTTTGGCTTGGTTTGCTATGGTGTCAAACAATCATAAATAAACAATATAAGTTGCGTAGAAGGCAATCAACACATGTCACAACTCACACTACAGGAGCTGGAATCTCATCTATGGGGTGCGGCGAATATTTTGCGCGGTTCCATTGATAGCGGGGATTTTAAACATTACATCTTCGGCCTTCTGTTCTTCAAACGCCTGTGCGATGTCTGGGAAGAAGAATATGAAGAACGCCTGAAAGAATATGAAGATGCCGAGCTGGCGGCCGATCCTGATGAACACCGCTTTCATATCCCCGACGGTCACTTCTGGAAAGATATCCGCAAGCATACCACCAACATTGGCGAACATTTGAATGTGGCCTTTGACGCTGTTCAAGATGCCAACCACCGTTTGCGCGGGGTCTTTCAGAATGTGGATTTCAACAACAAGGAACGTTTTCCCGATGCGACCCTTGAACGGCTCCTTCAGCATTTTGAAAAATACCGCCTTCGTAAATGTGATGTGGAAGCCGACATGCTCGGCAACGCTTATGAATATCTGATTGCTCAGTTCGCCGATGATGCGGGGAAAAAGGGTGGCGAGTTCTATACGCCCAAGATGGTCGTGCGCTTGATTGTTGAATGTTTGAAGCCTGAAGAGGGCATGTCGGTCTATGATCCCACCTGTGGGTCTGGCGGTATGTTGCTGGAAGCCTTCCACCACCTTGAACGGCAAGGGTCAAACCCACGGGCTTTGTCCCTGTTCGGGCAAGAGAAGAACCTGAACACATGGGCGATCTGCGCCATGAACTTGTTCCTGCACGATATTGACGATGCCTTTGTGGAACGCGGTGATACCTTGCGCGACCCGAAACATTTGGTGGGTGATGGCGTAAAGGCCATTCGCACCTTTGACCGTGTGCTTGCCAACCCGCCCTTCTCGCTCAAGGAATGGGGCCATGATGTCTGGTCGGCGGGCGACAAGTTCGGGCGCGACAAATACGGCTGTCCACCTAAATCCTATGGTGATCTGGCCTTTGTGCAACATATGGTCGCCAGCCTGAAAGAGGACGGCATGTTGGGCGTTGTCCTCCCCCACGGTGTTCTGTTTCGTGGCGGGGCAGAAGGTAAAATCCGTGAAGGTCTGATAAGCGATGACCTGATTGAAGCCGTCATCGGCTTGGGGCCGAACCTGTTTTACGGTGCGGGTATTCCCGCCTGTATCCTGATTATCCGCAAGAACAAACCCTTGACCCGTAAAAACCGTGTGCTGGTGATTAACGGGGCGCAAGAGTTCGTGGAAGGTAAGGCCCAGAACCATTTATCTGATGCCAATGTCAAACGCTTCGCCGATGCCTTCCATGCCTATAAGGACGAAGACAAGTTCGCCCGTGTCGTCGGCTTGGATGAACTGAAGGACAATGACTATAACCTCAACCTGTCGCGCTATGTCAGCGTGGAAGAAGACGAGGCTGAGATTGATGTGGCGGCTGAAGTCGTCAAGCTCAATACCCTTCGTCAAAACCGTGATGAAGCCGAAGCCAAGATGATGGGCTTCCTCAAGGAGCTTGGCTATGACACATGAAGTTCCTGAGGGGTGGGTCATAAAAAAACTTGATGATTTGGTTTCAAAAGTCGGAAGTGGGATTACACCAAAAGGAGGAAAGTCAGCATATAAAGAAAGCGGCATTCCTCTAATAAGAAGTCAAAATGTCTTATGGGGTAGTCTGTCATTTGAAGACATTGTGTTTATTGATGACGAACAACATCAAAGGATGAGCGGGAGCAAGGTCTTCGCAAACGATGTTTTACTTAACATCACAGGAGCATCAATCGGTAGAGTTTGTGTAGCTCCAAGCCAACTTGAGGAAGCCAATGTTAATCAACATGTTTGCATTATTCGAGGAGATGGCAAATTTGAACCTCATTTTCTTAAAAACTATTTATTGTCGCCATATGGTCAGCGTCAAGTAGATCAATTTCAGGCTGGAGGAAATCGGCAAGGCCTAAACTTTCAACAAATCAGGTCGTTTTCAATTCCCCTTCCCCCACTTCCCGAACAGAAGAAGATTGCGGAAGTTCTGAGCAGCGTGGATGAGGCCATTGCTGCCACCAAAGCCGTCATTGACCAAACCAAACAAGTCAAAAAAGGCCTCCTCCAAACCCTCCTCACCAAAGGCATCGGCCACACCAAGTTCAAACAAACCCCACTCGGCGAAATCCCCGAAAGTTGGGAGATTGGTCGCCTTGAAGAAATTGCCCTTGTTGAGCGAGGCAAATTCAGTGCCCGTCCGCGAAATGACCCCAAATATTACGGTGGTGATATTCCGTTTGTTCAAACTGGTGATGTTGTGGCTTCAAACGGTGTATTGAAAAAGCATAGTCAAACACTGAACGAAGATGGGTTAGGTGTTAGCAAGAGGTTCGCAGCAAATGTTGTCCTTGTGACCATAGCAGCAAATATTGGAGATACAGCTATTACAACTTACCCGATTTGCTGTCCCGATAGTTTAGTCGCTGTTCAACCAAATGAAGGGGTTGATGTATTTTGGCTTCAGCATGTGTTGTCTTCAAAGAAAAGCTATCTTGATTCTGTGGCAACGCAAAATGCTCAAAAAAACATAAACCTTACTCATCTAAAACCGTTATTGATTGCCCTTCCTCCTGTTGAAGAAAGAGAAAAGATTGCTGCTACCCTTAACGAACTGAGAAGCACAGAAGTTTATAACAGCGAAAAGCTTGCCCAACTTCAAACCCTAAAATCAGGCCTCATGTCCGACCTTCTCACAGGCCGCAAACGGGTGGAGGTGTAGATGTCACACGGGATGATTAACGAGGTTTTTAATAAGTTGCTTGCTCGCTATCTGGATGCAGCATGGACGGAGATTGTTGCTCCAAAGGGTGGGTATCGCGATGACCTGATGAGTGAAGCCCTTGCAACATATCGCACATCCCAACTTTCTGAGGTGCGACGAGAAGAAACAGTGGCGGTTTTAGCGCATTGGATCAATAGCTATAAAGTGGCCCGCGCCCCTTGGACCAAGCAGGCCGACAAAAAGCAGGACAGTCTTGCCCATCATGTCGCACTGGCTGCCCTTGATTTATTAGGTCAGGAACGGGCCACCCCGCCTGCAATGCTGGAAGACTTTGCTCTGTTGCGTGAAGCCATTGGCACATTGTATTGCCAAAGAATGCAGAAAGAGCGTCAATTCACCAGTCTGACGGCAAAGGTATTGTGGTGTTTTCGACAAAGCGACGCCCCGATTTATGATGATTATGCCTATCGCGCGGTGACGACCCTGATAAAGCTTTATAAGGCGTTGGCCTTTCAGGAAAGTTACGATCAGGATAAAGACATCGTGACCTACACCAATGAAAACGACACGCAAAGGGTAAACAGCACCCAGGCACAAAAAGACATCTGGTGGTTTACAGAATTTTCTGCAAGCCATGCCTGTCTCTTTAAAGTCTGCGAACCGTCGTTGGTGACCTTTCTTAAGCAAAAAGGTGACCTGCCGGATCACGTCAACGCTTACCGCCTTTTTGATAAATTCCTTTGGCTTTATGGCAATTCTGCATTGGATTTTAATGTGGAAAGTCAGGCTGAACGAACAAACAAAACATAACGCCAACAGGGGAAGAAAATGGGTAGCGAATGGCAACTGGCGGAAAAGCCGACGATTGATTTTTTGAAAAGCCTTGGCTATGGCTTCGTCAAACCGTCTGATCACAAAAACCTTCGTGATGGTGACAACCAAGTGCTGTTGCGCCCCCATCTGGTGGATGCCCTTAAACGCCTGAATGGCCTGAGCGAAGAAGATGCCCAAGCGGCCTATGTGGAACTGATGTCCAAGTCCGACAACAAAGAATGGCTTGGCATTCTGCGTGGCAATTTCAGCCGTAAGGTTTCAGGACAATCTGAACATAAAACCATTAAGGTGATTGATTTTATCAATCCTGAAAACAACACCTTCAGCGTCACCAACCAGCTTTATGTCAAAGCTGAAAAGCCGCGTATCCCCGATGTCATTGTTTATATCAACGGTATCCCCGTGGTGGTGATTGAAGCCAAGTCCCCCTTGAACCCCAAGGATAAGACGGGCGAAGCCTTTGAACAGATCAAGCAATATGAACGCGATATTCCGCGCTTGTTCTATTCCAACTGTTTCAATATGCTGACTGATGGCACCAACTGCCTGTATGGCTCAACAGGTAGCCCGTCCAAGTTCTTCGGCACATGGGGTGACCCTTGGCCCAAGGGTGAAGGTGATTTTGCCAATGAACTGGACAAGGGGCTTTGGTGCCTGTTGGAACCAAGCCGCCTTTTAGACCTGATTGCTCATTTCATTGTGTTTGAAAAAACGGATAATGGCACAGTTAAAAAGATATGCCGCTATCAACAGTTCCGTGCCGTGAATAAGATTGTTAATCGGGTGATAGAGAACAAACACCGACGCGGCCTTGTCTGGCACACGCAAGGTTCGGGTAAATCCCTGACAATGGTTTTTGCTGCCCTTAAACTAAAAACGCATTTGACCGAAAGCTCAGACGAACTTACCAACCCCAACCTGATGGTGCTGACGGATCGTATTGACTTGGACGACCAGATCAGCGGCACCTTCCAAGCCTGTGGTTTGCCCAACCCCAACCGCGTTGAATCGGTGGCTGACCTTCACAAGCTGATTGGCAGTGGCATTGACGGCATTACCGCCCTTTCCACAATCTTCAAATTCCAAGGTTCCAAAAATCCTGTCTCCAATTCGGCAAACTGGATTGTGATGGTGGATGAATGCCACCGCACACAGGAAAAAGACCTCGGCGCATATCTTCGCGCCACCATGCCTGAGGCTCGCTTCTTTGGCTTTACCGGAACACCGATTAAGAAATCGGACCAAGACACTTACCGTAATTTTGGCGTAGAGGGCGAAGGCTATCTGGACAAATACGGCATTGATGATGCGGTGGCGGACGGGGCAACCGTGCCGATCTTCTACACAGGCCGCAAGACCGACTGGCATATTGACGATGCCAAGATCGACATTCTGTTTGACCAATGGTTCGCCGATCTTCCCGACGACAAGCTGGAAGAACTTAAAAAACGCGGTGTCGGGATTGCCGATTTGGTGAAACACCCCAAACGCATTGACCTGATCGCTTATGATATCTGGACCCACTTCAAAGCATACGCCCAACCCGATGGCTTTAAGGCTCAGGTTGTCGCCATAGACCGCGAAGCCGTCATTCTCTACAAGCAAGCCTTGGACCGCGTGATTGCCGCTGATTTGATTAAGGGCGGTATGGATGAGGCCGAAGCAATGGTGGAAGCCACCAAACGGTCGGCCTGTGTCTATTCCAAATCTCAAGAAGACGACAAGCCTTCAGAGGATGACCATATTGCCGAAGTTCGAAAAAACCTGATGGCTCATTATCTGGATCGTGATGCGGAAACTACCGCGAAACAGGCCTTTGGTAAGAAGGGTGAGAACCCCGACTTCCTGATTGTGTGTGACAAGCTGTTGACGGGCTTTGATGCCCCGATTGAATCGGTGATGTATTTGGACAAGCCGCTTAAGGAACACACTCTCCTGCAAGCGATTGCCCGAACCAACCGTGTGGCGGATTCCAAGAAAAAGAACGGCTTGATTGTGGATTATATCGGTGTCTCCAAAAACTTGGATGATGCCCTGTCGTCATATCGAAGCGATGATGTGAAAAATGCCATGCTGGACTTGGACAACCTTCGCTCTCAACTCACTGCCGCCCACGCTGCGGTGATGAAAATGATGAAAGGTATCAAGCAGGGAACGGGCAACCTTAAGGCCGAGTTTGATGCCTTGGTGGATAATCTTAAAACCGAAGACCAATGGTTTGCCTATCGTTCTGTTGCGCGGGAGTTCATTTCAATCTATTGCGCCCTCAGCCCGGACCAGTCGGTTCTGGACTACACAAAAGACCTGAAATGGGTGGCGAGTTTCCTACGCTACGGCACACAAGTGTTTGAGAAAAAGGAAGCCTTTGACCAGAAAGAATACAGCAAAAAAATCCGAGAAATGCTGGAAGAACATCTAGATGCCACGGGCCTGAGTGTAACAGTCAAGCTCCGCTCTATCACCGACCCTGACTTCTGGGAAGAATTTGATGTTGAAGGGATGAGCGAAGACGATATTCAAACAGCGGCTATTCGTAAATCAACCGAACTTCGCAAGACGGTTTATGAAAAGCTTGACGATAACCCGCACCAGTTCGGCAAGTTCTCTGATCGTCTGAAGGAACTTCTGGAACGCTTGGACGATGCGCAACTCTCTTGGGCGGACAAGCTCAAGATGGCGGAAGAACTGGCGAAGGATATAGCTGAAGAATCAAGGGCGCACGAAGGTAGCGGTTTATCAGAACAGGCCTATGGTTTTATGAAAGTGCTTGAAGCCCTCATTCAGGATGCCTTGGACGCGGATGCTTTGAACGAACTGGCCCTTAGCATCACGGAACTCTATGAAGGCTTGCCAAGCCATTGGGAAGAAAAAACGGAACTTCGTAAAACCCTGCGCCAACAAGTTAGAAAACTTTTGAATGGAATGGGGCTGAAGGGAGCTATATTAAAGTCAGCCCCTGACGAAATTGAAGAGTTCGCCCTTAAAGCGTTTGCCACCTGATGCCTATTTTAACTGTCGGCAATATTGATATTCCCTATAGCCTGAAACGAACAGGCCAATGCGAAAAGGCTCGCATTACTGTCACCCCTGATGATGTGGAAGTGATCGTTCCGCCTCATGCCAGTGATGAAGATATTGCAAAGGCACTTCAACGCCGCCGCCAATGGATATTTGAAGAAAGCCGCAAGATGAAGGAACGGGCATCAAGTTCGCCAAGCCTGACCCGCTTCGCAACAGGGGCTAAAATTCCATACCGGGGGAGAATGATGCGTTTAAGCGTTGTGCCGACCGATGACACGCTCGTTCATGTGTCTTATCGCAACGGCTTCTTGGTGGAATGCCCAATGACACTGGCAGACACTTCCAAGGACATATTGATTGAAGAAGCCTTGCGATTATGGCTAAAGAAGAAGCTTCGGGAAGATGTTGCCCAACTGGTGAAGCAATACGGGGAAGCCAACGACTTGAAGCCCAAGTCCTATCGCATCAAGGACCAGAAACATATGTGGGGAAGCTGTGGCAAGGACCGCGTGATTAATATCAACTGGCACCTGATCTTCGCTCCTAAGACGGTTTTGGAATATGCCGTGATCCACGAACTCTGCCACCTGCGCCACCGCAACCACGACCAGAACTTCTGGCGTCTGGTAAAACAAATCCTTCCTGACTATGAAGCAAGGAAGGATTGGCTAGATAAGAATGAACATATGCTGGCGATTAACAAAGTAACACCGGGCATATAGTTTCTTTCTCTTAAGAAACTACTTCCCCTGCCCCGCATCATATCCAACACAAGCCAGATAATAGACCAGATCAACGGCCTTCTTGCCTGTTTCCATCTTCAGCCATGTCTGACGACCAATGCCAATGGCGGCTGCGGCTTGCACTTGGTCGAAGCCGTGTTTTTCACGCCAAGTTTTGAGGTCGGCAGCGCTCCAGTCGGAGATATCGGGGCGAACTTTGGGGGCGAGTTTGGTCATCGCGTTTGCTTTCAATAATAAAGGGATTAGAATTTCAGGAGCTTCACGGTGCCGGTGATGCCAAGGGCCGTTTTGGCGTCCTGAATTTTGTTATTGAGCTCATTGAGCTTCATTTTCGTCTTGTTGACGTCATCTGCATTGTCTGCACCGTCAAATTCTTGGGCGTGCAGCAGGTGGTCAATTTTGGATTTGGCACGACCACGTTCCACAAGGGCCTTCACCAGATCACATTGAGCCTCCACAAAAGGCACTTCTTCGATATTAAAGCCCGCATCGCGCATCTTCACAAGGTTCGCCAGCTTTTCTGAAAAGCCATAAACGACTTTATCAAGGCGATAGCCGTGAGTTTCCAGCTTGCAGCGATATTTCAGCTCCTTGATTTCAAGGCGATAATCGCTTTGCGGCTTGGGCGTCAGTTTGAATGTCTGCATTTCGGGAACCTGTCGGTCAAATTGCCATCTATTATATGGCAATAAAAAAGACCTAGCCGATCCGCTAAGTCTTGGAAAATGGTGCCCGGGGGCGGACTTGAACCACCGACACGCGGATTTTCAATCCGCTGCTCTACCGACTGAGCTACCCGGGCTTACCGTATGTTTCGCAGCGTCGGCTCTGTGCTGCGTGGGAGGGGTTATAGAGCAGGGTTGCGCTTCTGTCTAGTGTCTTTTTCAAAAAAAATGCATCCATGTGACAGAAAAAAAACTTATCGCTGCCTGCTTAGACGACATCCTCGTCATCAAAGTTATTTTCTTCTTCTGATTCAATGCGGTAGCCCTCATTTAACCATTGCCCCAAATCCACATCGGCGCAGCGTTTTGAACAAAACGGGCGGTATTTGACATCGCTTGGCTTATTGCAATTCGGACAAAGACCCGTTTTCGTCAGCGGTAAGGATTCCACTCTTTTTTCATCAGTCATTTTTCTACTCTTCAATTTTGTAACTCAACGGCGCCAAACGATCGTCTTGTATATAGTCAATGCGATAACCAAGACGTTGTTCCAACCAATCCAGACTGTCTTTCAGCACCGGTTCACGCCATAGTCTAAACAAGCGCGCGCCCATTAAAATACGTTTACGCCCCCGTAGATAAGCCAACTGTCGCACCAGAGCAAGCGCCGTACTTAAAGGATCGTTGTAGAGTTCATCCAAGCCATAACCGTTACGCGCCCGCGACACTTCCACCAAGCCCAAACGTGTAAACCCATGTAACTGGCAACGTTTATCCTGCGCAAAAACGGTTTTACAGGCTTCAAGCAAACGATTGCGGGCCTTTATTGATTTCAGACGTACAAAATCTATAAAGATCTGACCGCTCAGATTACGCAATTCCATTTGCTGTTTTATCGCATCCAACGCCATCAGATTGAGCTGCAATCGATTGCCGTCATCGTCATACTGATCTGTACGCGTTCCCATATTCACATCAATCGCGATCAGGGCTTTTGTGCGTTCAATCACAATACTCCCGCCCCCGACCAAAGGAACCTCTGTCGCAAGCGCCTGTTCGATCTGTTCTTCAATGCCAAGGCGTTCAAATAACGCTTGGCTATCGCTATAAAGCTGTGCGTCTGCGGTGAAGTGTTTCAATGCACGAAAGGCTTCCATGCCTTCGATGATGATTTCCTCAAAGGAGACCGACGCATAACGTTGCCAGACCTGTTCAATAAAGTCGGTCGGAGCATAAAGCAACACGGGATGTTTGGCGCGTAATTGCAGCATATCCTGCCAGATTTTTTGCAGCTGTTTTGCCTGCATCAGGACCTGCTCTGCCGTTAAACCCTGCGCACTGGTGCGTACAATCAAGCCACAATCCGGTGCCAGACCATTTCGCAAGGTTTCTTGCATCTCGTGGCGTTGGTCTGAATTTGTGAATTTTCGCGAGACATTAATACCGGGATGGAGGGGGGTCAAAATACAATCTTGAGCGTTGAGCTCAATCTTTGCACTCAGCAATGCACCCTTATCTTCGCTGGGTTCTTTTTTGACTTGAACGCACACATATTGCCCGTTCTGAACCGCCTTGGCGATATCGTCACACCCCAGAGACTTCGCTGGCAGAAAGCCGTTTTCTTTGCCGCCAAAATCAACAAAGGCCGCTTGCAGGCTGGGAACAACATTGACCACACGCCCCCAATAGATATTGCCAGCCTGAACAGGCGCATGTTGGCTGAGGCCTTTGCGTTCAATATGCAGGGAGACGAGATCGTCATCATTAAGGATTGCAACGCGGGTTTCTGCGGGAATTTGATCGATGGCCAACCTGTACATCGTCTTATCCTTTCACAGAACGATAGCCCAATCCATTTAAGATATTGTTGGTTTCATATAAAGATAAACCGACAACGTTGGTATAGGAACCGATGATTTTTTCAACAAAAGCCCCGCCACGCCCTTGGATGGCATAAGCACCGGCCTTGCCTTCCCATTCGCCACTGGCGATATAATCGTCAATCTCTTCGACACTCAGTCGCTTAAATTTAACGGCTGTGTCAATCAGGCGCGTATGGAGCATTCCCTTTGTATCGACAACGCACAGTCCCCCATAAACATGATGGCGCCGCCCGGATAACAAGGAGAGATAACGCCGCGCTTCATCTGCATCGGCAGCTTTGGGCAGACTGCGTCGCCCGACCCCGACAACGGTATCAGCCCCCACCACAAGGCTGCCCTCGTGGTGAGCATAAACGGCCTGCGCTTTGCCCACAGCAAGACGCAGGGCAAGTTGGCGGGGCAACTCGTTTTTTAACGGAGTTTCATCAATATGGGCAGGTTCCACCTGATCGGCTGTAATGCCGATTTGAGCCAGAAGATCAACCCGTCGGGGCGAGGCGGAAGCCAAGACAAGACGCAATGTCTAAAACCCGAAATCTTATTTGAAACGGAAAGTAATGCGACCTTTGGTCAGATCGTAAGGTGTCATTTCAACAGTCACCTTGTCACCTGCCAGAACGCGGATGCGGTTCTTGCGCATTTTACCGGAAGTATGTGCCAAAATTTCGTGATCGTTTTCCAGCTTCACACGAAACATAGCATTGGGGAGAAGTTCTGTCACAACGCCCTGAAATTCAATCATGTCCTCTTTGGCCACGGATATATCCTTTTAATTAAGACTAGCTAGTTGGTGGGGAAAATGCTCAGGAATCGGGTTCAGGTCAAGACTTTTTTACGAAACCACTCAGGTTCCCTGATCAGATGTGTTTGAATTCACACAAATTAAGCCCGTACGACCATGTTGCGGCCCGCATCTTTCGCCTCATAAAGCGCACAATCAACCCGTTTCATCACCGCTTGTGAATCTTCGTTTACGCCTTGTTCAGCCACGCCAAAACTTGCTGTGACGGCTATATTTTCGCTATCTGCGCGCACTGTCGAAGCCGCAATTGCACGGCGCAAGTCTTCTGCAATCCCAACAGCACGTTCCAGACTGCAATCGGGTAAGAGAATGAGAAACTCCTCCCCACCCCAGCGAAAAATACTGTCGGAGTCGCGCAGGCGCTCTTTTAAAATAGAGGCAATTGTAACAATGACCTTATCGCCCGCCCAATGCCCATAGGTGTCGTTAATGGACTTAAACTGGTCAATATCCACCATCACCAACGAAACAGGATGATTTTGCCGTTTGGATGTCCGTTCGACCTGATCGAAAACAGCATCAAACATATGTCTGTTGGAAACATTCGTCAGTTTGTCGTTCATCGCCATATCTTCCAGACGTCTCTGGTAGCGCGAGATGGTCATATGCGCAAGACTGATAACGATAATGCAAATCGCCAAGCTAACGGCTAAGTTACTGATAAGATTATTAGTAATTTCGCCTTCGACGGTTTTTTCTTCTTGTTCAACCAGCAAGTACCATTGAAATTCAGGAACCAAGCGTGCGTTCAGGTGAACCGTTTTACCATCGCGTTCATATTGATATGTCCCACTGGGAACCGCCAGAATTTGCGTGGCGATCTTTTCCAGGCCCGGTGTATTGCGAATGGATCCGCCGCGATATTGCTCCGACGCCATCATAACCTGACCTTGGCGGTCCACAAACAGAACCCGGCGACCATAGCGTTCCTGATAAATACGGATCAGTTCCTGAACTTTGTTGACACTCAACCCCACACCGGTTGCCCCGATGTAATTACCCGCATAATCAAAAACACGATAATTGATGAAAATCGTCATTTTGCCCGGATTTGCGGTATCGGCATCAACATTGACCTCGTATTCCTCTCCACTATCGCGGAAATGATAATACCATTCATCAATATCATCTTGAGGACTGAGTGTTTTGATCACGCCTGTCGGATGGTAATAGCGCTTGGTCTTTTCAGAAACAAAAAAGGCAGTAACGGCTTTATATCGTTTTTGGATTTCCGCAAGGTATCGCACCAAACGATGCGGTTCTTCTTCCCCCTGAATAGTCCAGTCACGCACGAACGTGTCTTGCGCCATCAAAGATGAAATGAAAATCGGTTTCAGAAGGTCATTCTGGATTTCAGAATAAACGTTGTCACTGGTCAGCGGCAGTGCCGTTTCGGAAATCTGTTTGGACAGCGAATTATGAGCAGCAAAATAACTGGTCAGGCTTGTCACCATAAAGCCGAATACCATCAGGACAGCCAGCACCAGAATAAAGCGCAGTTTATTTTCTTTCATTAATCCGCTCAAAAAAATTAATCCTGCTGCGTGTTATATCAAGATGACCTAATGATGTATAGAAAACAAAGGGAGCAAGATAAAAACACACCTCTATCGTGCATTACACGTTAAACATCCACCATACCGTGACGCGGAAAAGCACGTTTAATCTGCGTCATTAATTGGTCTCGTACAGTACGATATGCCTCAAGGCGTTGTTCCCGGCTGCCCGTTTCCAGACTGGGATCAAACGTATTCCACAAGGTGACATCGCAATCCATATAGGCCGCCATTTCCAAGGCATGGTGATGGGCTTCAGGCGATAAGGTTATAATGCGGTCATAAAAACTGTCTTCAAGTTGATCAAATGTCTTTGGTTTATGCTTGGACATATCGATACCGATCTCGTCCATCACCTCCATGACAAAACCGTCCAGTTCTTGCCCTAATCGTACGCCGCAGGAATCGACATAAATCTGTCGCCCATGCAGCAGTTTCATAATGCCTTCCGCCATAGGGGAGCGAATGGCATTCATCGTACAACAAAATAAGATGGCAGAAGGCAGTTCACTCACCCCTTATCCTCACTGGCGAATATGGAGAACACAGACAAGGGTAAAAAGGCGACGGGCTGTATCGTGGTCCACATGAACCTTTTCTTCCAGCCGATCGCGCAAAATGGTTGATCCTTCGTTATGTAAACCACGCCGCCCCATATCAATGGCTTCGATCTGGGCAGGGGACGCCGTTTTAATCGCTTTGAAATAACTATCACACACCAGAAAATAATCTTTGACGATTTTACGCACCGGCATCAGGGGGACTTTGATTTGCGTAAAATAATCCGTTTCGCCTTCTTTGGCGACATCCAGCACAAGACGTTTTCCGTCTTCAATCGACAGCTTCACATCATAAGGGCCAATTTCATCACCAACCGGGGCGAAATAGTTTTCCTCGAGCAAATCAAAAACGGCAACTTTGCGTTCATGCTCCACTTCCGGTTTCAGGCGGATACCATCCAATTCTTCAATCTGAATATTGGCAATTTTTTGTAAATGATGCACCTTTGCCCATCCCCCTCAAAGACTTCTTTGTATTAGAAAGGGTATAAAAGCATAAAGGCGCACATTGCACAATCCGTCATATGCACCTCAATTGAAACGTTCTAAGGTTTCATATTTTCAAGCAGCTTCCAATTGAAGGATGAAATCGGGGCGTTCCTCTTTAAGATACCGTGCGAAGTCCCGATCCTCTTTTGACGTATGCTCGCGCAACCAACTGGCCAGGGCGTCAAAGAAGTCCAGACTAATATCATCTCCGTCAAAATGTTGTTGTGCGATCTGGTTTAATTTTGCCATGATTTCGTTATGTGCTGCACAATGAGGTTCGACCTGAGGATATTGCGCCTGACGCATTTCGCTTTCTTCTTCGCGCAAGTGTTCTTCAAACGAAATCAGGATACGATTTAACGAAGCATCCACTTCTTGCGCCGTAATACCATCCAGCATACGGGCATGGTAATAGTTAATTTCCTGAAAAAATGTTTTATGATGATCATCGATCACTTTGATATCACATGAAAAATCATCACACCATGCAAGGAATTGCTTATTTTCGTTGCTCGCACGAATATTTTCCAGAAACTTGCCGACTTCTGCACGCAGGAATTCTGCCTGTTTTGACAATTCCTGAGATGAGAGCGCGATTTCCTGTGCGGCCAAGCCTGTCTCACCGGAGGCTTGCTCCACCATTGTAATATTGTTCGCAACCATTTGCGTTCCCTGTGCGGCTTGTTCCACACTGCGGGCAATTTCAGCCGTGGCGGCAACCTGTTCTTCAATTGTGCTGGCAACCGAATTGCTCAGTTTATCGGCCTCACCGATACATTGGCTGATGTTTTCCATTTCCCGTGCTGCGCGTTGCGTGACCACATTGACTTGGCGGATTTGATTAACGATCTCTTCTGTCGCCTCTGCCGTTTGCTGTGCAAGCAATTTCACTTCGCTGGCGACAACGGCAAAACCTTTGCCAGCTTCGCCTGCGCGGGCAGATTCAATAGTGGCGTTTAGCGCCAGCATATTGGTTTGGTCTGCGATTTGACTGATGAGTTCTGCAAAGCTGGTAATGCGCCTGACTTCATCCACCATTGAAATAACCGTTTCATGTGTTTCCTGTGCTTTATAGGCGGCATCTGCCGTCACGCGGGCCGAGTTCTGCATATTGCGTCCAATTTCGCTATTCGCGCTTGCCAGTTCTTCTGAGGCGGAGGCCACAGTCTGTACATTTGCGGAAGCCTCTTCCGTCGCGGCAGAAACGTTGGTTGCTTGCTCGCTGGTCTGTTTGGCTGTGTGCGCCATTTGTCCAGCGGACGCCTGAAGCTGGGTTGCGGCAGAGGTCACAGCCTCAACAACCTTGCCAACACTGCTTTCAAAAATATCAGCCATCTGGATCATGGCAACGCGGCGTTGAGCTTCGGCTTTTAGCTTATCTTCCTGTTGGCGTTTTTCCATGCGTTGCACGTCCGCCATTGCCTCTTTAAAATGCTCTACAGAGGACGCCATATCCCCCAATTCATCACGATTTTCGGTATAGGGAACATGCACATTCAAATCATTATTGGCCAAAGTATGCATTACATTGGTCATGGCTTGAATAGGTTTGGCCAGTGTCCCGCCCAACCACCAAGCCACCCCCAACCCCAAAACAAACGACGACAGACCGACAATAATCAGCTCACGTTCGCCCAGTTCAATATTAGCAAGGGTTGCAGACGAAATTCGACTTTCATCTTCGGCGGCTAAAACCTGTAGCTTTTCTGCATCTGCAACAAGTTCAAGGGCAAATCCCTTCATTTCATCATCAACAAGATGATGAATTTCCGAAGTTTCTTCGATAACCTGATTCAAAGTCTGTTCATAACTGGTCGCCAATTGGTCAATCCGGTCCGCCAAGTCAAGATCTTCCGCATTGCGGGCAACCGCGCGTAATTCTTTCACGGATTGATGAAGCTGTAAAAATTCTTCTCTCACCTTATCCCCAACCGTCACATCTTTATTGCCAATCAGCAGGTTGGAATAAAGCCGTGCCATGAGTGTATGTTTAATCGCATTTTCGATATGAGCACGGATTTCATTTTTATCGTTGCCAATAATTTCTTTAAGAATACCGTCAAGTTCTGTCGACATTTGCAGACCTTTCGGCATCATGTCGTTACGAACCAGGTTGCGGTATTCCTCATCCAGCTTCTTAACGGAGGCAAAGTCGCTCATATATTTTTGAGCATCGACAAGCATTCCTTTAAGCAAAGTCTGGCGTTCTGGGTCTTGAATTTGAGACAGCGCGTCTTTCAAATCATCGACTAAAACCGTGCCGATTTGTTCAACCTGTTCGCCTTCTTCTGTATCCCCCGTAACGGCATATTCACGGGCATGCGCTCGAAGTTTGAGAAAACGTGCTTCAATGTCGCTTGCTTTGGAAGCCCCTTTAACAACATGGGCATATTCAACCACTTCATGTGCGACTGTCATAAATTGTTTATAGGCCAACCCTGATGTTACAACCATGAGGACAAGCACGACCATGAAGCTCAAGACAAGCTTGGTCCGTAAGCGCATATGAGACAACATTTTCCACTCCCTAGAACCGATCTCAATTTAATCAGTATATAGGGACGATCAAATACATTTAAAGGTTTAATAACCTAAATTATAGTTGATTTTCTATTGCTCATTTTAACTTGTTTATCTTTCCACATTCAGGCGGATCGCAACAGATAGTCCGTGTGCATCCAATCCTTCCTGCTTTGCCAATGTCACCGCTGCCGGGCCGATTTTATTCAGGCTGGATGCGTCACATTGGATCAGGCTATTGCGTTTCATAAAATTCAGCACACCGAGGCCGGAAGAAAAACGTGCACTGCGTGCAGTTGGCAGGACGTGGTTGGGACCAGCGACATAATCCCCAATCGCTTCGGGGGTATAACGCCCCATAAACACCGCACCGGCATTGCGGATTTTACGTTCCAGTACATCCGGTTCGTCAATGGCAAGTTCCAGGTGTTCCGGTGCAATCCGGTCACACAAGGCAACCGCTTCATCCCAGTTTTGAACCACGATCAACGCGCCATGTTCTTCCCAGCTTTCACTTGCAATATCGGCACGCGGCAGGGTTTCAAGATGCGTTTCAATGGCATCTTCAACCGCACGGGCATAATTCCCATCATCCGTAATCAAAATAGATTGGGCCGCCGTGTCGTGTTCGGCCTGTGATAACAAATCAGCCGCCATCCATGCCGGATCGTTTTTACTATCGGCAATCACCAAAATTTCACTCGGTCCGGCAATCATATCAATGCCAACCGTACCAAAGACCTGGCGTTTGGCCGCCGCAACAAAGGCATTACCCGGTCCAACGATAATATCGACCGGTTTAATGGTTTCTGTCCCATAAGCCAACGCACCAACGGCCTGCGCCCCACCGATGCGGTAAATCTCGTCTACGCCGGATAAACGGGCCGCCGCCATCACCAACGGGTTCACAACTCCGTCCGGTGTCGGCACAACCATGACCAGACGGTCCACCCCGGCAACCTTGGCTGGAATGGCATTCATCAAAACAGAAGATGGATAAGCCGCTGTCCCCCCCGGCACATACAACCCCGCCGCCTGAACCGGTTTCCAACGGTATCCAAGACGTACACCGGCTTCATCAATGTAATCCAGATCTTCGGGTAATTGTTTGGCGTGGAAAGCCTTAATCCGGTCGGAGGCAACTTTCAATGCAGCCAGCGCATCTTCCGGCACCTTGGCAATTTCGCGGTCCATTTCTTCGGCACCGATCGCCAAATCACCAACCGAAATATTCATCCGGTCAAATTTGTTGGTATATTCAACGACCGCTTCGTCACCACGTTTTTTTACATCGGTAAGAATGCCTTCAACGATCTTGTTGACATCGGGTGCTTCTTCGCGCTTGGCAGACAGAAGTGCGGTAAATTGAGCTTCAAAATCAGCTTGTGTGGTTTCAAGACGAAACGTCATTGACGGCCTCGCGGAATTTTTCAATCAGGTCGGTGATCTCTTCAGATCGGGTTTTCAAGGCTGTTCGGTTGACAGCCAGACGCGATGTAATTTCGCAAATCTGTTCAACTTCGACCAGCCCATTGGCTTTCAAGGTCGATCCGGTCGAAACCAAATCAACAATGCGGGAACACAACCCCATATTGGGCGCCAGTTCCATTGCACCATTTAGCTTGATACATTCCGCCTGCACCCCTTTTTGCGCAAAATATTTGCTGGTGATGTTTGGATATTTGGTGGCGACACGCACATGCGACCAACGGCTGGGATCGTCATCATCGGACAAATCCTTGGGTTCCGCCACGCAAATACGGCAATAACCGATCCCTAAATCCAGTGGGGCATAAATTTCAGGATAATCAAATTCCAGCAGAACATCCCCGCCACAGACACCGATTTGTGCGGCCCCAAATGCCACAAATGTTGCCACATCAAAGCTGCGCACACGTACGATCTCGATATGCGAATGATTAGTCGCAAATTTCAGGGCGCGTGATTTGGAATCAAAAAAGGCGGCTTCCGGCTCGATCCCGCATTGTTGTACCAATGGCATCACTTCGTCGAGAATACGCCCCTTTGGCAGGGCAATAACCAGTTTTTCTTGTTCAGACATGGCTTTCAATTTCCAAATTATTCGGCGGGAGCGCCTTTTTCACGTTCAATGATCGCACCACAAGCCGACAGCTTTTGTTCAAGGGCTTCATAACCACGATCCAGATGATAAACCCGGTTCACAATCGTCTCGCCTTCGGCGGCTAAACCCGCCAGCACCAAAGACATGGACGCCCTCAAATCAGTTGCCATAACCGGCGCACCGGACAGTTTGTTAACACCACGCACAATGGCAGATCGGCCATGCACATTGATATCAGCCCCCATTCGGTTGAGCTCAGGCACATGCATAAAACGATTTTCAAAAATGGACTCGGTGATCATGGATGCCCCGTCAGACACCGCCATCATCACCATAAATTGCGCTTGCATGTCAGTGGGGAAAGCCGGGAAAGGTTCCGTCATTACATCCACGCCACGGATCGGGCCATCACACCAGACACGTACACCGCCGTCAACTTCTTCGAAATTGACACCGCATTTTCTCATCACGTCAGCAACGGACTCAATCAAATCCATACGCGTTCCAAGCAGGGTTAAATCCCCCCCCGTAACAGCAGCTGCCACCGCGTAAGACCCGGTTTCAATCCGATCCGGCAAGACTGAATATTTCGCACCATGCAGTTTATCAACGCCTTGAACACGCAAAGTATCGGTCCCAATCCCTTCAATCTGCGCGCCCATTGCGACAAGGCAATTGGCAAGATCGGTAATTTCCGGCTCGCGTGCGCAATTGGACAGAACGGTTTCGCCCTTTGCCAAGGTTGCCGCCATCAAAAGGTTTTCGGTTGCGCCAACGGATACCATCGGAAAGGTAATATGTGCCCCATGCAACCCATCCGGTGCATGCGCGACAATATAACCTTCTTTCAATTCAATCTCTGCACCCATCTGTTCCAAGGCCCCCAGATGCACATCAACCGGACGAGTCCCAATGGCACAGCCCCCCGGCAAAGAGACTTTACCCTTGCCGTAACGGGCCAATAAAGGACCAAGCACCAAAACCGAAGCCCGCATCTTGCGCACCACTTCATAAGGTGCAACAGTTTTACCGACATCATGGGCGGTCAGTTCAAACACACGACCAACATGTCCACCATTGGGGGCATGTCCGTTCATGCCGACTTCGACACCAAGTTCCGCCAACAGGTGCGTCATGGTCGTAATATCGACCAGATGCGGCAGGTTTGACAGCGTCAGCGTTTCTTCACTCAATAAAGAAGCTGCCATCAATGGGAGGGCTGCGTTTTTCGCGCCGCCGATTTGAATGGACCCTCGCAAACGTTGACCGCCGCGAATGTGAATTCTGTCCATGAGATATCCTTAAAGTTTAGGCAGGGTCACACCGCGTTGACCCATATATTTTCCAGCACGATCAGCATAAGAGGTTTCGCACACTTCATCGGCTTTTAAAAAGATGAACTGGCAGGCGCCTTCATTGGCATAAATCTTGGCCGGTAACGGAGTTGTATTTGAAAATTCCAGCGTCACATGGCCTTCCCATTCAGGTTCCAGCGGCGTGACGTTGACGATAATGCCGCAACGGGCATATGTGGATTTGCCCAGACAAATGACCAAAGTATCGCGCGGGATACGGAAATATTCCACCGTATGGCCCAATGCAAAACTGTTTGGCGGGATGATGACATAATCCTGATCGCGGGTGACAAAGCAATCATCATCAAAAGATTTGGGATCAACCGTCGCAGAATCAACATTGCTGAAGATTTTGAAATCGCTGGCGACACGGGCATCGTAGCCGTATGAAGACAGCCCGTAAGAAATAACGCCATCGCGATTTAAGCCATCCACAAACGGTTCAATCATACCGTCTTTGAGCGCGCGTTCACGTATCCACTTGTCGGGCAGCACAGCCATCGCAGGAATTCTCCCAAAAAATAACGAAAAAATACTGCCTGTTCTTATAGGAAAGAGCCGGGAGTCTCAAGCGCATAAATAAAAGAATCCCTTCTCAAGGGGATAATGACCGCCCCGACGACAAAAAACAGCAAGATCACAAGCTGATTCTCAGCTCTCGTCCTTTTTGGGTTGGTCCGTTTGTGTCCGCGCCCGGCTTTGACTTTTTCGACGTCGCAGATTCGCGCGCAAAGCTTCAGCAAGCCGTTCTTGCTTCTTCTGTTTTTCGTCCTGTTTCGGGGGCGTTATATTTCTGTTGTCTTCGCTCATAAGCGAATTGGTGCCTCATCCACAGGAACAGGTCAAGCAAAAGTACATTTTTGTTAAAAAAGAACTTGAACGGATCGAACGCCTATGCGATAAGCCCGCCCACGCAAGAGCGTATATTGCTGATGTAGCTCAGTGGTAGAGCACTCCCTTGGTAAGGGAGAGGTCGGTAGTTCAATCCTACTCATCAGCACCATCGAAACCCTAAGGGAAACCTTGGGGTTTTGTTGTTTTTGATCTGTTTTTTATGTGCATCGTAAGTGCAGAACAGTGCAAGAACGCGCATCTACGTGACAAAACTTTGACACGTTTTTGACACGCGAAATCAACCGTTGTTCCGGTTAATGTTCTCAGTGATAGAATCGGATGTTATTTTGATGCGCGCTTAGACTTTTCGTCAGCAAAATCGAGGGGAAGTTTACGTGCCGCTTCTTCTGCTGCATTAGGTGCTAAATGCCCGTACGTTTTTACAAACAGTTGCACAGATTTCCATCCTCCAGCTTCCATAGCTGTTTTTACGTCTGCGCCTGACTGTAGCAAGAAAGATGCGAATGAATGGCGTAACCAGTGCGGTGTTACTTTGAGCATAACTACCGCTCTGTCTGTGTGCCCGTCTTCTTTTAATATCTCAGCCGCTTTTGTTTTTGCAGTTTTGAATGACGTTTTGATGTGTCCGCCAAACTTGCCGCCGTGGCTCTCATAAGGTTGCCCCTTTTGTGTTAAAAAAGCAGCCCCCTTTTGCCGACTACCCAACCAGTCGCGCATGACTTGGCCTGCCCACGGGTGCAGAGCCTTCGAGTATTGTGATCCGTTTTTTGTGACGCCGAGTATGACCCGCTCTCTGCCGGGAGCTAAGATGAAGTTGCGGACTTCGAGGTGGATAATCTCTGAAACACGGCATCCTGTTGTCGCGTAAACAGCAATTAACGGTTTGAGGTGATGGGCTGCACAATCATAAAGCAGTTTGATTTCGTGAGGGTAGAGCCATTTGTTAGTTTCTGCAGGCTCTATACGAGGCATCTCAATATGAGGAACTTTTCCTTTTTCAATCCACCCCATGCGTTCCGCATAGCGCAAGATAGCCTTGAGAGTGTTTAGGTATCTTTTGATTGTGGACGGCTTATTTGTCGCATGGTCCTTATTTATATAGTTCAACACATCTGTTGACGTTATTTGGTCCACACGGAGGGAGCCAAAGAAGTTCCCGAGTTTTGTGGCATTTTGGATGTCGGTAGGTTTTGGGCTTTTGCTTTTCAGCCATTCTAAAGCTGCGCGTGAAAAGACAACACTTGGCCCTTTGCCTGTGAGGACTGATTCCCTGACTTCTGCCTCGATCCGCGCTTTGATGTGTTCTGCTTCTTCTTTAGGGCGGCTTGAGCAAAGGCCTGTAGATCGTCGCACGCGGATTGTTCGTCCATCGTGGAGAGTAACGGAACCGTGGATGTGCCAATGCCCATCCCGCTCAACGACGTGCAAGCCTTTTGTTCTGCGTGTCCGTTCTTTTCGTTTGACCATTTTACAATCGCTTCTTTTAACCGTTGGTAACCTGCTTCATTCCACCGCTTCTGGCGTCCTATAAAGAAGTGATGTTGAAAACATCTTTCATGCGGCAATCGGCTTTGGTCGGTTGCAAGGTATTTTTGCAACGTTCGGACAGCAATGCCAAGTCTTTTAGCGACATCTTTGATTCCCAAGTCTTCCACCTCATCCTCCTTTTCCATCAATCTTAATACCAATCTCGCAGATTTCCTCGTCTTCCGGCCCGTAAAGCTCAACGATCGTTTTATGCAGTGGACCGATAATCTGAGACTTGTGAAAGACCTGAAACGAGCTGACTACCCCATAAAGGTTGTCGTTTGTTGAGTATCCGCGACGCAGATTCACGCGACGGCCCGGGAACCAATTCTTTTCTGTGAACTGGCCTCCGTAGCGTCTGTATTCGGCAGGCTTCGAACCATCCTCAAAAGCTCGGTAATGTTCTTCGATCAAGGCGAGGAATAATGTTTTATGCTCTTGAGCGCGAAGGTAATCGCCAACGCCCAAATATTTGGCATTTGCCGGAACTTGAGAACCATCCTGCCACAACTGCCAATGAGTGAATTGCACCTCTTTCCCATCAATCAGGGCATAATGAAAATTCTTCAAATGCTTTTGAGATTTCGGATCAAGCCAAAGGTGATGTTGTTGAAATTCCATTTCTCACTGTCCATTAATTGCTGTGGTCGTCGGTGTTTAAGGGTTACGTTTGTGTTGTGGTTTGTGACGGGATACGTTGTGGTCTTCGTCTAGTACCCCGGCTTTCAATAGGATGGCGTGAATGTTGAAACCGATGCCGTCCTTTAATCCACCATCTCCTTCATAACCAAAAAAGCTCTCTACACCGACCGCGCTGCTGAGTTCCCTTTCAGTCATTTCAACGACTTCCTCAATCAGGCTTCGTGCGCAGGGTTCGTGGTGGTAGGCACCGAAATACAACCGCTCAACATCAGGGTTGTGAATGATGGCTTGGCGATGTTCTTCCAGACGCTGAAACTCTCTGGATGCTTCAACCATAAATTCGGCGGTGCTTTTAACGATAGAGGCAAGATCGGCTTCCCCGCCTTCTTCGTAAACGCTGCATAGTTGCCGAGCGAATAGGTCACATTTATCTGACATTCGTGTCATGTCGTTCTTCCTTCTATGATCTAATGGGATCGGGTTACTTATCGATCGAGGCATCCTGCAAAGATGCTTCGACGGTTAAAATTGCGTGTCCGATTTCTTCGGGGATACCTGGCACAACTGCGTTTCCAAGTCCTCTAAGGCGGTCCACCAGATTGGGAATCCCATGAGCCACTCGACCCACGTCGGGTTCAGGGCTCCACCTTGCCCTCCCTCTGGTGAAACTGCCGTGTTGAGTCTGATTTGTTGCCCCTTTGCTTTTCGTTCCGCTAGAGATTGGTTGTTCCATTTGTCTGCGTCCGAGGCATTCGGGGTGGGCCAAAGTGCTACCGCTTGCTCCAGCTTCGCTTCGTAGCCAGCTTTCGCAATTCTCTTCTGGCTCACTTCCACACTGTCGTTCATTGCACCCGATGCCCGGGCAGTCGGCCAAATCTTGACTGCGGCCGGAAGTCCATTGCGAGGATTGGTCACATCTATGTTGCCGCGTTTCTCCGCATCGTTGGCCATTGGTGTAGGCCACAATTGGCCCCTTGCTGCACCGACTAGAGTTTGCCCCCGTTTTCCGTCTGGATCGTTCTGCCCTTGCCGCGCTGCGGCTGCTGTCGGAGTGGGCAATAAGCCACAATCTGTCTCTTCTATGCGCTGCGTCGATGGCGAGAGCCGGAATAATAAACGGCTGGACCTCGTAACCGATTTGACTGAGGTCTTCACAGACGTTGTGGAGCAACAACTCGTCCTGTCGTACTGAAACCGCCTCATAATCAAAACCGTCTTCGTAACGGATACAGGTTCTGCTTTCCACGCCAAGGTTGCGGCTTTGCTCGACCATCGAGGTGAAACCAGCAACGTTTTCGCCAATAACCCAAGTGGGCTTGATTTCTTCAACAAGGCGGAGCATTTCAGGCCAGAGGTGACGGTCATCTTTTGTGCCATCACGCTTCCCGGCTGTGCTGAATGGCTGGCAAGGAAACCCTCCGCAAATAACATCTGCTGTGCCAATATCTTCACCTTTCAATTTTCTTACATCGTCAAAGATTGGAACGTCCGGCAGTGCTTTTTAAGTACCCGCTGCGCGTATGGTTCTTTTTCGCAAAAAGCTATCGTCTCAAAGCCGCCAGTTGCTTCAAGGCCTAGATCGATCCCGCCAATCCCGGCAAATAAACTCAAGACCTTCAACTTCGGTTGCACTGGTTTAAAATCCTTACGTTTGGGTTTGCGGTTCTTGCCCGGTTGCTTTGGCGGCAACGGCGAGGCATTTTTTAATTGCCTCATCACCGGATACGCCGCCTTCTTCCTCGGCGTAAAACCAGTGGCTAATCACAGCTTCCACAGCCTCAAGAAGTTCAGGTGCTGCCGCTATCAGGCGGGCATTAGCTTCAAATGGGTCCTGCCCGCCGTTTGCGTAAATGTGAAAATCGCGAGAGTTTACCGAAGGATTTCTGGCATGGCAGATAAGCTCTTGACCATCTACTGTTTTCACAGCTCCCCAGTCATCAAATACACTTGGTTTAACTGTCCAAGGACCGGGAGTGTGCTTTAATATGTCTGGCATATCTAAAATCCTTACTTTTGTTTAAGTCGATACATAGAGGGGCGTGAGGGGTAAAAGTCGTCACCGTCCGAGATAAAGAATGTTCCTTTGGGCCATTCTCCCGAATAGTGACAATCGAAAATGCCTGTGGAGCCAACTTCAATTGCATCGAATGGAGTGCCGTTTTTTGGTGCGTACACAGCATTGTCAAAACCGAGGTCTTTTAAACGAGTGTAAGCTTGGTCCATAACCTGAAGGGCATGTTGTTCTGTGGGCATCAATTCTGCTAGAAGCGCATGATATTTTTCGCTTGCTTCTATGAGTGCCTCCATTGTTTCAGCACTCACTCTGATAGGTGTAGACAAAAGCTTTCTCCTTACGTATAGGCCGCTTCATCGCAGAAGTGACGGAACTTTTCATATTCAGGGTTTGCGTCGATGTATTCGCCAAATTCTTTGAGGTCGATACCTTCAAGGTAGGCGATACTTTCATGGACCGCATGAATTGAGAGGGTTACACAGACGCCCTCATAAAAGGCGTTTGCTACATCGCGTTTGTTTGCCATGGTGCTTATTCCTTTATGGGAGAGAGACAAGCCCTCTCCCGGTTAATTGTTTACAAATCAAGTTTCCGTACAGGGTTCTCTTTACCGAAAGAGCTTGTCTTTTCGATGTAACCCTGCGTGGTGGTGAACTGGTTGTGGCGTAAGTGATGCTGTATCCAGATTGGTGATGCGCCTTGCTTGGCGGCTTCTGAGGCGAACCCCCTGCGAAGCGAATGGCCTGCAATATTGTCGCAATCAATCCCCACAGCTTGCGCCATATCCTTTATTACTCTGGCAACGGTTGCCCCGCTGAGAGCCTTATCAGACGGTGTGTGTCCCATCGGCGAAGGAATGAGGGGGCGGAATATCGGACCGTCATGGATGTGTGCGGCCTTTAGCCAGCTGTCGAGTGCGCGGATCGGGCATGTGTTTGTGTCTTTGCCCCAAGGGATGAAAACCGTTTGCCCTTCGCCGGTCTTGTCTGTTTTGGCTTGGCGGATCGTGACCTGCATTCCGTCTTCGGTGAATTTCAAGTCTTTGCATTCCAACTTTGCCAATTCACCCCGACGAAGTGCGCCAGTAAATCCGATCAAGGTCATTGCTTTGTTACGTTTTGCAATCAAGGTATCAGGCAATGCCGAAATCATGCGTTTGATTTCATCCGTGGTCAGGGCATGTTTTTTCTTAGGCGGCTTCCCGTGTTCCCGTTTAAGACGCTTGAACATGTTGCGCGTTTCTTGGTTATCGACTGGGGACGGGTAACCACTATCCGCATGCATTCGATGAATAGCATTCTTGTGATGCTGGACCGTATCAACGCATTTCCCGGTTTCGATCAACCATTCGAAATATGCGCCTGCCGTCTCTGATGTCGCAGGCAGTGCATCACGTTGGTACATTTCGCAGAATGCCGTGAACACCCGGAAATCTGATTTGTATCCGTCCATTGTTGTATCAGAAATGGGCGTCTCGCCGTGTTTTTGCGCACGGTTAAGCAGGTCATTAAATGTTGTGCTTGTATGTAACATAACTGCCTCCTGTGTCTTCCTTTTGTCCTTACCGATGCTGGCGACGTTGATTTGCGGGTAGGCGAAATCAGTATCTAACCAAGCGACCCTTTCAATCTGTTGTGGTTGATATGTCGCCAGCATTGGGAAGGGGCCGCTATTGCGCGGCCTCTCCTTGTTCATTCATGGTTGCCGCTTTTCCGATTTCATCCGCATCGGCTTTGGGCATTTGATTGATAAGATCGAGGTTGTTGTTAATGATGGCCTCTTTGGCCTTCTCAACTGGTGCATTTGCGATAAACGCAAGAATGCCTTCTTTGGCGGCTTCGATATTTGCAACCGCCGTGATTTCGCCTGTATGGTCTGCGATTTCGATGGTTGCGCTTTCGTCGCCTGCAAAGTCGTCAAGTTGGCTTGATTTGTTTTCAACCTTTTTGACTTCTTCGGCTTCACCGTCCATCACATCAGGATCGTTAATGACCAGCTCGCCGGACAAATCGAGAGAGCTATGCTTTCCTGTGTCGTATGAATCAGAGATATAGGCTGCTTTTTGAACGTCCATAGGGAGGTATTTGGCAATCCGGCGAATAGCCGTTTTCTTTCCCATTTCTTCAAAGTGATCGACCCAAGGGGAATTGATTTTGCCATTCTTCGCGAAACGTTTAGCGGATTTATAACCTTGTGAATTGTCGCGGATAGCCTCAACTTTTGCCACCTCAAGAACATCCCAATGGTAGCCACCGTCTTTGAACTTTGCCATAGCCCAGAAGTGAGTAATCGGCTTACTCTCGCGATCAGGGTCACCGCTTGGCACATGGTCGAGTTCTTCATTCAAGCCCCACCGATAAACGAAATGGTCACCTTCACGAACGGCCTGCGCCTGAATGCTGGATACGTCGCCAGAGTTACGAGCAAGGGCAATCAAGCCTTTGTAACCGGGGATGAACTGTACCTCTTTTCCAAACGGGATCAAATATGCTTGACCAAGTACGCCGTCTGGCTCAAGTCCGAGCTGTGCCGATGTCATAATAGCGGCATACAAGCTGTCTCGGTTACATTCCAAAAGCTTCGGCGTCTTGTTGATGGCAGCCAGTGCAACGCGGATCATACGTTCCGGTGTAAGGTGTTTGGGAAGGGCCATTTGAAGCTGCGGCTTCATGCGTTCCAGAACGGCGCCGACTTGCTTCACTGGACTTTGCTTTTGCTGTTGTGCGGGAAGGTTACTCATTTTGTCCTCACTGTGGATTTAACGGTTTCATAGATGTGAACACCGGGGAGAACTTCCCCGCCGTCACGGATGAATGAACGGATTGCTTTTTCAAGCTCGGCTTGGGTGAAGTGGTCACGCAGCAGATTGAAATCGATCTTTGAGGTGTCTTGAATCTCGAACGCTTTGACCGTTCGAGCGGATGCATTCACGCCGAACTCAGAAGATTTAACTGCTGTGTTTTTAGCGGCTTGGCGATCAGCTTTAGCTGCCTCTTTTTCGAGAGCTGCCGCTTTTTCCTGTGCCTGCTCGGCGGCAAAGGCCTTTCCTTCGGCTTCAAGGCGTTTAGCCTCTTCGGCTGCGCGGCGCTGTTCTTCTTCACGTTGGCGACGCTCTTCTGCCTCACGTTCGCGGCGGATCCGGTCTTGCTCACGTAGACGCTCATCGATCTTGCTTTGAACGTTCTTGGCAGCGGCATCCAGCGGGTTGATGATTTCGACATTAAAGAAGCTTTGAACCGCTTTCCCGGCATTGTCGTAAGGCTTCTTGGCGGCAATGCGTGCGCCATTGGCATCTTTGATAGCGGTCTTGATTTGGGCGACAAAGACAACAGCCTTCTGTGCTGTTTCTTCGTCTTCCAGTTTTTCCGGCACCTTATCAACGCCAGCAATCAGTTTAGCTGTGCGTTCAAGGCGGTCTTTGTTGTCCTCTTTCAAAGTATCGTTGAGGACCTTAATATCATCGGGCGGATTGTTGTGGCCCATCCCTGCGGTTTGTTGGTCAAGCATTGTGCTTTCTCCTGATTAAAAAACGGGTGCCATTTGCCCAACGTCCTTGGGCTTGTTCACGAATGGCTTTGCTGTATTGCGAACGGGCGGCAGGTCATACGTTGCATAGTTGCCTGTCTCGTCCGTGCTGCGTTCTGTGATGCGGAACTGCGCACCTCGGGCAATGGTGAATGGGTCAACCTTTACCCGTGCCTTTGTTCCGATGCGGGTAATGATTTGAGCGCGCACCGCCTCTTTTGATTTGGCTGCGGCTTTTTCGTCATCACGCGCACCGATATAGGCGGCACATAAACCTTGTAGTTCTTCGTCACCGGTGCGGTCTTCAAAGCTATCGCTATCAGGTCCATAAAGCTGTTCAATGGCGGCAATGTCTTTGTTGAAATCCGGTGAAGGCTCAATGCCCATTTTGATGGAGTGCCAGAAGTCCTCAATCCCTCCGCAAATCTTCTTGATTGCGCCGTTGTGACGATCCAAGAAAAACCGCTCAGGGCGGTTACCGCTCACCAATGCGCCAAGTGTGCCCCATGTAGAATTGAGCAAGGCAATCTGACTTTGAACTTGAAGGGCGTATTTCATGGGAGGTGCTTTCACTTCGTTCTCTTCGGGCCAGTCGCGGAACTCCAAGAAGTCCACCGCTTTAATTTCAAGCGGGGCTGTACCTTGGGGGTGATTGATAATCTGATAGTCCAGACTTGCGCCCATGCCGGGAATGTCCACACTGGACAGATAGCGGTGAACCTTGCGGATTTTCCAACCTTCAAGCTCTGCGATACCCTTTGCGATAGCGGGCTCAAGGACATTGCCCCAAAACACACGGTCGTTATCGTCAAGGCTTGGCGCTTCAATGTTGCCCTTTTTAATATGCCAAAGCTCGAATGGCGTCATAAAGCTGCTTAGACCGAACAGGGCGGCGACTTCGGACCCACCGATATGTTGGGCGCGCAACTCGTGCCAGTGGGCCTCGTCGCGGGGGATGATGGAGCTGACTTTCATGGCTCTTACCTTTCATCCACATGACCGCAAACGCGGCATTTGTCGCCGGGCATTAGCTTTGATGGTGTCCGGTTTGGGAACCGCAATGAACATCCGGGGCAGTTTTGCGCAAGCTTGCGGCGCTGTTCTTTCTTGTGCGCCTTCCAATCTCTGAAATCCTGCGCAAGTTCACTATTTCTGCTCATCTTTCTTTCCTCTCAAAACCACTTACGGAGCCTGCCGGGTTCGCCTTCTTGGGGCTGAGTACGACAGGGTTAAAAATCTGCCGACAGGCTGCGGAAATGGTTTTCGTTTTCAAGTCTGGTGCCGGAGGCGGGAATCGAACCAAAGGTGATCAACCTCGCTACCTTCCCCTTATCAAGGGGCCGCTCTGCCAATGAGCTACTCCGGGTTTAGCTTCTGCCCGCTAACCCCCGTCAGCCGAACTGTACGGGGGTATTTCAGGGAAGGTAGGCACCGACCAGCCGCAGGGGTTTGACAGGGATCGAGGGGAGCGCGGCTGGTCGGCTGAGGTGGCTTGCAATCACCTCGGGAGAGTTGCCCAAATGCGGATTTGGAGGGCATGAGGACCGCATAGGGGAACCGGGCAACTCACTGGAGGGGATTTAGGTGCCCACTCTCACCTTTCTGCGAATTTTCCGCTTTGTTGTTTCCATGCCATATTCTTCGACAATGGCGCGAAAACGGGTAATTGCGGAGGTGTGAACAGGTTCGGGGCGAATGTCGCACATGGCGCGGTCTATGCGGTCAAGAGCGGCATTTTCATTCATGCCGTGATGAACACATTCAAAGACCAATCCGTTAATTGCCTTTACGGCGTCTTCTGCTGAGATAACGAACATTGACACCCCCTGAGGTTGACCAAACAATTTATCTATACGGGTTTGAATTTCTAAATTAAGCATCATCCCCTCCTATTCCGCCGCACGTTTGATGTTTTGCGCTTGGCATTTTGCGAACTTGACAAGTTCCACTTTCCACTTTCTCCAAAAGCGCAAGGCCGTTTGACGGTCCATTGCTGCAATTTCGTTGTCAGTGAACGATTCCCAAGCGGAAATGGAATGATGTTGGCAGCCGATTTTCATTTTACCTTCTTCTGGAAAAGATACCTCGTAAGGACCAAGGTCCAGAGACCCACCGACGTGCAGGCCTTCCGGCAACTGAGCGATCTGCGTACCGCGAAGGTCCAGAGACCCACCGACGTGCAGGCCTTCCGGCAACTGAGCGATCTGCGTACCGCGAAGGTCCAGAGACCCACCGACGTGCAGGCCTTCCGGCAACTGAGCGATCTGCGTACCCTCAAGGTCCAGATACCCACCGACGTGCAGGCCTTCCGGCAACTGAGCGATCTGCGTACCGCGAAGGTCCAGAGACCCACCGACGTGCAGGCCTTCCGGCAACTGAGCGATCTGCGTACCGCGAAGGTCCAGA
>Ga0209692_10001176_pt1 | contig 38724 bp, 62 predicted proteins | sample tdDd472_FD_187129 | JGI IMG/M metagenome (GOLD analysis project Ga0209692, IMG submission 187129) | Marine sediment microbial communities from the Atlantic coast under amendment with organic carbon and nitrate - tdDd47.2 (SPAdes)... | ecosystem: Environmental > Aquatic > Marine > Coastal >...
GAAATCCTACGGCATTAATCCTGGCGGTCGTGCTAAAATCGAGACAATGGAAAAGCAGCTTGCCGAAGCCGAAGCAAAAGCAGAATTAAACGTAACTGAATAGAGGAATCTGGAATGCGTTACATTATCCCATTGGTGAATGGTTCATACACAGAAGGCGATTCTGCAATCGTGACAGAAGGTACTCGTAATGATTCCAGTACTCATAAAATTATCGTAGCTGTAAATGGTGCGCCACAAGGCGGCAAGATTACCATTCAGTCTAAATCACCTGGCCGGTCAAATTGGTCAGAGGTTGATTATACAAATCTTTCTGAAGTCAGCCCTCAGACAATCGAGTACACAGGCGATATAAGCCAATATCGTTTTATTGTTCAAGGGGCTTCAGGTTCCGGTTCTGTAATTATCTCAGACACCGAAGAAGGCGAAGAAATTACACCGTTTGGACTGTTTGGAGCCACGATCGGCATGACGCCGGAAGAGATTGGTTTCTCACTGAGAGTTTCATACAACACTGCTGCGGGTTTAACTATACCCTCGTTCTTGTCTGCGAATGCGTCAGGCACTACCGTCAGCCTGTCGTGGACGAATCCCAGTTCAGCGTCCGATTTCAACGTATATCAGAACGGCGTTTTGCTTGGAACCGTAGTGGGCGGCACCACGTACTCGGTAGCGGGACTAGCAGAAACAACTTTGTATTCATATACCGTTCAGCCTATTGTGGATGGCTCGCCAGTTGTGACAGCCGAAAGTAATCTAGTGTCAGAGTTGACAGGAACGCAGAGTAGTTATGTTGAAACGTTCGTGGCATACGGCCAGCAGGCGTACCGCGCAAATAGTAACTCTTCGACAAGCAATAAGCAGCTTATGGCGCAAACCGTTTTTACGGTTGAGGAAACGCAGACTCATTTGCGACTGGCTTTTGATAATGCGTACTCGTACACCAGTAGCTCTGGAGATGCTGCGAAAACTCCGGCACCGGGAAGTGCGACAATATCGGCCTCTATCGTTGATGCATCCGGAAATTTCACCCGCGTTACCTTTTCCGGTTCTAATGACACCGTGGTTGCTGCGGGAGGGGCAGTGGTCTCTGATGAGGTTGAGCTGACCGCTCCTATTGCTCCAGGCTCAACTCATTTTGTCCGGGTTTACTATCGCTCGGCTGACGGCATCGTGTACGGTGATAAAGTCGCGGTTGGTGTCGGTAATACGATGGAGTTCAGCACGACCACAGTTACGGACAAGACAATGTCCGGGACGATTGTTGGTACTGATGGGTTCTGCTTCCCTCCATTTGCAATTATTGGCCGCCAGACCGGCTCCAAGCGGTCCGTGCTCTGCTTGGGTGACTCTATTTGCTGGGGCACAGGCGACCAAGAGGAGCGCGTTGACGCGGCTTACGGTATTATTTCCCGCAGTCTTTATGGGTTTAATCCTAACGTCATCATGGGGCGCCCCGGGGGCAGGGTTGAAAACTTCCTTGTGGACCGTAGCAATATCGGGATTGTTGATGATTATGTCGATGTTGTTATCAGCAACTTCGGAACTAACGACCTAAACAGTCGAACGGTTCAGCAGTTGTTTGATGACCTGACATCGCTTAGGAATTCTGCGGCGTATGCTGACAAGGATTTTTATATTCTCACACTAATCCCCAGAACTGATGCTGGAAATGTCCCGAATCTTGTGACTCCTAAAGTCGCTGACTTTAACTCACGACTGCGATCTGGTGAGTTCGATTCTGTATTTACAGGATATTTTGACGTTGCGGCTGTGCTTGAAGACCCGGCGGCTCCCGGTACATGGGATGATGAGACAGACACGAACGATTACATCCATCCAAACCAGCAGGGATACGACAAAGTCGCTGCATCTGGGGTGATAGTGTTATGACCACAGAAACCGAACAATACTTCTTAGAACGCGCCGCAGAGTCAGGCATTCCGACCACAACAGACGCGATTAAAAACGACATTCAGGCCGACGCAGACGACGCCGGCTTGACGTTTAATAACCCGTCAGAGTATTCGCCGTGGTGGAAATTCCTGACCGCCATCGCAGTCAACCCGGTCAATCAATTAATTCAGTTCGTCATAACGCACGTCATGCCGAATCTGTTTTTCAAAACCGCGACAGGCGATTACCTCGACATACTGGGCGAAGATAAAGATGAGAGCACAATTTATATTACAGCCGACTGGATAGAGAAAACCAAAGCACTGAAGCTGGCAGTCATACAAGACGCCAGCCTTAACTTAAAGAGGTTAAAATGACAACCAAGCAGACGATTATAGAACAGGCGCTGGACGATATATCATTTTCAGGCGACTATGATTCGTCTTTGCTTGCGCGCGGCTTGCGGACATTAGATCAAATGATGGCGGCATGGCTGAATGAAGGCATTGATATTGGATACCTTCAGGATGAGACTACGGCATTGACCGACGAGTCAGGGCTGCTGGTTCAATTCTTGAAAGTCGTCAGGATGAACTTAGCTTGTGAGCTTGCGGACCAATTAGACTTGTTTGTATCGCCTACCTACCGCCTGAACGCCGGTAACGCTTATAGGGCGCTGTTTAGCATTACGCCGCCGTCTACTGTCAGTAACCCGTTCATGCCGCTTGGTGCCGGTAATGCACGCGGAAGATGCGGTTCTGCTTATGCTCAGTATCAAGAGCTTGGTACTGATTACATCGAAGACCTGACCGACGACGCAGGCGTTTCTGTTACCGATGATGACGGCTTTATCATTAGCTTTGAGGAATAATCATGGTTGACCTGACAAAAAAGCGCAACGTAAAGAACTATCCAGAGCGGGCGCTATCCTCAACAGACTCCGCGATTGTTTATAATCCTGATGCGGCTGAAGGAAATAGGATGGCCCGGGTTCCGTTGCGGGACTCAATCATATCGCTTGAACAAGAAGCCTATGATGATATTGCAGAGCTACAGTCTGAAATGGATTCGGCAGAGTCTGGGTTGGCAGCTGCTCAAGCTGATGTGGCAGCTGCTCAATCAGACATAATCACGCTTAACAGCAAGACTTTCGAGTATTTATCAGTAGTCAAAACAGCTGACGACCTATCCGGCACCCTATCAAGCAATGTTGTATATGCGGTGGATGGAGTTATTGACCTTACTGGCACTGGTGTATCAATCGAAGTTCCCTCTGGCGGCTTAAGCATTATCGGCTTATCTCTGGATAACTTCGGGCTGGTCTGTAACGACGACAGTTATACAATGTTCACCTCACCAGTCGGCGGCTCTGGAAACGTCTTTCTTCAGGATTTATATGTAACCACGGACGGTTCTGGGTCGCAGGTTTTCGACCTTGTTTCGGTGGATGGCAACAGTGCAGTTGAATTTAATAAGGTTAATTTTGTTGGGTGTACAAGCCGAGGTGAAATAGACGGGTATCGACAGGGGCTTGAGGTTGGCTGCGGTATGTTTGGTGGTACTCCATCACTAACGCTTACTAATGCATGGTCTGGCGGCTATCGTATCAGTACTACTAATGTATTCGGAATTAGCGACGCAATGACCGACCCGCTTTTTAAGGCTGGGCCTGGCTTCTCAATGCAGAATAGATTCTTCTCTGATGTAAATGCAAATTTAGGCTCTACAGCGGCATTTTTTGATTTCACGCCAGCCATGTTCCCTAATGACAATACGGTGCAGCTTAACGGCGCTCAGCTTCAAAGGAATGGCGTTTTTGATACATCTGATACCACTATCATCCCTAACATGGATCAGACAGACCTGTGTTCAAAGTGGGAGGGCTGTGTGGGTATTCGCAACACATCGCAAGGCGGTAAGATTTCTGTATCATCTAGCTCTGCCACTTCGATAGCTTCTGCTGGTACTTTTTACGACTTGGCTGGTACATGGACAGCGAGCGACCTAGACCACTTTAGCTCTCCGGCAAACGGTCAGATAAGGCATGACACATCAAGCCCACAGGAATACTCTGCAAACTACAGTATTGACTTGATCGGCGGTAGCGGTGATGAGGTGGCTATAAAGCTGGTCAAATGGGATGAGTCTGCATCTTCTTTTGTTGATGTTGCCTCCCAGACTCAGATTATAGAAAATAGAATTTTAACGGCTGACCGTGTGTCATTTGTTAATGTCGTCCCGGTTGATTTGGATGACGGTGATTACCTAAAGCTGCAAGTGGCAAACTTATCTGACACAACAAATGTTACTGCTGACACTGAATCATTCCTGTTTCTGAGTAAACGATAATGCAAGAAATTCCACTAAACGGCTTCTACGAATCAACTACGCCAAAGAACAGCAACAGACGCTGTGTGAACCTGATTCCGATTAACGAGCCTCAAGGTTCGTTATCAACCAATATGCTTGAATGCCCGTCTGGCATTGTTGGCCCTATTGAGGATGCTGGTTCTGTAGCAGGATATGCAGGAGGAGATATTACTTCTCAGGTGTTCGAGTATACAAATAACGCATTTGGAAGGAATGTTGTATTTTGCCAAGGAAATGTTCTATTTGCCACTGATGGTGATGAACTTAGCATAGTGCAAATACCAGATTTTGGCGGGGTTACGCCGAATATGTCTTATTGCCGGTTTGCATCATCAAGCGATACCTTGGTTGCCGTTGGTGGCGGTGGTCTTACAAGTAGCGGATGTGCAGCCGAGATAAATAGAGGGCTGGGTGCGACAACAATAGACCTGAATTCTATTTTTGGGGTTTCTCCTCATCCAATCAGGGATGTAGCCTTTCTTGGTGGTAGGTTTATATATATGAGCCTTGGGTATCAGGGTACTCACGCATTTCGTTGCTACTACACAGACATCGGGTCTGCCACTCCAGATGTGACAAATTTCTTTCAGCCTGATGTTGGCTCTACCGAATTTAGGGGCGTTCACGTATTAAACGGCTCGCTGTGGCTGTTTGATGATGAGAACGCTTTTTTGTTTTCTTTAACGTCATCGACAACTACGCCGTTTCAGTGGCAAAGAAATGCAACTATAAGGGTTGGCCTTCTTTCTGCCAATGCGAAAACGGAGGCTATTGGAACTCTGTTCTTTATCGGGAAGCGCCCCGGAGGCGGCTATCGTCCTTTTGCATTCTCTGGTGGCTCTGCTGTTGAGATTGGAACGCCAGCGATTAACTACGCAATAAACAATGATGTTGGGCAGCCTTCCAGTTTTGTAGACCTTGGTGATGTGGTTTTTAGCTACTCAGACAAGGGGCGCGAGATGATTGTGTTTCGCACCAGTAATCACTGCTTTGTTTATAATGCAACAGATAAGCGCTGGTTTGAGCGAGAGAATCCAGGTGGTGAAAACTGGGAGGTAATTGGAGCAGGCAGGGCTGCTGGAGATGAAACTGTCTTTATTGGTGAGTCTGTAAGTGTTGTCGCTGGCGTTTCAATTGCTGTTAGAGGTGGAATTCTTGACCCAGATACAGGGACTGAGATTGGCGATCAGGTGGAACGGTATGTGGTATCGGCGCCGTTCAATGCAAATAATCAGACTATTCGATTGTCAGAGGTGGAGCCGATTATCGACTCTGTTGACTCGCAAAGTGCAGATGTGACAATGAGTTTGTCCACTGACTACGGCGCTACTTTCGGAACTGAACGAACAATCACCAAAACGGTTAATAATGCACGCTCCCGCTTTATGAGTTGGGGAGCTATCAGACAAGCTGCTGTATTTAAAATCAAAGTAGCCTCTGACTACCCGGTCAAGATTGTTAAACTACTAGCGAGAATGAAGGCGGGCACGCGATGATTCCAGGATACTCAGAATTAAATGAAGCGACTTTTGAAGAGCTAACCATAAACCATCAATTGCTGGCATGGTTTGCTGATGTCCAGCGTCAGTTGATTTCTTCAAGTGTTGAGCTTAACGGTATCGGATGCACCAGGATAGTCTGGAATGATACAGGCTCCAGCATCCTAGAGCTTCAGGAAGTTGAGGCTTCAGACGGACTAACCCTTGCTTACTTCGATAACTTCGGTGTGCTTCAGAGGTCTGGTGTAGTTTTAGAAGGTACATGGATAGCTTCGTCAGGTGGTTCAAGTGCCGGCGATGCCAGAGAGATGACGAGGATCTCATAATGTACTCAATTAGAGTTATATCGGCATGTGATGCGCTAGAGCTAATGTCAGACCCTGAATTGTTCTCTCGCATAGGCAACGACAAATGCACAAACCCTAAAACGTCAATAACCTTTGACGACTCAGATGTGATATACGGTTGCTTCAATAACGGAGAGCTTTGCGGGGTTGTGACCTACGAGCCTGAAAGCTCTGTTACGGTGAGCGTTCACTGCAATTTCATAGAGTCAAAGCGAAAGCATGCACATAGTCTGGTTAAGCTGACTGCTAGAGCCTTATTCAGGGAGTATCCAACCGTATCAAAGGTTAATGCCTGCGTACCTGTATGCTATCCGGATGTTATTGGTTTCTGCCGCAAGTTCGGCTTGGTGGATGAGGGTATTGATAGAAAATCAATCCTCAAAGGTGGTAAACTTATAGACAGAATGCGCCTTGGTGCGACGAGAGACGAAATAGAGAGGTTATTGTAATGGGAAAGGCTAGCGATGCACTTTCGAACCTAGACCCGACATCCGACGACAATGTATGGTCAGATATTGACCCTACCACAGGCGGTGGAGCGCTTAACCTTATCGGTGCCCCTGTAACGCTCCCTATCAACGCCATCTCGGGCGGTAATGTTGGTGGAAGTGTTTCTGATTCGCTCGCTCAACTTGATGACCAGATTTCAGGAAGGGCACAGCAGGATGCGCTTGATGATGCGGCAGAAGAGGCTGCGGCCAAGCAACAGGAAATAACTGACCTGTATGCTGAGCAGTATCAGGGTTTTTTAGAAATGACTGCGCCTTATCGGAAGGCTGGTGAGTCATTCTTGCCTGAATTTCAGAACTTAATATCTGGTGCTGGTAGGGAAGAATTCATGCAGGATGCCCTTGATAGCCAAGAATTTCAAAACATTGCAGGTGCTGCAACAGACCAGCTCGTTTCTAACTCAGCCGCTTTGGGTAATCGCTTATCGTCTGGTATTCAGCGTGATGTGTTAAGCAACACGGGCCAGCTTGCCACTAACTATGCCAACCAGGCATATCAAAACCGGCTTAATGAGCTGGGGCAGGGTGTGAATCTCGGTTTGGGTGCAATGGGTACTCAGCTACAAGGACTCCAGAATACTACCGCTGGCCAGGCTGGGGCATTGAACAATATCGCGAATATAAACCTACAAGCGGCCAATGCGGCGGCTATGCAGCCTAACCTGCTTGGCGGTCTTCTTGGCGCTGGTGCTGGTGCTTTATTTGGCGGCCCCGCTGGTGCCAATATAGGCTACAACATTGGGAGTAACGTCTAATGGCTGGCAATATGTTTAGCGGATTCATTCAATCTGGTCAGAATCGCTCTGATGCTATCGGTCAGGGTATTGGCGCGCTTGCTCAAGGCTATCAGGACAAGAAGGCCGCCGAAGCTACTACTCAGAAGCAGCAACAGGCCATGCAGCTACTAGACCAAGCTTCACAGCTATCTGACACTGACCCACAGGAGTCACAGCAGGCGTTCATGCAAGCAATTCAGATTGCTCCTGATTTTGTATCTCAAGTCACTGGAATGATGAAACAGCGACGCGAGGCGCAAGGCAAGGTATCAAGCCTCAGCCAGCAAGAATTTGAGCAGCTAACCGCTGGAATGACGCCTGAAGAAAAAGAGCAGGCACGCCGCATTAAGCTTGGCTTGGCTCCGAGGGCTGTAGGTTCTAGCGCGATGACAATATCAGATACAGGCAAAGCTGGGGAAGTTGCCGAATCTGAATCAATTATAGCTGGGGCCAAAGCTCAAGCTGCCGAAGAAGGTAAGTCTAGAGGCATTGCTGCCACTTCTGATATCGTAGGCAAGGCCAAGGCCGATATTGCACGAGCGGTTAAAGCTGCTGAGGTGCAAGGTAAGAGCGCGGGCGAAAGCATGACGCAGCTAGATTCAGCAAAGGCGGCGCTCCCAAGTCTGATTAGGGTTGTTGATTCCCTGAAAACTCTTGCTCCGGTGGCTACCAGTACTTATTCGGGCAAGGCTTTTGACTTCTTAGCTAAAGAGGCTGGATTTGGAGCGACAAAAGGTGCTGAGGCTAGGGCTAAGTTTATTGCTATTATTGACAACCAAGTTTTACCACTACTAAAGCAAACCTTTGGCGCTGCATTTACAGCGGCCGAGGGTGAAGCCCTGAAGAAAACAATGGGTGACCCAGACGCCAGCGCAGAAGCTAAAATAGCTCAGCTAAACGCATTTATTGAAAACAAAATCAGAGAGATTGAAGTCAAAGAACGCGAACTTGGTGCTGAAAGTAAGCCACAAGAGCAGCAATCAGAAACTGTTATTTCATGGGATAGCATGTAATGAGAGTGCAGCTACCGAACGGAACGATTATTGAAGGTGTTCCAGAGGGCACCACTAAAGATCAGATAATGCAGAAGGCTATATCTGCCGGGTTATCTACTGCTGAAGACTTCGGTGTGCAACCCTCAAGCGAGACGCCGGCTAAGGGTAGTCTGACTCCTGAACAGTTTGCCGACATATACGGAGACCAGCCCGACATTGATGGCCTTATCGCTCCGTCTCAGCCTAAGCCTGAAGCTAGCATTGGCGAAAAGGCGGTAGGTGTTGGCGAAGCCGCATTGACGACCGCCACGGCTGCTACAGGCGGAACCCTAGGGCAAATGTTTGGGTTTCTTCGTGGTCTCTCTGAGGAAATAAAGTCTGGAGAGTTCGGAACCAATGAAGCTGCCGACAGAATAGAGAATTTTGCTGCCAAGATGGCGCAGGAATTCACCTACTCCCCGAAAACTGAAACTGGACAAGAATATGTTCAGGCTATCGGCGAGGCTGGCGAATCCTTGGCGCCGCTGGCCGGTCTTGGTGGTGAGCTGGCCATGATTGGTCAGGTTGCAAAGAAAGCAGCAGCCCCAAAGGCGACAGATGTAGCCATAAAGGCATCCGAAGCGGTCAAACCGGTCAAGGATGTTGCCCAGGCTGTATTCCAATATCAAACACCTGCTAAGCGCAAAATAGCGGAGCTTTTAGAGCAATATGATTCTGATGTTACTACTGCTAATTATCGTCTTTCAGCGCCCAGTGATCCAGGTTCTCCTAAATCTGGCATTATGCGTGCCTTGGGTGCTGGTAGTGCAAGGGTTGAGAAAGACCCGGTTTCTATTGAAGCAATAAAGCAAGGGTACGATAAAGGTATCGTATCAATGATTAAGGGTTCCGCCCCTTCTGACAAAAACGCAATGCGCCAAATGCTCGATATTTACGAAAAAGGCCAGAGCGATGCTTTGTTTAGAGCTAAAAACAGACCAGCTCAAGTTGTTGGGCAGCGGCTGGTTGATTCTATATCTGAGATTCGGAAAGCTAACAGGAAGGCGGGCGCCGATATAGACAAGGCGGCAAATGGCCTGAAGGGTAAAGCGGTTGATTCTCAACCTATCGGGGTTCGGTTTATAGATGACCTTGAGTCAATGGGTATTAATGTTGACGACAACCTAAAGCTGAACTTTAAAGGTTCTGACATTGAAGGTGTGCCACCTGCTGAGCGTGTCATTTCTACTGTATTCAATCGAATGACTGGCCCTAAAATACCAGACGCCTACGAGCTACACAGACTGAAACGCTTTATTGATGAGCAAGTATCATACGGCAAAGCCGGTGAAGGCTTAACTGGTCGCGCTGAGCGAGCATTAAAGACTTTGCGTAGAGATATAGATTCGACGCTAGATAATAAGTTTGCTGATTATGATTCTGCCAACACTATTTATAGTGACACCATCGGCGTACTTGATGAGGTTCAGACCGTCGCTGGTAAGCGCGTTGATTTATCCGGCCCCAACGCAGCCGAGCAGCTAGGTACGTTAATGCGCAGAGTGCTGAGTAACGCGCAATCAAGAGCTTCGGTAATGGATATGGCAATGGCGGTTGATGAGACTGCCAGGAAATACCCATCAAAACTGATGATTGAAGGTAAGACTAAAGGTCGGCGTCCTGAGATAACGACATTGGTATTGTTCTCTGACGAGCTGGACAGAAGATTTAAACCTGTCGCTTCAACTTCGTTTCAAGGGCAAATTGAACAAGTTGCAGACCGGGGTCGAAGTATTGCTCAGTCTCAATCACCAACGATGGCAGTTATTGATGAGGCTGTTAGGTTTGGGGCTAGGGGCGTGGACAAAGCCAGAGGCCGAAACGACGAAAAGGCATACCAGATAATGAAAGACTTATTGAGTGAGGAACGGTAATGGTTGATCTTACTAAGAAAAAGCACGTTAGCGAGTACGCAACAGACAAGCTTGAGGACGGCGATAAAGTTATCGCATACCGCTCAACCAACGCCGTTGGCGATAAAGTGTTCCGAGGCGACATTGTTGAAGGTACAGCCGCTTCTATCTCTGATGGAACCAGTACCGACTTAAAGATGTATTCTGATAAAGCCCTAAAAGACTCACTCAATACCGGCGCTATTCCTATCGGTACAGCCGCAGAAATCGAAACAGGCACAGATACAACCGCAAAGCTTTACGCGCCGGATCAGCTTAATTCGGCTATTGATAGCCTGATTGAAACCGCTGTTCCTGATGGTACAGAGGCTCAGATAATCGCTGGCACGGACACTACAGAGCGCAAGTACACCCCGGCTGACATTAACGGCGCTGTAAAAGACATTGCTGGTGCTCAGTACACTGGACGCACTGCCATGAAAGCTATCACCGGCCTAGCCGCTGGCGATGTCGTCTATCTAAGCGAAGGTGGCCGCTCTGGTACGTTTGAATACCTAGTTGGCGACTACAGCGCAGAAGTGGCGGCGGATACGCTAGAGGGCGTTTTCGTTGCGCTGGATAGTGATTCAGATGGTAGTGAGGGGGTGTTGAAGCGAGTATTCAGTGGTGATATTGATGCCGAGTGGTTTGGTTACTCCGTAGGCACTGCAATATCGGACGCTGTGAACGCGGCCATAAGTCTTGGTTTCTTTATCGGAAAAAACACTATTAATGTCCCTCAAACGGCGGGAGAATGTTTTGTAGATAAGGACATCATATTTAAGCAAGCAACTAAATTAGTATCCACTGGTTTTAGTAAGCTTTTTGTTGCTACTACAGGTGAGGGTGCGGTATGGGTTCGCAATACAGCCGGTGTCGGGATTGTCATTGATGGAGCGGCTTATGGTGAGCGACTCAGATTTAACTCAATGAACGGAATAAGCTTTAATGGTGGAGGTCTGTCGGGAGACCTGCTTAAGCTCAAGAAGACGCAAAACTTCCACATGAAGGATGTCCAGTTATTCGGGTCTCTTGGGCGAACCGTGCTTATTCAGGATATGTATGACTCGTGGTTTGATGACTCTTACTTTCAGACATCAGGCACAGCGGGGAGCGTAGCGTCCTTTGAGATTGATGATAGCGCCGGATCACCGATTTCGCACAATAACAACATTAGATTTCGAGGCTGCACGTGGGAGGCAAACAACGGTCAGCCGATTTACATCTGGGGGGCCGGAACTGGCGCTGGTAACACTCAGATTACGTTTGACAGTAAATGCAAATGTGAAAACGTGAGTGTTAATGACTATCAAATGAAAATTGTTGATGCTGGAGCGATTGACTTTCAAGGGATGTTGATTGTTAGCTCTGGTACATCAGGCAGTATCGGCGGGCAGGTGTATATCGAAAACTGTAGAAATATCCGTGGCTCACTCGATGTGGCACACAACTCGGGCGGTGCCACGTTAGTTTCTGTTGTCAAGTTGAATGGGTATTCACGCTGTGATTTGGAACTATTTCCCGCAGAGGCAAATGTGATTGATGGCCTCAGTGGGGATTACATCTTTGACAACTCGACAGGATCTTATGATTCAAGAAGCAGCTTCTCTTCTATGTACATGGGGTCTAAGGAATTAATAACGAACAATACAACAATCAATCAATTCCAGCCGGTTGGGATTGATGTTCCGTCCGCAGCAGGCTTGAGATTGCGGAGGAACGGCGGCACAGACTCTAATACGGCAATACATATTGACGGTGATAGTAATGGAGGTTTGTACGCTGGCAAAAATTCGTCTGGAGAGTTTGTTGTATCCACCACTAGCGACCTCGACGGATCGGCGATTTTAAAAGTGGAAAGGGACGGTACTATAGTGTACACAAAAACACCTTCATTGACTGTCGGGTCGGCGGGCGGTGCAGCGGCATTGCCAGCAACCCCAAGTGGCTACCTGACCATCAATGTGAGTGGCACTGATTTTTTAGTGCCATACTACAACGCATAACTATGTAAAAGCCTATTTTATAGAGGCTCAGGACTACCATGTACAAATGCAAACACTTTGACATCGAAGAGCTAGTACCACCCGAGCTGTTCGTCATGCTGCACGAAGATGCGCTTTGGCGTATGTTCAACCCTGACGTATTAAAAGCCGCAGACTGGCTTAGAGAGCGTTACGGGCCTGCTACAGTGAACGATTGGAAGTGGGGCGGCAACTTCACCCAATCAGGCATTAGAACGACTGACTCAGAGTATTATTCGCCTACGTCTCAGCACTCTATCGGCTGTGCTCTTGATATGAAGTTTAAGAATAAAACTGCGCAAGAGATACGCGACGACTTGGCCGAGTACCAGGCGCAGGGCAATGATGTTCCTTATTTCACGCGAGTAGAGAACAAAGTCAGTTGGCTTCATATTGACACGAAGCCAACCGGCCTTGACCACTTGTATTTCTTCAATCCGAAGCGCGGTTAATCTTACGAATCCGGCGGCGCTGAGACTTGCTTTGGCTGGTCAGGTGCCACTGGCTGCAGCAATCGCACTCATACGCTGACAACTTAACCTTCGATGGTCGTATCTTGCCTGAAGTCGTTATCTTGATATGACTCAGCGCGGTACGCCGGTCAGGGAATGCCATCTTGTTCGGGTGCCTTTCGCAGCTCATAGCAGCCCCCGCACTTTTCGCCAGAACCAGGATGTATCGGAGGCGTAGTACGAGTGGCCCCCGCCGCGTACTGCCTTGTACATTAGGTCTGCTTTCCAGTGCGGGACGTCAGACTTACTCAGCAGGTAGTAGAAAATCACATCATTCAGAACGCGCCGTGAGCGGTTTTCATAGCCCAGGTCATGGAACATGCTTGATACTCTGAATTTATGCGCTGTTGGCTTTCCTATGAGCCACTGGAACCGCTTAGGAATGCTTGCGCCGTCCCACTCGTAACCATTACGAAGATGGTATTCAACCTCGTGGCATGTGACGTTGTTGCCGCGGGTTTCCTCGACGTAGAACTTAACTACCTTGTCCGGGCCGTTATATCTCAGCCCAGCCTTAAACCCGACAATCCACTGCTTAACCTGTTTTATCGGGTAGCTCTCGTATACCCGGTACTTACTGCCGTCATGGCCGTTTATAATCATTGCATAATCTTCCCTATTGCTTTGGTTGTGACTTCTTCAGCCGTGATTCGTGTTTTACTTCGCTCATTTGATCAACTCCGGGTTTTGGTGAATGTGTTTCCATTTTCGACTGTTACAACTCCGACACATTGGCTGAATATTGCTTATGTAGTCTGATCCGCCTTCTGATAATGGCATTATATGGTCTTTGGTTAGTGAAACATCTGATCGGCCGCACCCAACGCAACAATTGCCACAAAATTCCTTAAGCGCGTTCCACTCTTCTAACGTATGTGATCCTTCTGCTCCTCGTTCTCTTGCATATCGCCTTGCTTTTAAGTGTGCCATCCTTTCTGGGTTTTTAGCCTTCCATCTTCTATGGGATTCAGTTTGTGACACACCTCCTCGCCACGTATTTTGTTGTGATGGCTCCCATGATTTTCGATTTTCTGCATAACAGGCCATTGAGCAAAAATGTCTCTTTTTTCTATCAAAGTGACTTTTTCTTTCACTGTTCAAAGTTCCGCAATTATCACATAGGTATGCAATCACAAACTGACCCTTTCGAACCTCAGTTACTGAGCAAATTACTGTTTTCATGAATATTTCCAATAACCTTAAAGTTAACGCAGTATTCAACGAGCCAGCATCCAAAGCAAATCCCACGCGGTGATATTGTGGCCTCACCCATTGTGCGCATTGCCGTCGGTCTGTTTTCTGCTGATACGACATTGAAGCTCAGAACATCCCCCTCGTAAATCTCCGTGCCGTCACAGTCTTTCAGGCCGGTGTATTGACCCACCGTCTCAGGCTTAACATACTGCTTTCTGATTACGTTAAACCAGCCACCATTACCAAATGCTGACTCAACTATCCAGGTCTTTGTATGGCAATGCTGCATGTGCTTGATGAATTTATCAGTAACAACTAAAGAGCCGGTTATCATTTCACCCTTTATTGTCATACCGCGAAACTTAATGTCTCTCATCACTCATCTCCTTTAGGTAGCTCTACGCGCTCGCCAATGTAATCAAACCAATCAGCTTTATAGGGAAACTCGTTGCCAGGCAAGTAATACTCTTGGTCTTTCGGATAGTGCTTCGCAACGTGCCACCCGGTATTGTTACGGACATAAACGTAGTAGGGCATCATATCCATTAGCACACTCCGTAATTAAGACAATCTTGGTAGGCCAGCTCGCTGGATATAACGAGCACGACAACGAGTAGAACGAACAGCGATAGTTTGTAAGAAGTCATTAGTTTGTCTCCTTAAAAATCCGCACAATCGCGTCGTATAGCGGGCTTTCTTCGTTTTCGCACACACCCTTCAGGTACTTCACTAACGCCCCGTCCATTGCATCTAGGTCGTCATCTGTGGCGTTGTCGTGAAACACGGCCATAAGCGCCTCTGGGTCGTCGTATAGCATTGCAGACACCGCATGTTCAGCATCTGCCAGCCGTTGTGCTTCCTTGCGCTCAGCCGCCTCTTCAGCGTCAATTGCGTCAAGTCTGCGTTTTTCTACCATCTCGTCATAGCTCATGTTGTTGCCCTCTCGTTAATTTGTAGATTCACTATACCGCCTCAAAAATAAACTTGTAGGACACAACGCGCCAATGTGCTAGATTACTTTCATCCCCTGGCCACCCGGCCACCTGCTCAAATGAGCGCGCCCCTTAGTTGGGGCTTTTTTATGCCTGAAAGTTGGCCCATTCTGTCCTACCATATGTCGGGCCTGCTGGCTAATATGTGCTCATCAACTAACAACGGTGGGAGAATCCTTATGAGTGATAACAAACCCAAGCGCCACACTTTAAAAGCCACAGAGCTGCGCACAATGAAAGAATGTGAGGGGTTAGGCGTTCAGGCCATGATGGAGCGGATGCCGTGGATGACCGAGATGCAAATCAGGCAGCACGCAAAGCGTCACGGAGTATCAGTTGTTAATAGGAGCAAGCCATACGGAGCAAAATACTCTGATGATGAAATAGCGGCTATCTGCGAGCTTAAAAGCACGGGCCTGGCGTGGGCTGAAATAGCTACAGCGTATAACACCACTGTTACCAGCATTAAGAGCTGCGTAAAACGACGCTTAAGAAAGGGGGCGGCATGATCACAGGCGGCTTTGGCTACACTTACGACATTGAAAGCGGACTATTGCGCCGCTGGTTTATTGACAGAGACGGCGTTAAACGCTGGGTACACAATAAGGAGCAAGTGAAATGAAAAAGAAACAAACACTACAAGACGCAGTTTATGAAGCGCAACGCTTTATTGAGCGGGCGGAAAAGATTCTTGATGCTAAGGAGGATTACTGGATGCACAACAACGCCGCAGACCGTGGCGCACTTAACCGTCAGAGCATGGAGCTAACCCGCGCACTGGCTAAATACCGCAAAACGGATGCTTACGAATGAAAATCGCAATATACATGGAGGTTTGCTAAACTAGTCACATAGCAAGGCGTGGAACCCAAGCTATAAGTAAGACCGTGGTGATATTGATATGGGCGAAAGGTAGGGCGAATCACCCGCTCTGTTCCACCCGAGTAGCCCACCTAATCAATGGTGAATCTATGTTACCTGTAAGCAATCCAGAAAGTCAGACAATGAGCAGTCGCGATATAGCCGCGCTTGTTGAATCCCGTCACTCTGATGTAATGCGAACTATTGAGCGCCTTATCTCAAACGAAACAATTTCAGGGTATGCGCCAACGGCGTACACCCATGAGCAGAACGGACAACAGTATCACGAGTACCTGATAGGCAAGCGCGATAGCTATGTCGTTGTTGCTCAGCTCTCCCCGCAGTTTACCGCCAGACTTGTTGACCGCTGGCAAGAATTGGAAGAGCAGGCAGCCCCGCAAATACCGCAAACATACTCAGAGGCACTACAACTAGCAGCGGATCAGGCAAAGCTAATCGAAGAGCAGCGGCCAAAGGTTGAGTTTGTCGATAAGCTCGTGTCACGCGATACGCTAATGAATGCGACACAGGTTGCCCAGAAGCTAGGGTTAAGCGCTGTTAAACTCAACCGTATCCTGGATGAGCTGGGTGGCGTCTACTCGAAGTCAGTGAAGCGTTCCCGGACGTTCTGCCAGAGCTGGGTAGAAAAGGGTTATGGCGAACTAAAGCAAACGCAGGAAGGCTACCCGCAAGCCCTGTTCACGCCCGCTGGTGAGGTTCGCATCTTTGAGCTTCTAACCAGTGAAGGTATTATCTAACCCATTGCCCGCCTTCACTGGCGTGGTATAATCAATGTGCGGCTAGGATTAGACGGCCATCTAATCTGAAGCCTACGTCTCCGGGCGCGCCGCATACTTCTTCAGGAGACAACAATTAGGAGACATCGCTATGGCGAAGAAGAAAATCACGCCTAGAAACCGAACCATTGCGTTCATGAAAACCGACTTTTGTTGCTCTTATTGCGGAAGCAAGTTCAAAGATGACTTGTGGGATGCATGCCTTGACCATGTTATCCCAGAGTCAAGAGGCGGCTCCAATAAGCATGAAAACCTAATTCCGGCTTGCAGGTCATGCAATGCATCGAAATCAACAAAGACACTAGACGAATACAGGCTTGTTTGCTGGGCTAGGAATGAGTTTCCTGATGCAAACTTGACGCTGAATCAGATTCAAACCCTTCTAAATCTTGGCGCCCTTGTGTGTCAGACAGAATATACGTCACACGCTTTCTATTTCGAGGGCAATCAAAATGATTAATGAGAAAGAAAAGCCGTATAGCTTCTGGCCATCAGAGGCAGTTCAGCATGGCATTGAAAAAGCCGTAATTTTATACAACCTACGATTTTGGCTAACAGTAAACAAGGCAGCCGGTAAGGAGAAGCACTACCACGACGGCAAATGGTGGACATACAACACTGCAAAGGCTCTTGAGAACCTTATGCCGTTCTTTAATCGACGTTCAATATCAAGATGGCTGTCAGAGCTTGAGAAAGATGGAGTCCTGCTTTCTGGGATGTTCAATAAGGTCGCCTATGACCGTACAAAATGGTACACAATACCCGCTGAGTTCAGTGATGACGCCATTGGACAAAATGACCAAAGCATTGGACAGGATGACCAATCGAATGGCCAAGATGACCAATGGAATGGACAAAATGGCCAACCTATACCTGATTGTAATCCTGTTTCTAATCCTGTTGATAATCTTACCCCGCCTACCGGCTCCGCGTCTGGCGACGCTGTAGGTTGTCAGGATAATTCAGACGAAACCACCAGCACTGATAAACCAGAAACGGTTCCTCAGTCTAAAGAGCTGTTCGAGACTCAGACAAAACCAGAGGTCCCGCCTACTGACAAGACTATCAATATTCCGTTTGATGACTGGTGGAGAATTTACGGCAAAAAGATTGACCGTAAGAAGTGCGAGCGCAAGTGGAACAAGCTGAGCAACAAAACCCGGCTGGCCATCATGGAACATACACCCAAGTACGTCCGTGCGACCCCTGACGCTCAATACAGGAAGAACCCATCTACTTACCTTAACTCTGAAACCTGGAACGATGAGCAGCTTCCTACGCCGTCACAAGGTTGGCCCAATCCGTCCTACCCAACAAACCAGAACCAGACTACAGTTGACGTAGATGCAGCGATGGCACCGAAAGCGGTCAGAAGGCAGGAATCAACGCCGGAGCAGCTAAAGCGGAACCAGGAGCAGGCTGCTAACCTGTTGAACATTTTTAAAGGGGATTGATATGAAAGTTTTAGTGGCGTGTGAGTATTCGGGGCGCGTTCGTGATGCGTTTATCGCTAAAGGACATGATGCGGTCAGTGTTGACCTTTTACCGTCTGATGAGCCGGGGCCGCATATTCAGGGGGATGTTCTGCGGGTATTGGGTGATGGGTGGGACTTAATGATTGCTCACCCGCCCTGCACATACCTGACGTGTTCGGCAGAATGGGCGTACAAAGAGCGTCACGAGATAAACAAAAAACTATCGCCTGACAAACTTTACGGAGCAGAACGCAGAGCAGCCAGGGCTGAGGCATCTGATTTTTTTATGGCTTTGGCTAATGCGGACATCCCGCGAATAGCGATTGAAAACCCTATTGGCGTCATGTCATCCAGGTGGCGCAAGCCTGACCAGATTATTCAGCCGTATGAATACGGGGAAGACGCAAGCAAAAGCACTTGCCTTTGGCTTAAAGGGTTGCCGCCTTTAACACCAACCGAACGATTCCGTGGTCGTGTTGTTGAATGGCCGCGAGGAAGTGGAAAAATGGTCGAGCGGTTTAGCAATCAGACTGATAGCGGCCAGAGCAATCTGACGCCATCATCTGATCGCTGGAAAATCAGGAGTTACACCTACCAGGGGTGGGCTAACGCAATGGCAGAGCAGTGGGGATTGATATGAACGACCAATGCAAGCACTGCGCTTATCGCGGTGACATCGAAACGTGTAGAGCCGCTGAATGTTTTACACATGAAAGCTTGTACGCAATTCAACAGCAGCGCGAGCTAGACAAGGTGAAACAGCAGCGCGATGAGCTGTTAGCGGCAATTAAAGACCACAAGGCAAACCTTGGCCCAAACACCAATGACAAATCTTGCGGGCACGAGTTCTTCTGTGTTTGCTCAGAAGATAGGCTGGCGAAAGCAATCAAAAGCGCGGAGGGTGAATTATGAATATAGTAGACGAATTAAGAGCACAGGCCAATCAGGACCCGCTAGATGCGGATTTGACGATGTTTGATGTTGCTGCTTCTAAGATAGAAGAGCAGCAGGCGCACATTGCGCGCTTGCGGGAGACTCTATTGAATCTAGAGGAGGCAGCAGAATATGCAGCCGATGCACATGGGCTTGGGGTATACGCCGATTTGTGCGAACAAGCTGGCGCAGCGTGCCGAGTGCTTGATGAAACCCCGTCGCAGTCGCTGGAGGCGTTAAATTACCGGGTTATGCGCAAACCGTCCTATGGCCAGGGCGGGGAGTGTGGTTTTATAACCCCAAGCTAACCGGAAAGGAATGTAGAGATGATCAATAGCGAAGAACGGAAAGACAAGTCTGAGTTGAGCGCCTTGTTAGCTGTAAATGCTGATAAAACAGTGGGCGTGATAATTACGCAGTTTATGCTATTTATGCAGCAAGAAGGTATATGGCCTTGTCATCAGTTTATCGGTGACGATCCACAGCCATTAACGCCAGATGAAGCAATGAAATTAAAGCGTGAATACGTTGAATTACTGAAAGGCAGCTAACAGAGAGGACGCTGGCCGCAGGTCTCACGCATCCGCGTGTTATAACAAAAATAGGGGATTTTAATGCTATACAGCGAAGAGTCAGAGATTAGCGTGCTAGGCGCGCTGATGCTTGAAGATGTGGCTTTTGACAGGGTCACGGAGACAGGGCTACAGGCAAGCGATTTTTACGCGCATAAGCACCGGCTGGCGTTTGAAGCGATATGCCATTTAGCTGAGAGCGGTAAGCCTGTCGATGTTGTCACAGTCGCTGACAGGTTGACACTCAAAGAGCAGATACAGGACGCTGGCGGCGCTGCGTACTTGTCGCGAATGGTTGACCTCACGCCGTCCATTGACAACTGCGAAGCATACGCGGAACAGATAGTTGATTGTGCGCGGCGCAGGGCTATGCAGACGTTTTGCCTGAATAGCGTCGATATGATCAGAGATGGCGCTGAGACCGACGAGATAGAGGCGCATATAAACGACTCACTCAATGGCCTGGCGGACAGTGGCAAATCACAGACGCTATACACCACCGACGAATCAGCGAAAATGCTGCTAGAGCTTATCCAGAAGAGACAGGATGATGACTTCAGTAGCTACCCAACAGGGATAGACACGCTGGACGATATTTTAACCATTGAGGGCAATAGGCTGTACTTAATCGCTGGCCGCCCAGGTATGGGCAAGTCAACGCTGGCACTGAACATCGGAGAGCGTAATGCCAAGCGCGGCTGTGATGTGTACTTTCACAGTATGGAAATGCCAGCGCACGAGGTCACGGCCAGGATGTGCGCGTCAATGGGTAGCGTGAATCGAGAGCTGTTTAAGTACCCGAAAGATAAAAGGCTAGTTGATGAATGGTCAAAGCTGGCAGCGACGATGGACGGGCATATCAAAGGACTCCCGCTGAGTGTTGAGACGGCCACCGGACGAACGGCGTCTCAGATATGCAATCAGTTTAGAGCGTTCTGCCGGAAGTCGAAATCGTATCAAGAACGCGGAGAGGCGATGCTGATTGTTGACTATCTTGGTCTGGTCAAGCTACCAGGGGAATCCCGCGTAAAGTCGTTAGGTGAAGCCACAAAGATGTTTAAGCGGCTCTCAATGGAGTTGGGCGTTCCTGTAATCCTTTTACACCAATTGAATCGAGGTCTTGAGCAGAGACCAAACAAGCGCCCCGTCCCGTCAGACTTGCGCGATTCTGGCGAAATTGAGGAAGATGCCGACGCAGTTATATTCACATACAGGGATGAGGTTTATAACGAAGACAGCCCCGATAAAGGGATTGGTGAACTGATTGTCGCCAAATACCGTGACGGAGGCACTGGAACAGCTCGCTGCGCTGCTGATATGAAGTACAGCCGATTCACTAGCCTTAACACGCCATTCCAAAGCCAAAACTAGGCGCAAAGTGTCCTAGCGTGATGGTGCAGATTTGGTAATATTAACGAATAACCCGGCGTTTAACTGTGAACGCCAATGAATCATTTATAACGCATTGTTATGCGCTGGGAGGTTGGTAGTGAAAGCGAGGATTGAGAAGAAAGTCTGCAAGCGATTAGTTGAGGTGGCACCAAAGCTATTCAAAGATGCTTGGCAGGAGACGCAAGAAGAGCCTACAGAACTTGCATATGAACAAGGTAGCTGTGTTAGCGGTCTGCATTGTGTTGGAGGCGGTGTCGATTACTGGGGTGAAGGCGAGGATGCCTACACAACACTCGAATTCATGCAGAGTAACTACCACTGGTTCGGTAAGTTCCCAGAGTATCCAGAGGGGCACGAGTTTGCTCATTACCCAAATACAGAGGGTTTTAAACCGACGGTGCGGAACCTTATAAAACTTGCGCGGGAACATTGCGCATAACCCGGCGCTTAATTTTGAGCGCCAGCGAAATAAACTTACAGCGCATTGTTATGCGCAAGGCGGTAAAAATGAGAAAAGAAGAATGGGATAATCTGACAGACCAACAGAAATACGACGTGATACTTTCCGGAACATGGACAGTTCAGTCGCAAATGGGAATTGATGCAAAATCGAAAGTTGGCGATCCGAGTGCTGCATTCATAGCCTATGCTGCGTTTAGCGATGACGTGCAGCTTAGCGACTGGAAAGAAACGAAGCTGGAAGCGGTTGAAGAGGCTGTCTCTAACGTGAAAAGGTTGGCCGCATAACGCCGGAATCGCGCGCGAGGCACGAGTCGCGTGCATCCGTGTGTTATTGAGGTGAACATGAAACAATTTTTACAGTATCAAATAAAGTGCCTGATCCTGGGTATCGGGGTATCAGCTACGTTAACGGCGTGTATCGCTGCTATTGTGTTCGGTATACAGCTCATCGAGGCAGAAAAAACAGAGGGCCAGCGGTACGCTATGACGCTGGCTGAATACTACGAAAGCAAGGGGATTGAAGATGTCGGAATCGAAAAATAAGCTGACTATTGAACAACTGAAGTTTGCGCTGGAGATTGAGGCGGAAGACTTCAGATTTGTTGAGAGTAGATGGTATGTAGACTACTACAAAAATATATGTATCGAATCTGGTAAGTATGAGTTCTGGGACTACGGTTCATCCCGGTGGGTTTCTATGAATGGATTGCCTATCGACTGGAGTAGCGGAAAAGTATTTAGAATCAACTTCACCCCGCTAGACGATTACTACGCTGACAAAGACGCCGATATTCGTGCGCAGAATGCTGCTACGATTGAGGGTGGTGAGCAGCCGCTAGAGTGGCCGATTGGTGAGGAATTGATAGGTCGAAAGGTTCGGTTTGATGGGTACAAGACGAGATTGCATTCGCACTGGGGGTTTGAACCCGGCGAGGTTTACACAGTAGCTATTGATGCTCGTGGTTATATAGGCCCAGTAAATGGCCGTGGTGCGACGGCGGTTGAGAATTTCGACGGAGATTTTAACTTCACACTGATGCCAGAAGAAAAACAAGAATGGCCGGAAGAGCGTCAGGACGCTATAGGTCAAAACGGCAACGATGGCGAGCATTACGAAAAGCCAGAAACAACGCACGACGTCAGCCACCACAAACGCAAAGACGGCACAGACCTGATTGATGAGTGGTGGGATAAGTACGAACCAGAAGTCGCCCGCGTTTTGATGTGGGAGATGGTGAACAAGTATCACAACCGTCTCGGGAAGAAAGACCCGGTGCATATCGAGGTCGCAAAGATGGCTGATTACATGGCGCGATGGTCTGAGAAGGAATTAGCACTAGCAAAGTAAACTAGGCGCGTTATGTCCTACCAAAAAGCCCCAGCTTAGCTATAGTGGGGCTACCAACACAGGGGATTGAAGATGAACGAAGTAACAACAGTTTCTCCGCAGGCATTGATGGAAAAAGCAATGCAGTCTGATGACATAGCGGTATTAGAACGAATCATTGACTTAAACGAGCGCATTGTAAGCCGTAACGCACAGTCTGAGTTTGTCGCGGCATTATCTCGTTTTCAGCGTGACTGCCCAGAAGTCAAAGCCCTAAAGCAAGGGCATAACTACAAGTACGCGCCGCTGCAAGACATTATTGCGCAGGTTAAGGCGCTGCTAGTCGAGTGCGGCCTGTCTTATCGTTTTGAGCAAAGCCAGGACGATAAGGAAATCACTGTAACCTGTTTGGTTACACATCTTTCAGGTCACTCTGAAGCTACTACGGTTTCAGCAATGCCAGACACCGCAGGTAGTAAAAACAGCGTTCAGGCTATTGGCTCGACGATTACTTACTTACGCCGGTATTCATTTACGGGCGCACTAGGTATTGTCACTGCCGATGTTGATTCCGATGCTCGCTTAGCTGGCCAGGCGACACAGGAATTTACCGACGCTCAGATGGTAATGGACATCGAAGCATTGATTGAAGACACCGGATCAGACCGTGAGAAAGTATTGCAATGGGTGAGTACTTCGGTAGGTGCTGAAATAACGGCATTCAACCAGCTATACAAGAAAGACGGCCAGAAGGTTATCAAACGTCTGAAAGATAAGGCGGCCAAGAATGTTTGAGTTAGATTTTGCGCAGGGTTCGCCTGAATGGTTACGCTCTCGCATTGGTATCGTATCAGCAAGCCGCTTTAAAGACGTTCTGACAGAGCCAAAATCCAAGGCTGATAAAGAGGCTGGGAATCTATCAACAACTGCCGAGACGTACTTGTATGAGCTTGTCAGTATGATTTTAACCGATGACGCTCCGAACTTCTCAAGTGCTGCTACTGATTGGGGGCACGAGAACGAACCACTGGCCAGGCTCGAGTACAGCATGATGACTGATAATAGCGTCGTAGAAGCTGGGATCTTCTTTCACGACAACCGAAAAGTCGGGGCAAGTCCTGATGGATTGGTTGATGATGACGGCATGATTGAGATCAAGTGCCCATTCAATACCGTAAACCACGTTCGCACTGTAGTTGCTGGCGATATGCCGAAGGAACACATGCCGCAGGTTCAAGGGAATTTATGGATCAATGGACGTGAATGGTGTGACTTTATCAGTTTTGACCCGCGTATCGACGGTAATGGGCGTTTGTTTATCAAACGAATATACCGCGATGAAACCTATATCAAAAACCTTGAGCGCCGCGTGATGGCGTTTACTCAAAAGCTAGACTCTGTATTGCTGGAATCGTTCGGCATTACATGGGAAGGCATTCAACCGCAGGAGGCCGATAATGGCTAGAAGTATCAACAAAGTGACACTCATCGGAACGCTTGGCCGTGACCCCGAATTGCAGTACATGCCGAACGGTAACGCCGTATCAAATATCTCTATCGCTACAGATGAGAGCTACAACGATAAGCAAACAGGCCAGAAGGTAGAACAGACCGAATGGCACCGGCTGACCGTATACGGGAAACTGGCTGAAATTTGCAATCAGTACCTGAGAAAGGGTTCGCGTGCCTACTTTGAAGGTAAACTGAAAACCCGCGAATGGGAGAAAGACGGCATTAAGCGATACACCACTGAGATTATAGTCAATGAAATGATGATGCTGGACTCAAAACAGGAAACCCAGCAACCACCGCAGGCACCGCAAGGATATGCGCAGCCTCAGCCACAGCACCCGCAACAACCGCCAATGCAGCAAGGCGGATACAATCAGCAGCAGCCGCGACCACCTCAACCGCAGCAAGGTGGTTTCCCTGGCGGCGATGTGCCGTTCTGATGTCTGACCTTCTAACCCGCGCTGAGAAGTTCGGCGCGATTAAACCAACGGAGTGCGCTTGTGACCACCAGCTTTCAGGCACGGGCGCAGTATTTTTTCAGTCAGTCGGCTTGCTCAGATGCGCAAACTGTTACGGCTGGCAGCTAATCAGGAAACCTATTGAATGACACCAACTCATAAAACCAAATACTCAGCAGGGGCAGACCTACACTGTGCTGAGACTGTAACAATCCAGCCCAACTGTCCGACACTGGTTAAAACGGGGGCTTACACTCCTGAATGGTTGCGCACGTCAGATATGGTCTATCTGCTTTGTATACGCTCATCTATTGCGCTCAACAAGAGTCTGATGTTAGCCAATGGCGTTGGCGTGATTGACTGTGATTACCCTGACGAAATCAAGGTGATGATGGTTCACTTTGAATCTGAGCCTGTAACGATTGAGGCCGGTGAACGAATAGCGCAGCTAGTACCTATGCGTTATCAGCAGGGAGTATTCCCGACTGAATCAACAGAGCGTAAAGGCGGCTTTGGTAGTACGAACGAAACGGTTGACGGCGTTTTTATCAAGTCTGAAGACCTGTAACCTTTGCAATAAACAGTAAGCAAAGTGAGGCACGAACTGTACGCAGTCTGATTTGATTGCTTTGTTATATGGCAATGGGGAAATAAAGAATGACCACTAAATATGAAATGAGATATAAAACTGACGGCGCGCCTTGGGTTGTTTTTGATACTTATAAAACTAAGGACGATCCAGAGCTTTTAAGGCATTACAAAGTATACAGTAATCATAGGATAATCACAGAAGTGGAAGTTGTAGAAGTGAAAACGACCAGAAAGAGGATAGTCATATAACAAAGAGTTTGTACGCCGAAGGTCGCACAGAATGAAGTGTAATTGGCGCTAAGTGTCCTACCAGCCAAGGAAGGCACGGTATAGACTATAAAAAAATGAGGGAATGAAATGAATAACGTATTTGACTTTAACGCACTGCTAAAGAAAACAAACGAGCGAGACGACTTTCCTATGCCTGGATTAGAGCGCAGACATTTAGATGCAGCAATGAATCAGTGCAGTCGCGTTGACACGTTACTGGGCATGGCTTGCGATGACCTGGATCTGATGTCAGACATCATCGAAGTGGCTTTTGATTCAGGCAAGGAAAAGGCGCGCGAGTTTGATGCCGGAGTGGCTGAGCATATTAAGGCGAACCCGGAAGGCCGGATAGCGCAGGTGCTTAAAGCAGCGCTTCAGGATTATGTTTAACCCAGAGCAAAACGGAGAGGAAAGATGAGTGAAGCGAAGAAAGACGAGTCCGATTTGAGCTCCTTGTTATGTTGCCCAGAATGCGGAAGTGGTGACGTTAAAAAGTGCGTGATAAGTGTCAGGCCATACTGTAATGAGTGCAATTACTGGGGAGCTATCAACTTCAATGGAACAATGCAAGACGCTGTGGAAAAGTGGAACAGCCACCCAAACCACGCAACATAACAACAATAGACGCGGGCTACGTCCCGCGCTCTGAGGTGTTATCAAGGGGTGAAATATGAGCGACGCAAAAGAACAGCTTTCGATGTGCTGTCAGACGCTGTGCGATAAATCAGTCGTGGAGCAGTATATAGAAAGTCTAGAGCTGGAAATCAGAAACCAGCGTAGACAGATAGAGCTATTGCAGCTTGAGCTGAAGGCGCAGGACAAGCGAAACGGGGAGCTCTGGAATTGATCACAACAGAAAACGAATGGCGAATTGCACGCCGCGAGGGCTGGCACTTTGAGAAAGAGAAGAAAACGAGGGGTACTCCTGCGCGGACGTTTAAGACAAGTCTGGGCGCGTTGACCCTACAAGAAATCGAAGAGATGGCTGGTGTAGGTCGGACTAAAGCGCACTACTTGATGAAGCACATGAGCGCAGACCGGGTGATTAAGTACGGCAAAGCGTTGCGAGTGGATAAACAAGGTAATCTGATTGAGGGGTAGGGTATGAAAGAACTACAGAGTGCCGTAAGGCAATATCAGCACAATGACTGCTCTGGCTTGGTGATGGGATACGACAGGATAGAGACAGAACTCGTTGTATCCAATCTACTGCGCGAACGCAACGAGCTGGCCGCACAGGTGGAGAGGTTGCGTGGTGTTATTGAGCATTGTGTTTCGGCGGTTGAAGATACTCACTACGGATGGGAAGGCGATTGCGGAGTAATAAACAAAGTAAACGTTATAGCGGATTCTGTACTAGACGAAACGCCAGCCCAGTCGCTAGAGGCGGTTAAACGGGAGGCTGCAATATGCGCTCTTGAGGATTACGAGGCGGCACTGTCTAGCTTTGAAATGACAGTCCCGGAGTATATCAAGGCTAGACTGTCGTGAAACTCAACATGATAAAGCAGCCGGGTGGCGTACTATATTCGGCTGATGATATAGCCGCTGAGTACCTGACAAAGCTGAAGACCGGCGAGGTCTACCCGGTAGAGATTAAGCGCAGTCGCAACCCGCAATTTCACAGCAAGGTGTTTGCATTCTTTCAGTTTGCGTTCAGCTACTGGCGCGGAGAGTGCGAGTTTCAGGAAGAAGCGGCGCAGTTTGATTCGTTTAGGAAGCAGCTAACAGTACAGGCCGGATACTATAACCAGGTTTGGACGCTGGATGGGCTAGGGTTTACGCTTGAGGCTAAATCACTAAGCTTCGGAAATATGGATCAAGCCGAGTTCGAGGAGTTCTCTGTGGCAATGCAGAACGCAGCTATGAGGACTATTTTTCAAGGCGCTGATGATAGTGTGATTCAGGAGCTTATGGGCTTCTTTTGAGATAGGGGTGAATGATGAGCAAGCGTAGAAAGTTCTGAGAGCTAGTCGTCGTCGATGGTGATGTTCGGGCTGTTATTGTCAGGCTGAACCCTGACGTCGAGGGTGCAGATAAGCGCCCATGTTTTGCTTGTGATGATTGCGACTGCGAGGAGTTCGATAACTTAATGACTGAAAACAGTGATTTTATTTATCACATCAGTGAATGCAGGATGAGCGATGAATGACAACAACACTACAGAAAGAGCGGCTGTTTGAGATTGCAAAGTACACACAGGCGCCAACACGTACACGCAAAGGCTTTAACGCAGACTGGCATAAAGCGATGGTAAAGCAGCTCATTGCGCTAGACCTAGTGACAGTTAAGTTTGGCAGTGTGGTACTGACTGATAAAGGGTGGCAGGAAATTGGCGAATAGCAAAAAGCGATGTAAGCACTGTAAAGGCTATTTTGACGCTGAATCAATGGTTGTGGTTCCCGCTGGAACCTTCTGTACAGCCGAACACGCTACGGAATGGGTAAAGACGGCTAATGGCAAGGCTAACGGCGAAAAGGTCAGGAAAGCGGCACACAGAGAGCAGTTAAAGAAGGTTAGACGGAACCCGCGAGCCGAGGCGCTGGTGATTGCTCAGGAGTTGGCCAGGATCTCACGCGCTGATGACAATGGCTTTTGCACCTGCGTGACCTGCGGCCATGTTGGTCGCTGGAATGACGGCTTCGATGGTGGGCACTATATAGCGAAGGGCAGTAGCTCGTATTGGATGTTAGACCCGCGCAACATCTGGCCGCAGTGTAAGCCCTGTAACGGCAACGGGATGAAGTTTGATGGCAGGGAGTCGCTCTATACTCTTTTTATGATCAGAGAGTTTGGGGAAGAGTTTGTGAAGCACATGCAGGACGTTAAGAAAACAACGATTAAGCGAACCGCTCAGGACTATGATGATTTCATCAAATCGGCAAAGGCTGAAGTTGCTAAACACAGAAAGCGAATTGGCGCATAGTGTCCTACACAAACAAAACTGATGCGGTATAGTTAAGACATGAAGTGAGCGGAAGGCTACTCCAGCGACAACTTCATACCGACCCGTCGCGGCGTAGTTTACGGCGGGGACTTTATGCCGGTTCCTGCTGCGGACAAAAGCAGGGCGCATTGATAGAGGTATGCTACCGCGCTGGACGTGGACCTTGGTTGCGGGTAGGTCAAGCAACCTGCCTCTTTCAATGCGCACCACCTGACGGCCCTGTCGTCGTGTTAGGTTTTTTACTTACTTACTTTTAACACGGTGCGCATTTTTAATTTAAGGGGGATTTATGAAAACATTTATAGTAAACATGCCAGTATCAGCGAATCTTTGTGCTCAGATAGAAGCTGAGACGGAAGAGGAAGCGATTAAGAAAATGACACAGTTAGATGTGCGTCTTGATGTCATTCCATATAACGACGACGACACTGAGGCGAAAAGCGCAGAGATTGAAGATTGGGAGATGTTTCCGGAAGGAGTCAGTCAAGGCAATATCGATTATTCTGTACTTCGTGAGGCTGAAGCTTACGAGATTTGAAGATCACCCACCGAAAGGAGGTGATGACTAAGCGCAGTTAGTCGAGCGCATTGCCTAAGCCGCTGGGAAGCGTGATAGGGCTCTAATACCACGCTTAGGGTGGGTGTAGCGACCGTCCCAATGAGTGAAACGAACGACTAGAGCTACTTGCTATCGTGATTTTGAGGATATTGAAATGAGAGACTTTATTGATTTTTTCTTGCCTGTGATTCTTTTAATAGTTGTTGTAATCGCGGGCGCTTTATTCGGGGAGAATTACTATGAAGAATATACATGCGGGAAATACGCAGACGTGACCGGGCGGGAAACTAAGTGGGTATTCATGCACGACTGCTACATCAACACTGGCGGCGACTGGCTGACGAAGGATGAGTATGTTGTTGTACTGGTTGCACGCGAAGGACTGCAATCACGCTAACGCCGCACACACGCAGCCGAGGAACGAGGTCTCGTGCTGGCGTGTGTTATTAGATGACGCTACAGTTGACCGTTGTGGCGCGAATTGTCATAATATCCAGGCACTTTGGCGGGTGCGAGTAGTTATAAGGTAGTCTCTGGCGTAGTTTAAAATCTCCCGCCAGAGTGTGCCGGGGATTACACTTATAGCTATTCGTTCCTTCCAGTGCCTTGGGTATCGGGCAAAACCAACGGGCACCAAGTCAAAACGCTGAGGCGCAGTACCAGAAGCCAACGCTCCAGAGTGTAAATCCGAAAGGAAGCATTCATACGGCATTAGTAGCCAGCCCTAACGGGTTCTAAGCCGTGTACAAGATGGGGAGTGGACAGACCTTAACCAGTAGTGGTCTGGGCATAAGCAGGTGGTAAGGTGGCTTTCCTGATTCGTCAGGCTGAGATAGGTTCCGGCAAGAACAGAAACTGTATCCTGATAAGTTTGGCTTTCTGGACTAACTGGCAATGACTTGGTGTAAATGGGATGGCGTTCTAAGTATAGGCCACCAACCCCATCTAATGACCCTTATTGCCTAAATTCCAGACAGTGGTAACATAGGGAAAACACAGGAGTTTGGGCATGAGCTATCGAGACAAGAAAGTAAGCGAAGCGTCACCGGAAGAGCTGTTGAAGGCTCTGATTGAGTGTTCTGGTGGTGTTGAGCAAGGGCCGGTAAAAGTCACCTACGCTAATACTGTTCGCGAGTGCCTTGTCGGTATTGGCGATGATGAGACAGCATCGGTATTCATTCATACCGAAGGTCTCGAAGAGCTTGATAAGATTGTTGCCGAGGGCTAAGCATGATTAAGTTCATACTGAAAGAGCTGTTACTTGATATTGTGATTCCGGTTGTCTTTAGGCTGGCGCGTAAAGCACTGGACGACGTGGAAGAAACCGCAATCCGCAAGGTTGGCCAGAACGTCCCTCTGGATGCCAATGACCTTGAGTCGGTACAAAGCAACGTAAAGCAGGCAAAAGACGCACTTGAGGCCGTACAGGGGCTTAAAGAGCGATTCAAGAAGGTGGAACGATGAACAACAAAGCGAAAGCAACAAGTTACAAGCCGAAGAAGCCGAAGAAGAAAGCCAAAAAGGTCGCGGGCGGTTTTGACTACAACATCACAAAGCGTCGGAAGGCATCATGATTTTGTTTTTTGCAGTAGTTGCTCTGGTTATATTTATATTCACCGCTAAGCGACTTGCTCTCGTGTCCTTTATAGCGTTTTTCATTGCGCAGTTTATATCAACTCGAAGTGTAGTGACGTTCAGCTATGAGGCTGCTGTAATCAGTATGATGATTCTGAACTTTTCAGTATTTTCGATTGCTGTGGCTGAGTATCGCAAGCACCATACAGACCTTTCACGCTATCTTATGTGGCTCTACCTTGGTTTTCTCGCCGTCACAGGCTCTTATGCCTTTGCCACCACCGCCACTCAGGGCTATATTTTGGTCGGAATGTCTATTGTGGAATTGATTCTGCTAGTGTCTATGGATGGGTGCCGAAGTGTCTGGACTGATTTTAGACTCACTGCTGATACTATTCGTAACGGGAGTTATCGTCAGCGCCGTCATACACACCGCGAAGGCTGAGTGTAATGGACGAAAGGTACCAAACGGCAAACGCAATGATTGTTCTCGGAATGGTCGGGACATGGATAATTGACAATCCGACTGAGTTCGTCACGATGGCAGTGGCGATTGGCGGTTTCGTTATTATGCTGGCGAAGTACCTGGAGGAAAGGGTTCAGCGTAATGAGAGGCACAATCTCGAAGTCAAGAAGACTAGGCTGGAGATAGAGAAATTGAAGAATCAGGACTAATCCTGGTTCATAGAGGCAACACGGCCTGCCCCTCTTGCCCTACATGGTTGTAGGATGCTACGGGCGGGTTTTTTATTGCTCACCTACCATTGTGCAGGCAGAGGTGGCCGTATCGCCCGGTCTACAATAGGCGACCATACCAAGTATGAAAAAACCCCTGTCTGACCGGTGAGTGATAGCACATAGCGCGCCATACCAAGATATATTCAAACGTGGCGCGAATTGGTGTATATTTAAGTAAGTTGTGGCTGATTTGTGGTTAATATGGCAGGTAATGACGGAAAGATAACCAAAGAGAACCGGGATCGAATGCCTGGTCGCGGTCGTAGTAATAAGTCTCTGATACTTGAGGCTTTGCGCAGGGAGTCGTTTGAGGATCTTACGGAGAACTCAAGCAACGAGGAATCAACCGTTGCTTTCTTTCGGCACATAATCCGACGCGCTCGCTCTGGTGAGGCTGATAAAGATTCTGGCATGTTGCTTAAGTGGCTGGGTGACAAAGGCTGGGCAAGTCTAAAGCCTGTTATGGGTGCGGTAGAGTTTGAATTCGATGCCCATGCCACTGAGTCGGAGCAGGCAAAGCAGATACTCAAGGCGGCCAGCGAGGGCCATATCACTCCTGATGTTGCGCAGATGTTTGTCAATATGATGACGGGCATGCTCAAGATTGAAGAGGTGACAGAGATTAAAGAGCGCCTAGATCGAATAGAGCAGATGATCGAAAACAATGGCTGATAATGTCCTAGCTTGATTTTTGGGCGCTGGATAGAATTAAAGCTCACATAAAGGGGGTTGGCATGGTAATACTTTGGCCGATGTACGGTGAGGCAGCAATGGCTGATTCTATTACTGTTATTGAATCTTGCGGTTATTTCATAACTCGAATCCGGAGGCGTCCGTTGGATGGTTATGAAAGAATAGAGGTTACGCGAAAGAAGTTTGGACGCGTAAAGAGTCTGCCTGATTTCTGTGAGGTTTTACAAGTTGCTTAAGCGTAGGCTGGATGATCTTGAGCTTAAGGTGTCGGCTATTTCTGGAGATTTAGGGCTTGGCGACCAATGGAAGGTTGATTGCCGCAATAACTTGATGGCCTTTACTGAGGTTATGTTCAAGGCGAGGAAGGGCGTCGATATGCGCCACAACTGGCACCAGCAAAAAATGGTTGATGCGCTTCATAAGGTAGTGAACGGTGAAACGTCCAGGCTTATAATCAATATCCCGCCCCGCTCAGGTAAGACAGAGCTGGCTGTCATTAACTTTATGGCATGGTGTATGGGTAGGTATCCAGACTCTGAGTTTATACATGCCTCATACTCTAAGCGCCTTGCAACTACAAACACATTTAGCACTAGGGCTGTGGTTGAGCATGAGAAGTTTGCAGAGATATTCGGCCCGCCTAAGCTTCGTAACGACTCAAACGCCAAGGATGAATGGAGGACAATCCAGGGCGGTATTGTTTACGCAACTGGTGCTGACGGAACCATTACGGGCTACGGCGCTGGAAAGATGCGCGAAGGGTTCGCTGGTGCAATTGTTATTGATGACCCGCATAAGGCTGGTGAGGCCAATTCGGATACGATGCGGTCTAATGTTATAGATTGGTTCCAAACGACAATGGAAAGCCGGAAGAACCGGCCTGATACCCCTATTATTGTGATCATGCAGCGACTCCATGAGAATGACCTGTCCGGCTGGTTGTTGGCTGGCGGTAATGGTGAAGAGTGGGAGCATTTAAACATACCTGCTGAAGTCGATGGTGAGTCATTCTGGCCGGAGCAATTCCCGATTGAAGACCTAAAGAGAAAGGAACGCTCAAACTCTTATGTTTACGCCGGTCAGTACTTGCAGCGCCCTGCCCCTATTGGTGGCGGAATATTCAAGGAGGGGTGGTGGAATTATTACGAAATGCTGCCAAAGATTGACTATAGGATAATTACCGCTGATACCGCACAGAAGACCAAGGAGCATAACGACTATTCTGTATTTCAGTGCTGGGGCGTTACCGAAAGCGGAGACGCTTACTTGATAGACATGATCAGGGGTAAATGGGAGGCTCCAGAGCTGTTAGTGAATGCCCGTGCGTTCTGGGAGAAGCATTTTACAACACCGGGAATGGGTGCGCTCCGGTCAATGAATATTGAGGACAAGGTAAGTGGTACTGGCTTGATTCAGACCTTGCAGCGAGAAGGGATAACAATTAAGGCGATTCAAAGGAATACAGACAAGATTACAAGGGCGCTTGACGTTGCCCCGGCTGTTGAATCTGGAAGGGTTTACCTACCTAAGCGTGCTAGCTATTTGTCAGACTTCATAAGGGAGCATTCTCAGTTCCCTAACTCAGCCCATGACGACTGCGTAGACCCTGCCATTGACGCCGTGTATAATTTAGTGGTAAGCCCTCCGTATAAGGCTAAAGAGACGCCGGTAGATGAGGTCTATGTCAATCCCGTGAACTATTGGTGATGAAATGAAGCCAGCTCAAGAAGCACTACAAGATTTCCGAAAGTCGTACTCAGCGGAGTATGACCTGCGTCAACAAGTCATAGCTGATTTGGAGTTCGCGCTCATCCCTGGTATGCAGTGGGCTGGCTCAGACGCTAAACAATGGGCTAACAAACCAAAGCCAGAAAACAACAAGCTCTTCAAAAACATCATGGCGATTAATGGCCGGTTTCAAGAGGCTGAATTTGGCGCGCGCATCTCAAGCGCAAGTGATGAAGCCACTGATGATGATGCGGAGACGCTACAAAAGCTCTGGCGTAATGACTTCAACGGTTCTGACGGCGCCGATGCTCTGAATAAAGCATTTGAAGAGGCAAGCTTTGGTGGATTCGGCGCGTTCAAGGTAGTTGCTCGTTACGAAGACGAGGAAGACCCGCAAGATGACCAGCAGTACCTATCGTTTGAAATGATCGGCTCCGCTGCATCTAGTGTGTTCTTTAACGCTGGCGCCCTGCGTCGTGATAAGACGGACGCCGTTCAGGGCTGGCACTTACAGCGTGTTAATCGTGAGAAGACCGAGGAAGAGTACGGCGTTGATTTTAGTTCGTTTCCCGCTGGCACCATGACTAACGGTGACTTTTCTTGGATCTGTGGTGATGGTGGCCGCGATGTCTATATTGCCCACTACTATGAGCTGGTCAGTAAAACCATTGTCGAGTACTCAGTTTACGATGCTGAGGGCGGTTCTTTCCTAATCACCAAGGATGGCCGCAAGTACACAGGTCCGGATGGAGAGCGAATCGACAAGGCAGACGTTGACCTGATACTGGAGGTGAACGAATACGACGAAAAGCGCCGGAAGGTTAAGTTTGTCGAGTACGCTGTCATGTCAGGAGATGAGTATCTGACTAAGCCTGCTAAGTTGCCGTTTAAGAATATCCCGCTGATTCCAATGTACGGCTATCACCATGAAATAAACGGTATCGAGTTCTACTGCGGTGAAGTATGCCGCCAGCGTGATTCCCAGAGATTCCTGAATATGGGCTTTGGCGCACTGATGGAAATCCTGTCGGAACCGCAAGTGGCTAAACCTGAATACCTGCCAGAGCAGATGGAGCGACACGGACAGGCACGAGCTGAACAATCAGTAATAAACCGTCCTTTTCTTTTGAGTGACCCTGTACGAGACGAAAACGGAAATATCACACACGTTGGCCCCATTGGTCGGTACGAGCCACCAGAGGCGCGTTCTGGTCTTGTGACGAGCCTACAGTTCCTGTCTCAGAACATACAAGAGCAATCGGCTAACGGTCAGGCAACACTACCGAGCAATTCCAGCGCCTCAGCAATTCAGCAGGTGAATGAACGTACTGATGATGCGTTCTTGCCGTTGATGACCTCTGCGTCTAGCTCTATTCGCGTTGCATGCCGAACCTGGATACCAGCGGCTCAGCAGCTTTACTTCACCAATCCCCGCAAGCGTCGCGGCATGGAAGAGGACGGCAGTTACATTCAGGTCGAGACTATGGTTCCTTCTTATGACAATCAGCGCGGTGTCTACGGAATAACCAAAAACACGGCACGCGGACGCTATGATGTGTCAGTCAGACAAGGGGAGAGCTACAGAACCAAGAAGGATGCAGAGAGAAACGCAGCAATTGAGATATTGCAATACGCTGATTCAGGCACTCCGCTTGGGCAGATGGCGCTACTGAGCGCAATCACCAACACCACGGGCGAAGGTATGCAAGACATGCGGACACTGGCACGCATTCAGCAGATTCAGTCACTGGTGCAGCAGTCGCTACCTTTGCTGATGAATGGCTACCCACCTGAAAAGCTAGGCATCCGCTCTGAAGAAGAGCTGGCCATCATGCAAATCACTATTCAGCAGGTCATGCAGGCTCAGCAGCAGCAGAACCCACAAGCGCAAGCGATGGCAATGGAAGGGCAGGCCCGTATGCTTGAGGGTCAGGCGGCAATGGTTGATAAGCAGGTTGATATGTTCAACGCTGAAACCAAACGCTTTGAGGCCATACAGAAAGCTCAGAAGTCTGGAATGGATGTAAACAAGATGATGACTGAGATCGAAGGTCAGCAAATCAAGAACGCCACTGATCTTGCGAAACTTACCACAGGGGCTGCCCTACAATAGCAAGGGTGAAACCAACCAAAGACCGGCCACGTGCCGGTTTTTTCGTTTATAGGCAAAAGTTGCACTTGTCAATGATGTTGGCGTAAAATGTCATAAAGCCCCACGGTGCTTTACCGTGTTTACGTTACCACCTGACGGAGATTATCAAATGGGTGATTCTGGAACTATGACTGAAGACGAGCGCGAAATTGAGCAACCTACCGATTCTGTGGTGGATGAAGTAGAGGAAGGCGTTACACCACAAGACGCCGATACCGATCAAGATGAGTACGAGTTGACGGTTGATGCCGAGCCAGATACTGAAACGGCAAAAGATGAAACGGATTGGCGAGCAGTAGCTAAAGCGAAAGCCGATAAGTTTAAGAAGGCGCGTGAAGCCCGTGAAAAGGCAGAGCGTGAAAAAGCAGAGCTTGAGGAGCGTCTTGCAAAGCAGGAAGCTATGCTGCGTGAGCTGACAGCGAAGAAGAGACCGACGCTTTCTGACCATGACTATGATGAAGAGGCGTATGCCGCTGCATTGCTAGAGTGGAATCAGAGCCAGGTTTCGACCAAGCCAAAGCCAGCGCAACAGAATCAAGCGACAATCGATGAAAGCGTGCTAGAGGAACAGATTGAAAGTGCTGAACGTATGCGCTCTCAGTTGAAAACCTATGATGAATCAGAGAACAAGCTGAAGTCGAAAGTTACTGATGCTGGAGCTGATTTTGACCAGGTGTCTTATGGCATTGCTGAAATCTGCTCAACTTATGGTATTGATTACGCCACATCTGTTTTAGCGCTATCGGAAGTTCCGGGAGTGTTTGAAAAAGTGGCCGAAAGTGCTAAGGACGAGCGATCTGTTGTTCGTATCCTTCGCAAGGCTTCGCAAAAGGTTAAGATTCAGCCAAAGCGTAAAATCGAAACCAAACCAGAACCTCAAATATCTGGCGGCGGCGCTGTTAGTAGCCTTCAGGCGGAGTTTCAAAAAGCTGAGAAGCGATATAAAGAAACTGGTCGCCTTGAAGACTTTAAAGCAATGTCAGCAGCCAAAAAACGCTTAAAGGAAGGTAGCTAAAAATGGCTAATTCATTCGCAAAAGATAAGATGCACACACTGTTCGGAGAGGTAGCTGAAACCACCTCAATGAACATGACACTCTCGAAGGATATGGACGTGTATGATATGTCCGATGCTTCTGACATGGGTCGCACAACTGAGTCTGATGGCTCTGGTGCTGACATTGAATACATCCCTCAAGAATACCGCTTTACGGTTCAGGATGGTCATGTATCTTCAGGCTCTGATTTCCAAAACCTGACAGACCGCATGATTCCAGTGCGCCGAAATAAGTCAAAGCGTATTCTGACGCAAATCAGCACAAAGGACCTGCGTGACCCGGCTCGCCTTGAGCGCGCGCGTAAGGGGATGGCTAAGGACATCGCGTACGCGGTCGATACCACCCTTTATCAGGAAATGATCAATAAGTCGTCTATCGTTGAAACCAGCGCGACTGACTTTGACTATGACCTGGCTATTGATGCTGAAACCACCATGCTTAACCGTGGCTTGAGTGCTTACGACAAGAAACTTTTCCTGTCTAACACTCACTACCGCAAAGTGGCAAAAGAGCTGGCAAACGCAAGCCGAGACGTTCGTGTTGACGATGCGCTGACTCGTGCGAAGATTCCGAATCTGGCAACGTTCGACACCATGCGTTCTGATTACCTGCTGACTCTGGCGGCGTCCACTGGTACTGGCCTCACGGTCAACGGTGACCAGTCGCACACTGTAAGCACGTATGACAGTGCTGGTAACTTCTACGAAGATAACCGTCAGATGACCCTGAACATTACAGGCGTTACTGCGGCGAACTTCCCGGTAGGTACCAAATTTACTATCGCTGGTATCAATGCGCTGAACCCGACTACTCGCACCGACAATGGTGAGTTGCAGACCTTTACAGTTCTGTCCTCTACCACTGGCTCTGCGGTAATCTCACCAGCCATCGTCACCACTGGCCGATACGCTAACTGCTCAGACATCGCTAACACAGGTAACGCTGTTACGGTTCTGAACATTGCAAGTAATGCGCCGTCTCTGTTCTACACTCCAGAGTCTACCGTGATTGTACCGGGCCGCCTGCCTGTCGCACCTGAAGCGAATAACGTTAATGTTATCGAAGCAGTGACCGACAACGGCCTGCCAATGCGCATGACTTACGAGTGGGACTTCCACAACGAAGTTCTGAACTGTAAGACTCTGATTTACTTTGATACCGTGGTACTCCAGCCTGACATGGTTGGTTGTATCCTCGACAATCAGGTGTAATTCAGTGGGGGCTTCGGCCCCCTTTTTACAAACTGAGGGTAATCTATGATTCATGTATTTAAGGCTGGTGGCGATTGGGTCGCTAAAGACGGTACGGCATACACTATTAAATCCATCAAGGAAGATAAAAAGAGTGAGTATCTTTCTAATGGCTGGGTGTCATCGCTATCAGAAGTAAAGACCGAAGTGGAAAGCACCGGTGTTGATGGTGGCGACTACGAGCGAGAAATTCGAGATAAGCTGAAATCCTACGGCATTAATCCTGGCGGTCGTGCTAAAATCGAGACAATGGAAAAGCAGCTTGCCGAAGCCGAAGCAAAAGCAGAATTAAACGTAACTGAATAGAGGAATCTGGAATGCGTTACATTA
>Ga0209692_10001177_pt1 | contig 38699 bp, 40 predicted proteins | sample tdDd472_FD_187129 | JGI IMG/M metagenome (GOLD analysis project Ga0209692, IMG submission 187129) | Marine sediment microbial communities from the Atlantic coast under amendment with organic carbon and nitrate - tdDd47.2 (SPAdes)... | ecosystem: Environmental > Aquatic > Marine > Coastal >...
CCTAAAAAACGCAGTTGACTTCGTAGCGAGGTTCACTTAAGTGCTGAAGATTAAGGATTTTATGGGTTATTTTGGCTTTACTTGTAGTCACCCTACAGGTGAAATCAAAATGTTCCAGAAAATCCTTAAGATTGAGTGCTTAAGGGGGCCGCAGTAGATGGCAACTGCTTTTTTTAGGTTCAATGGCCAGACTATGAAATTAGGCAATATTTGATATATATTGGCAAAAGAAAACTATCCATGCCAGATAGCCTGGATAAACCTGGCCTAAAATATCAATATCAAATCGTTGATATGCATGATATCGATTGTGACACATTTATTGAACAGGATAATCCTGATGCCTTAATTCTGTCCATTCTTTGCGATTTTAAAGACAAGGGTGAACGAGAAGTAATTCACTCTATTTTGCAGCGACTAAAAAAACTCGTCGCTGACGATGATAAAGCATACCGGGATTACTTAACCATGCTTGAAATCCTATCAAGCAATCGTAATTTAAGCTTAGATATTAAAGAGGAAGAAAAAATGCTATCCATGAGAATAGACGAACTACCCTCCTACGAAATAGGTTTTGAAAAAGGAATTGAAAAAGGAATTGAAAAAGGAATTGAAAAAGGAATTGAGAAAGAGAAACAGGCAATAGCAAAAAAATTACTGACAAGTATGGATGAGAAAACCGTAGCAGAGATAACTGGTCTTACCTTGGAGCAACTGAGTTCAATTCGGTAACTCCAAAAAGAAGAAAAAAAGATGGGATGTAAATCTGAAATAAATTGTCGTCGCCCCACAAAAAAATTGGTATCCATTAGCCTGAATCCTTCGCTAAAACTCATTACCGATCAAAAAAAATTTTATTATGCCTTTAGCCAAACAACTCAATGATAAAATAGGAAAGGAAGAATACCTACAAGGTGAATTATCAAGCGAGGTAAAGCATGAATTGATCGATGGCAAAATTTATGCAATGACCGGAGCAAGTGATAACCATAATAAAATTTCCGGGAATATATTTAGTGAAATCAAAGCAGCTCTAAGAACCGCCCAATCCCCTTGCAGCACATATATTTCAGATATGAAAGTTAATGTTGCCAATCAATTTTTTTATCCAGATGTTATGGTAGTCTGTGATAAGAGTGATAACGAAAGTAACTATTATAAAAAATCACCCACATTAATTATTGAAGTTTTATCCAAGTCTACCAAAAAAACAGATCGAACGCTTAAACGCTTAGCTTATCAAAATATTCCCAGCCTGGAAGAGTATGTATTAATCGAGCAAATTAATTGTGAGATTGAAGTGTTTCGAAAAAGAAATGCCTGGCAACCGGACTATTACTATTTGGGGGACCGGGTACCCCTTGAGTCAGTAGGTCTTACAATCTCTGTTGAAGATATTTACTATCAAGTAAATAATGAAGATGTTTTGGAATATTTGGAAAAGCAAAATAATCGAGCTAAATAGAGTCTAAATCCCAACCATTCTTCCAATTGTTATTTCGTAATCCTCATACTCTGAATCTGGGGTAATATATCGGTCATTTTAGCCTTTTTTCAGTTTTTTAGGTTCAACCTAAAAAACGCAGTTGCCATCTACTGCGGTCCCCTTAAGCACTAAATCTTAAGGATTTTCTAGAACATTTTGATTTCACCAGTAGGGTGACTACAAGTAAAGCCAAAATAACCTATAAAATCCTTAATCTTCAGCACTTAAGTGAACCTCGCTACGAAGTCAACTGCGTTTTTTAGGTTCAAATAGTCCTATTTTCATCAGTTATTCCATTAATAGATAACACTTAAATTATATGTAATAATATATATATTTAACTAACATATATATTAAAGCATATATTTATGAGCAATATAATTGAGCAATTAAAAAAAACACGGAAAGAAAAAAAACTGAGTCAGTCCGACTTGGGGAAAAAACTTGGCCTCCCCCAAAGCCATATTTCCAAAATTGAACAAGGCAAAACTGATTTACGCTTTTCAACGGTCATGGACATGGCCCGTATTATGGATCAAGAACTTATTCTTGTCCCACGCCAACTTGTACCCTATGTTCGTTCTATTCTTAGCGGCGAATCCGAACAAGAACGAATGTGGCAATCAGATGAAAAGGATGCTGAAGAATGACAGATACACTTCAAGTTAACCTTGGAAAATTAATGGTTGGCAGCTTAACAATGCTGCCCAGCGGCAGTATCGTATTTGCCTTCGATAAATCCTATCTCAATAAATCTAAACGCCCGATTCTCAGTCAGTCTTTCTTTCGCCCCTCTGGAGAATTGATCCCGGAAACTAATCTATCCAGAGTAAAGTTACCCGCATTTTTTTCAAACCTACTACCAGAAGGACAACTCCGACAATATTTAGCCCAACTAGGTGATATTAAACCAACCCAAGAATTCAAATTAATTGAACTTTTAGGCGAAGACCTACCCGGTTCAGTTATTGTTAAATCAACTGAAGAGAGCTTGCTAAAACCAAAAATTACCCAGGATAAAGAACAAACTGAACTTTCAGAAGCCTATCGTTTTTCATTAGCAGGCATACAGCTAAAGTTTTCAGCAATAGCAAAAAAGAAGGGAGGATTAACGATTCCTGCCAGAGGTATCGGCGGAAACTGGATAGTAAAATTACCAGCACAGAATTATCCCCATGTACCAGAAAATGAATGGGCCATAATGCATCTTGCTAAAGAAGTGGGCATTCCCACTCCCGAAACGAATCTAATTCCATTAGATCAAATAGAAGGCTTACCCGATCTAGGCGCCCTTTCCGGCAAACATTGCTTAGCCGTAAAACGTTTTGACCGGACAAATAATGGACAACGTATTCACATTGAGGATTTTGCTCAAGTCTTCAATATTTATCCCGAGAAAAAATACCACGGGATCAGCTATGATAATGTGGCAAACATGGTTTGGACATTAACGGGTGAAACCGGATTAACTGATTTTATTCGCCGGCTAACTTTTTCTATTGTTATCGGCAATGGTGATATGCATCTAAAAAACTGGTCGTTCATTTATAAAGACGGGTATATACCTAGCTTAGCACCGGCTTATGACTTACTTTCCACCATACCCTATATACCAAAGGATACCTTGGCTCTCAAATTAGCAGGTCATACAGAAATGCAAAACATCAGCCTAGAACACTTTAAAAAACTTATTAATAAGGCACAAATACCAGAATACTTAGTGCTTCAAACCGTCCAAGAAACGGTAGAAGCCACCTTTACCACTTGGGATAGCCAATATAAAAATTATGCTCTTAACAAAGAAGTATTGGAGCGAATACAAAATCATATGAAATCACTATCTTTAAAATCAAAGTATCACAGAGTTAAATTTTGATTTGTTAAACAGCACCAATAATTACTCATTTGACAGGCCTACCCTGACTAATATGCCCAATGCTACAATTGAATTTTGTTTCTACTGTTTTAATAAATTTCGTACTCCCCAAAGGAGTGCCGGAATTTACACTTTTATTAATTGCCAATAACTCCTGGCTTTTAATTTTAGTATCAAGTAATTCATTATAAATCTGGAGCCGTTCATCTTTCATTTTCGCAAGTGAAAGATACAACTCGTGTGGAGATAAAATGACATTTGATTCTCCCATTCCGTTTGCATGGTAGCTTGACCAGGGGTAATCAGATGGATGCTCTGTCATTCCCGCACGAACAGGATTTAATTCAATGTATTGCATACAAGTTAAAAGATAGGTCTCACTATCAATAATATTTCCTTTATGTCGCCCTTCCCATAAGGTACCACTCCGTTGATAAGTTTTGTTGATATAATTAACATAAGTTCGGCCAAGCGACTGAAATAATAAACTAATTCCATTTTTTGTAGTTGGGGTTAGCAATAGATGGATGTGGTTAGTCATTAAAACATAGGCATGAATCTTACATTCATGCTGATCGGCCACTTTTTTTAGGATTTTTAAATACTCAAGATAATCTTTTTTCGCAAAGAAGACAGGATTTCTATTATGGCCACGTTGCATAACATGGGTAGGAACGCCAGGGAGATAAAAACGAAGTTTTCTAGGCATATTTGGATAAGGTATTTCAATCCACGCTATCATGTAAGGGGTGAAATATTTTTAACCCTTTAAATCGTTTAAAACCTTTATCCGTAGTAACCCATTGGCAACTTGACTCAATAGCCAGTGCCGCATGGTAAGCATCCGGAATAAAGTTTCCTTTTGCCTTTGTTTGCAAAACCAGATCTTCAAATATGCTCCAATGCCGTTCTTTTGGCACCATAGGGACTGCATTAGGTTGATTTTTTATTTGCTGACAAAATTGTATCGCACTCTCAAGTATACTTGGCGATTCAAATACCTTAGGATGAGTAACCACTCTTAAAAAACCACTCAACACCAAAGGCGAGTAACCATAATCTGCCTTTGAATCAATCACTTCCTCTAACCATTGCCGATAATAGAAATGCTCATCAACATCTTCTCTATGAGCATAAACCAACACATTTACATCCATTAAATACATTTTTATTGATCCATAATATCATTTAAAGATTGGCTATCATCAAGATCGATACCATGTTTTAATCCATCGCCTCCGACCGTTACTAAAGAAATTTTCTGATTCTGGGAAATGTCTTTTCGGGATAACGTGCTACGCAACGCCTCTTCAATAACCTGTGCAAAGGATTTTTTCGACTGCGCAGCATATTTTTTCGCCTCGAGGTATACCTGATCATCGATATTTATTGAGGTTCTCATCATTTTCCTCTCATAAAACGTATTAGCTATATTTTGATGTTAGACCAACATTATTTAGATGTCAAATTTATATTAGTTCTGACCCCTTTATCGTAGCAACAGTTTTTCCACACGAGTTCACCCTTTGACCACACGATGCCATATTGACCGAATATGTGATATTTAGATGCCTGCGGCGCAATAATAAAAAAGACTTTTTTTAAATATTGGTGTGTACTATATTTTTTATAGGAAAGGTACTGATCTTGGCAGTAGTATGATTTTTATGTGAGGCAATACGACGGACAGGATAATTGTCGTCTAATAAGGAGGTTCGCTTGTATTGCCATTCCGAGCAACGGGAAAAAAAAGAGGCCGCAATTCGAAGCCGCTTTCACCAGCGCTTTGAACAAGCCTTGGAAAAACTGCATCAGGGCTTGCCTAAGAAAGGGACGATTAAACGTTATGAAAAAGTCTTAGAAACGATCGGTCGGATTAAACAGGCCAACAGCCGTGTGGCGCAAGACTATGACATTGAAGTGAGTGCCGACGCAAACAAAAAAAATGCCACTTCGATTACGTTTAAGCGGGCAAAAAACAGCCATAATAGAGACAAACTCTCGGGTGTGTATTGTCTGAGAAGTAATAGTCTGGATTGGTCAGAGGAGCAGCTCTGGGAGACCTATGTGATGTTAACCGAGTTGGAAGCAACGTTTCGTAGCTTGAAAACCGAATTAGGTTTGCGTCCCATCTATCATCAAAAAGAAGGCCGCGTGACCGCTCATTTATGGATTACCTTATTGGCTTATCATCTGGTTCACACGCTTCGCTATCAACTTAAAAAGAAAGGAATTAACCTGAGTTGGCAAGGGCTCCGGCAAATTTTATCCACCGTACAGCGTATCACTCTTTCGATGCCAACCAAAGATAATGAAAGGCTGTATATGAGAACCACGACTAAACTGGAGCCGATGCAGCAAAAAATATTTAATGCCTTGAATCTTTCAGCCGATCCCATTGGAAACGTAAAAACAATTATCAACAAAACAAAAAAATCTGTAGTGCCAACTTGAGCACTTTGAAAAAACTAAGTGACTGTTATTTCACACAAACATTAAATAGAGTCACGAAGATGGGTTAAACAAACATTATTTAGATGTCAAATTTAAATTAATTCTGCCCCCTTTATGTGTTCAAGTTGGGAAAGAGGAGCAAATGAGCAAGCAAATGGCTTAATTCGCCGCTATTTGCCGAAAGGAACCAATTTTTTTCAAGTATTGGACGAAGAACTTGAAAAGATCATTTTTTTATTGAATCATAGGCCTAGAAAATGCCTTAATTATCGGACACCTTTTGATGTTTTCAATTCAATTCTCGATGGTGCACTTGGAACTTGAATTCGGCTTTTTGCTTTTAAGTCATTGATTTTATGTTATGAGCCAGATCTTCACCCCTTTATTCTGCCCCCTTTGTTTGGATTCTTGGGGATAACTCTGATACCACCCGTTATACATCAATAAAAGATGAATATGCAGCAAACAAAAGGCCAATTACACCTACAAAAAAACCTGCAACGGTATAATATTTCTGATGCCTTTTTTCTCGTTCGTTTATCAATAAAAGCTCTTTAATTTGTGAAGTTAAAGGCTCAAGTATATCCTCTTTGCCATCTATTTTTTTTCTTAGTCTTTCCAATTGGAGTCGGATCTCGTTAGGGAGTCCTTCAAATGGTTCTTCATTTTTATAATTTTTTAAATATTCATTTAACGCTTCTTTATATGGCTCGAGTTCTTTTTTCCTTCCTGATAGTACTTCTCTTTGAAACTCTAAGATAATGGCCAAAATGCTCTTGTGAGTCATGAGTCTAGTATTAGCAATATTCTTTATTTCTTCCCAACTTGGCTGGCTATGTTTTATTGATAATTCAAGATCTTTTTCAAATTTTTTTAATTTTCTAGTTTCTGAGAAGTTGTAGAGCCAACCAAATATTTGCCAAATAAAATATGAAACAAAAAAAATTGAAACTGTAGCTCCTAAAAGAATCATAGACTCATTCATTTTCTTTCCTTAATCATTGGTTACTACATTTTCCCTTTTATGTTTAATAAATATAATCTCTCATCAAAGTGCAACTTACTATATTAGACTACATTAGATAGTTTAGGTTACCCGATACAATATATACTCAAATTTAAAAATATTAAATCTCAATGTGGCGACGAGGGGCTATCTACAAATTGATTAATATTTATACAATCTGCTTTGTTCTTACAAGCCCCAGGTCTTGTTTTTACATATTCTTTTTCAAAATCTTTTGCTACCTCAAGGTCCGAAGGTTTCCAATAAAGTTTGATAACATATGGAAGTTGATGAGAGGATCTAATATCTAGCCATGTAATTTCATCTTTACTATTAAACTTAGGAAGGAAATTTATTAATTTTTGGTTTTGCATAACAATGTCGTTTATTTTTCCAACTTCCTTTTTAGCTTTATCCTTATCTTTATATGCTCCAAACTGAATATAATATTTTTTTTTCTTATTTTTATATTTATTATTAATTAAATTAGATTCCACTGCATCCTGATTAGAGTTATCATCATTTGTTTTTTTATCATTTTCAATATTACCAATGGACACAGTTCCTGTTGCCTCTGTTAATTTTTTTTTAAGGTTTATAGCAGGGGGGGGAACAGTTGTATTTTGTTTTCGACTTTTACCCTCAAACTGGCTTTGTGTATTCACGGTTTTATCCATTAATGGGGGTTCGTTTGTTAACGAATAAAAACAATTACCTTTTGGATAACAACATAATGTTGGATCTATATTTTCATTTTTTTCCAGCCAATCCCAAAATACGTTTGTGAGTTCCATCATATTTTTACTGGGACTTTTATATTTTGGTAGAACCTCTCTTATCAAAAAATTGTCTTCATCTTCTCCATCCCCATCATGCGGATAGACAATTTCTTTTGGTTTGCCAAACCAAACAATTTCATTATCACCATTATTATTTTTTAATCGCCCTTCTAAAATCCCCAATTCCATTCCCAACTTTTCAGAATCTCCTTTACAGTATGATTGAAAGGTCCTTAAAAATAACACTTTATTACTAATATCTGAATAATAACCTGACTGAATTAAGGATTTTTTTAATGCATTCCAGTCCCCCTTACTAAACTCTTTCCCTAACCCCTCTACATATTTATCAACACTCTCACCACCATCACCTTCGCAGGAAATAAGACTTAAACAAATAAGTAGAAACAAAATCATTTTTAAACTTGTATTTAACATATCTAACTTAATTCACCCCTATTTTTTTATTGTTAAGATGACCATTATTTAGTTTTTTTATTTATTTTTATAAAGAATTGAAAATATTGAATTTAATTTCCTTTTTGAGAAATAACTTTTATCTCGGACAGAATACATTTATTCAAAACTAATCATCTTTAACTTCAATGGATTCTTTTACCATCTTAAATATTTTATCTCCAAGTTGTACCCCCAAAGAATAGCCTATCTGGATACTAGTTGACTCTTTTATATTTTTGGCAGCCAAGGTAGGCAGTTCTGGTGAACTATCCATCTCAGTTAACACCAAGTGCGGTTCAAATATTCCTGAACCATCATTTAAAAATTGTACATAAGAAACACCGATACCAAATAAAGAGGAGTTTTCCGGGCAAACTTTTTCGTGATTAATTTGATTTAGCCAAGCGAATAAACAATCACTATAAATAACTCCTTGTTCTGCTATTAAATGATCACTTTTTCCGCAATTTACCTCTGGAGCTTTGCTTTCTATATTGAGAGGGTCAATAAATACGAACAAATTTTCAAAAATATTTTTAATCGGATTTAAATCTCTATATATACTGCTATCATATTTAATCGAACTTAAAACTGAAGATTCCACCCCTTTTTTAAATGCAGAATTAAAGCTTTTCAATTGTAATTTGTTTTGTATTTTTTCCCTGATGACTTTCGAGTTTGTAACAACCCCGGGGGGAAAATTAATTACACATATAGAATTATCTGTTTTCACATAATCACATGCTCCAAAATAGTCACATGAAACATGATTTATATTCTCATAAAGATCTATAGCACAGCCGGATTGTAAAGTAACAAAAATTATAATTAAAAAATAAGGTAATTTTTTCATATAATTTTCGACACATATTCGGTATATAGATTTATGCTTACACGGCATTTTTAGGAAATTAAACATTTATCTCTTATTTTTCTGACTTTTATCAATCAATTCAAATATTTTTTCTCCTAACTGTTGTCCTATCTTTTGTCCTGTATCTTTGATGGTTGAGTTTTTCATATTCAAAACATCAATTTTTTCCAATTCAGGAGAGCTACCCATTTCAGTTAAAACTAAATGAGGTTCAAATAACCCAATATTACTTCCTTCAAACTCTACATACATGGCACCAATTCCAAATAATGAAGAATTATTAGGGCATATTTGTTCTCGATTAACCTGATTTAACCAGGTTTGTAAGCAATTTGCATAATGAATACCCCTTTGAGCTACTAGAGGAGCGACTATTCCACAATTTTTTTCGGGGGCCTTACTATTTGTATTTGCCAAGTCAATCAATACAAACTTTTCACTAAATTTATCAAAACTTATATTTGTTCCTTTGCCTTGTTCATATTTATTTTTTAAAGTATTTTTAACCCATATACTAGCTTCTGTATTAAGTTGATGTAAATCATACTTATTTTTTATTTTATTTCTAATTTCATTTGAATCCGTCAAAACCCCCGTCGGGAAGGTAACTACACATACCTGTCCATTTTCTGCCACATATTTATAATCACAAAGTCCAAAATAGCTACAAATCGCAGAATTAAATACCGATAAATCTCCCTCTGAACAACCTCCAATAAGGATTAGAAATAAAAATCCGATGTGAAACTTTAAGAACTTACCCATAAACTAAATCCTATTTTTTTAACGTTTAAGAATATGCATTATAAAATCAGTATCCGGTATGATGGAGTCAATTTCCAATCGATTACTATTTTCTATAAAGTTGATATTGAGGAAACCTTTATCTTTGATTGATAAAGCCACTGATTTTTGACTTGACAAACACTTTAAAGGGATATTTCTAGATAAAAAATTAAAATTTAAAAGCCCCTTTTCCAAAGGAGTATTTTGGCCAGAGACTTGAGAACAATATTGAGAGAGCAATACCAATCCACCAATTCCCAGAAACACTGGATAAGGCTCACTTAACCTAAATGCTCTATGTGCGACCTCTGTTACATTTCCTTTTCGTTTTACAAGTTGAGTAGCAATATCCTTTGTATCAGCAAAAAATGAACTGGTTAATGGTGGGCTAACCTTCGTGTTTGTTTTAAACACTCTGACTCTGGGAATATTATCCCCTCTATTTGCCATTGGGTAGTTAGGATCTACACCTGAAATAGTATAAAAATGTCTAGTTACCATTTTTTTTTCTTTTTTAGCATTTTTCTCTATCTCTACCCAAACATTAAAATATTCATCACTCGCCATTAAAGAAAAGGCATTTTTGTTTTTATACAAACAATAGAGTTCCACTGATTCATAAAGTCTTTTATTGTCAGAGCTATTTTCTGCTGCTATAGAAGTTTTTACTATTAAAGGTTGCTCAAAACAAGCAGTATCTATAGCCAGTTTGTTTTTTTTAAAAAATGGTTTTATTCGATTCATAAATGATTTTGTCGAACGTGCATTTAAATATGCAACCTCGACTGTGGGTTTATTATTTTTAAAACTAAAACCGATTGAATTTACATACGAGAATGGAGAACGTTCACTTAGCTGTTTAATTAATTTCTTGCTTGTCAATACATCTACAGCCCACGAATTGTATGAAAAGAAACAGATACTTATAATAATAAAAAATTTCATTTTAATCCCTCAACCTATATTTTAAGACTAATGTTCTGAATTAATCCCGTACCGTAATTAACTTACCATTGTCTATCTTGAGCAATATATCAACTTGCTCTTTAATATGCTCATTATGTGATACTAAAATTAATCCGAAAGCATCTTTTCGTTCTGAGTCTTGCAAAATACTTGATATCGTTTTGAATATTATTTCTCTATTGTCTTCGTCTAGGGCACTACATATTTCATCAGCAATTAGAAATGGACGCTCTGTGATCAATGCTCTGGCAATTCCGACCCTCTGCGCTTCTCCTGCTGACAAATTTTTAGTTTGATATTTATCTTCGTTCAATAAGTCTGTTATTTTCAGCTTTTCACATATTTTATTTACTTTCTTTTCAATTTCTTGTTTTGGATATCCCAAAGAAATTAAAGGAGTCGCTATATTTTCTTTTACACTACGGCGTTTTAGCAATTGTGTTTTTTGAAAAACATAGGCAAAGTATTGATTAAAGGCCCTATCTCTTTCCCAAAAGCGTAAATTGCTTAGACTGACGTTTTCGTTTTTACGATGAATATGGATTTCACCTCGCTTAGGCGGTTGCAACAATGTTAAAGCATGTAAAAGAGAGGATTTCCCACAACCAGAACGCCCTTCTATACACACAGATTTACCCATAGGAATTTCAACGTTAATATCTTGAAGGATTGTTTTTTCTCCCTCCTTGGTTTTATAAGAGATGGTTAAATTTTCAGCTACCAGTGCTTCAATCTTCCTGGCTGACATCATATAACTCCTTTGCTACAGGCTTTATAAAGAATATAAAATAGGCTGCACATGCAAGCACGATAGATACATAAATATTCATCTTAACGGGTTCAATGAACGAGTGAGGATACAGCTTGTAAAACTTAAAGTATTCAGGATATATAAGAATATAAATTTCGCTAAAAACATAAGCAGCTAGTAAACAAACCAAAAACAACATTACACTGGTAAGAAAAACATAAATGATCAAACTTAACTGAGTAAAACCATTATATCTTAGGGTAACAAAAATTTTTCTTTTAAGTTGAACTACTTGGGCAATAATTATACAAAGGTTTAAAAACACTAGCAGTAAAACTATATTGTTAATCACGTCAATAATTTGATCGCTTGTTTCTGTTATTTCAAATACAGGTCTTATGTCCATAATTGAAGGAACTTTTAAATATTGACCTAATAACGCATTCTCAATATCTTTGCTTTCTATTTTATCAATAATTGCCTTAATCCGTTCTTTATCAAAATAATAAAGATCTTTAATTTTTAAAACCAAAATTTCGGTAGTCCATTGAGAGTAATCCATTGAGGACTCATCCGAAATAATTGCCAATTTATCAAATATATCAATTTTTGTATCAAACACTTCTGAGATGATAAAACGTTGATTTTCGATTCTAGACGTATCAAACGGATTTATTTTAGATGGGCTAATATCTATCACTTCATCACAAACCGATAGCTTATGCTCCTCACTAAATTTTTTTCCAATTGCTATTGCATTGGATACATTTTTTATATTGCAACGCTCGGGGATTTTTAAGGTATCATCAGTCAACGACATCAACTTTAATAATGCTGGGCTCGATAACAATACTCCTTTATTTTCGTAATAATAATCTCTGACAAAATTTTTATTAAATCCATCTTCTTCTTTGTTTTGACTCTCTTTTTTAAGATCTAACCAACCTTTCATGACACAATCCAAATTGACATCTGTGCTATTTATTTTTTTTTCTTCAAAATAAATATTTACGAATTCTTCACAATTTTCTACAAACCAGGCAGCATGAGGCTGGTTTTTGAGTTGTCTATTAATTTCTGTTTCATAGAATGCTTGAGACAAATTGTTTATCAATATATATACGGTTAAAGTGATGGCCAATGCCAGTCCAACAAGTAAAACATTGGGGGTAATTCCAAATTTGGTAAAACTAACAATTCTAAATGCATCAAGAAAAGCTCTGGCAAATTTTTTCATTTTGTTCTCCATTTTCAGTCCGCACATAAAACTCGGGAACCCTCACTCCAAGTAAACTTTTTCACAAATGGTAAAAGAGTGAGGCTTACCTTATTTTCTGCACTTGCAGTCGCTTCAATTAATTTATGGTAAGCACGTATATTTGCTTTAAAAATTTTGCACCGACTTAAGCTTTTATTTTCTATAGAAATATTTAATTTACTTTCTTGAAGAGTACGAATTTGATCTGAAAGAAAATCAATATCCGTATCAAGAAACAAACCCTTTAAATGAGACTTTTTATATTCCTTAGGAATCAAATCCAACAAGTAATTAAATAGCTCAATTTCAATTTCCAAATGTTTATTAAGAAAAAATAATATATTAATCTGTTCTTTTTCTATCTTTTTATAGTTATCTAGAAATAGCATTCTGTAATTATTTTTGTCGTAACGGCATATATTTTTAAAAAACTCACTATTTGGTACATATTTTGAAGAAGAAAGCGAATAATTTTTAAGCTTATTATTATATTCATCAATATTTTTTGAAATCGCAGTACAAACAACAGCAATGTTGTTATTATGAATCATATCTTTGCTAAACCTCCCTTTTTTAATATTATAAACTTGTAAAAAAGAAGATAGGTTTACATTCCGTTCTAAGTCAAACAGTATTGACCTGGAACTTGCTGTTCCCTGCTGAGATAACTTTCTCTTTAGCACCATAAAGTGTTTTTCGAAATCACTCACAGTTTCAATAATTTCTTGCCTACGCTTATAAAAAAGAGTGCTCCCTATTTTTATGTTCTCTTCAATTCCTGGATTTTTTGTTCCGTCTTCTCCATAACCCGAGCTTTTTGCAGCACAAGAAGTGCAAGCTGCTTTAATTATTACTTTTAAATCATTTGAATTTTTTAATGACTTCTTATATAAACTTTCATCCCCCAAGATTTCAAACAACCCCAGTTGTTTTTGCTCCATTTCTTCATCAATATTTTTCAATAACTTTTTTTCACCATATTTAGAATCATAACAATAATCACAAACACTTCTATTTTTATGTATTGGTAAGCTCACAAAAGTAGTATCAAAAAATCTCCCAAATAACTCTTTTTGTTGATTATCTTCTATCAAATTTGCTTTATTTAACCAAGTTAAGAATTCATCAAAATATTCTCTATTCTGAGGTTGTGGATTACCTTGGGTAATTTTTAAAAGCTTTTTCCATATCGACATAACATCATATTCGCACTCTGGTCTACTTAATACCTTGCTTGCTTGCTGAAATGCTTTAACAATATTCTTCGATTCTGGTAGAGGACAGTCCATATCTTTTTCAACTGCTTCATTAGAAGTACAAGAAGACAAAATTATGCTTAATAGGCCAAAAAAGAATAAAAGTATAACCCTTGCACTCACTAATAGAGTCCCCCATCCCTACTAACTGGAGAGTTTAATATTACTGAAGCCCCAATATTCCTGGAAGGTAAAATTTTTCTATATTGAAAAACATTAGTTTCAAGAGCACATAAAGTTTTAAAGTTAAAGTTATCAAACGAAAACATTTCATCTGATTGCTGAAGATATGGTGAATTCAACTCGATCTCCTTATCTAAATGCTGTGAATGCTTATCCATTTCTTTTTGATATTTTATGGCATCCAGATAAATCTTGGCCGCCAAATAATCAGGGGTTACAACATCATCATAGTTAATGCTAGGTCTTTGATTATAGAATTTAGTTGTTTTTTGCAAATCACTAAAGTCTTTTTCAAGCCCAATTCTGTTAAAAATGCTGTCTTTTAAATAGGCAATCAATAAACCGATTGATTCTTGAAATTGAGGTAAATATTCTTTCATCAAATCATAACGTTCAGATATTTTTTCCTTAACTTCGTATTTACTATCCGATCGCTGCATACCATTACTGCAACCAGCGCTTCCAGTGTCATGCATAAGATTTTCGTGTAGCTCGCTAAAATTGTTAATAACCTCCTCTGCATTAAAAATTGCACGATTAATATTAGGAGTTATTATTTTGCCATTAGCAGAAGAAACTTCTAACATGAATAAAAATAAGATAACAAGACATTTGCTACAAAAAGTTATCATAAAAAAACACCATCTAATCTAGGTTTAAATAAAATAGAAGGATGAATAATTCTGTAATCAAAGTTAAACAACTCTTTCTATATAACTATGTGATTGTCAACTTTTAATAACTGTATGCGGACTAATTTTTTTATTACATATCATCAGAATTACAAGCATGACAAGCTGCTTCAATACGCAACTTTACTGAGTTTGCTATTGACGATGCTTGAAGATACTCATTTTTATTATTCATAATTGACATCATTCCCCTTTGTTTATCACTCAGCTCTTTATCCATGTTCGAGAGTAACTTTTCTTCTCCCATTCCCGATTGAGAAAAAGAGCAGTAATAACAGGTTTTATATTTCGTCGGCAAGGTCACAAAGGTCGTGGTAAAATGCTGGTTATACATCTGTTTCATCTGTTTATTAGAAAGGATTCCTTCATTTTTTGACCATATTAAAAAGTCTCTAAAAACCTTTTTATTTCCTACTTTAGGATCACCTTCCGCAATCATCAGCAACCTATCGTAAATTTCAAAAAACATACCTGTACATTTTTCATAAGACAAAGTGCCCTTAGCATGAGCAACCGCTTCATTTAAATTTTTACTATTTGGCTGCGTACAAGCAAAAGAAGGCTTAGGAGTAGGTTTTACTGCCTGTCCATTACAAGCACCCAGCAATAAAGCCAGTGAAGTGATTCCTATTAACGAGATCATATTTAACTTTTTCATTTTTCGCTTCCTTAATAATTCCATTTCATTTCAGCATCTTCACTGGACATTACGGTTGATGGATCGGGTAATTCAGCATTTTCATAGTCACCTTCTTCACCAAAAATAACATTTTTAACCGAGCCTACGACACCAATCATTTCATCATTTATACCACCATACATTTGTCCGATTTCGATAAGTGTTTTCTGTTGAGCAATTTGACCTTCCATCAAATCTATCCATTCAATGACACTTGCACTATCCAAGTACATATCAGATGCTAAATCCGTTAAATTATTATTCCCCTTAGACGCGATGAGCTTGTTATATTGAGCAAACCGTTTACTTAAAGAATAACGTCCCTTCCTTACTTTTGGTGCTGCAGATTTACCAATTGCTCTTTGTAAATCTGCAGGGGTCATTCTTTTTCCCATATTGGAATGAATCCGTTTTTTCAATGAAGTATTCGTTTTTTTTATGGACCTTTTCATTTTTGGCAAAGAAGCTGCCATAACGTCCAGCATTTTATTGTAGTTGTTGTTAATGTTTTTAATGATACTTTCGCAGCCAGGATCGCGTTCTACTTTGTCACATCCTGTAGCATTATAAAGCTTCATATTTTTTTCCATGATGGCGATTGGACCTCGCACTCCATTTTCTAGCGACGAAGCTTCTTGACCAGTTTCTTTAATGTAACTTGTCACTTCTTTCGGAAACATTTGTAAAGTCGGAGTTTCTGCACTAACAGTAGTAATAAAACACATTAAAATAGTACCAATAACAAGACAAGAAAATACTACTTTAGGTAGGGTTCTTTTTCGCATAAATCACTCCATTTATTTTTTCAAAATAACAAATCAGCACTTACCAGAACGAGCCAATATTATAATAAACACATTATTAAATAAAGCCTTACAATATTTTTTACCAGTAATTTTTAATAACATTTATTTATCAATATCATTGACTTATCAATATTAACGAACATTATCGAAACCGTGCCAAATTAAAATATTTAGTAGAACTTTCTCTTCATCGCTTTTTTTTATGATTCAAATCAGTTAATTTACTTTTAACAGTTTACATTTCTATCTATCATTCAATTTTGGCTCTATTTTTATAAGTTAGTTATGATGTCAGCTGCTTTTTTTCAACATAAGTTTTTCAATTATCGGGATAAATTATTCTTGAAATGACTATAAAAAAAATCAAACACTCCGGTTTTCTTGCAGGTTTACTTTTTGGCTTGATAGTTATGACTTTATTTTTATTGACTCTCAGTTTAAGTGGTTATGTTGTTATTACAGGTTCACTTGCCTCTATTTTCAATCTATTGTTATATTGGATTTATGAAAACCTAAGTTGGTCAGTCATCCCTTTTAGCCTTATATTGTTTTTTTATGGATACTATATAAAGGTATTAAAGGATATCTTAGAGATCGAAGATGTTAATGCTGCCAAGGTAGAAGAATATAACCAAAAATTAGAAAAGCTTATCACTTTATTCTTTGGTGTTGGGGTTTTATGGACGGCGATTGGAATGCGTTCTTCTCTTACGGCTGCACTAGGGGATGTTGATAGCACGGTTGCAGCAAGTTTGGGTGCTTGGGAAATTCTTAGCCGATTGGTCGACGGCGGGATATTACTGGCACTATCTACCACAATAGTAGGTGGTGCCGGTGGGTACTTAATGTCCTTGGGAAAACAATGGTTTTTGGAGCACAAACTCAACCATTTTTATCAAAAAATAGAAAAACAACAGCAAAATCAAGTGAACGATCGTTTAGATAGAATCGCTAAACTTATGGAAAAATTTGTCGAGCCTGAAAAAAAGTCCAATCTGGCCTAAACCAAGAAAGTTAATAACCTGCGAGAAAATTGCCCGGATATACCAACATGATTAGAACCAATTATCGCCATAGTATTTCTAGTGTTAATAATCATACAGGACTTGAAACTGATGTAATGCGCTTCTTTGCTATTATTGCGCTGTGCTTAATGGTAATTTTTTCCTTGGTTCAATCCTTGCCTTTAACTCCAGCGGTAGATCAAAGTCCAACGTTAATAAGTAATGATTTGTTGAAAAATAAAATTAATGCGTTAGAAGAGCAAATAGCCAATTTAAAACAAAAAAATGCTAACTTATCTAGTAAAAACAAAAACCTTCAAAGTAAAGTAGTTAGTGGAACCATGGAAAATGTGTACCTTTTGGAACAAATAAGCGAAATCCAAAATTCATTACAACGTTCTGAGATTAACTTAGCCGAAAGCCAGTCTCAAATTTCAAAATTAGAAAATGACAAACAGTCTTTGGGTCAACAGTTGAGTATTACTAACAAAAAAATCCAGGTAGCTAATAAAAAATATGAAAGAGCACTTAAAGCTACTCATCAAGCCCAAAAACTTCTACAAAAGCTGAGTAAAAATCAAAAAACATCAAAAAGCCACATAGAAGAAAAAGCAACCTCAGAATACGCTCCGATTGTTCCAGATGAAAAACCGATCCCTAAAAGTAAGGGATTCAGTCTAACATTTTCAGATGATAAAGCTCTACTCCATTTAATCAGAGAAGCTAAAATCTCCTTTTATCTCATTGCTGGAAAAGAGGTTTTTAAATTTAAGCAGACTGGAAGCTTTTGGGATCTATCGGCTGAACCAATTAAAGAAGAAATGTATATCATGCATCAAAACACCGTACCCAATAAATTAAAGAATGTTGCCAAACATAAAGTGGTAACACCTAGCGGCAATGTCGAATATGGTGTGATTTTGCCAGCAACAATCAGAAAAAAAATTGGTCTCTATATGCAAAAATACCAAAGTGGCAATATCACTATTGATCAACATGCTAGAACGGAAATAAAAAATGCTGAAGACTAAAATCATATTGTTATTATTTACTTTTATTTCACTTCATTGTTATGCCAATACAGAAGATATTAAAAACAAATGGAAAAATTACTATCTGGCCGTCACTGAAGGCATTATCTCAGACGAACCCGATTTTAAATTTCCTTATGACAAATGTTTTAGAGATGCAGCCGAGGACAATAATATTCCACTTACTGTTTTATTAGCCGTAGCCAGGGGGGAGTCTGATTTTAACCCTGACGCAGGTCTAGGAAAAAAAGGCCATAATGCTTATGGCATTATGCAAATTCAATGGTTTGATGACAAGAATAGCGATACAGCTAGGGATCTGGGTTTTACCTCTAAAAATCAACTCTTTGAACCTTGTGAAAATATCAAAGCAGGCGCAAAATATATCGCCTGGTTGTTGAAAGCATTTGATAATAATATGTATAAAGCTATTGCAGCTTATAACATTGGCATTGGAAATATGCAAAAAGGGTTGGAAAAAAAAGCAGAAACCTTTTATAGCAATTATATTTATCACCACCTGAAAACAGTAGCAGGTCAACAATTAGCAACCTTAGATTTAGAGATCATTACAACTCAACAGTTAGCATCACTTGACAATAAACAAACCAATGTTCCGACTATGACTGGCGAGAAGATCAAAGCAAGCGAAAAGGCCGAAGCTAAAGTGGAGTCTCCACGTGCGGAAAAAGTCTATATACCTAAAAATAAGCTAGTCATCAATCGTTTTTATTCTGCTAACAAAGCATTAAATTTTATGAAATTTTTACAGTCACAGGATAACAGTCTAAAAATTGAATGGTTTGGTAATAATATCGGAGAAACCTATATTGTAATGCTTTATGAATCACCAGACGAAAAAAGTGCAAGTTTAAAAAAATTGGAAAATATTGGTTTTATTCCGTCAAAAGAAATAGATGTGATTTTTTAATTACTATCTTTTCCTATTGGTTAACAAAGATATATTTTCAAGCATCAACTCTTCATCATTTAAATATTAAGGAATGCTCATGAAATTTATAGCTGGCACTCTAATTGGTGCTCTTCTTGTCGTGACACTTTGGCTTTTTTTTAAAGAACCAGTTGATCAGTCGAATCATGCTCTTAAAACAGACGAGGAATCAATAGAACAACAAGGGAAGATTGCATCTTTGGTTAACCAAAATACTGAAACAAAAATAAAATCCATTGATTCTGTTTCAAGTGAACCTCAGTCCATTAAGGAGATACTCTCAACAAAAGATGGTTCACTTAATCATCCCGATAAAGAACAAGTCTCTATTGCTACCACACCGGATAAAACTGAAAAGGAGGAAGACTATTCAGATCTTAGTGCTACCCAGCTATTTTGGCACCCATTTAACTCATTACGAGTCGCTGAAAATTTTTGTGAGGAGATTAAAAATCTGGAGATTAACTGTTTTGTTGAAAAAGGTGCAACCAATAGTTTTCAAGTTTTATTTTACTACTCCACTGAAGCAGATCGCTTATCCAAGTTACAAAAAATAGGCTCTAAATTGGGCTTTAGTCAGGAACAACTGCTATTAAAAAACAGTCCTGAAACAGAGCTTCAGGAGGAGATATCTACAACTGCAAAAGCGAGTAATAACAACTTTTCGAAACCTGAGGATTTTCCTGAAAAGAACAATCCGGTTGTCGAAGAAGTAATTGATGATAATATTTTAGACGAAGATATTGTTTCTCAGGATATTCCACAAACTAGCGACATAAAAGAAGACTCCCCTCTACCCTACTCAACATCGACAAATCACAGACAATCTTTTTGGTCTGTTTTTAATACCCAATCCAAAGCTGAAAAATTTTGTGACTTGCTAAGCAATATTGATATTGACTGTGACGTTGAAAAAACTGAGAATAAAAAATATCAAATGTATTTTCTGTATAACAATGAGAAAGACAAACAAGAAAAAATAACCCGTATTAAAAATGCCATTGGTGTGGAAAAAATTATTTTTTAGGCCTAACCCGATATCCCAGCCTTTGTTAGAGAGTATACCTAGTATTTTTTTAAGGTATACTATCAATTGAACGGCGTCCTTGGCTACTTTTTATTCCCAAATCATTTCGGTATTTATTAACAGTTTTTACAGCAATTCTGATAGCATAATTTTCTTTTAATAGTTCAACTATTTTTTTATCTGAATAGGGTTTTAACTTATCTTCTCCAGCAATTAATGCGCTAATTTTTGCTTTTACCTGATATTGAGTACACAAGCCGCCAGCAATATTTTTGACTCCCCCATTGCCAGGTATAAGTTTATCGAAAGAAATTATTTGTCCCTTAAAACGAAACAATGTGTTTTTCATATAGCGCTCAAGCCGTCTCCCATTGTTGGCCAATAAATTATTTTGTTTATTATTTGAGTTTTTATTATAATCGCTACTTGGCAAATACCCCATTTGCTTTACGATGTGTGATTTTGTTAATGTTTTCAGCCTGTTTTCATCACCACTCAGCAGATAGTCTTGCTGATAAGACAGAATCCAATTTAGTATTTGTGGTTTTTCTTTAGTTGCTTTTAACAAATTATCATAGATAACCTTTATGCGACTTAATGACTTTTTTTTGTGCTCAAAATAATTTAACAATTCTCTAGATGAAGCGAAATCAATAAAACTTCCTCCTATTATTCGGTTAATGCTATCAATATATAAACCTGATTTTTTTTTATTCAATAATTGACTTGCTAATACTTCCCGTAAAGAATAGGAAAAAGTATTATTTGCAAATTTTTGGAGTTCTATTTCAGACAAATGGATGCGTGATAAAAAGGCAATTTTTTGCATCAAATCAGCTGCAAAGGGACGCTTTAATAATGCAATTTTTTCTGCTATGTTCCCAGACCATCTCCATTCTATTTTATTAAGGTTTGAGTTGTGAAAAACTTCAAACTCAAACTTTTTTAAACATTGACTATTTTTAATTCGACATTTTATAAAACGAAATTGTAATATGTCTTCAGCTGGATATTTTGGCATTTTATCCAATACATCGATAACAGCCTTAGCAATATTTTCAGAGCAAGCATAACTATCCATAATACTTTTAACACTTCTTAGTTTCTTTTTTTTAGTACCTTCATTTTCAAATATGATAAAGCGAATATAGACTATATCTTTAACTATATTCCATAATAATTGGGCATCAATTCCCAGTTTATTCTCGTATTCAATTTTTAACTTATAACTTAAATATTCTTCCGCAAAGAGTTGAGCATTTTTAAACTCTCTGCTCAAAAAAACATAATCTGTAATAAAGAGCTGATATTCATAAATGGAAGTATAACCTAATCCTCTAGGTAAACACCGAGATGCAACCTCTGTCCTTATTTTTTTGTAGTCATCAGGAGAAATTCCCTTTTCTAGTAATTGATTAGCAGTAACCTGCAATTGCCCATAACTTTCTTTCCAACTGTTTTTTTTATCAAAATTTATCAACATATTAATTAATTTTTCAGATTGTTTTTCTATTTCATCTGAAAATACTATAGCCAATGGGTTATAAATATTGGCAAAATACACCTCCAATTTTTTTTTATCCAAAGGAGTAATATTTTTTATTAGCGATTTAAATGACTTATTGAGAACACATTTTTCGATCCGCTCCATATGCAAGGTCAGATTATCTGCAAATTTTTCCGGGGTATTTGTTGAAGGTCTTAGTTTAGGCCGCGAGCAGACTATAGTATCCAGTTCAGGATTAAACAATAGCTCGTATATACCATTTTTATGAGCTTCTTTTTCAAGATTCTCGAAGGTTTCAATTAGTGCTTGGTCCGCAATCTGAGATCCTAAAATTGAAAAGCTCTTAGCTTTATCTTCGATTCTATTGGTTTGAGTCTGCAGATAATTTATTTTTATAGCATGGTTATTTTTGTGTTCAGTTTGCATTTCTCTCCCCCCCGGAAAATTAGCCAGTCCTTAGAAAAAGAACTTTAAGCAAAACTTTGAATATAATTTACTGTTGATTTGTTAAAAAATTATTTAAATCGAGCTGATTTTTAAATAGATAAAAGCAGAAGCAGTTAATATTTAACCTCAAAAAGATATGGACAGCTCCATTAAATATATAGAGTTTTAGTATTCAGACTATCCCCACACCATCTTTGTTTTTTGCTCCATTGATTTTGTCTATAGCTCTGATTGACCAACTCGATATGTTAATCAGATTTATCGCTTAATGTCAGTTACTAAGTAAATAACTATTTAATAGATTATTGTAATCTATATAGCCACATTCTGGGCGCACTTTTTGTTATTAATACAAAAACTTAAATTTGACTAATAATTGAAGGAGATAATTATGAGCGGGGCATTTTTTCATACACTCTTTAAAATACTACCAGTTAAAGTTCAAGCGATGTGGACTAATCCAAGCACTAATTTAGCTCAATTTATTTTTTTTGAGCCAACTAAACTACAACCCTAAAGTTAACTTCAATATGATTAATATCTTATTATTTCGAGATATCTCATGAGCAAGTTTAAAACAAATTTTGGTAAGAGATTACGTGAACTTAGATTAGATGCGGTTGTTACACAAGAACAATTAGCAGAAGTTATTCGCGAAACGATAGAATCTGTAAGCAATATGGAGCGTGGAATATATGGTCCAAAATTTGAGAATATAGAGAAAATTGCTTTGGCATTGGATGTGCCAGTAAAATCTCTATTCGATTTTTAAATCGTCCGGCATCATCTTGAATATATTCCAGGTGATAATTAAATTCCCCCTTTTTGATATTATGCTTCACCTGCACTTGGATGTTTTTCCCTAACCATATCATCCAAACTGGAAATCACACCATCACTGGCTTTTTCCACTGCTTCAAAAGCAGCAAATAATTGGTCTTGAATATCATAGTTGGATTCCCAATTCTGTTCTAAAAAGTGCAGGACTTGATGCATATTTTGATGCACTCCAGCATGGGGATTGGGGATATTTTTATAGGCACCAAGTTTACCGAATACGGATTGGGTTTCGTCATTGACCAGCCATTTTCCTAAGCGGCAGGAGTGTTCATCGACTTTTACGGCTTTGGCATTGTCTGATTCAAGGCCTAGATTGACTGCGGTATAGCCATTTTGTTTGTAGATAAAGTGATCGACTTTGGCTAAGGAGGTAAAGCTTACATCGCGGATATAGCAGATTTGCTCTAATGCGGCGTAGGAGGCTTTGGCTACTGCCTCAAAGTTTTGTTCGAAATTAGCCAGGGTATCGCTGGATTTTGAGGATAGTTCACTCATTTCTTTGGCATCATTAAACATGCGCGTGGATTCCCCACTGAGCATACTCATCGTCGTAGATATTTCTGCGGAAGCATTTTTGGAGTTTTCGGCTAATTCTCTGACTTGATCGGCGACTACGGAGAATCCACGTCCGTGCTCTCCGGCTCGAGCTGCTTCAATTGCCGCATTTAGGGCTAAGAGATTGGTTTGATCGGCAATGGAGGTAATTAAGCTAACCGCCGTTGATACTTCTGCTTGACGGGCATTGAAGTTTTCAATAACTTCAGAGATGTGTTCAATTTTTTCCATTAATTGCTTAAAGGTAACACTAATATCAGCCATGGCATGGCCACTTTGTTCTGAGGCATTGGCATTTTCTTGGGAAAGGTTTTCGAGTTTGTTGGTAGCGGCGACAATACCGAGCAAATCTTCCTGGTTGGTTTTCATATTTTTCAGAAGATTATTGGCATTCATATGACCTAGGCGCGATAGTAGATTATTACGCATTTCTTTCTGGTAATTATTTAATAGGATATCCAGGGATTGGTTACCATTTTCCAAAGCTTCTTTAAATACGCCGTGCAAGCCATCGGTTTTCATTTTCCTATAAAATTTGTTTTCACTGGAATATTTTAAAGCGGTCGATTGCTCCCTAAAGCAGGTATCCATTTGATCCAACATACTATTAAAGTGCCAGCACACCATACCCAGCTCATCTTTGCGGGTAATATTGGTGATCCTGGAACCGACTTTTCCACTGGCTATTTCACTCGCCACTCGGGTGACTTCATGCAATGGTCTGAGCATGTTTTTTATTTGCTGTAAATAAAGTAAGGCACTACCAATCCCAAACACCATTAACAAGCCAAACCAAATCCAATCTTGTGCTAGCCAGCCATGTAAGGCTAACCCAATGATACCAGCACCAAACAGTAAGCAATTGAGAAAAACTACTTCGATAACAGATTTAGAGAGAAAGGATAAATTCTTCATAAGAGACCGATTTTTCTTTTAATACAGCAGTTAATAAATTCAGTGAGGCGTTGGCTGCAGCACGTGGCCCTGCTTGTTTTTCCTTATCCAGCATAGCCTGATACAAGTCACTGATGGTATTAACCGCTTGGGGTTCCGGCCTACGTCGTACCGAGAAATATCCCAAGGTTTTACCATCTTGCCCCACATCCGGAGTTACATTCGTAAAAACCCAATAAAAACTACCATCCTTGGCCATATTTTTAACATAAGCAAAACATTCCCTGCCTGCTCTTACTGTGTCCCAAAGGTATTTAAAAACACCACGCGGCATATCTGGATGACGAATAATGTTATGTTGAGCACCTAATAATTCCTGCTCCCGATAACCTGAAATTTCAATAAAAATTTCATTACAATATGTGATCCGCCCCGAGGTATCGGTTTTGGATACGATAAAGTCATTTTCACTAAGAACACGTTCATGTTTGGTCGGGTTAATTTTATTTTTCATATTTCAATTACAACCTAAAGTATTAAATACTTCACATTGACCATATGATATATCGGTCAGTATGCAAAAAAGTTAAATTAAGCATATCGTGAAGCGGTTATTTTGGAGCCAAGGCTATTCGTATAGCGATTTTATGCATCGATTAAAAAAAAATCAATTACTTCAAGCTATAAGAATAATATAGAAAGCACTCATTCATAAATATTCTCAAAGCTCAGAGACATCTATGCAAGCAATAAGCCATTAATCTAGATAACTATCTAGCATCATTACACCTTAATAGATTTTTAGAAAACCATGCAAATTAGCACACATTTTAATTCATTCAACCTAGAAAACGTAGTTGACTTCGTAGCGAGGTCAACTTAAGTGCTGAAGATTAAGGATTTTATGGGTTATTTTGGCTTTATTCGTAGTCACCCTCCGGGTGAAGTCAAAATGTTCTAGAAAATCCTTAAGATTTAGTGCTTAAGGGGGCCGCAGCAGATGGCAACTGCGTTTTCTAGGTTCAACGGTATATTGGCTTTTTTTTGCACCAAAACAATACTTTTAATACTGATTATAAAATCTTACAATTCTCTGAGTATTTGAGTAATCACTTAATATCGCTGGATAAAAATTGGGATCTGAAAGAGTAGCTATTTCTGGAGCTTTTAGGTAATTTTAGGGGATGTCCCGTCAGGTAAAAACGAGTGAATCAAGCACTTTCGGAAACTGGAAATTTTAGTAGCTTAAATATCGGTATTATCAAATGCTTCTTTCTATACCATGAAATCTGATAAAAACTGTTATTTTAGGAGATAAAACAATACTTGTATTAAAGGATTATTAAGAGCTTTCATGCTTCCTCTTTCGACGACTTTTCCATCTTTAACTTCAATGCTTTTTGAATTCGCAAAACTAATTCAACATCATTTACGATAGGTTTTCTCACATAATCATCAGCACCGGCTTCAAAGGCGGTTTCCATAATCGCTAAATCTAAGACGGCAGTCGCAATAATAATGGGAATATGGTCATAGTGGGGATTATTACGGATTACCTTACAGGCTTCCAGTCCATCCACTTCTGGCATCATAAGATCCAAAATAATTAAATCAACGAGATTATCTTCCAATACTCGAAAGGCTTTTATTGCACTATTAACTGGAATGACATTTTCAAAATCATTGATATCTAAAAGTTCTTCGAGCAATTGTAAATTGATGGGTTCATCATCAACAATTAAAATTTTTGCTTGGGAAATGTCATCCATAAAACAACCTGATTTTAAGTATCTTATATTATTAGAAATTTGCTCGAAACACGCCTAGTCAAAAGTTTGAAAAGCAGTTGTATATTTGTTCTTACAGAAAATTCGAACCGATATATTAACATGACAAGTTGTGGGCGATAAATATCAATTTTGCTTCTTTAAAATTTTTATTTTATTCGCTAATAACTATAGCCTTGATTTTTACAGAAGCAATACCCCTTAAGAATTAGTATATCTTAATATAGCAAAATAGAAGTCTATATCTAAAATAATATGTAACTATACCCAAGCCACCAGAAAATGCATGTTTCAGGTGGCTTGGGTATACACCTGTGATACATGGAAATGCAAGGTTTTGTGTTCACTCAAAATACGTCATTCCCGAAGTTTCCCAGCTTAGAACGTGCTGGGACAAGCTTTATCGGGAATCTATCGAGAGAAATGGATCCCCGATAAGAGACCTCGGGGATGACGTCAATTATTTTTTCATGCAAATTGAAGTAGCTTGGGTATATTAATAAATAGGGATATTGGCATAACCTTGTGCTTGATAACCGGTTAAAGAAACAAAAGTATTCCCTACCGGTTTTATCCCCTCTAACAATGTCGTATTTTTAACCCGAAATAACCGCGTAGCTATGGAACATGCTTCCATACGAACTCCCTGTTGATTCAAATCAGCCAACTGCTCTGCAATTTTATCCAAGTATTCAAAATCGGTTAGTTCCATTTGCTCTCGGTCTTTTGAAATTAATTTTACCGACAACCCTCGAAATGCCAAAATCACATCCGGTTTTACGCCCTGACGACGCAGGTCTTCAACTGTTTCACGAATAACCATTAAATACAGGGTTAATTTTTTAGCCTCTCCCATATTAATATCAAAAATAACCTTGCCTTCTTTTACCCCTTTTAATGCATCAGAATCATTCGGTTTTTCCGCCATTGCCATGGCTGGAAACATGAGTATAAAAAACAAAATATAACAATATTTTAAAAGCTTCATCGTTTTCTCCAAAAAAAGAACGAACGCTCGTTCTGTTGATATAAATAAAAAAATACAGCCTAAATGCTGTATTAACTAGCAATAAAAATAATTAATCCGTCTTAACAGCCCGCCAACCACATTCCACCATGTCATTTAAATAATCACTTAAAGGCTTGTCCAATGCACCGTCTAATGATAAGTTCATCATCCGTAAGGCTCCTCCAAACATGGCCGTTGCAGCCACCCAAGGTTCTATATCTCTCACCTCACCATTTTTAATGCCATTTTCTAAAATTTGACGCATCATAATAAATGGAGTTGAAGAGCAAATCGGTACTTCATCGGGTAAATATTCTTTATGTTTAGCTAACAGGATAAATTGCATCATTTGAGGTTCGTTATGGGTGAGTTGGAATAAATACTCAATAATCTGATAACAACAATCAAAACAATTGGTATGTTGCGAAACAATCGGAGCCATCTCATTTTCGATACGGTTGATCAAATTCTGGTAGAGCAATTTAGCCAAATGTTCCTTATTTTGAAAATGATGATATATCGCCCCCGTACTCACACCGGCTTTACGTTTAATATCCTGAATTGAGGTATTGAAATATCCCTGTTCGGAAAATAATATTAACGCGGTTTGTAATACCTTTTCTTGAAGAGCTGTTGATTTGGCTTGGTTTTTATTCATTCCAATATATTACAGAACGAACGTTCTGTAATCAATTCTTTTTGATCGCATGTAATTGTTCGGCAATTTCTACATCGTCCTCAATTAAAATAGCATCTTGCTGTAACCAGATTTTAAAGGTAGTTCCACTAAGGGGTTCAGAGTCAACACTGATATTCCCACCATAACGACGAATAATGCCATAACTGACCGACAAGCCTAACCCACTGCCTTTGCCCTGTTCTTTGGTGCTATAAAAAGGATCGAAAATTTGACCTAATTGTTCTTTGGTCATTCCCGAACCGTTATCTTGAACCGTAATAACCACTCCCGTATCATTCCAATTGGCACTGGCAATGGAAATTTTATCGCCCGATGCCGCAATAGCATGAACGGCATTTACTACAATATTCACCAGTACCTGTTGTAATTCTTTGGGATTAATTTTGACCGGAATGGACGCTTCTAATTGCAAGGGAATGGTAAATTTTTGGCTTTTACATAAATGTTGTACCAGTGGTAGGGTATGTTCTATCACCGCGTTTACGTCAACTTCGGAGGGTGGTGTCATACTACTGAATTGGTCCGGGCTGGCATATTGTAATAAGTTATTAATAATATCCTTAATTCGATAAACCTGTTCAATCACCAGGTCAATTTCATCTTTAATGGGTTTCCCCACATCTCCTATTTCATCAATGATAATTTCTAAATTTCCTAAGATTACCGCCGTAGGATTATTAATCTCATGGGCAACACCAGCGGTTAGCTCTCCCAGAGCCGCCAGTTTTTCGGCAATAACTAATTGCTGTCGTGTTTCTCGCAAAACACTAATGGTTCGAACTAAATCATCATTTTTTTTCTGTAATTCTGAGGTGCGCTCTTTCACCTTATCTTCTAGCTGGCCGGCCCATTCATGAATTTGTTGATTTCTTTCCCGCAAGAGATCTAGCATTACGTCTAATTCATGGGAAAGCTTGCCCAATTCATCTTCCGAGTTCACCGGTCCCACCCGCTTGACTCGGCCAATACGGGTCGCATCAATAACGCCACTCATCAATTCTAGCGGTTTAAAAATGGATTTTGCACCTTTAATCGCAACAGTAATTGACAAGCCCATCAGAAATATAAACACCAGTATTAAAACAAACAAGGCCTGCCAAAGTGCATTTTTAAAGGGTTTTTCTGAAAAGCCCGCATAGAGCATACCAACCCGTTCACCGTCCATATTTTGAATCGGTTCATAAGCAGAAATGTACCAATCATTAACCACAAAAGCCCGATCAATCCAAACTTTGCCATTATCCAAAACCTGGGTTCGAACATCATCTGATACTCGCGTCCCTAAAGCGCGTTCTCCCGGTCCTAATGGCACATTGGTGGATATTCGAACATCTTCGAGGAACACGGTTACGGTACCAATACTACCGGCTAATAAACTTCCGGGGCCATAGGCTAGATCACGGATTGAATCCACCAGTTTAAAATTGCCATTAAGTAATACGCCGCCATCTAATACCGCAATAACTTGGCCGGTAGAATCTTTGACCGGATAAAGAGCCCTGATCATCATACCTCGTTCTTCAATGCTTCGATTGGTCGCCCTAGCGCGAGGCGTATCAATCAGGGGAAGTACGTACTGTTCTGCTAAATCTAGAGATATATTTTTGAGATCCTCCCCTGAAAATATTTCAATCCCGACTTTGGCCGTGCCCTGAAAGGCTGCCAGAAGGGCCGACGAGCCGCGAGCAGTGCCATAGGTTTTCTTGGAGTATAACCAATTTCCATCCATGTCTAATAAATTTAAATAAGTAAATTGAGAGTCTTTTTTTAGATTTTCTAATAACCGGTTAATTTCAAGACCATTATCCACATCTAAGGCAGTACGAAAATGATAGGATTCGGCTAAACGTTCTATTTCGGATAGATAGTCATTGTGGATCCGATTAAAAATATCGTGGGAAACAGATAGATCTGTATTTACCTTGATCAATAATTGTTGATAGGCAAAGGTATTTCCCCAATAAATGGCCAACATTAATGCAATGGGAATTAATACCACAATAGGAAATAACACCAAAACCAGGATTTTATATCGAACCGTGGTTTTGACCACATGAAATAAAGTTTTAAACATAGCTTAGATGTTTATCTTATTCACTCCAGAGCTGCACTTTGCGTTCCAGAGTTTTTCGAGAAACGCCTAATACCCTGGCAGCAGCAGATTTATTGCCCCCCTGCTTTTCTAATACAGAGAGAATATGACGTTTTTCAACGGTCGCCAATTGCTGATCATCAATAATTTCATCTTCTTCAGCTGAATCAGCAAGATTGGTGGTTCTTAAAACACAATCGCCCGGTGAACTATTGAGTAAAATACATCGTTCAATAATATTTTTTAACTCACGAACATTTCCAGGCCAATCGTAAGCACAGAGGCGTTTAATTTCAGCGTCAGTGATTTGTGGTGCCGCAAGTCCAAGATCTTTGGATAAGGTTTCGGCAAAATGTAATACTAACAGGGGAATATCTTCGACCCGCTCTTTTAATGAAGGCATTCGGACGGATACGACATTAAGCCGATAATAGAGATCTTCACGAAATTTGCCGCTTTTAACCATTTCTTTTAAATCTTTATTGGTGGCAGCGATTATTCGAACATCAACAGGAATTTCACAATTTGAACCAACGGGTCTCACCTGACGCGATTCAATGACTCTTAATAAATGGGCTTGCATTGACAAAGGCATTTCACCAATTTCATCCAAAAAAATCGAACCACCATCAGCATAGGTAAATAAGCCATCACGGGCCTGGTGAGCCCCAGTATAAGCTCCTTTAACATGCCCAAATAATTCACTTTCCAGTAACTCTGCCGAAATAGCACCACAGTTTACAGGTACCAACGAACCGGATCGACCACTCCATTCATGAATTGCTCTGGCTGCTAATTCTTTTCCAGTTCCTGATTCTCCTTCAATTAATACAGTGGAAGGCATGGGTGCAATACGTTTAATAACATGGCAGACGCTGGTCATAACCTCGCAATTTCCAATCATGCCAGATTTAAGTCCTGGGCTACCATAAATATTATTAACCTGGCGTTTTAAAATATAATTTTCACGTTGAAATTTTTGCCGTTCTAAATAGCGTTTAATCGCTGTCACTAATTGTTCGATACGAAACGGTTTCATAATAAAATCTTCTGCCCCAGCACGCAAAGCAGTAATTGCCGTTTCTAGATCGGCATGACCGGTCATAAAAATCACCCCGGTATTATCACCTTGCTCACGCAGCTCTAAAATCCACTCTAAACCTGTTCTTCCCGGCAAACGAATATCCGCTACAATCAAATCAAAATGACAACGCTGTCTGAGGACTTCTGCATTAGCCACATCTTCAGCCACTTCAACCAAACTAAAGTGCTTTTGTAAACCACGCAATAAAAAATTACGAATTCCAGGTTCGTCATCTAAAACCAAAACCGATGTCATTCGAGCATCCGCTTTATCTTCTGGTTGAAATGTCTCATCCACAGCATTTTGGCTTTCAGTATTATTTTCGATTGGAGTTTCCATCATTTATTCATGTTCTCATGGGTTTATTAATAAGCCTATCCTTAATCTTCAGTTTTGCAAGCATTGAGGTAATTTATTCTAATTAATTCGGGACATTTTGACTCATCTTGAATTTTAGAAAATGGGACATAATGTTCCCTTTTGAGCTTATATAAAGTTTTTATTTTAGGAATTATTGTTTCATTTTGTTGCTATTCTCTGTTAACCTAATTCTCTGGTTATTTTTCAAAGGCATAGCAATTATGCTTTGCTAATTAACCATTTAATCTTAAAACAAGCTCAAAACAAGTGCATAAACCATTCCAAAACACAACAAAAAAGTCACTTTTGGCATTATCTTTGCTATTTTTATAAGATTGCGGTCAAGATTACATAATAATTAGATATATAAACTATAACAATTTCAATAATAACTTAAGAGATTTCCAATGTTAAAAAAATCATTTTTTATCTTTGCTCTACTGATTAACAGCCTACTCATTTCAACAGCTTTTGGGGAAGCTAAAATTCTACGCATGGCGACCACCACCAGCACCGATAATTCCGGTCTTCTAAAATATTTACTCCCTAGCTTTGAAAAACAGAGTGGTTATCAAGTTCAGATTATTGCAGTCGGTACGGGTAAAGCTTTACGCATGGGTAGAGACGGCGATGTGGACGTAGTCTTGGTTCACGCTCCAGCAGCGGAACAAAAATTTGTCGATAGTGGTTATGGTGAAAAACGCTATAAAGTCATGTATAACGACTTTGTATTAGTCGGCCCTAAAAACGATCCGGCCAAACTTAAACAAACCAAAACGATTGCTGATGCCATGAGTAATATCGCAACTAGTCAAGCTTTGTTCGTATCTCGCGGTGATGATTCAGGTACGCATAAAAAAGAACGTAACCTCTGGCAAACCGCCGATGTAAAACCCGAAGGTAAATGGTATCGCGAAGCAGGACAAGGCATGGGCAAGGTGTTGCAAATTGCCGGTGAATTAAATGCCTATACCATGACCGACCGTGGCACTTGGTTAGCTTATAAAAATAAATCTCCACTAGTGGTTCAATTTCAAGGTGATGAAAATCTATTTAATCCTTACGGCATTATTGCTGTAAGCCCCAAACGTTATCCGGATACCAACTACCAAGGAGCCATGGCTTTAATCAAATGGATTACTTCCAAACCAGGTCAAGCAATGATCCATGAGTTCGCTATTGATGGCACACAATTATTTACCCCCATGGCAGATTCGTCCTATTTTAATAATATGGCTGGCGAATAGGCCTATAATTAGAGTAAAGGATTAAAAGTTAAGAGGTAAACAAGATGTCCCATTCCACTCAAGTAACCGCAATCATTTTGGCAGGAGGCCAAGGGAGTAGAATGGGGGGGGTAGATAAAGGGCTAGTCAAGTTTAATGGGCAACCTTTGATAAAACCGGTCGTCGAAGCTATTGCGCCACATGTCGATCATCTAATGATTAATGCCAATCGCAATTTAGAGCAATATCAAGCTCTGGGTTACCCCGTCATTAGTGATGCCCAAAATGATTATCTCGGTCCCTTAGCTGGATTTCTAGCTGCAATGAAAGCAGCTCAAACCGAAGAGCTAATTTTTGTACCCTGTGATGGCCCTCTTCTCAAAGGAGAACTGATGCAGCGACTACTCCAAGCTCGTCGAGATACCCAGGTAGAAATAGCGGCAGCTCATGACGGCAAGCGTCTACAACCGGTATATGTCACTTTATTACGCAACCTCGCGGATAGTTTAGACGCTTATTTAAGCTCTGGGGAGAGAAAAATTGACCGTTGGTATGCACAACATTCATATACTCAAGTCGATTGCAGTGATATCCAGGATTGTTTTATCAATATCAATACGCTGGAAGAACGCAATAAACTTGAGCAAACAAGGAACTCAATATGATTCAATATCCTATTCCTTTTATTGGTATCTGCGCCTATAGTGGAACCGGAAAAACCACACTTCTAACGACGCTGATCCCAATGTTGGAGAAACAGGGTCTACGAATTGGGGTAATCAAACACGCCCACCATAATTTTGAAATTGATCACAAAGACAAGGATAGCTATAAAATTCGAAAAGCCGGTGCTCAACAAATGTTGATAGCTTCAGATAATTGCATCGCAAAAATAACAGCTCGCAAGCAACAGCCAGTTAGTTTAGAAGAAACCCTAGAACAAATTGACCATAAAGATTTGGACTTGGTTCTAGTGGAAGGTTTTAAACATTATCACTTTCCCAAAATAGAATTACATCGCAGTACTACTAATAATCCTTATATTTATACCCAAGATTCCAGTGTCATTGCCTTAGCCTGCGATCAAAAACCAGAACAAAATCCACGCCATATCCCAATTTTGGATTTAAATAATATCGAAGATATCAGTAAATTTATTATCCAATATTTACAAGGCTCTGAGCAGATAAAACATATAAATTATAAATAAGTTTTTTAAAATAGAAATAAGCCATATATGGCAGTAATGACTCTATTCGATTTACTGCCGGGTTTATATCCAAATTTTGGATAGCATCATAAAAAATTTTTCTTGATAAACGAAAGCCTAAAATTCATCATTATTTCCCCCTTCTATAAGCATTTTTAGAATAATTCTCTTACTTAAATCCAAACCATTTAAAATATATTTCCATAAAATCCCCTTGGCTGTACGTCAATTAAATCAAAACAAGCAAAGACTTAAATTCATTGAACGTGAATCAAATAAAGGTTTGGCAAATTTTTTGCTCTTTAATATAACGAACAAAAGACTCTGCTTATAGGAAACTATTTTGGGAACAAACGTATGTATTTATCATCAACTCTCGATCTTTTAAAGAATCATTGTTTTTTTAACCGCTCATTGTTTAGAGCAAATGTAGATTTTTTATCACCACTTAAAGATGAAGTTTCTTCTAAGCGCATAGTAGATATTGTCCTATCGTCGCTAATATTGATGCTAATATGGCCTGTATTATTACTTATCACCATCGCGATAAAACTCACTTCTTCCGGCCCTGTGCTGTTTAAGCAAAAACGCAATGGTCAATATGGTAAAACCATTGACGTATGGAAATTTCGTTCTATGAAGGTTTGCGAAAATGGCGAACATATTATCCAAGCACAAAAAAATGATTCTCGCATTACTCGACTAGGTAGTTTTCTGCGTAGAACTTCATTGGATGAACTCCCACAATTTTTTAATGTATTACAAGGCCAGATGTCTATCGTAGGACCACGCCCTCACGCCATTGCCCATAATCGGTATTATCAATCAAGAATTCCAAATTATAATTTACGCCATCAAATTAAACCTGGTATTACGGGATGGGCACAAATCAATGGTTGGCGCGGTGAAACAGACACCTTGGACAAAATGGAGAAACGCATAGAATACGATTTGGAATATGTCGGCAAACAAAACTTTTTCTTTGATTTAAAAATCATTATTATGACAGTTTTAATGGGTTTCTATCATAAAAATGCCTATTAACCTGGAAATATCAAAAATAAATGGGCTATAGTTATAAAAATAATAACGATTTTATGGCACTTTATGACCGCATTAATCAAAGGAAAGCTAACCAGTGAATGGTTAGAACAAGAAATCAATGAAGGCGAATTTGTCCGCGATGAATCCATCTTTCGACATTGGATAACTCGTGATGGGAGCGCTGGCCCCTCTGGCCAATCGGGGTTTAAGGCCGAAGCCAATCGTTACCATTTATATATTTCCCACGCCTGTCCCTGGGCACATCGAACCGTTATTTTCAGGCGCTTGAAACAATTGGAAGAGATTATTGGTTTATCGGTAGTGGAACCCGAAATGCTGGATTTAGGCTGGCGCTTCTCCGCTGGGAATAAACAATATCAAGATGCTATCAATGGCGTTGATTATGTCCATCAGCTTTATACCTTGGCGGATCCTGAAGTCACATCTCAAGTTACAGTCCCCATTCTTTGGGATAAAAAACAACAGACCATCGTTAATAATGAATCATCAGAAATCATTCGCATATTTAATTCAGCCTTTAATCAACTAACAGGTAATAGCCAAGATTATTATCCTGAATCGTTACGAACTGAAATCGACACTATCAATACCATGATTTATGAAAATATAAATAATGGTGTTTATCGCTGTGGTTTTGCAACCACACAAAAGGCTTATGAAGAAGCTTTCGACAATTTATTTTCTGCCCTTGATCAGGTTGAACAACGTCTAGGGCAACAACGCTACCTGGTCGATCATCAAATCACAGAAGCTGATTGGCGTTTATTTACCACTCTGGTTCGTTTTGACGTAGTTTATGTGGGCCATTTTAAATGTAATTTAAGACGAATTGCCGACTATTCAAATTTATTTAATTATTTAAAAGAACTCTACCAAGTTCCCGGTATCGCAGATACGGTGCATTTTGACTATATTAAACGTCATTATTATTATAGTCATGAATCAATCAACCCGACCCGAATTGTTCCCAAAGGACCGGAGTATGATTTATCAACTCCTCATGATAGAGAAAATATTCCTATTTAACTCTATAAGTACTATAAGATTACTTATCACTCTTTCTATAAGTGAGCTTATAAGCAAATATCGTATAAATATTTAAAGAAAAACCAACCAAGAAAATATCTAATTGTTTTTAAAAGAATATATTCACCTCACATTACTGGCATAATTATCGCAACAACTTAGGAAACACAAATTTCCAAGGACATAATTATGATCCACCCACAGCAACATCTTAAACGCTCTCTTTTAGCCGCCAGCCTATTAATAATCCAATCTACCGCGATGGCAGCCAATGCCCCCCCACAAGAAGCAATTTTGGCTTGTAGCAGCAGTATTGAAGGCAATAGCTGCAGTATCCAAACACCAAATGGTCAATTAAGTGGCTCATGCTTAAGTATTCAATCCCAATTAGCTTGTGTGCCTGATTCTGGAAATTCCGGTCCTCCAAACTCTGGTACGACAAGCCCGGACTCTACAAATTCAGGTGCGGGTTCCACAACCACTAGCTCAAACTCCGGTCCGACAAATACAGTCATTGTTCAAAACGGTGCGGTAAACACCGATAGCAATGAAAGTAATAATATCAATGTAACCATTGATACAAACACTTCAAGCTTATTTCTTTCCACTGTATTGGTCGATAGTTCAGTTTATTACGAAGTCTCACTTGATGTGATTAGTTATAACCCTCTTGTATTAGAACTGACTAATGCCCAGCCGATCAATAGCTCCAACCAGATTACCGCCACTTATAATAGCAATAGCGGCCGTTTAACTATTCCAAGTTTAATTATGGATAATCAAGTCAGCAGTACTGAATTCCAATTGAATAATAATGCCTTTGTTTACCAATTCGAACTGGTTAGCCAACAATACGCTTCTTATAATCTAGTCGATACCGGTCAAATCAATTGTTATAACAGCACAGGTAGCAATGTCAGTTGTAGCAATTCTGGCCAAGATGCAGCTTACACCAGAAATCAACCCAGCTACACCAACAATGGGAATGGTACCATCCTCGATAATATCAGTGGCCTGACCTGGCAAGATAGCCCCGATTCAAATGGAGATGGCACAATTAACTCCAGTGATAAAATGACCCAATCTAATGCCGTTTCCTACTGCAATAATTTGGTTTTGGCTGGTCAAACCGACTGGCGCTTACCTAATATCAAAACCATGTATTCTTTGATTAATTTCAGCGGAGAAGACCCTTTCAGCGATAATACCAGCAACTTAACCCCATTTATCGATACTAACTATTTTGATTTTTCCTACGGCGATACTACTGCAGGTGAACGTGTCATCGATATGCAGTACGCCACTTCAACTTTTTATGTCAGTACAACCATGGGTGGGAGTGAAACTATGTTTGGTGTGAACCTGGCAGATGGTCGTATCAAAGGCTATGGAACTGGGGGTATGGGGGGAGGAAAAACCTTTGCCGTCCATTGTGTTCGCGGTGAAAGCAACTATGCGATAAATAATTTTAGTGACAATAATAATAACACCATTAGCGATAATGCAACGGGTCTAATGTGGGAAAAAAATGATAGCCAAATAGGTATGAATTGGGATTCGGCGATTTCTTATTGTGAAAGTGGTTCGACTGCGGGTTATACGGATTGGCGTTTACCCAATGCCAAAGAACTACAAAGTATTGTAGACTATACTCGGTCACCGGATACGAGCAATTCAGCCGCTATTGATAGTGTTTTTAACAGTACCTCTATAATAAATGAGGGTGGCGCAATTGACTGGGGATTTTATTGGACCAATACCACTCATAAAAGTGGAAATGGTTTAGGTGCAAATGCCGTATATGTGGCTTTTGGACGAGCACTTGGCTATATGAACAACCAATGGGTAGATGTTCATGGCGCAGGCGCACAACGCAGTAGCATGAAGAGTGACTCTGGCCAAATCGATAACTCATATACAATCGTTACTGATGCCAATGGCAACCAAGCCCTTGCTCATGGACCACAAGGTGACGTCGTCAGAGTCAATAACTATGTACGCTGTGTACGTACAGATTCTTAAACCTAAAAAAGGCAATTGGTATGATCCAGCAAGATGGCTATTTCAAACTCTTTTTAATGACTTCAGGTCTGTTTATTAGCAGCAATGTTATAGCCGCCCTTCCTCCACCGCCACCAGAAGCAGTGGAAGCATGTAACAGTATTAGTGAAGGGGCAAGCTGTAGCATACAAACTCCAAATGGTTTAGTAAGTGGTTCTTGCCTAAGCATTGAAAGCCAATTAGCCTGTGTACCCGACGAAGGTGCTCCTCCTCCAGTTGATGGTAACAATACAGCTCAAAATACGAATAATACTAGTACAGGTAATGGCAACAGCACCAATCAAGCAAGTTATGATAGTGACAATGCCAGTTTATTACTACCTATCGTTTCCATCGGCAACGAACAATATTACCAAGTCAGTTTACAATTAGTGGACTCAAACCCGAATGGCACTTACTTAAGCTTTTTTGGATGCCCATTTTTCCTCACGTCTTCTCTTGCTTCCTTTCTAGGCTTCATAAGTAGCGGGAAAGGCTTTGGTCTTCGTTTCACTGCTCTAGGTTCAATACG
>Ga0209692_10001185_pt1 | contig 38477 bp, 40 predicted proteins | sample tdDd472_FD_187129 | JGI IMG/M metagenome (GOLD analysis project Ga0209692, IMG submission 187129) | Marine sediment microbial communities from the Atlantic coast under amendment with organic carbon and nitrate - tdDd47.2 (SPAdes)... | ecosystem: Environmental > Aquatic > Marine > Coastal >...
GTCGTGACGTACTGATGTTTATCGATAACATCTACCGTTACACACTGGCGGGCACCGAGGTATCTGCACTGTTAGGTCGTATGCCTTCTGCGGTAGGTTACCAGCCAACACTGGCGGAAGAAATGGGCGTACTGCAGGAACGTATTACCTCAACCAAAACCGGTTCGATCACATCGTTCCAGGCGGTATACGTACCAGCGGACGACCTGACTGACCCGTCTCCAGCAACTACCTTCGCTCACCTTGATGCGACACTGGTACTGTCCCGTCAAATCGCGGAACTGGGTATCTACCCTGCGGTAGATCCACTGGACTCAACCTCACGTCAGCTCGACCCGCAGGTTGTTGGCCTGGAACACTACAATATCGCACGTGGTGTACAGGGTACCCTGCAGCGTTATAAAGAGCTGAAAGACATCATCGCGATTCTGGGTATGGACGAATTATCTGATGAAGATAAGCAGGCCGTTGCTCGTGCTCGTAAGATGCAGCGTTTCCTTTCACAGCCATTCTTCGTAGCAGAAGTATTCACCGGCGCGCCTGGTAAATACGTAAGCTTAAAAGAAACTTTAGCTAGCTTTAAAGCTATCCTTGACGGCGAACTGGATCACATTCCAGAGCAGGCGTTCTATATGGTAGGCGGCATCGACGAAGTTAAAGAAAAAGCGAAAAACATGTAAGGAAAGCTTATGGCTATGACAACACATGTAGACATCGTTAGCGCAGAAAAAGAGATCTGGTCAGGCCAGGCCACAATGGTCTTTGCCCCAGGTGTTATGGGTGAGCTGGGCATCGCGCCCCGCCACACCCCGCTGCTGACCCGCCTTAAAGCCGGTGAAGTACGTGTTCGCGGTGCAAACGGTGAAGATGAATCATTTTTCATTACCGGTGGAATGCTGGAAATACAGCCACATGTTGTGACCGTATTGTCAGACACAGCGGTTCGTGCAGATGACCTGGACGAAGCTGCAGCCATTGAAGCCAAGCAACGTGCCGAAGAAGCCATGCAGAGCAAGAGTTCAGAAATGGACTTCGCCCGTGCAAGTGCTGAACTGGCCGAAGCAGCGGCCATGGTTGAAACCATCAAGAAGCTTAAAGGCCGCCGTTAATTCGCAGCTTGGGTTTGATGATCAATCGATTCAGAAAAAGCCGGACACAAGTCCGGCTTTTTTTATGTACAGGAAGTATGGTATTCCGCGGGAGGCAGGACGCCGGTAGCGGTTATGCACAGGATGTTCGGTATTTAGCGAGAGGCAGGGGTACAGTCGTTAGTCATTTGTCGTAAGTCCATTCTGCGATTTGGACTAATGACGAAGAACTAACGACAAATGACTTTTTCGTAGGGTGGATCAAGCGAAGCGGATCCACCATAGGACGCATAGATATCCCTGCATTTGCGTTTATTAGCAGGTAGGTTGGGGTAAGGAACGAACCCCAACAAACACATCACCACTAATACAACCGTTGGGGTTCCTGCGTCACCCCAACCTACGGATATCCTTATATTCGCGTTTATTAGCGTTCATTGCGGACTTGTGCTCTTGTTTCCCGCTGCGCTGACTTAAAATCGCCTAAATATTTGTCATAGCCGATGGTTTCAGTAACAATCAGCCCTGTGGCTGATGTGCTGTACCGGTCTGTCAGGGTAACGCCGACCAGTCCAGTGCTTTGCTACAATAACTGATAAAACAATCAAAGAATTAAGGGTAAGGAATAACTATGTCGCTCAGTGTCATCATACTCGCCGCCGGTAAGGGCACACGGATGAAATCCAGCACGCCTAAGGTGTTGCACAGGCTGGCTAACAGGCCACTGCTGGAACATGTATATGACACAGCTCGCTCACTGGGCGCAGAGGAAATTATCGTGGTGTATGGCCACGGCGGCGACATGGTGAAGCAGGCCTGCGCGCACTTTGATGCAAAATGGGTAGAGCAGACAGAGCAACTGGGCACCGGGCATGCGGTGCAGCAGGCATTTGATGCGGTAAACCTGAATAACAATGTGCTGGTGCTCTATGGCGATGTGCCATTAACCTCGCAGCAGACACTGCACGAATTGCTGGATGGCAGTGAAGATAAAATTGGCCTGCTCACCGTGTGCCTGGAAAACCCGACCGGCTATGGTCGTATCCTGCGCAATGAAAACAACCAGGTCACCGGCATTGTTGAACAGAAGGATGCCAGTGAAGCGCAGCAAAAGATTAACGAAGTTAACAGCGGTATCCTCAGCTGCAAGGGCGAGACCCTGCAATCGTTGCTAAAGAATATCAATAACCAGAACAGCCAGGGCGAATACTACCTGACCGACATCTTTGCGCTGGCGGCAGAGCAGGGCATTGAAATAAAAACCACCACCGTTGCCGACAGCTATGAAGTTGAAGGGGTGAATAACCGCCTGCAACTGGCATCGCTGGAGCGGATTTACCAGCGCAATATCGCCGAGCAGTTAATGACCGATGGTGTAGCACTGGCTGATCCTGCACGTCTCGACGTGCGCGGCAAGGTCAATATCAGCAACGATGTGTTTATCGATGTGAATGTGGTGCTGGAAGGTGAGGTAAGCATCGCGACCGGCAGTGAAATCGGTGCCAACTGTGTGATTATCAATTCACAGATCGGTGAGAATGTGCGCATTAAAGCCAACAGTGTGATTGAAAATGCACAGATCGATGCAGACTGCGAAGTCGGGCCCTTTGCCAGGATTCGCCCGGAGACGCACCTGCAGCAGGGCGCAAAGGTCGGTAACTTTGTCGAGATTAAAAAAGCGGAAATCGGTAAGGGCAGCAAGGTCAATCACCTGAGTTACGTGGGCGATACGGTGATGGGCGATAACGTCAATGTCGGTGCCGGTACCATTACCTGCAATTACGATGGTGCCAATAAACACCAGACCACCATTGGTAACGATGTGTTTATCGGTTCTGATACACAGCTGGTTGCGCCGGTTAGCATCGCCGATGGTGTTACTATCGGTGCCGGTGCAACGGTCACCAAAGATATCGACGAAAGCGATGTACTGGTGATCAGTCGCTCACCACAGAAAACGATCAGGGGCTGGACACGGCCGGTAAAACAGAAAAAATAATGTGCATGCTTGCCGATAAATTGTAATGAAGCCGCATTACGATGTGATTATTATCGGCGCAGGTGCAGCCGGGTTGTTTTGCGCGTTCAATGCAGCAGCACGGAATAAGCGGGTGCTGGTGCTGGACCATGCGAATAAGGTGGGTAAGAAAATACTCATGTCCGGTGGTGGTCGCTGTAATTTCACCAACCTCAATACCACACACGAAAACTTCAGCTCGCAGAATCCCCACTTCTGTAAATCCGCTTTAAGCCAGTACACTGCCTATGACTTTCTCGCACTGGTGGAAAAGCACAATATCGAGTATGTCGAAAAAGACCCCGGCCAGCTGTTCTGCAAACACAGCTCGAAAGACATATTGCAGATGCTGTTGCAGGAGTGCGCACAGGGTGCAGTGAAAATTTATAAAAAATGCAGCATAGAAAAAATTCAATATACAGACCAGTTCGATCTCGACGCAAGTTGCGGTGAGTTTACGGCCAAGTCTCTGGTAATCGCCAGCGGCGGTTTATCCATTCCCACCCTGGGGGCCACAGGATTTGGTTACGAGATTGCAAAACAGTTTGGCCACACACTGGTAGAAACCTCGGCGGCACTGGTGCCGTTTGTGCTGTCACAAAAATGGCTGACACGGATTAAGCCGATGGCCGGTGTTGCCCTGCCCGTAGGTGTGAGTTGTGATCATAACGGCAAGGCGATCAGCATAAGTGACGATATGCTGTTTACCCACCGCGGACTGAGTGGTCCGGCAATATTAAAACTGTCCAGTCACTGGCAGCCAGGGATGCAAATACATATCGACCTGCTGCCAGCCGTGAATATAAAACAGTATATCGCAGAGCAAATGAGTGAGCATGCTGAACAATTGCTGGTAAATAACCTGGCGAAGCTGCTGCCAAAAAAAGTCGCGGGTTTTATCTGTGAGCCGGCGCTGCAGGATAAAAAACTCAAACAGCTGACAAAAACCGAGCTTGAGTTACTTGAGCAAAAACTGCATCACTGGGATATCAGGCCCGAGGGCACCGAAGGATACAGAACCGCGGAAGTAACCGCCGGTGGGATCAGTACAGATAAAATCTCATCAAGGACATTTGAATCGGCCCTGCAGAAAAAGCTGTATTTTATCGGTGAGGTGCTGGATGTAACCGGTGAACTGGGTGGCTACAATTTCCAGTGGGCCTGGTCTTCAGCCTGGTGTGCCGCCAACAGCCTGTGACCTTTAAACACTAAACCTCGGTTTTACCCAGCAGTGCCTCTTCAATCGCGTATTCCGGCGTGTTGTGCAGAAAGGCGGCATGCAGCGGATAGAGCGCATTCAGCTTTTCCACATACTGCGCTTCTTCCTTATCAACAAACACAACGGTGCGGGTGTGCGGTGAATATTTGGGCAGGCTGGAGAGCAGCACATCCAGGTTGGAAACATTCACCCCGGCATAGTTATTGCCGTAACCGTAAAAAAATTCCGCTACGATAAAGTCCGGCTGGTAGGTTTTCAGCGCTTTTATCGCATTACGGGTGGAATTGACCTGGATTTCCCGTGCGCCCATCTGCTCGTACAGGCTGCTCAGCCTGGGATGGGTGGGGGATTCGATAATGGAAAGAATGGTTAGAGACATAGACATTCTGTAGATTAAAAACCACATATTACGCGCGTCTCTGATAAAATACACGCCTGACTTGTTTGAGTAAACCTATGGTACTACTAACACTGCGTGATATTAATCTGGGCTTCGGCGGGCCTAATCTGCTGAATTCCCTTGATCTGCAAATCGAACCCAGGGAGCGACTGTGTCTGCTGGGGCGTAACGGCGAAGGCAAATCCACGCTAATGAAGCTGATCGCCGGCTTTATCAAGCCCGATGACGGCAGTATCGAGCGCAAGCAGAACCTGAAAATTGCCTACCTGACACAGGACGTGCCCGAGCACATCGAAGGCAGTGTGTATGATGTGGTGGCTTCAGGCCTTGAAGGCGTGGGTGAGATACTCAAGCAATACCACCATATCAGTCTTGATCTGGCCACAGATTACAGCGAACAGAAAATGGAAGAACTGTCACGGGTGCAGCACAAACTGGAAGCGGTGGATGGCTGGAGCCTGTCGCAACAGGTCGAAACCACCATCTCGCTGCTGGAACTGCCAGCGGATGATGATTTTGCCGCGCTCTCCGGCGGCCTCAAGCGCCGCGTACTGCTGGCTCGCGCACTGGTTACCGAGCCGGATTTACTACTGCTCGACGAACCCACCAACCACCTGGATATAGAAGCCATACAGTGGCTGGAAAATTTTCTGCTGAACTGGAAAGGCAGCCTGCTGTTTGTTACCCACGACAGGTCCTTCCTGAAAAACCTGGCAACGCGCATTATCGAACTGGATCGCGGCCAGCTTACCTCATGGCCCGGTGATTATGAAAACTACCTGGTGAAAAAACAGGAATCACTGGAGGTCGAAGAAAAGGAAAATGCGCTGTTTGATAAGCGACTGGCACAGGAAGAAGTGTGGATTCGCCAGGGCATCAAGGCACGTAGAACCCGTAATGAAGGCCGGGTGCGTGCGCTCAAGGCATTACGTGAAGAACGCAGCCAGCGCCGCGAGAAAAAAGGCCAGGTGAATATGGCCGTGTCGGAGCAGGAGCGTTCCGGCAAGCGGGTGATTGAAGTGCACAATATCAGCTACAGCTACGGTGATCAGCCGATTGTGAAAAACTTCAGCACACTGATTACCCGGGGCGATCGTATTGCCATACTCGGCCCCAATGGTGTGGGTAAGTCCACACTGTTGAAATTGTTACTGGGTCAGCTCAAGCCGGATGAAGGTCACGTTGAAATGGGCACCAAACTGGAAATTGCCTACTTTGATCAGTTGCGTTCTGAACTCGACCTGAAAAAAAGTGTCAGAGATAACTTGGCCGAAGGCACCGATAAAGTGGTGGTGGCGGGTAAGGAAAAACACGTGATGAGCTATCTCAGTGATTTTCTGTTTTCACCACAACGGGCTAACTCGCCGGTAAGCACACTCTCCGGTGGTGAGCGCAATCGACTGATGCTGGCCAAGCTGTTTGCCAAACCATTTAACCTGCTGGTAATGGACGAACCCACCAATGACCTGGATGTAGAAACCCTGGAGTTGCTGGAAGAACTGCTGATTGAATACAAGGGCACACTGATCCTGGTGAGCCATGACCGTGCCTTTGTCGATAATGTGGTCACCGGCACCCTGGTATTCGAAGGCAATGCCACGGTGAATGAATATGTAGGCGGCTATGAAGACTGGTTAAGGCAGAAAGCACAGTCAGGGGATGCCAATACAGGCGCTGCAGGTGGGCGACTGACAACACCGGTAAAAGCGGCAGCAACCCAGGCAAAATCCGCCAGTGAGGCTGCGCCACAAAAAACCGATGCACAAAAAGCTGATACACAAAAGCCGGCAGCTAAACCGGCGCGCAAACTCAGTTTCAATGAAAAACGCGAACTGGAAGCCCTGCCTAAACAGATCGAACAGCTGGACGCAGAACAGGCCGAGCTGACTGAAAAAATGGCGGACGCGGAATTTTTCCAGCAGGACAAAGATGTCATTGCCGCCAGCACACAACGGCTGGAACAGATTGAACAGGAACTGGCAAACGCCTATCAGCGCTGGGAACAACTGGAAGACTGACATCTACTTAAATTGCTTAAAAGCATATTGGTCCGCAAATGAACGCACTAAAGTGCAGGAGCACTTTGAACGAGCGAATGCTCGGCCCGAAGGGTGGAGCACGGGACGTGCGGAATAAATAAACGCTAATGTATGTCTGTGCGCCAGCGGCGCAGAACAAAAAACAATATATAGCGTTTATTGGCGTTCATTTGCGGATTGTTTGCTTGTATTTCAGTCCTGCCGCTACCACAGAATTTACGAACGACGGAGATTAACAATGCCATTGAACACCATGCAGACTCGCAATGGTCTTATGCCGCTGATCGCCAGTGTGGCGTTACTGCTACTTGGTGCCTGCAGTGATCAGGCCGAGGAACAGGCAGCTGGGCCAGCGGATGCGCCACCGCCCATGTCGGTGACTGTGAAAAGCGTACAGCCACAGACGGTGCCCAGTTCGATTGAGCTGGTGGCACAAACCGAAGGCGCGCGCGAAGCCGAGGTACGTGCGCGCGTGGCGGGGCTGCTGGAAAAACAGCTGTATGAAGAGGGTGAATTTGTCGAAGCCGGTCAGCCACTGTTCCAGATAGAACGGGAAACCTACCAGATTGCGGTGGATGATGCCCAGGCGCGGGCCGATCTTGCCTCGCGTGAAGTGAAGCGACTGGAGAAACTGCTTGATCAGAAGGCGGTGAGTCGACGTGAATATGATAACGCCGTATCTGCCGATGCGATTGCCCGTGCCGCCCTGCGTCAGGCAAAACTCAATCTGTCATGGACCACCGTCACTGCACCGGTAGCGGGAGTGAGCGGTCGTGCTGAAAAATCGGTGGGCAGTTTGCTGAGCGCCACAGAAGGCACGCTGCTTACATCCATCTATCAGCTAGATCCCATCTGGGTGCGTTTCAGCCTGGCGCAAAGTGAGCTGGCACAGCTGGAAGATCAGCACCTCAGTGCAGACAGTATAAATGGTATCGAATTGATACTGCCCGATGGCAGTGTCTACCCGCATACGGGAAGGCTTAACTATCTGTCCAGCACCATTGATCCATTGCTCGGTACACAACAGCTGCGCGCCGAGTTTGATAATAAAAACGCCCGCCTGCTGCCGGGACAGTTTGTGCGCGTTCGCCTGCTGTTGCAGGACCGTGAAGGGGTGTTTCTGGTGCCCCAGTCGGCCGTGGTGCAGAACGAAGGCAAGCACCTGCTGATGCTGGTTAATGATGAAAACCAGGTGACGCCGCGACCAGTTGAAGTTGCGGAATGGCTGGGCACAGACTGGGTAATAACCGATGGGCTTAAGGCAGGTGACCGGGTGATTCTCGACAACCTGATCAAGCTGCGCCCGCAGATGAAAGTAGCGCCCAGTGCAGCCGATGAGGCAAACAGCGAAGCAGAAAATAAACACTAAGCGCGGCCGCTATGCGACAGGCGCAAACGTGAACAGCAGGTAACCCTATGTCATCCAGATTCTTTATAACCCGGCCGATTTTTTCGGCGGTAATATCAATCGTTATCGTCGTCGCAGGGCTGGTGGCCTCGCAATCTTTGCCGATTGCCCAGTACCCAACCATTGCCCCACCCACGGTACAGATAACTGCCAGTTATCCGGGTGCCTCGGCGGAAACCCTGGCCAACACCGTGGCCGCACCGATTGAAGAACAGCTCAACGGCATCGAGGGCCTGTCGTATTTCAGTTCCAGTTCCAACTCCAGCGGCGCGATTACCATTACCGCCACCTTTGAGGTGGGCACTGATGTAGACACCGCCACCCAGGATGTAAACAACCGGGTAAAAGCCGCAGAGGCACGACTGCCGGAAGAAGTACGACGCAATGGCGTGTCGGTGCTGAAAAGTAACACCGATATTTTGCTGGTGGCGGCCATGTACTCACCGGACGAAAGCCGCGACCGTTTGTTTATTTCCAACTACGCCAGCCTGAATGTGGTGGACGAGATCAAACGTCTGCAGGGTGTGGGTGATGTGATGATCTTCGGTGCGCAGGATTATTCCATGCGCATCTGGCTGAAACCGGATCGCATGGCGCAGCTGGGCATTACCAGCAGCGACATTGCCAATGCCATCCGTGTGCAGAACACACAGAATGCCGGTGGCAAGATCGGACAGGAACCATCCCCCGAGGCGCAGATGCTCACCTACACGGTGACTGCCAAGGGCCGTCTGATTACGCCAGAGGAATTCGGTGACATTGTGATTCGTGCCGGCGGCGCCGAAGGCATACTGCGCATCCGCGATGTGGCGCGGGTTGAACTGGCCGCCTACAGCTACGATGTAAGTGCCACCGCCAATGGCAAGCCAACCGTGGCACTGGGTGTGTTCCTGCAAACCGGTGCCAATGCGCTGGAAGTGGCGGAACGCACACGCACAAAACTGGAAGAACTGAAACAGCGTTTTCCCGATGGTATGGATTACCTGATTCCCTATGACACCACGTTATTCGTATCTGCGTCCATCGATGCGGTGGTGATGACGCTGATCGAAGCCGCACTGCTGGTAGTGGCGGTGGTGTTCCTGTTTTTACAGAGCTGGCGCGCCACGTTGATTCCCATGGTCGCGGTGCCCGTGTCACTGATCGGTACCTTTGCCGGTTTATACGCCTTCGGTTTTACCATCAACACACTCACCCTGTTTGCGCTGGTGCTGGCGATTGGTATTGTGGTGGATGACGCGATCATCGTACTGGAAAATGTCGAACGGCACATGAGCCAGGAAAAAATGCCACCACTGCAGGCGGCGATTACCGCGATGAGTGAAGTCTCCAGTGCCATAGTCGCAATCGTACTGGTACTGGCTTCGGTGTTTATTCCGGTGGCCTTTCTTGGTGGCATTGCCGGTGTACTGTATCAGCAGTTCGCGGTGACCGTTGCGGTGGCGGTGATTATTTCCGGCATAGTTGCATTAACACTGACACCGGCATTGTGCGCAATTTTTCTCAAAAGCAATCATGAAGAGTCGAAACTGTTCCGGCCATTCAATCGTGGCTTTGCCGCGCTCACCCGTTTTTACACCAGTGCTGTGTCAAAAATTCTGCATCACCCGTTTATCGGCATCGGCACCATGATCGCTGTGGTCACGCTGCTGGTGGTGCTGTTCCGTACAGTGCCGGGCAGCTTCGTGCCATCGGAAGATCAGGGTGTGGTGATCTCCGCATTGATGTTGCCGGACAGTGCCTCGCTGCAACGCACCATCGCCAGTGGCAGGGAGTTGAATAAAATGTTCGCCAGCCACCCGGCGACAGAGAATGTATTTGTTATCAGCGGGCGGGATATTATCGGCGGCGGTAATAAACCCAACGGCGGTACCGTGTTTACCACCTTCAAGGACTGGAGCGAACGTGAACAGAGTGCCGAACAGATGGCCGGGCAGATGATGGGCATGGGCATGGGCCTGTCCGATGGCATGGCACTGACCTTCAACCCGCCGCCAATTCGTGGGCTGGGTTCAGCCGGCGGCTTTGAGGTGTTTGTGCAGAATCGTGATGATGGCGACCCGATGAAACTGCACCAGGTGGTACAGAATTTAATCGGTGCCTTGAGTGCGCGTGAGGAATTCACCCGCATCAATACCTTCTTCCGGCCGACTTCGCCGCAGTTATTTGTGGAAGTGGATGAAGCCAAGGCCATGTCGCTGGGTATTCCGCTGAACAGTATCTACGAAACCCTGCAAAGCACCATGGGTGCACTCTATGTAAACGACTTCAATATGACCGGCCGCGCCTATCGTGTGCAGCTGCAGGCAGAAGCAGAATACCGCATGCAGCCACAGGACATAGGTAAGGTGTATGTGCGCAGCAGCACCAGTGGCGAGATGATTCCAATGTCGGCGATAAGCGAAGTGAAGGATATTGTCGGCCCGGAACAACTGGAACGCTTTAACGGTTTTGTTGCAGCGAAAATCATGGGCAGTGCCGTGCCCGGGATTAGCTCCGGCGAATCGATACAGATTGTGGAAGACATTGCAGCCGATGTATTGCCAGATGGTTATACCCTGGCATGGAGCGGTGAAGCTTACCAGCAGCAGAAAGATGCAGGTACCTCGGCACCGGCACTGATCTTCGGCGTGCTTATGGTATTCCTGATTTTGGCAGCGCAATATGAGAAGTGGTCACTGCCACTGGCGGTCATCATATCCTTACCCATCGCCATTACCGGCGCACTGGCACTGGTGTTTATCCGCGGCATGCCCAATGACATCTACTTCCAGATTGGCCTGGTGGTGCTGATTGGCCTGGCATCGAAAAACGCCATACTGATCGTCGAGTTCGCCGCACAGCAATACGCCAATGGCAAAAGCGTAACCGAGGCCGCACTGGAAGCGGCGCGCCTGCGTTTTCGCCCGATTGTCATGACCTCGCTGGCATTTATGCTGGGCGTAGTGCCACTGGCATTTTCAAGTGGTGCGGGTGCGGCAGCGCGACAGTCGATGGGTACAGGTGTGCTGGGCGGCATGCTCGCCGCAACGTTTATTGCCACGCTGTTTGTGCCGCTGTTCTTTAAATGGCTGGAGCGGGGTAAGCAGAACAGGCCGGTGGGTGATCAGGCTGATAATAAGTAACGCAAAGTGATTTGCGATATAGATATAGTGCATAAAAGGGCAGCCATTGGCTGCCCTTTTACATGTTAATTGCTGCAATTTGCAGTGAGAAAGCGGTTACCTGGCGAGACAGATCAGATTGAAATTGACAGGCAAATCAGTCTGCTATAATGCCACAATAACTGTTTCACATGGCATTCCACCTTTTAAACATATGCGGCCATGACGTACGTATTGGCGCACGTACGAAAATACGTACAATGGTATGGTTTCCTGTAACCTGGTGGAGATTTACCATGACTGCAATTACGGTCAGCGACGCACGCGCTAATCTGTATCGCCTGATCGACGAGGCCGCATCTTCCCATCAGCCGTTGCTGATTTCAGGAAAGCGAAACAATGCGGTGCTGATTTCCGCAGAAGACTGGGAGGCGATTCAGGAGACCCTGTTTCTGTTATCTGTTCCAGGTATGCGCGAATCGATTCGGGAAAGAATGGAGACGCCCATTGACAAGTGTGCCGAGAACCTGGGTTGGTGACCTGGCAACTTGTCTTTACGAAGCAGGCACAGAAGGATGCAAAGCAACTGGCCACGAGCGGCTGAAACCAAAGGTACAGGAGCTGTTGGCCATACTTGCTGAAGACCAGTTTCAGAAGCCGCCGCCTTTTGAAAAGCTCGTTGGTGATCTTGCAGGTGCCTGTTCGAGGCGAATAAATATACAGCGTCGTCTGGTATACCAGGTGCTGGAAGAGGACAGGGTGGTTAAGGTGTTGCGGCTATGGAGTCATTACGAATAATGTATAACAACAGCGTAAACTCAGGCATTGTTCTGCGCGTTCGCTTAGGGTAAAGACGCCGGTTGTGCTGGACGTTAGGGGTACACAAGGAAAGTGATATGAAGTCAGTGAAAAAACCAGGAAGACCGATTAACGTGAAAATCAATCGATAATGATTATTATTTGTCACTGACCTATTCTATATTTATTATGTATTTATACCAGAGGATGAGCTATGGAAATTGATGAAGAGAAAATCGATGAGGCCACACTGGCTTTGCTGCATCTAACTTTGCATGATGGCGGTCGGGCCTGGAAATCCTTTGATTGGGATACCATGAATAGACTCCATGAAAAGGGGCTTATTGAGAATCCGGTTGGCAAGGCAAAGTCTATACTGTTCACCGAGGAAGGCCTGAAAGAATCAGAGCGACTACTCCAGAAACTTTTTACCAGGGGTTCTTGAGCTTCGGTGCAGGCACTTGAACCAATCGTTCAACCGGATTACAAATCACATAAAATTATTTATAAGAGAATTAAAGGGGTCGAACGGGAAAAAGGGTCTGGTATACCTATTTCATCAACTGAGACGGAATGACTTGATGAATAAGTATACTGTCCCCCGAATTCCCGATATTCTCTTTCGTGAACAAATTGAACGTGTGTTGAACCGTAAATTAGGTTATGCAAAACAGGCTAGGCCGTTTAAAGCCAGATAGATTGATAATGATTATGAATTAAAGGGGTCGGTAACAAATAAGAATCATTCTGATATGGTTTTATCGGCCCTGTAGCTGATCATTAATTATTATGTGACAAAGGAGTTGTCATGCCACGCAAGCCAAGGATGTACCTGCCAGATATGCCTTACCACGTAATACAGCGTGGCAATAATCGTGATGCCACTTTCTACGCGGAGCAGGATTATCAATTCTATCTGGACTGTTTATATGATGCATGTTCACGTTATAAGGTTGCTGTACATGCCTATGTGCTGATGACCAACCATGTACACCTGTTAATGACGCCAGCCACTGAGGATTCAATCAGTTTGACGATGCAATCCCTTGGCCGACGATATGTGCAATATGTCAACAAGCAGTACAGGCGCACAGGTACGCTATGGGAAAGTCGCCACAAGGCCAGCCTGGTTGATAAAGAAAACTATTTACTGCATTGTTGTCGTTATATTGAGTTAAATCCGGTACGAGCGGGTATGGTGGCGCACCCGGAAGAATATCGATGGTCGAGTTATGGATGCAATGCGAATGGCAAATTCAATAAGATAGTTCAGACGCATGCCTTGTATAATGCATTGGGGCTTGATGCGACTGAGCGGTTAGAAGCTTATCGGGCATTATTCAGACATGAGCTGGATGTAAGTGTGCTGAGCTGTATCAGAAATGCCGCCATGTTCTCCATGCCGACTGGTGATAATCGCTTTCGTGAACAAATTGAACGTGTGTTGAACCGTAAATTAGGTTATGCAAAACAGGGTAGGCCGTTTAAAGCCAGATAGATTGATAATGATTATCATTTGTCACCGACCCCTTTCGTCCTTCTTTGTGTCTTGCCATATCTCTGTACGTCTACTAATTGGTATTTTAGATATATATTATATTGATTGAAGTCAATAAGTCGCGACTGTTACAGGTTTAGAGTCATCCTTACTAATCCATTAACTGGAAATGTAAGTGGCGACATCTATCAATCGAATGCAATTTCTTCGCGGCGACTTTAACGGTCGACAGTCTCCTTTGCGCCCACCCTGGGCGAAATCCGAAGCCGAATTTATCGAATCCTGCACTGCCTGCAATGAGTGCCTTAGTGCCTGTACTCAAAAAATTATTGTAAAAGGCCGCGCTGGTTATCCACTGGTTGATTTTAATCTGGGTGAGTGTGTGTTCTGTGAGCGTTGTTTGCAGGCGTGCCCTACGGATGCGCTTGAAAAAACCGGTGATCAGCCCTGGCAAATTCAGGCAGAGATAAGCCCATCCTGTTTAACCATGAAAGGTGTGGTCTGCCGCAGTTGCAGTGAACACTGCGAGAGTCGGGCGATTCGTTTTATTGCGCGACTGGGTGAGGTGGCAAGGCCACAGATAAACAGCCAGAGCTGTAATGGATGCGGTGCCTGTGTCGCGGTGTGTCCGGTGGCAGCCGTGGAGATACATCATGCTGCCCAAACATAATTCCATAAGGAAAATACAATGAATATTTCAGGCGTACTTATTCACGCACGGCCGGAAAATTGCCAGATGGTTAAGCAGCAGCTGGAACAGGTTGCTGGTGTAGAAGTATATGCAAGTACCGATGAGGGGAAGCTGGTGGTTACCGTTGAAGCCAGTGGTGATCGAAGTGCTGCCGATACGGTTTACCAGTTACAGGATATGCCGGGTGTGATTTCCGCATCCATGGTCTATCACCATTTTGAAGATGATGCAGAGTTGCAACAGGAGGCTAGTGATGAAACTGAGCAGGCGTGATTTTATAAAAACAAATGCGGCCGCAGCAACAGCCGCAGCAGCCGGTGTTTCATTGCCCGGCGTGAGCGGTGTGCTGGCGAGCGAAGACAAAATTCGCTGGGACAAGGCGCCCTGTCGATTTTGCGGCACCGGTTGCAGTGTGCTGGTAGGAACCCAGAACGGACGGATTGTTGCCACACAGGGTGACCCGGATGCGCCGGTTAATCGGGGCCTTAATTGCATTAAAGGCTATTTCCTTTCCAAGATTATGTATGGCAAGGACCGCTTAACTCAGCCCTTACTGAGAAAACGCCATGGCAAGTATGACAAGAACGGCGATTTCGAGGCGGTTTCCTGGGATGAAGCCTTTGATGTGATGGCGGAAAAATTCAAGGCTACCTTAAAAGAAAAAGGCCCTACTGCGGTGGGCATGTTCGGTTCTGGCCAGTGGACGGTGTGGGAGGGCTATGCCGCATCCAAACTGTTCAAGGCCGGTTTCAGATCAAACAATCTCGACCCCAATGCGCGGCATTGTATGGCCTCGGCAGTGGGTGGGTTTATGCGCGGTTTCGGTGCTGATGAACCCATGGGTTGTTATGATGACCTGGAAAATGCCGATGCCTTTGTGCTCTGGGGTTCGAATATGGCAGAGATGCATCCGATACTCTGGTCACGTTTAACCGACACCCGCCTGAGTAAAAAAGGTTGCGAAGTGCATGTGCTTTCAACCTACGAGCACCGCTGTTATGAGCTGGCGGATAACGCCATGACCTTTGTGCCACAAACCGATATGGTAATACTCAATTATATTGCCAACTACATTATCCAGAACAAGGCCTATAACCAGGACTTTATTAACAGCCATGTGAGTTTTAATCAGGCAACCACCGATATTGGTTATGGCCTGCGTGCAGATCATCCGCTGGAACAGAAAGCCAAGAATTCCGGGGTGGGTAAATTCAACGGCATCAGTTTTGAAGAATACGCAAAATCAGTTGAGCCCTACACACTTGAATACGCAGCCAGGATGTCCGGTGTAGACGAAGACAAACTGGAATGGCTGGCCAAAGTGTATGCTGATCCGAAACGTAAGGTAACCTCGTTCTGGACCATGGGTTTTAACCAGCATACACGCGGCGTATGGGTTAACGGCCTGGTTTATAACGTACACCTGTTAATGGGCAAAATTTCCGAGCCAGGTAACAGTCCGTTCTCATTAACCGGCCAGCCATCGGCCTGTGGTACGGCACGTGAAGTCGGCACCTTTAGCCATCGTCTACCAGCAGATCTTCTGGTAAACAAAAAAGCGCACAGGGACTTCGCCGAAAAAACCTGGAAGTTGCCCGAAGGTACCATACCCGAAAAACCCGGCTACCATGCGGTGGAACAGAATCGCATGCTTAAGGACGGCAAGCTCAATGCCTACTGGGTGATGTGTAATAACAATATGCAGGCGGCGGCGAATATCAATGAAGAAGCCTATCCTGGCTATCGTAATCCTGAAAACTTTATCGTGGTGTCAGATCCATATCCAACGGTGACTGCGCAGGCCGCTGACCTGATTCTGCCCACCGCCATGTGGACAGAAAAAGAAGGCGCCTATGGTAATGCAGAGCGGCGCACCCAGTTCTGGCGTCAGCAGGTTGCAGCACCTGGTGAAGCCCGTTCGGATTTATGGCAGATGATGGAGTTTTCAAAACGCTTCAAGGCAGAAGAAGTATGGCCTGAGGAATTACTCAGCAAAATGCCAGAATACCGTGGCAAGACACTGTATGACATTTTATATCGCAATGGACAGGTGGATCAGTTTGCCAAACAGACAGTTACCGACAGCAACAATAACAATTACCAGAATGATGAAATGAATCACTTCGGTTTCTATGTGCAGAAGGGTCTGTTTGAAGAGTACCGGCTGTTCGGTTTGCACGGCCCAAAGAAAGGCCATGACCTGGCAGAGTTCGATACCTATCACAAGGTACGGGGCCTGCGCTGGCCAGTGGTTGATGGCAAGGAAACCCTGTGGCGTTACCGTGAAGGTTATGATCCCTTTGTTAAAGCCGGCTCTAAAGTTGAGTTCTATGGCAAAGCGGATGGTCGCGCTGCAATTATTTCCGCACCTTACGAACCACCCGCTGAAGTGCCGGATGAAGAATATGACCTGTGGTTGTCAACCGGTCGCGTACTGGAGCACTGGCATTCCGGCAGTATGACGCGGCGTGTACCTGAACTGTATCGCGCATTTCCCGATGCGGTGATCTTTATGCACCCCGAAGATGCAGATAAACGAGGCTTGCGACGCGGCCTGCCGGCCAAGGTGGTGAGTCGTCGTGGTGAGATTATGGCACGGGTAGAAACCCGTGGACGTAACCGCGTACCTAAAGGCCTGATCTTTGTACCCTGGTTTGATGCCAGTGTGCTGATTAATAAGGTTACCCTGGATGCAACCGATCCGTTATCGAAAGAAACCGACTACAAGAAATGTGCAGTTAAGGTGGTTAAGGTGTGAGAGCGAATGGCTTTTTACAACAGCGTTTAACCGGGAGGTTAACAGGGTTTTATAGAAACACGGCTGTTGTGAAAAGCACCAGGGTAAAATCATGTCAGATCTAATCAACAAACAGGGCCGGCGGAAATTTATGCTGACCGCGGCAAAGTCCATAGGCGGTGTTGCGGTGATCAGTCTGGGTCTGGGTTTATATGCCAGGCAGTCCAGTGCATTACCGGCCTATGCGATACGTCCGCCGGGTGCACTGGATGAGGAGGACTTTCTCAGCGCCTGTGTTCGTTGTGGTATGTGTGTGCGGGATTGCCCGTTTGATACCTTGAAGCTGGCGCATTTTGCAGATCAGGTGGTAACCGGCACACCTTATTTTATTGCGCGTCAGGTGCCCTGTGAAATGTGTGATGACATTCCCTGTGTCAAAGCCTGCCCGACCGGCGCGCTGGATCACAAGTTAACCGATATTAATGACGCACGCATGGGGCTGGCAGTGGTGATCGACCAGGAAAACTGCATTGCCTTTCATGGCCTGCGTTGCGAGGTTTGCTATAACGTCTGCCCGTTACGCGATAAAGCCATAACCCTGGAGTTGCAACAGAATCCACGCACGGCAAAACATGCATTGTTTATTCCCCGTGTGCATTCCGATGCCTGCACCGGCTGCGGAAAATGTGAGCAGGCCTGTATTCTGCAACAGGCGGCGATCAAGGTATTGCCGATCACACTGGCTAAAGGGGATGCGGGAAAACACTATCGCATGGGCTGGGAAGAAAAACAGAAATCAGGCAAGAGCCTGGTAACGCCGGATGCAACCCACCAGTTCAATTTGCCACAGGGTGTGGAATACGATTACCAGAGTGGAAAAATAAACAAACAGAAAAACGCAGATCAGGAGCTTAAACCCTGATGAATATGCTGGCGAAAAATAGATGGTTACTGGCAAGACGTGGCACACAGCTGGGTATTCTTGGGCTGTTTATGCTGGGCCCCTGGTTTGGCTTGTGGCTGGTTAAAGGCAATTTAAGTTTCAGCGAAACCGCAGGTACCTTGCCGCTGACTGATCCCTTTGTGTTATTGCAGAGTCTGTTTGCCGGTCACTGGCCTGAAACTATCGCGATTACCGGTGTCGTGATTGTGACCGTGTTTTACCTGTTGCTGGGCAGGGTGTACTGCAGCTGGGTGTGTCCACTGAATATGGTGACAGATTTTGCCAGCTGGTTAAGAAACTGGCTGGGAATAAAAGCAGGGTCTTACGTTTCACGGGATATGCGCTACTGGTTGTTGCTGGCGGTTATGCTGTTGCCGGTGATTAGCGGGGTAATGGTATGGGAACTGGTGAACCCGGTATCTCTATTGCACCGTGGCCTGATATTTGGCATGAGTGCAGGCTGGTTGATGATAGCCATGATATTCCTGATCGATTTACTGGTAAGCCGTCGTGCCTGGTGCGGGCATATCTGTCCAATGGGTGCGTTTTACAGTTTGCTTGGAAAATGGCCACTGCTGCGGGTGAGTGCTAAACGCAGGACACAGTGCAATGACTGCATGGATTGCTATGCAGTGTGCCCCGAACCCCAGGTAATAAAACCAGCACTTAAAGGCGCAGAGCATGGGCATGGCCCGCTCATACTGGATGCACATTGCACAAACTGCGCGCGTTGCCTGGATGTGTGTTCGAAAGACGTATTCGAGTTTTCTACACGATTTAACAACAGGGCGGACACCGCATGATGTTGGATAAAAATTATATTTGGCCGCACTGGCATCAGTGTGGCCTGGACATTAAGACAGGAGAGCTGGCATGAAACCTTCAGTAATCGTAATACATGGCCTGATTATCGTGGCGGCCACCCTGGCTGCCAGAGCGTATGCAGAACAACCGGCATCACTGCGCGGGCATGAGGTCATTAATGAAACCGCCGGGGTTAGCGAGATGAAACGCTATCAGAAAGACGGTGAGGTAATTTCGCGGGACTATGTGCAGCAACCGCCATTGATTCCCCACAAGATTGACGGCTACCAGATCACATCAAAATATAACAAGTGTTTAACCTGCCATAGCTGGAATAACTACAAGCAGTCAGGTGCAACCAAGATCAGCCAGACGCACTTTGAAGACAGGGAAAAAAATGTGCTGGCCAATGTATCAGCACGTCGCTATTTCTGTGTGCAATGTCATGTGCCACAGGCAACAACCGCGCCGCTGGTAGAAAATACCTTCAAGCCAATTGATGCGATCAGTGGACAACAATAAACACTTAAGCAAAACAGATTTTAAAGGTGAGACTCATGGCAAAAAAACAGTGTAATGAAAAAAAATGGCTATGCAGAATGTGGAATACACTGAAGGCGCCTTCGACGGTTTGGTCGCTGGGTGGCATACTGCTGGTGGGTTTTGTCTCGGGCATTATTTTCTGGGGTGGTTTTAATACCGCAATGGAAGTTACCAATACCGAAGAGTTCTGTATTTCCTGTCACGAGATGGAAGAAAACGTCTATCAGGAATATAAGCAAACAATTCACTATTCCAACCGCACCGGGGTTCGTGCCACCTGTCCCGATTGCCATGTGCCGAAAGAATGGACGCATAAAATGATCCGCAAGATCAAGGCCAGCAACGAGTTATTTCACAAGGCGCTGGGTACGATCAGTACACCGGAAAAATTTGAAGCCAAGCGTCTGCAGCTGGCACAGAATGTGTGGCGATCAATGGAAGCGACGGACTCCCGTGAATGCAGAAACTGCCACGATTATGAATCAATGGATTTTACCGCACAGGGTCGACGTGCAGTGGATCTACATTCACATGGTCTGGAGCAAGGTCAAACCTGCATCGACTGTCATAAGGGGATTGCGCATTCGATGCCGGATATGCGCAGCGTTGATCCGGCAATTGCGCCTGGGAGCAAGTAGCCAACAATAAACAGCAGGCAATAAATGCTGTGCTGTTTATTTACGAGGTGACTTAGTCGTTGTGATAAGTGGTTTGTAAACAGTGCAGTTGAGTTTGCAGCTGATCAATCTGTTCAAGTAGATCCAGCGCCAGCGCAACCCCGGCGGGATTGATCTGCAGATCACGTTGCAGGCGTTTCGCAGTCTGTACTCTTTGTAAACTCACTGCGGTAAAGCGCCATTGCTCAGCCTGTTGCATATGTTTTGCAAGGTTGACTGGCTCCAGCGCACCTTCTTCAACCAGTTGCACTATCCATTCTTCTGAGCCAGCACAGGCATCACACAGTTCCTGGAAGCTCAGCTCGAATGATTCATCAAGTAGAACGCCATTGAGTATCGTTTGTGGCATAAGGCTAAACTCCCAGTTTGCTGCGTGGGTTATAGGCTAACTCCTGCTGCATTTGTTGGTACAGCTTTTTCGCCGCGTCAGATTCCGCAGGCGGCAGGGTGATTTGTGTTATCACATATAAATCACCTGCTGTGCTCGCAGGAATACCACGACCCTTAAGCCGCAGTTTTCGACCCGCCGGGGTGCCGGGGGCAATTTTCATATCCACCGCGCCATTGGGGGTGGGCACTTTTACATTGGCGCCCAGCGCGGCTTCCCATGGGGTTAATGGTAAATCAAGATACAGGTCATGGCCATCGATGCGATACAGGCTGTGGGGCTTGAACTCGATTTCCAGGTACAGGTCGCCCGCCGCTGCACTGCCCATGCCCGGTGAGCCCTGGCCACTGAGACGAATGCGTTGCCCCTGTTTAACCCCTTTGGGAATCTTCACATTAAGCGTGCGCTGTTTATTGTAGACATGGCCGTTGCTGTCCACCTCGGGCGACTGCAAGGTAATGCTGCGGCTTGCGCCCTGGAAGGCATCTTCCAGATCAATCAGCACTTTGGCGTGATGGTCCTGGCCGCGGCTGGCCTGGCTGTGGCGTGTACTGTGATAGCGTTGCTGCGCCGAGCCAAAGCCACGGCCGAACAGTGACTCGAAAAACTCACTGAAGTCACCCGCATCGCCACCTTCAAAACCAGCGCCGCTGAATTCAAAACCCGCATCCCAGTCCGGTGGCGGGTTAAAGTCCTGGCCGGCTTTCCAGTTTTTGCCCAGCTGATCATAGGCGGCACGTTTTTCCGGATCCTTTAACACCTGGTAGGCTTCATTCAGTTCCTTGAAACGCACCTCGGCATCGGCTTCCTTGCTGACATCGGGATGGTATTTACGTGCCAGCTTTTTATAGGCGCGCTTGATCTCATCCTGGGTGGCTGTTTTTGTCAGGCCAAGGACCTCGTAATAATCTTTAAAATCCATAGATGGCTCCGCGATCATGTTCAGCTAGCGTGGAAATACTATCTATTAAATGGGTGCAACACTGCAACATTTAAAGAGGTGTTAACAGTATAGGTGGATTTGCCTGATGCGTATTACAGTCCGCAAATGAACGCGAATTAACGCGAATAAACAGCAAAGCTTGTAGAGTTACTCGTTCCCACGCGGGAGCGTGGGAACGAGTCTAAGCTTTTGCGTTTGTTTGCGTGTATTCGCGCTGTTCGCGTTCATTTATTTCGCACGTCCTGTGCTTCACCCTTCGGGTCGAGCATTCGCTCGTTCAAAGTGCTCCTGCACTTTAGTGCGTTTTCTTTTCAGGTTTTTGGTGACAAACAAAAAAGGGCGACCTGCTGGTCGCCCCTGTTTGTTGGGCCTGATTCGGGAATCAGTTTATTCCGTTTCGATATGCCAGCCTTCGGTTGCCGGTAAGCGTGGCATGGCAATTTCAGGGAATTCGCCGGTCAACGCTTTGAGGAAGGCCACCATGTCTTCGGTCTGTGCCTTGTCCAGATCAAGATTCAGCTGGGTTTTCGCCATCACCTTTACCGCCTCATCCAGGGTGTCGACACGGCCGTTATGGAAGTAGGGTGCGGTCAGTGCGACATTGCGCAGTGTCGGTACCTTGAAGAAATAAGCATCGGCTTCATTGCCGGTGACATCGGCACGGCCCCTGTCGGCCAGCAGGTCATATTTCTTTACATAGGCATTGTCAGCAAAGGTAGGGAACTTCATAAAGAAGCCGTTACCTTCTGGCATCTGCGGTCCATTGAATGCCGCGCCGGAATGGCAGGAGGTGCAGCCTACGCTGGCAAAGGTGTTCATGCCGCGAATCTGCTGCTGGTTGAGTGCAGTCTTCTCACCCTTAACATAACGGTCGTAGGGGCTGTTGGGGGTAACCAGGGTGCGCTCAAAGGCAGCCACCGCGCGCGCCGCGTTATCAACCGTCATTGAGTCCTTGCCAAATGCGGCTTCAAACATGGGTTTATAGCCGGGAATCGAGCGAACCCGATCCATCGCGGTTTCCACATCGGCCATGCCCATTTCCACCAGGTTGGCTACCGGGCCTTTGGCCTGATCTTCCAGTGAGGGTGAGCGGCCATCCCAGAACTGGCTGGCGCTGAAACCGGAGTTCCACACCGTGGGTGAGTTACGGCCACCGGTTTTTCCGTGAATGCCCATGGACACCGGGCGATTGTCTTCGCCGCCCAGCATCACATTGTGACAGCTGTTACAGGATACGGTGCCGGTGGAGGAAAAGCGGGGATCAAAGAACAGTGCCTTGCCCAGTTCAACCTTTTCTTCCGTGGTCGGATTATCGGCGGGTGCCGGTGCCTGTTCGGGCAGTGCCTGCCAGTCGGCTGCCTGCAGTGGCAGGCTGCTGAGAAGCAGGGTGGCTACAGCACTCAGAATGAAATAAAACCGCATGATGCTCGTCTCCTTAATTAATGCACTACATGAGTGCATAGACTTGGGTAAACCAGGCCGTATTTGCCGACCTGCTCCAGAATGGTGCGTATTATATTAGATTTTATTAATATTCCAACAATTAAACACAGTTAGCAGGGAATTGTGCCGACTGTGTCGCAAGCTGGCGTGTGCGTTTTTTGCGGGGGGTATTGCCGGAGTCAAGCGGCGGGTATAAAAAAGCCCCAGCCTGCAGGGCTGGGGCTTTTGTGTCAGGCAGGGCTGAGCGAGTTAACGATTCTTGCCGCCGCCCATACCGCCACCCATGCCGGAGCCGTCGCCAGGGCCCATGCCGTTGCCCATGCCCTTACCCATGCCCTTACCCATGCCACGGCCCTCGGGCATTTCATCCGGCAGGGACACACCGCGCTCCTTCGCGCGCAGTTTCATGCGCTCATGGTGCTCCTCGCGGATGCGATTACGCTCTTCCTCGCTGCTGGCGTTCTGCATTCGGGTGCGCAGCTCGGCGCGTTCCTGGGTTGTCATCAGCTGGCTGCCGTAGACCTGTTCTTCCTGTGCCTGGCTGATGCCGCTGGAGAGTAACAGTGCGCCTGTCAGTGCGCTGATTAAAAGATATTTACGTCTGTCCATGATTGTGACCTCGTTTGTCATTTTGAGTGGATGGTTTAAGGCTTAAGCGTCTCGAAACAACGGCGTTTACGCCAGTGGGGTGATTATAGGGCAGGGGATGAAAACTGAAACAGTTAAAAGCAGCGGATTGATGATCCTGATCACAAAACCCTCTAACAGCGGCTTGTGGCACTTGCTGATAAAGTAACGGCGAAAAAAAAAGGACGATCGTGTCGTCCTTTTTATGCACTGGTGGCGCGGGCTCTGAAGGGAAGTAAAGAGCCGACGGCGCCAGCCGGTTAGCTACAGCCCTTGGGACGTGGCAGACCGGCAATCTTGTTGGCACACTTGATCAATCCGGTTGGGAACAGGGAGTAGATGTACTTCTGGTCGCTCTTGTCCTTGCCGTATTCTTTTTTCATCAGCTTGGAGAAGGCGCGTGGCTCACACACTGTGCCGTTTTCGTGGAAGTAGTCACGTGCCAGCTTGATAATGTTCCAGTGCTCTTCGGTTAACTCGGGCACGTTCTCATTCTTGGCGATTTCCACGGCCAGGTCTTCGCTCCATTCGTCAAGATTAAGCAACCAGCCGGCTTCGCTTAATTCGATTGTTTTACCATTTACTTCGGCTTGCATATTCACACCTCATATCACTTGTAGATCTCAGAACAGGCGCCGGTCTGGATAGCAAAGGCGGTTTGTTCTGGAGAATTATCGTTTAACATAAACTTGAGTAATTTAGTCAGGTATTATCCATTAAACAGAGCCGCTTGGCAAATGTTTTGTCGTGTGGTTAGACAGGGTTAAATGCCGGTGGTAATCTAAATCTATGTGCGCCCGCCCTGAATTTCAAGTGCTGGTCTGCTGTCAGGTTGCAACAGGGCAGGACAGGGCGCGTCGGCTTTGTTGAGAGAAGCTTATGTCTGACCAGAAAATTGATATGTTCAAGGGCATATTGCCTGGCGAGCCACTGTACAAGCTGGCACCCACCCGTGACGAAAACGGCATCTCCTTTGTCGATTTTATGTTGATTATTCCTCGCCTGAAGAAAAAGCCCCAGGCCTATATCGACAAAACACTGCGTGACATCCAGATGGTGTTGAGCCGTTACAGCAACGACGTGGTGTTCGCTAATATGGATCTGAAAATCAATTGCCTGTGGATTTCACACCGGCCGCGCCCCGGCCTGTGTATGGAGCTGGCTGCCGCAATTCGGCAGTATGTGCCGGAAGCCATGCTGGTGGGGGATATGGCGAGATAAAGCAGGCATAGATTGATGGTCGTTGAATAGAACAATAAATCAATAATAATAAGAGTAAATCTAGATGAGCGATTCAGTCATTGATGTGAAGGTATTTAACCAAGTGCGCGATTTAATGGGGGATGCGCTACCCGAGTTTATTGAGACCTATCTGGGCAACAGCCCCGGCCTGCTGGGGAACATCGAGACGGCACTGCAGGCGGCTGACCTGCATAATGTCTACCTCAATGCGCATCAGCTCAAGGGGGGCAGTGGCAGTATAGGTGCTATGCAGGTGTATCAGCTGGCTCTGCAGATGGAGCAGCAGGCGCGCAGTAGTGAGGCAGACGTTGCGACACTGCAGCCGGTTTACCAGCAGTTACTGCTGGCCTATGATCATGCCGCCGCCGAGCTCGGTGGCCACCTGCCGGTCTCGCAATAAGGCCTAGCTGATTCGCTTACGGCCATCGACTACCGCTTTAAGCACCTGCTCCGGTGCCGTGCCGCCGATATGGTTGCGCGCCGCTACCGAGCCTTCCAGTGTCAGCACATCAAACACATCCTGCTGAATAATTTCGCTAAATCCCTGTAGCTCGCTGAGTTTCATCTCGCTCAGGTCACGGCCGGTTTCCACACCCAGCGCCACTGCCTTGCCCACTACTTCATGGGCATCACGGAAGGGCAGGCCTTTCACCACCAGGTAGTCCGCCAGGTCGGTGGCGGTGGAAAACCCCTGTTTTGCCGCCCTGTACATATTCTCCCGTTTGGCCTGAATAGCGGGGATCATGTCAGCAAATGCCCGTAACGAGCCGAGAATGGTGTCGATCGTGTCAAACAGTGGTTCTTTATCTTCCTGGTTATCCTTGTTATAGGCCAGTGGCTGTGACTTCATCAGGGTCAGTAATGACACCAGGTGACCATTTACCCGGCCGGTTTTGCCCCGTACCAGTTCCGGCACATCGGGGTTTTTCTTCTGCGGCATAATCGATGAGCCGGTACAGAAACGATCGGGCAGGTCGATAAAAGCAAATTGCGCCGAGGCCCAGAGCACCAGCTCTTCAGAGAAGCGGGACAGGTGGGTCATAATAATCGCCGAGGCAGCACAGAACTCGATGGCAAAGTCGCGATCACTCACTGCATCCAGCGAATTGCGGCAAACGTCGTCGAAATGCAGCTGTTCTGCAGTGAAATACCGGTCAATCGGGTAGGTAGTACCGGCCAGTGCCGCGGCACCCAGGGGTAGCACATTGAGTCGAGTGGCACAGTCGCTGAGGCGTGAGGCATCCCGCTGCAGGTTCTCGAACCAGGCCATCAGGTGGTGGCCGAAGGTCACCGGCTGGGCCACCTGCAGATGGGTAAAGCCGGGCATAATGGTGTGCGCCTCCCGCTCCGCCAGATCCAGCAGGCCGTTTTGCAGGCGGCGTATCTCGGCAATGGCAAAACCGATCTGCTCCCGCAGATAGAGGCGAATATCGGTGGCCACCTGGTCATTGCGCGAACGCCCGGTGTGCAGGCGCTTGCCCGCATCCCCCACCAGTTCGGTGAGGCGTGCCTCAATATTCATGTGCACGTCTTCGCGGGCTATCGACCATTCGAATTTGCCCTCGGTGATTTCCTGCTCCACCTGATCCAGCCCCTGCAGCAGGCTGTTTAAATCCTCATCACTCAGTACACCGACCTTATTCAGCATGCGCGCGTGGGCCCGTGAGCCTTCGATATCCTGTCGATACATGCGCTGGTCGAACTGCACCGAGGCGGTAAAGGCTTCAACGAAAGCATCGGTGGGCTCGGAAAAGCGGCCGCCCCACAGTTTATTCTGATCAGATGAGTTGCTCATAGGTTTTGCGAAATCCCGAAAGTGTCTGCGCCAGATGGCGTGCTGGTGAATAAAGTGTGGCGAATTATATCAAATCTGGCGACAAAGGCGGTGGAATCTCACAACTGATAAAGATCGACTAAACTGTGCCCATGAGTATGGAATCGAATGAAAAGCAGGGCTTTATTCCCAATTTCTGTGATGTGGGCAATGTGTTTATGCTGGTGCTGCTGGTTGAGCTGCTGTCGCTGTTACTGGCGCTCGCGCCCAGTAACAGCCAGGGCTTCTGGGATCGGCTGGCGCTGATCTCGCTGTTTGCCCAGTGGCTGGCGCTGCTCAATGCCAGCCTGTTGTGCGGGCTGAAAAACTGGCTGAACCGGCAAACGGTGTTGCTGTGTACGTTGGCCAGCCTGCTGATTATGTGGCTGGCGACCCTGCTGGTATCGGGACTGGTGATATATTTCAGTGTGCTGTTCGGACTGGGCAGCTTCAGCGAGCATGAGCAGCTGTATTTTGTGCTGCGTAACCTGGCAATCAGTGGCCTTATTTACGCGGTAATGCTACGTTATTTTTATGTGCAGCATCAGTGGCGTTCCAATCTGCAGGCGCAGAGTCATGCGCAGGTTCAGGCGCTGAAAGCGCGGATACGCCCGCACTTTCTGTTTAACAGTATGAACACCATTGCCAGCCTGGTGCGCATTGATGCGGATAAGGCGGAAAAGGCGGTAGAAGACCTGTCGGATCTGTTCCGTGCCAGCCTGCAGGATGAAACCAGCCACACATTGCGGGATGAGCTGGAGCTTACCGCCAGTTACCTGGATATCGAGCACCTGCGTCTGGGGGAGCGGCTCAGCGTCGACTGGCAGCTGGACGAGGCGGCAATGGAGATCGAGGTGCCGGCTCTGTGCCTGCAGCCGCTGGCAGAGAATGCGATCTATCACGGCATAGAGCCGGTGCCCGAGGGGGGCGAGTTGAAAATAACATCGCAACTCGACAACAATAGACTATGCTTAACAGTGAGCAATCCGCTGCGCGAGGCGCATGCAATGAGCCGACACCAGGGCAACCACATGGCCCAGGCGAATATTAAAACGCGGCTGTCTTTAATGTACGGGGATCAGGCAGAATTCATTATCAAGGCAGAAACACATAGATACACAATTTCGATAGGCATACCAGTTGAATCATGAAAATACTCGTTGTTGATGATGAGCCACTTGCCAGGCAACGTCTGGTAGGTCTGGTACAGGGATTGGACGGCTTTGACGTCTGCGGCAATGCGTCCAATGGTGAAGAAGCGCTGAAGATGTCACAGGAGCTCAAGCCCGATGTGGTGCTGCTGGATATTCGCATGCCCGGCATGGATGGTATTGAAACTGCGCATCACATGAATCTGCTGAGCAAGCCACCTGCCATCGTGTTTACCACCGCCTTCAGTGAACACGCGCTGAAAGCCTTTGAAACCCATGCAGTGGATTATCTGTTAAAACCGATTAAACAGGAGCGTCTGCAGGAGGCATTGCAGGCCGCGGTGCGCCTGACCCGGCCACAGCTGGAGCAGATTCGCCAGCTGGACGACGATGATGAGCCACGGGTGCGCACCCATATCTGTGTCAAAACCCGCGGCAAGCTGGAGCTGGTGCCGATTGAGGTTATTCGCTATTTTCTCGCCGATCATAAATACGTCACCCTGCGCACCGACGACCATGAATGCCTGATTGAGGAATCCCTCAAATCACTGGAAAACGAACTGGGTCATCTGTTTACGCGGATTCACCGCAATGCACTGGTGGCCAATCGCCATATGACCGGGCTGGAGAAAAACAGCGAGGGCCACTGTGTGGTGACCATGGACAGTATTGATGACCGTCTGGAAATCAGCCGTCGTCACCTACCCCACGTCAGAAAGAAAATCAAAAACCTGTCGACCTACAAATAGCGTTTACACAGCCATGCCCTGTTCGTAGCCGCGAGCCATCATCAGGCAAGTATACGGCGGGTGTCATTCTGACCGCATTCTCAATCATGTAAGCTGATACAAGGCGCAATCTCAGGTAAAATAAGCCACTCAATCAACAAACACAGTGAATCGGCACTTGCCGTGCTTCGCTACAAGCGTCAGGAAAACTCTATGTCCCAGTCCCAGCCCGTTCGCATCGCCACCCGTAAAAGCCCCCTGGCCCTGTGGCAGGCCGAAGAAGTGGCTCGCCAGCTGAAACAGCGCAACCCGCAACTTGAAATCGAACTGGTAAAGATCATGTCCAAGGGCGACAAGTTTCTCGATGCGCCGCTGGCCAAGGTGGGCGGCAAGGGCCTGTTTGTTAAGGAGCTGGAACAGAGCATGCTGGATGGCGAAGCGGACATTGCGGTGCACTCAATGAAGGACGTGCCGATGGTATTCCCCGAGGGTCTGCACCTGCCGGTGATTATGCAGCGTGAAGACCCCACCGATGCGTTTGTTTCAAATAACTACAGCAGCCTGCAGGATCTGCCCGCCAATGCACGCATCGGCTCCTCCAGTCTGCGACGTCAGCTGCAGATAAAAGAACAGATGCCAGAGGCGGAAATGCTCAACCTGCGCGGCAATGTAAACAGTCGCCTGCAGAAACTGGACGACGGCCAGTTTGATGCGATTATCCTCGCCACCGCCGGGTTGTTGCGGCTGGAAATGCAGGATCGCATCCGCTCGCGGATTCCACCGGAGCAGAGCCTGCCCTCGGTGGGTCAGGGCGCGGTAGGCATTGAATGCCGGGTGGGTGATGAGCGCATCGAGTCGCTGATTGCGCCTTTGAATGACCACGACACCCACACCCGCCTGCTGGCAGAGCGGGGCATGAACAACCGCCTGAACGGCGGTTGCCAGGTACCCATCGCCGGTTATGCGCTGCTTGAAGATGATGAGATCTATCTGCGTGGCCTGGTGGGTCGCCCCGATGGCAGTGAAGTGGTGCGTGGTGAAATCCGCGGCCCGCGTGAGCAGGCCGAGGCGCTGGGCAAAAGCCTGGCGGAAGACCTGCTGGGTCGCGGTGCCGATGTGATTCTGCGTGAAATGGGTATGCTGGACTGAATATGTCAACTCAGGACCTGACCAATCGCGTGGTGCTGGTGACCCGTCCGCAACACCAGGCGGAGAAGCTGGCGCAGCTGATAGAAACCGCAGGGGGCAAAGCGCTGCTGTTTCCAAGCATTGAAATCCAGTCACTGCGGGACAACCCCCATGTGCAGCAGACCTTTGCGCAGATCAACCAGTACGATATGCTGATTTTTACCAGCGCCAATGCGGTGATGCAGGCGCAGCAGATTCTGCAGTCAATGGCGCGCAGCCCGGAATCCATCGAGGCGCAGATTGCAGTGATCGGTAAGGCCACCCAGGCCGCTGCCCAACAGGCCGGCTTCCAGGTGAGTATTCAGCCGGAAACCGGTTTTAACAGCGAAGCCCTGCTCGCCCAGCCGCAGATGCAGCTGGTGAGCAATCATCGCATATTGCTGGTGCGCGGGCAGAGCGGGCTGGAAGTGCTGGCGGAAAACCTGCGCGAGCGGGGTGCGATTGTGGACTATGCCGAGGTGTACTGTCGTGCGGTACCGGTGACCGACACGGGTCTGCAGCGACACCAGTTGAGCCAGCACTGGGTGGACTATGGTATCAGCGATATTATTGTCACCAGTAATGAATCACTGCAAAATTTGTATGATATGCTCGAAATGCCGGCACGACAGGCAATGCTCAAGGTGCATCTGGTCGTGCCCTCGAAACGTTGTGTCACACTGGCACATTCACTGGGCTTTGAACGAATAACCCAGGCTGAATCGGCCCTGAATCAACATATGATAAACGCCCTGTTCGAATAAGCGGTTTGAATATAAGGTGTGTATCTGAAGACAAAGTAAACACCATGGCTAAAAAAACACAACAAGAAAATAAAGCAACGGATAAAGCCAGTAGCTCTGAGGATGCGTCTGCTGTAGCTGATACATCGGCTGCGGATAATGCACAGGCAAACACCGCAGATAAACAAGAGACAAAGTCATCCGCAAAAAGCCCCGAGAAACAGCTCGACAACAAACAGGCCGGGCTGACCCAGCCCGTAACGCCGGATGGCGGCAGCAATAAAAAAGCCACCGCGGAAAAACCACAACAAAAGTCTACAAGATCCGTTGCCAGCTCACCCGGCAAAGCCGCCTTTAGCGTGATCTATTTATTACTGCTGGTGATTACTGCGGCCACAGCCGCTGCAGCCTATTATTTCTGGCAGCAACAACTGCAGCAGCAGGAGCTGATCACCAGCAGCTCACAACAGCTCGAACGCTTACAAACAGAGCTGACACAACTTGAACAGCAGTTCTCCCAGGAAAGCGCAAAAATCAGTTTCCATGAACAGAGCCTGCAGCAACTCAATCAGGACCTGGCGGTAACAACCGAAATCTCGCAACAGGCGATGCAGTTACTGCAGCAGAATCAACGTGGCTGGGCACTGGCGGAAATTGATTACCTGCTGCGCATGGCGCATCGACGCTTGCAGGTGGCGCGGGATATTCCGGGTGCCATCGCCGCACTGCAGGGTGCCGACTCACGCATTCAGCAGCTGGGGGATTTAAAGCTGTTTAAAATTCGCCAGCAGCTGAACAGTGACATTGCCGAACTGAAAGCAATTCACCAGGTTGATGTTAGCGGGATTGCAATGCGGCTTGATGAAAACATTCGCCTGGTTAGCGAGTTGCCATTCAAATCCATACAGCGCGCCATTGAAGCACAGCTGCCACAGACCGAAGAAACGCCGCAATCTGAACAGTCCGTAGAACAGTCGGCGGAACAAATAGCAGAGCAGCAGCCAGGCTTTGTTGATTCGCTGATTAGCACCGTCAAACAGATCGGGGATATAAAAATTCATCAGCGCAGTATCCAGCTCAACCAGGGTGAAGCGCAGCAGGCAGATATTCAGCAGCAACTGCAATCCCATCTGCTGGCATTGCGCCTGGCGGTGCTGAGTTATAACCAGAAGCAGTTTCATTACGAACTGACGCAGTCGATTGAGTTACTGCAACAGCATTATGATGAAGAGGACAACCGGGTGGCGCAGTTACTTGAGCAGTTGCAATCCTATCAGCAGCTCAACCTGCAACAGCAGTTACCTGAACTGATCGAGGCCTGGGAGTTGTTGCAACAGGCGCTGGTTGAAAAACCAATAGCCGAGGACGTGCAACCATGAAACGATTAGTCACCGCCGTGATACTCGCCAGTGTACTGGCCGTTATAATTGGCGTGCTCGCCTATTACAGTGGGCCGGGTTATGTAGTGTTCAGTTTTGTTGATTACACCCTGGAAACCTCGTTTATCTTTTTTGCCGGTTTTTATGCCTTCAGTTTTTTTGTGTTTTATTACCTGGTACGTCTGCTGTCAGGGCTATTGAATATCCCCCGCTTTATGCGTCGGCGCCACTATAACCGCCAGCTTGAGCGTTCGAAAAGTACACTGATAAAAGGCCTGATTGAAATTTCCGAAGGCCGCTTCGAACAGGCAGAAAAAATGCTGATTCGCCATGCGGAAAAAAATGACACGGTATTGCTGAATTATTTAATGGCGGCCCGTGCCGCACAGCAACAGGGTGCCTATGAACGTCGCGACGAATACCTGCGCCTGGCGCACGAATCAACACCTTCAGCGGATGTTGCCATTGGTTTAACCCAGGCGGAGTTACAGTTAAGTCATAAACAGTATGAACAGGCACTGGCTACCCTGAATCATATTGCCAGCCTGTCACCCGGCCATGGTTATGTAAAAAAACTACAGGCCTATACCTTTAAGCATCTGGGTGACTGGGATCACCTGAGCCAGGTGCTGCAGCAGGTTAAAAAACTCAAGGCAATGGATGCGGAGGAGCTGCAGCAACTGGAAGTTGAAGCCTTTAACGGTATGCTGGCTAAAAGCATAAAACAGGTGGATGGCGATAAAACCGAAGCCATCTGGCGCGATATGCCGAAGGCCTTAAAAGAGAATGCCGCGCTGAGTTATATCTATGCCAGTTATTTACATGCACAGAAAAAGGACGATGAAGCCGAAGCACTAATTCGTCACGCGCTCAACAAGCACTGGGATAACCAGCTGGCCAGTCTGTATGCCGACTTAAACACCAGCCAGCCGAAAAAGCCGCTGGAAACTGCGGAAGAGTGGTTGCACAAGCAACCCAGAAACGCGGCGCTGTTGCTGGTGCTGGGTAAGCTATCGATGCGATGTGAATTCTGGGGTAAGGCGAGAAGTTATTTTGAAACCAGTATCTCGATTCAGCCTACATCCGAGGCCTATCTGCGCCTGGCAGATTTACTGGAAACAAAAATGGATGCGGCCGCCGAAGCGCAGAAAATGTACCGGGCCGGGTTGAAAATTACGGTGGATCAGACAGTGGACAAGTTGCCATTGAAAAAATCCGCCGCAGATGACAGCAGGCCATCATCACAGCTTAAGCTGATTCAGTAGCCCCATTTAGTAAATCTGGTTCAGGCAATCCAGTTCAGCTAATTCGCTTCAGGATTTTTTTGCAGCAATCGCCTGGATGGCATCAGCGGAATATTCAAATGCATCGGAAAACATGGTGTCTTTCGATGCGCCCTGTTGGGTAAACAGCTCTGCTGTGGCATTAATCATCGGCGGTGGCCCACTCATATAAATATCAAAGCCTGACAGGTCGGGGTAGTGACTGGCGACAGACTCATGTACAAAGCCGGTTTCACCCTGCCAGTTATCTTCAGCCATGGGTTCGGATAGCACGGCGGTAAACCTGAGTCGCGGATTTTTTTCAATCCACTGCTGAACCATCTCCTGCATATACAGATCACGCAAGGCCCGTACACCCATAAAAAGGTGTACCGGCTGCCGGTAGTTTACATATTCGATGTGTTCAATCATCGCCTTGAGCGGGCCAAAGCCGGTGCCGCCACCCATCATAATAATTGGCCGTTCTCTATCTTCGCGAATAAAAAAGCTGCCCAGTGGGCCTTCCATCTGCAGTGCTGAATCTTCCGGCATGCTGGAAAACAGAAAGTCGGTAAACACACCACCATCCACATGGCGTATATGCAGCTCGAGCAATCTGTCATTATGTGGCGCATTGGCAATGGAAAATGCACGTCGCTTGCCATCTTCAAGGATGAATTCGATATATTGTCCTGCAAGATATTGCAGGCGTTCGTTGTTGTCGAGGGTGATCTGTAATGCAATCACATCGTGGCAGAGCTTTTTCTTCGAGCTGACATGGCAGCCCAGCTGCCTGACCCGTATCTGTGAAAGGTCCTCGATTTCCTCAATACTGATATCCAGATCCATACGGGTTTTTGCCAGACAGAACAGCGCCATATTGCTGGCTGTCATCTCGTCGTCCAGCGCCATGGGTTCATCGTCATAATACACATCGCCCTTAACGATATAACCGGCACAACTGCCACAGGCCCCACCTCGACAGCCATAGGGCAGGTCGATATTCTGGCGCATCGCCGCGTCGAGAATGGTTTCGTCGTGCTCTACCTGAAACTGGTGTTGCGATGGATGAATGGTAACCGTATACGACATTGAAACCTCTGCATGAATGTTGTCAGTCATTTTGACCGATGCGGTGACAAAGTAAAGCAACAAACTTCAGGGTAATGCAGCAGGTTTGCTATAATGCCGCGCAATCATGGCCGCAGACTAATTCGGAGACAGATATATGGCGCGGGTAAAAATTTATAGCACCGGGCGTTGTCCGATTTGTGACAAAACCAAAACCCTGTTGAACAAGTGGCATATTCCCTATGAAGAAGCACGGGTGGATACAGACCACAGTGCGCTTCGGGAAATGGCGGAGAAAACCAGTGGTGCGCGCACTGTGCCGCAAATTACCATTGATGGCAAATGGATTGGCGGTTTTTCTGAACTCACCATGATGCATATGGACGACGAGCTGGATGAGCTGGTCGAAGCCTGATCTGTCGGGTATTGATGTGCCCGACTGGGTGCGCTTTATTGCCCAGGATGCGGATGGCAGCTGGTGGGGTTATTCAGTGGAGCCGTTACAGAATCACCGTGGCTGGTATGAAAACGAGCTGGGCGAGCATGTGAAGTTAAAACAGGGGCAGCCATGTGATGCCTGGCCAAAGCAGCTGTATCACTATCCGCTCAGGGGCGAGAAATAAACAGACCCGTCAGTTAGTTATCGCCGTTATTCGAGCCAGTCATCACCGTAATTGTGGGTGATTTCCTCTCCGGCTTTTATGTCCTTCAGTGCAACCACATCCAGGTCCTCGCAATAGCAGGCATTGGGTTTGGCGCTGTGGTTAATGTATTTTAAATCGCAGTCCACCTTTACCCCGGTGGTTTCATCCAGCCATAAGACATAGGGGCCGTCTTCAGTCACCGGGTTAAAGCTGATCTGGCCAATCAGTTCACCACGCTTTATGCGGCGCAGGGCAAACAGGCCCTTGCCGTGAATGGCGCTGCTTTTAACTGTGTAGGCTTTGTCTGTCATGGGTTCTCATCGTTAAAGATATTCAACTCATCCCAGATATCATCGACCCGCTGTTTGATCTCATCACTCATAACAATCGGCCGGCCCCATTCTCGATCGGTTTCACCGGGCAGTTTATTGGTGGCATCCATACCCATTTTAGAACCTAGCCCCGATACCGGCGATGCAAAGTCCAGATAGTCGATGGGGGTGTTTTCAATCAGTGTGGTGTCACGGGCCGGATCCATGCGCGTGGTCATGGCCCAGATCACATCATTCCAGTCACGGGTGTTCACATCGTCGTCCACCACAATCACGAACTTGGTGTACATAAACTGGCGCAGAAACGACCAGACACCCATCATTACCCGTTTGGCGTGACCCGGATACTGCTTTTTCATACTGACCACCGCCATGCGGTAGGAACAGCCTTCCGGTGGCAGGTAGAAATCGACAATTTCAGGAAACTGTTTTTTCAGAATGGGCACAAACACTTCATTCAGCGCCACGCCGAGAATCGCCGGTTCGTCCGGTGGCCGACCGGTGTAAGTGCTGTGGTAAATCGGATTTTTACGGTGGGTGATTTTTTCAATGGTGAACACCGGAAAGCGTTCCACTTCGTTGTAGTAACCGGTGTGATCACCATAGGGGCCTTCGTCCGCCATATCGTCCGGGTAGATAAAACCTTCCAGCACATATTCAGCAGAAGCCGGCACCTGCAGCTTGCTCAGTTTGCACTGGGTGACTTCGGTTTTACTGCCGCGCAGCAGGCCAGCAAAGGCGTATTCAGACAGGGTGTCGGGCACCGGTGTTACCGCGCCCAGAATGGTGGCTGGATCGGCACCCAGGGCGACCGCAATCGGAAATGGCTCGCCGGGGTATTGCTGTTGCCATTCCTTGAAATCCAGTGCGCCACCGCGGTGGGATAACCAGCGCATAATCACGCGGTTTCTGCCGATTACCTGCTGGCGGTAAATGCCCATATTCTGCCGCTCTTTATTCGGGCCCCTGCTAACCACCAGGCCCCAGGTAATGAGTGGCGCGGCGTCTTCCGGCCAGCAGGTCTGGACTGGAATCGTCGAAAGATCAATCTGGTTTTTTTCGATTTCAATTTCCTGGCAAGCAGCCCGGCTGACCACTTTGGGCGCCATATTCAGCACCTGTTTGAAAATCGGCAGCTTGTCCCATGCGTCCTTCATGCCCCTGGGTGGCTCGGGCTCCTTGAGAAATGCCAGCAGCTTGCCGATTTCATGCAGCGCCTCTACCGAGTCCTCGCCCATGCCCATGGCAACACGCCGAGGCGTGCCAAACAGGTTTGCCAGTACCGGCACATTCGAACCCTTGACGTTTTCAAACAGCAAGGCCGGCCCCTGGGCACGCAGGGTACGATCGCAGATTTCAGTCATCTCCAGACGGGGATCAACCTCAAGGCTAATGCGTTTCAGTTCGCCCTGCTTTTCCAGTTGCTCGATGAAGTCGCGCAGATCTTTATATTTCATAGGTTCCGGCTTTGTATGAATGGCGTTTGCGATTTAATCAGCGTGGATTATTTATACACACACAGATAGGCCGTGTCACAGCCAATTTTGACCAGGAATGAACTATTGGCGGCAACGATAAAGGTTTCGTTAAGCGCAATGTCGCGCCAGTCGTTTTCGTCGGGCAGCTTAACCTGCATCTCGCCGCTGATCAGGGTCATGTGTTCAATGCAGCTGGTGCCGAACTCGTAATCACCCGCAGCCATAACACCAACGGTTGCCTTGTCATTGCCGGCGTTAAATGCCAGTGACTTGACCTTGCCATCAAAATATTCATTCACATCAAACATAGTAGAGTCTCGATAGGATTAAAAGCGGGGGTTATTTTAGCATGATGATTGATGCTGCATTAAACAGATATCCCTGCCGTTATTCAGATAGCGTAAAAACCTGTCAGCAATTGCCTGGGGCGCATCTTCTGTTGCAATAAGGGCGAAATTTGCCTGCTGGTAAAAGTCGACCAGGTGACTGAATGGAAAGCAGTATATATTGTGCGAAGCCAGAATCGGCTGCAGTGCCTGTAGAAACTGCTGGCCAATGCCCTGGCGCCGTTGTTCGGCTGCGACACACATGCTGCGTAACAGGTAATCGTCACCCAGCGGGCTAAGACGAAGTGCCGCAACCAGAGGCTGCCCTGTCTGCTGTTTCAGGCGTGCGCTGTAAATCAGCTCATTTTTCGGTGCCTGGGCACGCATGCCGTTTTTTTTGTAGAACTGCCTGATCAGGGGCAGGTTATAATGATCAACCTGTTGAACCAGTAGTGTGTCTGTTAATGTCCCGTGCATTCTGTTACCAGTGTCACCGCGCCAGCGTCGCCTGTTTATGTGGTCGTATCGAGCCGCAGCAGAATCAGGTGCGAGTAGTTGTGCTACAGCATCCGGACGAATCATCCCATGCCAGAGGCAGTGCCATCATAGCAGAACTGGGTTTACAGCAGTATACGTGCTGGGTGGGTGAAGATTTTACTGAACATGCGCCATTACAGCAGTTGCTGCAGGCCCATGAGAATGAGCAGGTGGATGAGCTGGTGCTGGTGTTTCCCGCAGACCAGGCATGGAGCCTGCAGCAGCTTAAAGCAGTAAAACCGGTAAAGACGCTGCTGTTTATCGATGCCAGCTGGCGCAAGGCACGAAAGATATGGCAGACCAACCCGCAGCTACAACGCCTCAACTGCTGCTACCTCGAGCCATCACAGCCATCTGCCTACCGCATTCGCAAGGTGCCCCGGCCGGGTTATCTGTCTACGCTGGAGAGCATTGTTGAAGCGTTGCGCATTGTCGAAGATGCACCAACGGCTTACCAGCCGATGCTTGAGCTGTTCACCGACATGATAGATTTCCAGATAGAGCAGATGGGTGCGCAGACCTATAAAAAGCACTATCAGGACAAATAGCGGTGGATATGGATTATTTATGAAAAAAAAATGGCAAATAACCGATTCTTAATATAGAATTCGCGCTCTCTGTGAAAGCAGAGTCCAGTGGGTGATTAGCTCAGCTGGTAGAGCGTCGCCCTTACAAGGCGAATGTCGGGAGTTCAAATCTCTCATCACCCACCACTTCGGACCGGTAGTTCAGCTGGTTAGAATGCCGGCCTGTCACGCCGGAGGTCGCGGGTTCGAGTCCCGTCCGGTCCGCCATATAAAATAAAAAGGCCCCCTCTGCGAAAGCGGAGGGGGCCTTTTTATTTTATATGTTGGCCCGAACGCCCTCGACGAGAACCAGTTTCGATAAATTTGCCGGGAGCAAATTTAAACAGGGCGGGCTTTTACGCCCTGGCCCCGAAGGGGTGAGCGCATGGACGCGCGAATAGTCCCGTCTAAAATACATAACGACATAAAACAGGATCATGACCTCTGCGAAAGCGGAGGGGGCCTTTTTATTTTATATGATGGTCCAGACTGCCACGACGAGAACCCGATGTTCGACAAAGATTAATCCGCAGAAAAGGGGTCAGACCCACTGCTGTCCCAGCTAATAAATTAAAAAAGCCTGATTTCGGGTCCTTTGTTACAATGTAATTGTCAAGAAAACACTAGTAACAAAGGGAAATCAGGCTATGGCTTATCATAATACAACTCTC
>Ga0209692_10001186_pt1 | contig 38453 bp, 18 predicted proteins | sample tdDd472_FD_187129 | JGI IMG/M metagenome (GOLD analysis project Ga0209692, IMG submission 187129) | Marine sediment microbial communities from the Atlantic coast under amendment with organic carbon and nitrate - tdDd47.2 (SPAdes)... | ecosystem: Environmental > Aquatic > Marine > Coastal >...
TCGCCCATCGGCGGCAGGATCGCGATCCACGCGACGTTGCCGGGGACCCGGTCCGCCGCATCCCGCACGCTGGCGTCGAGCCTCGGCCCGGCGTCCCGTGCCACGAACCACCACACCGCGACGCCGGCCAGGACGACCAGCACCACAGCAACGAGAGCCTTCTTCATCGCGCCCCCTGCCCCGGTGTCCAGGCGACGCGTCGAATGCGCAGGTCGCCGATCCACGATTCGATGTCTGCGCCGAGCGGCGACCGCGTCGGATCGGTCGCGAAGAGCACGGTCGCCGTGTGATTCGGCCGCGAGTCGGCGATGAGCACCGGCGGCAGGGTGCGGTCCGGGCCCCACGGCAGCCCACGCTCGGACGCGAGGGTCTGGTCGTGAAACTCCACGGCCGTGCCGTCGATGAACCCGGCGTCGGTGTACAGCACGTCCGGGCCCTGCACCCGTGCGTGGGTGCGCCACAGGTCGAAGGCGTCGTGGTACGTGTACGCGTACTCGTCGCCGGGCTGCATCGGCTGCGTGCGCAGGTCGAAGAGCATGCCGATCTCGTCCCAGGCGGCGTCGGGCAGCGGCGCTTCGACGCGCATCTCGTCGGCCTCGACCTCGTCGCCCTCGCGCGAGACGACGACGACCGGGCCGGGGTCGCGGTAGTCGAGCATCGCCCGCGACCTCCGCCCGCGCTCGTCGTACCGCTTCTCGGTGAACACCGGCCGCAGGGTCTCGGCGTCGACCAGCGTCACACCGGTGTCGTGCAGCGGATACACCGTGTCGAAGAACCCCATGCTGCGGCCTTCGACGTGCACCGGTACGACGACCGTCCCGTCGAGCGCGCCGCCATCGAGGGCGACCGGCTCGACGACCTCGAGGGTCACCCGCAGCGCCTCGCCGCCGAGGATCTCGACGGCGTACTCGGCGCGCTCGCCGACGAAGGCCGCCATCGGCGCGTCGACGAAGGCCGCGCGTTCGTCGGAGGTGAGCGCGCGGGTCGGCGGCGCGACATCGACGTACTCGACCGTCCCATCGCTCTCGCTCGCGCCGCCCTCGACGCTGGCTGCGTCGGTGGCGTGCGCGAGACCGGGGGCGGCGACGAGGGCCACGAGCGCCAGCGCGACGGCGCGCACTACTGCTTGATCTCCGGCGGCACGAGGATCGTCACGATCCGCGTGTCGAGGACGGCGTCACCGCCGGCAACCACGTCGATGTACGCGATGAACGTCTGCGGCGCCGGGCGTGCCGGCACGCAGTCGTTGCGCGCTTCGACCTCGAAGAAGAGCTGGGCACCGGGGGTCACGCGGGCGAACCCGTCGTTGCGGCCGTCGCCGTCGAAGTCCGTCGCGACGGGCTCGGTCACGCAGGCGCCGGGGCCCGGCAGCGCGACGTCGGGCTCGACGTGGGTGATGAAGCACGAGGTGTCGATGCCGCTGCGGCCACGCTCGTCCGGGTCCGGACGCACGCGGGTGGTCACGTCGACCGGCGCGAAATCGATCAGAGCGGCGATGCCGTCGACGATCGAGTCGCCGAGGCCCGACCCGCTGGCTGCGATGTCGAACACGAGCGGGCACTCGCCGGCCACCGGGGCGCGGCCTTCGCCGTCACGGCCCGTGCAGCACTGGCCGTCGCCGCAGCCCGCGGGGCGCAGGCCGTCCCACGCGCAGGCGGGGACGATGGCGCCGGACTCGACGGACATCCGTTCGACGTCCGAGCGACCGCCGGTGCCGTTGGCGACGCCGATCACGCGCACGCCGGTGTCGCGTAGGGCCTCGTACGCCTCGTCACGGGTCGCGCCGTAGGGGTAGCCACCCTCGCCGTTCGCGTGGGTCGGCGCGTCGGTGATGTGCACGACGATCGGCACCGCCTCTCGCCGGAACCCGAAGCCGCCGATCGCGCCCTCGGCTTCGCCGGCGACGTAGTTCTGCAGCGGATCGAAGGGGGGAACGAGCCCGATGCGGCAGTCGTCGGTGCCGGCGCCGGTCGCCGCCTGGTACACGGCTTCGATGCCCGACTCGGGCCCGTCGCCGCCGTTGTGCAGGGGGATCTCGTCGACCGCCGCCTGGGCTGCGGCCGCGTTCGTCGTCATGCGCTGCAGCAGCGCGAACGGCAGGTCGGCGCCGCCGCCGAAATCGCCGCAGGGGAAGTCGTCGAACGTGGCGACGCCGAACGCGACGTCCTCGAGGCGCTCGTCGGCCTCGGGGATGATCACGGTCGACAGGCTCTCGCGCAGGTTGCTCAGCGCGCCGCCCATCGAGCCGGTCGTGTCGAGCAGAATGCCGATGTCGCCGCGACGCAGGTCGGTACCGAAGTCGAGCAGGTCGCGCTCGGCGTCGCCCTCGTACGGCAGCACGAAGAAGAAATCGACGATGCCGGTCAGGTCGCTGTCCGGGTCGCACGGGTCGGACCCGAACGTCTGCTCGAGCAGGTCGCTCGCGCCGTCGCGGTCCGTGTCCCAGAGCGCGCGCTCGCTCGCGCCGGGGCAGCCGGTCTCTTCGGCGTCGGCGAGCCCGTCGCCGTCGCTGTCGAGATCGATGAAGTCGGGCGCGCCATCCGCGTCGCGGTCGACCGGCGAGCCGCCGTCGCCGGGGTTGCGGCCGTACTCGTCGGTGTCCGAGACCCCGTCGTCGTCGCTGTCGAGATCGTGACGGTCGGGGGTGCCGTCCTCGTCGGTGTCGGCGGTGCCCTCGAAGATGTCGTCGATCCCGTCACCGTCGCTGTCGGTGTCGAGCCGGTCCGGGACGCCGTCGCCATCCGTGTCGACGTCGCCCTCGACCGCGTCGCTGATCTCGTCGCCGTCCGAGTCCGGGTCGTTGCACGCGGGGAACCCGTCGCCGTCCTGGTCGTCGGCGCCCTCGGCGCAGTTCGGCAGCCCGTCGCCGTCGGCGTCCGCAGACGCAGCGGCCGGATCGGCGCAGTCGGTGTTGCACGGCCCGATGCCGCCGCCGCCGGTGTCGTCACCTGCGTCGACACCCCCGCCGACGTCTGCGCCAGCATCCGTGCCACCGCCGGTGTCGGTACCGCCATCGCTCGGGTCGTCGCCACATCCCACCGCCAGCAGCAGGCAGGCCGCGAGCAGCGTCGCTCGTGTCGTCCTCGTCTTCATCCCTTCTCTCCGTCAGGCCGTGCCGGCGCAGCCTACCGATCCCCGTCGCTGGTGCACAGCCTCGCCGTACGTGTGGGGTGGGTGGGCGAACGGGACAGACCCCGCTATCCTGATCGTCCGACCCGAGCCGTTGAGGACGGATGCGACAGAATCTGTGGTGGACCGTGGTCAGCGCGGCATGCGCGGCCCTCGTTGCCTGTGGGGGCGACGGCGGTACGACGAACGACCCCGACCCGGACGTCGGCGCCGACACGAGCACCGACGCCGGCGGCGACGTGGCGGCCGATACGGCCGACGACGCCGAGACGGACGCGCCGGACGAGGACGCCGCGCCGGATGCCGAGGCCGACGCGGGCCCCGACATCGGTGCGATCGACTGGACGGACAGCGACGAAGACGGCGCGCCGGACCGGGTCGACAACTGCGTCAACACGCCAAACGCGGATCAGGCCGACCGCGATCGCGACGGCGTCGGCGATGAATGCGACCTCTGCCCCACCGCATTCGATCCGGACCAGACCGACTCGATCGGCGACGGTGTCGGGGACGCGTGCCGTGAGGCGCTGTGCACGACGGGCATCTTCTGCGGCGAGGGCGAGGCCCGCGCCTGCTGTGGCGTCGGCGAAGAGTGCGTCGCGGACGCCTGCGTCGCGCTCTGCCCGTTCAGCGTCCGGTGCGGCGGCACGTGCTGCGACGAGGGCTCGCTCTGCATCGCCGATACCTGCACCCCCGCTGGCGAGGCGTGTGCGTCGGACAGCGACTGCCCGTGGACGGCGTTCTGCGATCGCGCCCTCAACCGCTGCGTCGAGTTCGGTGACGACCTCGATTGCCGCCGCCCCGGCGAGCTGACGTTCGACCCCGAGACCCTGTGGCACTGGGCGGGCGTCGAGGTCGACGGCATCCTCTACGAGAACGTGGTGTCGACGCCGATGGTCGCCGACGTCGACGCGGACGGCACCCCCGAGGTCGTCGCCCCTGCGTACGGCACGATCCTCGGCCAGGGTGTGCTGGTCATCCTCGATGGCGAGACCGGCGTGCTCGAGCAGGTGAACGCCACCCGCGACTGGCGCGGCACGGCCCACGTGGCCCTCGGCAACCTCGACGACGACCCGGCGCTCGAGATCGTCGCCATGGCCGTCGACGGGATCGTCGTGCTCGACGACCCGGTCGCCTGCCCGGATCCGGACGCCGACGACGACGGCTGCGCCGTGTGGGACGAGGAGCTCGACGACCTCGGCTCGTTCAACGCCGGCCAGTCGATCGCCCTCGCCGACTTCGATGGCGACGGCACCGCCGAGATCGTGATGGGCAACGAGGTGTGGTCGGCGACCGGCGAACGCATCGCCGTCGCGGGCGAGTCCGACGGATCCGGCATCTTCGGCAACCGGCTCAGCGCCGTCGCCGACGTGATCGACGACGGGCTCGACGAGACCGACGACGGGCTGCCCGAGCTGATCACCGGCGACTGCGTCTGGCAGATCGACGTCGAGGGGCGCGACGCCACCGAGGTGTGGTGCAGCGACGAGACCGCAAACGGGTACTCCGGTGTCGCCGACCTGACCGACGCGTTCGGGCCCGAGGTGGTCACCGTCCGCAGCGGCGAGGTCTTTGTGTTCAACGGCCAGAGCGGCGCGACGCTGCATCGGTTCACCGTGCCCGGCGGCGGGCACGGCGGCGCGCCCAACCTCGCGGACTTCGACGGCGACGGGCGCGTCGAGATCGGGACGGCGGGCCAGGGCTGCTACACCGTGTTCGACCTCGACTGCGTGGGCAGCGACGACGAGGACGCCGACGGCTGCACGCGCCCCGCATTCGACGACTGCACCCCCGGCGTCGACTGCGACATCGCCGAGCCGTGCCCGGACCTCGTGGGTGGCACCGGCGACGGCGTGCTGTGGAGCGTCGCGACCCAGGACATCTCGTCGAGCTCGACCGGCAGCTCGGTGTTCGACTTCCAGGGCGATGGCACGAACGAGGTCATCTACAACGACGAGTGCCGTTTTCTCGCGCTGGACGGCGCCAGCGGGCGGCCCTTCCTCGCCCGGTACAACACGTCGCGCACGGCGACCGAGTACCCGATCGTCGTCGACGTCGACGGCGACGACCGCAGCGAGGTCGTCGTAGCGGCGAACCGTGATCAGTTCGGGCGCGACTGCGCGTCGGTCATCGGCGATCGGCCGGACCTCTTCCCCGACTGTGTGGACGGCGCCGATGACCGGCCGGCGTTCTGCGACGAGGGGACGGCAGGCATCGTCGCGTTCCGCGACGCCGAGTCGGCGTGGGTGCGGACCCGCCCGATCTGGAACCAGCACGCCTACCACATCACGAACGTGAACGAGGACGGCACGGTCGCGACCCGCCCGGACCCGTTCTGGACCACGTTCAACACATTCCGTGCGAACCGGCAGGGCGAGGCGTTGCTCAACGCTCCGGACCTCGTCATCCGCACGGTGCTCATCGACCCGAGCGAGTGCCCGCTGGACCAGATCTTCGAGATCCGCATCGCCAACGAGGGCTCGCTGACGGCAGCCCCGGGCGTGCCGGTCGCGGTGTACGACGCCGACAGCGGCGCCCTGCTCGGCCAGACCGCGACGGCGACATTCATCCCGCCGGGCGGGTCCGAAGAGGTGGTGTGGGTGCGCCCCGGGCCCTTCCCCGCCGTGTACGACTTCGTCGTGCGCGTCGCGCCGGACGGGGCCGCAGACGTGCTGGAGTGCGACGCCGAGAACAACGAGTACGCGGTCCGGTTCGGATGCCCGTGTCAGGAGGAGTTCTGCGACGGCATCGACAACAACTGCGACCTGATCGTCGACGACGCCGACTGCCTCGAATGCGGCGAGCCCGGCGACGCCTGCGAAGACGACGCCGACTGCTGCGGCGACGTCCTCTGCCTCGGTGGCACCTGCGCCGAGGTCTGCCGCCCGTTCGGCGTCGGCTGCACCGACAGCGGCCAGTGCTGCGACGCGATGTGCAGCGGCACCGTGGACGAACCGGGGATCTGCATCGGGAATTGAACCCCGAACCACCCCAGGTGCCTGACCGAAGTCCAGGCGGCCTCCGGAGGTCTCCGGAGGCCGGCGACGGCGCGAAGCGACGGCGCGGGGGGGCTCGCACGGGCGCGGTGATGTCTCGCAGCACCCCGAACCACCCCAGGTGCCTGACCGAAGTCCAGGCGGCCTCCGGAGGCCCCTACGGGGGGCCGGCGGCTGCGCAGCAGACGCGGGGGGGCTCGCAGCGGCGCGGTGAACTCTCGCAGCGCCTGCTCGCGCCTGCAGGGTGGAGTCTCGAAGCACCCCGAACCACCCCAGGTGCCTGACCGAAGTCCAGGTGGCCTCCGGAGGCCCCTACGGGGGGCCGGCGGCTGCGCAGCAGACGCGGGGGGGCTCGCACCGGCGCGGTGATGTCTCGCAGCGCCAGCCCGCACCGGCACGGTGACGTCTCGCAGCGCCCGCCCGCACCTCCCCGCAGGCTCACCCCCGCACCGCACCCATCACCAGTTCGGCACCACGATCAGCGACTGGCCGCCGGTGAACATCGTGCAGCGACCGTTGTAGTTGCCGTTGCACAGCCCGAAGTTGCCCGGGCTCAGGCTGCCGATCGTCGTGCCGGCGGCGCGGATGTCGAGATTGGTGCCGAGGGTCACGCGCACCGGGTTCGTCGCCGAGCCGTCCGTGCGGTTCAGACGCACGTAGAGCGGGCTGAGGGCCTGCTCGAGCACGCTGTCGGCGCGGCGGAACTCGACGCCGATGCCGTCGCCGGTGGCCGACAGGGTCTCCCACGCGCCGTCGGGCAGCTCACCCGGCTGCACCGACCGGAACTCCGGGTACAGGAATTCCACGTAGAGCCGGTTCTGCGTCGTCTCGAATCGCAGCGCGCACAGCAGGTCGAACTCGCCGGTGCACACGCGGACGTTGCTGCCCTCGATGCGGCCAACCACGTCGCCGTCGTACACGAGCTCGTTGCCCTGGCGGGCGAGCTGCACCGCGCCGGTCACGCGCCCGTCGCCACGCACCACGCCGCGGCCGTACCACGTGCCGTTCTGCTCGGCGGTCTCGAAGGTGTACACCCGGTCGTCCGGCCCGATCAGGCCCGCGGGCGACCAGGTCAGCTCGTTGGGCGTCGGCTCCGGATCCGGCACCGTGTCGTCGTCGTCGAGGCGGTCGTAGTCGATCGTCTCGTCGTCGTACGTCTCGTCGTCCACCCAGTCCGGGGGCAGGTCGTCGTTGCCGCCGCCGCCGTCGAGATCGGCGCGCACAGCGATGTCCACCGCGATCGGCTGATCGAGAGCGTAGCCGTAGTTCCACTCCTCCATCCACGCGAGCGTGATGCACGAGTACCCGCCAACGCCCCAGCCGGCGCCCCACGAGTTGCGGATGACGAAGCACATGCCGCCTTCGCTCTGCATGTTCGGCAGCTTGCGGTACCCGACGATCAGGTACGCGTGCCCGGCGGCGTGAAACACGTCGCCCGCGCTGCCGGCGTCCGCCAGCGTGATCAGGCCGTCATTGTCGAAGAAGTTGTCCGACAGCGGGCTCGCGAAGGGCACCGGCAGGCCGTCCTGCTCGAGCACGCGGATGATCTCGGACGGCTGGTACACGAGCTCGACGCGCTCGACGCTGACCGCGCCGTTGTCGCAGCTCGAAGCCAGCGGCTCCTGAATCTCGTTCGACAGCTGGCTCGAGTTGTACGGGCAGTCGCGCTCGAGCGGGATCTCGAGCCCGGGGTTGTCGATGCTCTCGTCGAACCCGGTGCCGTACCAGGACCCGGCGTCGTTCGAGGTGCAGTTCGCGCCGTGGCACTCCGGCTTCGACAGCCAGTAGAAGAACTGCTCGCTCAGGTCGACCGTGCCAAGCGACGGGTTCTGCTGCAGCACCGCGTACTCGAGGTGACCGACGGCGGTGAACGCCGCGCAGGTGCCGCGCGAGCCCTGGTTGCGGATCGGGATCGCGTTCAGGTTCGGGATCACGTACTCGGTCTGCAGCGCGTTCAGGTCGACCGGGTCGAAGATCGCCTTGGGCTGCTCGCCCGGGGGCACGAACGCGCTGAAGTCGTACAGGTCGAACGCGTCGGCGTTGATCGCCCCACGCAGGCGCGCCGTGCGCTGCGCCAGCGCCAGCGCCGCCGGGTCCGCGCCCTCGCGCACCGTGCTGTCTTCGCTGTCCTGCCAGGACATCACCTCGAGCACGGCGCCCATGTCGGTCGCCGCAGCGGCCGAGGCGTCGGGCTGCAGGTGCACGAAGGCGTTCTGCCCGGTGAGCTCGCTCTCCAGGGTGACGAGGCCGATCTCGTTGAGCAGCTCGTTGAGATCACAGCTGGCGATCGTCGCCACCGAAAGGCCGGCCGTCACGAGGACGGCAGCGCGTGCGGCACGCCGAGCGCGGGTGCGCGAGGTCATGGGGTCCTCCCCGAGGGGTACATGAATGCAACCGTGTCCGGCGCCGAGCCTGGCCACGAACGAAGACGAGCGCAAGCCGGTTCGGGGCTCGCGCTCGGTTCGACGTGCCAGCGCCGCAGATGTTCAATGCATCCGCGACCGTGCGGCGTCCGCGATCAGTCCTTCGTGAGGCTGTACGTGTCGACCTCGGTGCCGAAGAGGTCGAACGTCGTCATGCTCAGCTCGTTGCCGTCGATGTCGACGATGACGTACGTCGGCTCCTTGCGCGACGTGACCGTCCACCAGTCCTCGCCGTTGTTGTACAGCGGCGCGCCGATGCCGGCGGCGACGAGGTACACGGTGCCGTCGCCGTCGGCGACGCAGCGCTCTTCACGCACCGGGCACGACCGCTCGTAGTTGTGGTCGTGTCCGTTGAAGACCATGTCGACGCCGAACTCCTCGTACAGCGGCATCCACGCGTCCTGCAGCTGACGGGTGGACCCGTGGTTCGTCGACGCCGAGTAGATCGGCTTGTGGTGCGCGACGAAGCGCCAGGTCACGTCCGGGTGCGCATCGAGCGCCTCCCGCAGGAAGTTCCGGATGTCCTCTTCGACGGTCTGCCCGGTCCAGATGAGGCCGCTGTCGTCGAGCATGATGAACAGGGCGTTGCCGAACCGCACGTAGTAGTTCTGCTCGTCCCCGGGGTACGCCATCATCGCCCACATCGGGTCGCCGACGAAGTCGTGGTTGCCGTGCGCGTACATGATCGGCATCGACGACAGGCGGTCGGTGTCGGCGGTCGCCGTGCCCTGGGTCCACCACACGTCCCACTGGGCCTGGATCGTGCCCACATCGACCGCGTCGCCGGTGAACACGAGGAACTGCGCCCCCCGCTCTTCGATGTCGTCGAGCGCCTGGCCCCACATCTCCTGCGTGGGGCTGCGGGTGTCGCCGGTCACCGCGAAGGTGAACGCGTCGTCGTTGCCGAACTCCGGCGCCGTCGTGAACGTGAACACCTCGGACCACGCGCTCTCGGTGCCGGCGCGGTAGTAGTACGTCGTGTTCGCCTGCAGCCCGCACAGGTGCGCCTCGTGCACCCGGCGTTCGCCATCGACCAGGTCGTACGAGAACGTGATGCCCCGCTGCCACCGGTCGAGGTTCTCGGGGTCCGTGCCGTACTGCACGTCGCCCGCGCGCGTCTCATAGTCCGTCATCCACAGCACACCCACGGCGTGCGCCGCGTCGTTGCTCGGGTACGTCAGGTGCACGCTCTGCGGGGCGCCGTCGCCGGTCGCCTCGCCGCAGCTCACCTGGAGGTCACGCTGGGTCCGCTGCCAGTCCGGCGGGTCGAACGTGAAGTCGCAACCCTGGAACTGGACCGGATACGCGAAGACCGTGTCGTCGCCGCATGCGCCCGGGGCCGACCACGGCTCCAGCTCGCCCGCGTCCTCGGTGACGTCCATGCCGGCGTCTTCGCCGGTCGACGTGTCGGTCTCGCCGCCGGTGTCCGGCGTCGCGGTGTCTTCGACGACGTCTTCGGCACCGGCCGATTCGTCTTCGAACGGGACACAGGCCGCAGCGGTGGCGACGGCGAGAGCAGAGCAGGTCAGCAGAAAGCGCATGGTTCGGGCAGGGGGCGAGCAGCGATCCTCTGTGGACGGCGCACGCTACCAGACTCTCGTCGCAACGCGAACCCGGATCGGACCTGCGCGGCCCTTCGACAACCGCGTGTCGGGCGTCACCGGCGTTGCGACCATCGTGCGCGTCAGGTACCCACGACGCGGCGGTGGTCCGGGTCGGTGCCACCGCGCGAGCCTACCGGAGCTTCCTCATGCGCCGCTCTCTGCTGCTGCCCGCCCTGCTCGTCGCCCTCGGCACGGTGATCCCGTCGACCGGGTCGGCGATCGAGCTGCTGTACGACGAAGACACCGGACGCCGCTTCGCGCTGGGCGGATACACCCAGCCCTACGTCCGCTGGGTGCAGGATCCCGAGCGCTGCCGCGAAGAAGCCGGCACCGGCGAGGTCGTGTGCTCGACCGAGCGCGCCGCCGATGGCTTCGGCCTGCAGCGGACCCGCCTGTCGATCGACGCCTCGCAGGACGACCTCGCCGACATCCACATCGAGATCTCGACGATCCCCGACCTGCAGCTGCGCGAGGCGGTCGTCAACGTGAACCTCGTCGACGGCCTGCGCTTTCGCTTCGGCCGGTACCGCCCGCCCTTCTCGGGGCAGGAGCTCATCTCGGAGAGCCGCCTGCAGCTCAACCGCGCCGAGCTCATCCGCGGCACCCCCGGTCGGCAGCTCGGCGCGTCGTTCGCGTACGGCATCCCGGCCAGCACGGGACTGCCCGAGAACCTGATCCACGCCGAGTTCGGCATCTACAATGGCGAGGCGGACAAGGAGCGCGGCGCCACCGACAACATCGACAGCGAATTCCTCTACATGGGCCGCCTCGAGATCAACCCGTTCGGGTACACCGGCAAGCGCCACGAGGGCGACCTGCGCCCGGTCGAGGAGCGCAACCGGCCGCTGCTGTCCATCGCGGGCTCGTGGGGCACGCAGGTGAACCAGCCGTCGGCCTACGAAGAGGAGTACTTCGGCGCCGATCTCACCTTCAAGCTCGCCGGCCTGGCGTTCTACTCGGAGTACTTCCGCCGCAATCGCGACTTCGACGGGGACGACGCCGGCATCGACCAGTTCGCCCAGGGCTGGAACATCCAGCTCGGCTACATGGCCCCGCTGCCGTGGGTGCAGGAGCACCTCGAGCTCGTCGCGCGCGTCGAGCAGTACGACCCGCAGTCCGCCGCCCGCGGCGACGACAACGAGTCGCTGCTGCAGACGATCGGCGGCGCGCCGGGCGCCGGTCCGGCCGTCCCGGGTGGACTCCAGTCGCAGCGCAATTACATCGGTGGCATCAACTACTTCGTGCGCGGCCACGACTTCAAGGTGCAGCTGAACTACACGCACCGCGTCGCGCAGGAAGAGTTCCGTCTGTCCGCGGGCAACCCCGACGTCGACCGTGACACCACCGACGACACCTTCACCGTTCAGGCGACGTATCGGTTCTGATCGCGTCGCGCGCCCCGGCGCGTGGCCGATCCCGGCGCGGCGAAGCCTCGCGATCTCCCGATGTGCAGCGCCTCTTCTCGCGCTGCTCGTCGGGCTCTCGGCGCTCGTGGCCGCGCCGGCGTCCGCGCAGGACGGCGGCATGCGCATCATCGGCGGCGGCGGCGCGCCGACCCGGGTCGAGGTGACGTCCGAGGCCGACGCGGCCGCCCTCGCCGCGCTGCGGTCTGCCGTCGACACGGCGATCGACACCGAAGACGCCGCCCTGGCCGAGCAGACGATCGCCACCGCCGACGCCCTCGTCGACGGCGGATCCCCCCGCACCGCAGCCCGCGCCGCGTACCAGCGTGGGCGGCTCATCGAGGTCTTCAGCGCCCGGGACGCGGCCATCGCCAGCTACGCCCGGTCCCTCGAGCTCGACGCGTCCGCGCCGACCGCCCGCGATGCCCGCCGCCGCCTGCGCGCCCTCGAGCGCGAAGCCGCCGCCGGGGACGACGACGACGTCCGCCGCGCGTTCGACCGGGCCCGCCGCGTCGTTGTCGACGACCCGAGCGCCTACGACGACGTGCTCGCCCTGCGCGACCGCGCGACGAGCCCGTCGCAGCGCGCCGAGATCGACATCTGGCTCGCCGGGCACGAGGCCCACCGCCTCGACGACGCAGCGGCGGCCTGGCAGCGATGGTCCGCGCTGCTCCAGGACCCGCAGCAGTCCGAGGACATCCACCGCATCGCCATCGACGCCCTCGCCGGGCTCGCCGGTCGCGCGCGAGAGATCGACGCGACCCGCCGGCTCTTCGACGCGTACTTCGCCGACCGCCCCGAGATGCTCGACGACCTGCTCGTGCGGCAGGTGTACGACGAGCTCGTCGACCAGCGGCAGCGCGCCTTCATGGACGCGTTCACCGCCGTCTCGTTCACCGCCCTGCTCGTGCTCTTCGGCTGGGGGCGAGGCTGGCGCGGCCTGCATCCGTCGCGGTGGCAACCGTGGCAGCCGTGGCGCGGCGCCCTGCTCGTCGTCTGGCTCTTCGGCGGCGCGGCGGTGCTGTCGGAGGTGTGGCACGTGGGCCACCTGACCTCGATCGCGTCGTGCATCCCCGGCGTGCTCGCAGTCCACGTGCTCGTCGCCGGCACGGTGCGCGCCGAGACCGGCCCGACGCCGCCGGCGTGGCGCGGGACCTTGCTGGCGGTCGCCGGTTGCGCGACCCTCGGCGCGATCTACCTCACCCTGCGGTGGACGCAGAAGTCCCTGCTCCTCGGTTTGTGACCCGTGACCGACGCCCCGACGACCCCGACGACCGAGACCCACGACGACCCGTGGCAGCGCGTCCTGCGTGCCGCCGAGGGCGATCTCGGGGACGTCGAGGCGCCGCGCCGCGGCCGGGTGCTGAGCGTGAAGCTCGGCTACAACCCGAACTCGAGCAGCGTCGGCAGCGTGATCAGCGTGCTGATGTGGACGGCGACCTTCGGCGCGATCGCCCTCAACATTGTGACCGCCATCGTCGCCCGCGATGCCCGCCGCCCGGGGCTGCCCCCCGGCGACGAGGACGCGTGACGGCGCGCCCCCCGGCCCGCATCCGGTACGAGGACTTCGGCGCGATCATCGCCCTCGAGTCCCCGCCGGCGCTCGTGCACGTCGACCACGATCTCGTGCGCGAGCTCGGGTACCCGGACGCCGAGCGCTGGGCGTCCCCGAAGGGCTGGCTCAGCGCCCCGACCGAGGTGCACGTCCTGCTCACCGAGCGGTGCCCCGCCGGGTGCCCGGACTGCTACGTCGACGCGGTGATGGAGCGTGAGGATCCGCCGACCGACCAGTGGCGCCACACCTTCGAGCGCCTCGCCGCGCAGGGCGTCTTTCACCTCGCCCTCGGCGGCGGCGAGAGCCTGCTGCGCGACGACCTCTTCGACCTCGCCGCGTACGCGCGCGACCTGGGCATGGTGCCGAACCTGACGACCAGCGGCATCGGAATGACCGCCGAGAAGGCCGCCGCCTGCCGGGTCTTCGGCCAGGTGAACGTGTCTCTCGACGGGCTCGGCGACACCTACGTCGCCAGCCGCGGATACGACGGCGCCGAGCGGGCGCTGCGGGCGCTGCGGCTGCTCGCCGACGCGGGGGTGTCCACCGGCATCAACGTCGTCGTGAACCGCGCGACCTGGGCCGAGCTCGACGCCACGATCGAGGCGGCGCACGACGCCGGCGCCCGCGAGGTCGAGCTGCTGCGGTTCAAGCCCGCCGGGCGCGCCCACGCGACCTACCTCGCGAAGCGGCTGGGCCTCGACGAGCGGCGCGCCCTCGTGCCCCGCGTCCTCGCCTGGCAGCGGCGCTGGCCCGACGTGAACGTGAAGATCGACTGCTCGTTCATCCCCTTCGTCGCCGCCGCGAACCCGCCCCTGGAGGCCCTGCAGCGGTTCGGCGTCATCGGCTGCGAAGCCGGCAACGTGATGGCGGCGATCCGCGCCGACGGCACCGCGACCGCCTGCTCGTTCGTCGAGCAACCGCTTGGCGACGTCGACGCCCTCGTCGACCGGTGGGACGACCACCCCGACCTGCTCGCGTGGCGCGCTCAGGCCGACGACCCCGCCGCCCCCTGCGCCACCTGCACGTACCGCCCGATCTGCCGCGGCGGGTGCAGCGCCGTGACCCACCACCTCACCGGGCAGTGGGACGCGCCGGATCCGGAGTGCCCGCGCGTCGTCGCGCACGCCCGCCGCGAGCCGTTCGTCCCCGTCCCCTGGCGCCCGAGCGCACCATGACCCGGACCGATTCGACACCCGTGCCGACCGAACCCGGGGCCACCGCCGCGCCCGCCGCGCCCGGCGACGACGCATGGTGGCGGGCATGCGCCGCGGTGCTCGCCGCCGCCCTCGTCGCCTGCCTCTTCTATGCGATCGACCGGTCCCGCGCGGCGATCGTCCACGGGCCACCGGACCCGCTGTCGATCACCGCGTCCACGCGCATCGAGTACTTCTGGCGCATGGGCATCGGGGCGTTTCTGGCGGCGTCGGTGGGTCTCGGGCTGTGGCTCTACCCGCCCCGGGACCCGCAGGCGTGGACCCTGCGTCTCACCCGCGCCGCCGTACCGATCGCGATCCTGTGCACGATCGCGTCGTTCATCTGGCCCTGACCCGCCCCGCGCACGGCGCGTGACGGGCACAGCGCCCGGGATCACTCGGCGGCGATCGTCAGCGCCATGTCGTTCACGATCGTCATCGGGGGCATCGTGCCGCCGGACGGGTCGCTCATCGACATCGACATCGACGACGACATCGTCATGCTCGACGTCGGCACGAGCTGCGAGAAGTTGAGCTGCATCGTGCCGGTGCCCGTCGTCTCGAGCGAGTCGAGGGTCACGGTCATGCCCGGCGGCAGGCTCGGGTCCTCGATCGGCTGGCTGCCCGCGCTCTGCGTCAGCGTCACCGACATCGTGGCGGTCGTCTCGGTCAGCGCGGTGAGCTCGTACGTCGCGCGCTGGTTCACCGACATGCCCGACGCCTCGACCTGCGTGTCGACCGTCCAGCGGGCACCGACGCCGACGGCCTCTTCGGGCAGCGGCACCGTCATCTGCTGCATGCTGTCCTGCATGGACTGCATCTGCGCCGCGACGGCGGGGTCCGCGCCGGTCAGGTCGAACGTCGAGTCGATGAGCGCGCCGCGGTTGTCGAGGGTCAGCGAGCCGGACATCGTGCCGATCGCCGAGAGCGCCTCCTGCATCATCGGCACGAGCTGGGGCATGACGCCCTCGCGCTCGAGCGCCTCCATGCCGTCGAGCGCGTAGTTGACGACGAGGTGCTCGCCCTCGGTGCGCACGTCGGTCATCGGCATCGTCATCCGCAGCCGCGGCATGACCTGCGTCTGGTTGCCCATCATGCCGCCCATCGTCATCGAGATGTCCATGGTCATCACCATGGTCTGCGGCTGCATCGCGGCGAGGTCGTACCGCAGCGCGCGGCGCGGCTCGGCGCCGGCTTCGGACACGACGACGTCCGGCGGGCCGTCCTGGGCGACGGCGAACGAGGGCATGGCGACACCGGCGACGGCGATCGCGGCGACGACGAGAGTGGCGCGGAGCGCCGAGTTGCGAGAGATCATGACCCACCCTGGGATGCACGGGAGCGCAACGCGCTTCGGAGTGCCCCGACCCTGGCGGATTCGAATCCCATGCGCAACGACCCGATCCACGACGGCCCCGCCCCTCGCCCCACCCTCGTGTACGACGACGCGAGTCCGCTGATGCGGCGGCGCGCCCGGTGGTGGCGCAGCATCATCGGCGAGGCGGTGCAGGTGACGGCGGCGCCGGACTACGCCCGCGACCACGCCGGGTTCGGGTTCGACGTCGACGAGCTGCGCGACGAGGGCGTCCGCCTGTCGGCCCCCGGCGAGCCGATCCTCACCGGCCCGGCGGCGATCGCGCGGGCGCGGGCCGAGGTGCCCGGGGCGGCGTGGCGGTGGTGGGTGTGGCGGTTCGCGCCGCCGGTCCGCTGGATCGCCAACGCCCGCTTCGCCGCCGAGCGACGGTTCGATCGCCCCCTCGCGACCCTCTTCGGCTGGCTGCAGGGCGCGCCGGAGCAACCACGCCACGAGGTCGCCCGCTTTCTGTACCTGCGCATCCTCGCGATCGTCGTGCTCGCCGCGTTCGGCTCGCTCTTCGTGCAGCTCGACGGCCTGATCGGCAGCGGCGGCATCGACCCCGCGGCCGAGGCGATGCAACGCGCGGCGGCAAACACCGACGGCGGGATCAGCGCGTGGCTCGACCTGCCGACGCTGCTCTGGTGGCGCACCGACGACGCATTCTTGAAGCTCCTCTGCGGGGCCGGGCTCGGGGCGGGCGCCCTCCTGCTTCTCAACATCGTGCCGGGGCTGGCCGTCGTCGTCGCCCTCGTCGCGTACGCGTCACTGACCGCGACGAGCGTGTTCTTCGGCTACCAGTGGGACGCGCTGCTGCTCGAGACGCTCTTTCTGACCCTCTTCATCGTGCCGTGGCACCCCCTGCCCGGGCGGTACCGCGAGCCACCGACCCGCATCGGCATCTTCGCGATGCGCGCCCTGCTCTTTCGGCTGATGTTCGCGTCCGGGGTCGTGAAGCTCGCCAGCGGCGACCCGACCTGGGCGTCGTGGACGGCGATGACGCTGCACTACGAGACCCAGCCCCTGCCGCACGGGTGGAGCCGCTGGTTTCACCACCTGCCGACGTGGATCCACACCGCCAGCGTCGGCGTGACCCTCTTCGTCGAGCTCTTCGTCCCCTGGCTCTACTTCGGCCCCCGGCGGCTGCGGATGTTCGCCGCGGCGTCGACGATCGGGCTGATGCTCGTGATGGCGGCGAGCGGCAACTACGGGTTCTTTCACCTGCTGACGATCGCGCTGGCCGTGCTCGTGCTCGACGACGACGCGATGCCCCGCTTTCTCGGTGGCTCCATCGCTCGCCCGAAGACCGTGCGGCGCGGGCGCGTCGTCTGGCTGCTCACCCGCATCCCCGCCGCGCTCGCCCTGGCGATGACGCTGCTCGGCGCCGCCCAGCTGCACCAGCAACTGCGCCCGGACGCCGAGCCCCTGGAGGACGTGGCCGGGCCGGTGGGCGAGCCGGTGCGCGAGACCCGCCGGCAGATCCGGTCGATGCGCCTGCTGAACACGTACGGGCTCTTCGCGACGATGACGACGAGCCGGCCCGAGATCATCGTCGAGGTCAGCGAGAACGGCCGCGACTGGCAGCCGATCGAGTTCCGCTACAAGCCGGTGTTCATGGACACCGCGCCGCGCTTCGCCGGGCTGCACATGCCCCGGCTGGACTGGCAGCTCTGGTTCGCCGCGCTGAACGGACGCTGCGATCGCACCCGCGGCGGCTGGTACCCGCGCTTCGCCCAGCGCCTGCTCGAGGGCAGCGAGGCCGTGTGGGCGCTCACGGGCACGTCGTTCGAGGGCACGCCGCGGCAGATCCGCGCGCGGCTCTACGACTACCGGTTCAGCGAGCGAGGCGCCGAGATGGTCTGGGTCCGCGACAACGAGCGCGGGTACTGCCCGGCGCTGCTCAACCTCGGCGGCGAGCTGCGCACGGTGCAGTAGCCCGGCTCACTGAGCGGCCTCACTCGGCCGCCGCACCCCGAGCGAGCGCCGCGTCCAGCCGATCGATGATCGCCGGGCGCAGGTCCCGCGGCGCGATGACCGCGTCGAGCGACCCGACCTCGACCGCCCGCTGGACGGTGTGGATCGCGTCGAACTCCGCGGCGACCTCGCCCTGCACCTCGAGGGTGACGTCCGCGACGAGGGACTCGTGCCGCTCGCGCCGGCGCGGGCGTTCGGCGTCGGTGGCCGCAGCGAGCGCAGCCGCGCTCTCGACGACGCGCGGGTCCACGGCGACGCGCTTGCGCACCAGCCGCGGGAACACGACCGCCGCCGCCGGCGCACCGCCGATCACCGAGGCGTACGCGCCCTCGAGCGCGAGCGCGGTGAGCTGCGGATTGAGCGCCTTCGAGAACACGACGTACGCGCCGCCGTGGTACCGCCCGATGACGACGAACACGATCGGGCCGTCGAAGTTCACGACCGCGCGACCGATCTCGGCGCCGAACTCGAGCTGCCACTTGCGCAGCGACTCCGGGCTGCCGTCGAACCCGCTGAGGTTCGCCAGCACCACCACCGGGCGGTTGCCGCTCGCCGCGTTGATCGCTCGGGCGATCTTGCGCGAGCTGCGGGGGAAGAGCGTGCCCCCGGTCCACGTGTCGGGTCCGTCGAGGGGCACACGGCCGCGCCGCGGCAGGGGCCGCGATTCGATGCCGAGCAGGCAGACCGGGTGGCCGCCGATGTGGGCGTCCTGCACGACCGCCGTCTCGGCGTCGCGGCTCGTGCGGTACCGCTCGAGCACGCCGCCGTCGGTGTCGGCGACCGCCTTCATCACCGCGCGAATCGCGAACGGGCGACGCCGCCCGGGGTTCGTCGCGTCGTCGAAGATCTCGCCGACCGTCGCGAACCCGTCGTCCGTCGTCGACGTGTACGGGCTGTCGAGGATCGACCGGTCCCGCGGGTCGGCCGAGTGCAGCCGTGCCGGCGAACCGGTGCCGGACCACGTGAACCGGTAGTGCTCGAAGAGGATCGCGTAGGCCTCGCCGAGGTCGTTGGCGAAGTACTGGGCCTGCCCGTTCGGACCCATGATCCGCTCGAACCCGCCGATGCCCTTCTCGTCCTCGGCGGCGACGCCACCGGAGTACTCGAGGGCCTTGCGCCCGGTGAGCACCATCGACCCCGCCGGCGTCATGATGAGCGCGCCGCGGGTGTGCATCAGCATGGTGGCTTCGGCGTTCCAGTACGACTGGGCGCCGACGTTCACCCCGTCGACGATGACGTGGATGATGCCGCCCTGCTGGGTGAACTCGATGATCCGGCGCAGCACGGCGGCCGTCCAGTCGAGGTTCTCGGTGCCGCTGTCCATCGCGATGCGCGCGCCGGCCGACACCGGGATCCACTCGACGGGGATGCCGCGGGACTCGGCCAGCTCGAGCGCCGCGATCACGCGACGGCACTCCGGCTCGGCGAGAGCGCCCATCGCCATCGTGGCGTCGCTGGCGAGAAAGACGCGCTCGATGCCCTCGGGGTGCTTGCGGGTCGCGTTGCGGACGAGCCCGGCGACGACGCCGCAGGTGTTCTGGCCCCGCGGCCGGTCCACGGCGACGAAGGCGCCATCGACGAGGTCGTACTCGACGAAGGTGCCGTCCCCCATGTCCGGGTGCGGCGGCACGCTGTCGGCGGCGCGCCCCTCGAGCATGCGCACGATCTCGTAGGGGTACACGGTGCCGAGCTGGCGCGCCCGCACAACCCGCTGGTCGTACCGGGTCATCGACCGCACGTCGTCGCGATCGATCGGCTCGGGGTGCACCTCGAGCCGATGCCGCCCGGGCCGGTGGATGCGAAAGTCCGTCGGCGTCACGGCGCCGTCCTCATCGAGGACGGGCACGCGGATCACGACCCGCTCCAGCCCGAGCCCGCGGGTCGGGGCGGCGAACGCCCACGCGAGGCGGGCGATGTCGCGGGCCGAGGCGTGGATCGGGCGGCGGATGACGAGAGTGAGGCGGTTCTGGTGCAGGCGCCGGCGCTGGTTGCGCGGGGCCTGGGACTCGCGCAGCAGGCGCAGCCCCTCGAAGAATGCGCGCTCGAATTCCCACAGGTCGCGGTCCCCACCGGGGGCGAGGGTCGCCGGCACGTCGAACACCTCGGCGACGACGTGCACGCGCTCGTCGCGGTCGTTGTCGTGGGCCCGCAGCGCGAGCGCACAGACCCGCTCGCTGCCCGAGACGCCGGTCACGGCGAACGCGTCCAGGCGCCAGGCCTCGACCCGTCGGGCGATCTCGGGGTGCAGGTGCGCGAGGACGGCGTCGTCGTACCCGCCTCGGGTGCGATGGTGCACGGCACCGTCGCCGTCGCGCCACGTCCACGTCTCGACGCGGTCACCGGGTACGCCGGGTGCGCTCGCGGCGGCGTCGACGTCGGCGGCGAGCCACCCGTCGGGCAGGATCCGCTCAACGCGGTCCGCCTCGCTCGCCGGCACGTCGGCGGCGTGGGCGTCGCCCCAGACGACGGCGACACGCTCGCCATCGACGAGGGTGAACCGGCCGTGCGAGCGGCTCGATTCGATCGCCATCGAAGCGTCATCGATTCGACCATCATAGACACGTCGAACGATCAGCTCGACGAGCGAGGCCTGCCCACTGGCTGTCGTCGCCGGATCGTTCAGGCGGCGCAGCGCCTCGGGCAGCACGTCGTGCGCGGCCTCGGCCACAGCCATCGGCACCGGCGCGCCCCCGGCGATCTCGGCGATGCTGGCGTGCAGCTCGCGCTGACCCTGGTGAAAGCGCTGCCGATCGAAGAGGGTGTACGCCGCCTGGCGCGCGTTGTCGGCGACGAAGACGTACTTCGCGTTCGCGACGAGCGAGACCCGATCGATGACGTCCCGCGACGTGGGCATCCGGTCCGTCGCGAGGCCCGCCTCGCCGAGGGCGATGGCGACTCGCAGCAGACCCGAGCACAGACGGTGGCGCATCGTCGCGTGCCGGTGCGCGACGGCGAGGCGCCACAGCACCCGGCGCATCGAGTCCGACGGCGCGAGGGTGTGGACGCCGTACCAGCGCAGCGCGCGCTCGAGCAGCGGCCGAAAGGTCGGCCCGGTACCGTCGGCGCCGAGGTGGTGGCGACGGCAGAAGTCATAGAACGCCACCTCGGCCGACACCGCCGCCGCCTCGTCGGGCAGGGGCAGCAGGTTGCGGTCGAAGAGGGACTCGACGTCGGCGAAGACCTCGAGCTCGGCGAGCAGAGGCGCCCACCGTTCGGGCCGCTCGATCGACGCGAACGCGTGCTCGTCGTCGAGCAGATCGGCCAGCGCTTCGGCGCTCTCGGTCGGCGCGTCGTACCCCATGAGCACGGTGCGCACCCGCGCCGCCAGCTCGGCGACCGCCGCCGCCGCGGCCTCGTCGTCGAGGCGGTCGATCGCCGTGGCGTCGAACCGCCCGTCGATGCGCAGCGCCGCTGCCGGCGATCGGGGCGGCGCCGGCGCGACGAAGCCCTCCGACGTGTCGTTGCCGTCGCCCACCGGGCGCAGCACCACGATCGGCTGCCCCGCCGCGACCTGCATGTTCGCGCGGGCGAGCACGGACTGCACGACGCCCTCTTCTTCGGCGAAGAGCGGCGTCTCCATCTTCATCGCTTCGAGCATGCACAGCAGGTCGCCCGGCCGCACGTGCTGCCCCTCTTCGAGCTCGATGTGCGACACCAGCGCCGGCGCCGGCGCACGCACGAGCCCGCCCGTGGCACGCTCGACGTGGTGCAGTGCACCGTCGATGTCGACGTGCACGCCGCTGCGCCCGCGGGCGTAGAGCACGCGGTGACGCTGATCGCCGATGTGCAGCAGCGCGGCGTTCGCGCCCAGCGGCTCGAGCCGGATCCGGTGCAGGCGGCCCGGCGTGCCGGCGAGGTACCGGTCCCGGCCGATGTCGTGCACCACGATCGACGCGCGGGTGCCGCGCAGCTTCAGCTGCAGCGTCTGCCCCTCGGGGGCCGGCAACCGCTGGGGGATGCCCGAGTGCACCTCGCCCTGGAACCGCTGCCGCTCGGCGTGCTCTTCGGTGCGCGAGGCGACGACGCCCGCGACGAGCAGCGCCTCGAACGCCCCGGCGGCACCGTCGAACGCCCCGGCCGCGCTGGCCTCGTCGAGCCAGCGCGTGTGCGCGGTCGCGTCCCGGAACTCTGGCCGGCGCAGCAGGTCGAGCAGAAAGGCGCGGTTCGTGGCGCCGTCCTCGACGACGATGTCGAACTCGATCAGGGCGCGCTCGAGGCGGGCGATCGCCTCGTCGCGGGTCGGGCCCCAGGCGATGACCTTGGCGATCATCGAGTCGAACTCGGGGGCGATCGTCGACCCCTCGATCACGCCGCTGTCGACGCGGATGCCCGGGCCGCTCGGCGGCCGAAACACGCGCACGTGCCCCGGCGCCGGCCGAAAGCCCGCCTCGGGGTCCTCGGCGTTCAGGCGCGCCTCGATCGCCCAGCCCCGCGGCTCACCGAACCCCGGGTCCCAGGCGACGCCGCGGGCGATGTCGAGCTGGGTCTTCACGAGGTCGCAGCCGGTGAGCAGCTCGGTCACCGTGTGCTCGACCTGCAGCCGCGAGTTGACCTCCAGGAACGATGCCTGCCGCGTCTCGGGCACGAAGAGAAACTCCGCCGTGCCGACGCCGCGGTAGCGGGCCGTCTCGGCGAGCCGGACCGCCGCGGCGCAGAGCTCGCGCTCGGTCAGCGGGGGCAGCACCGGCGACGGCGCCTCTTCGATGACCTTCTGGTTGCGGCGCTGCAGCGAGCAGTCTCGCACGCCGAGGGCGCGCCCGCGCCCGTCGACACCGACGACGAACTGCACCTCGATGTGGCGCGCGTTCACGACGCACTGCTCGACGAAGAGCCCGCCCTGGCCGAACACGCGGCGTACCTCGTCGGCGACACCGTGCACCGCGGCGACGAGCCCCGACGCGTCGTCGACCCGCCGGATGCCGCGCCCGCCACCGCCGGCGGACGCCTTGACCATCAGGGGGTAGCCCACCCGGTCGCCAGCGGCGCGGATCGTCGCCTCGTCGGCGTCCGCGTCGAGCTCGGCCCAGGGCGCCATCGGCACCCCGGCGTCGCGCGCGAGCTGCTTGGATGCGATCTTGTCGCCGAGGGCGTCGATCGCGGCCGACGACGGCCCGATGAACGTAATGCCCTCGGCTTCGAGGCGCTCGACGAACCGGGCGTCCTCGGACACGAAGCCCCAGCCCGGCCACACCGCGTCACACTGCGACGCGTGCAGGTGCTCGATCAGCGAGTCGATGTGCACGTACGCGCTGACCATGCCGCCGTTGCCGTCGGACCGCATGGCGGCGCCGAGGCGCACGGTCTCGTCGGCGAGGCGCACGAACGGCGCCGACGCGTCCGGGTCGGTATAGAACGCGACCGCGGTGAGGTTCGTGTCGTGCTCGAGGTTGTACTCGCGCAGGGCCCGCAGAAAGCGGACGGCCGGTTCGCCACGGTTGATGATGGCGATGCGCTGAACGGGTCGCGAGGTCATGGAGTCGCCTCGGTGGATGCGATGCGTTCGAGGACCACGGTTGCGACTGCGACCGGTCCGTCGTGAGACAGAGAGAGATGCGCGCGGACCTCGCCGAGAGCGCCGACGGCGGCCGCGACGACGCCGTGCAGGCGCAGGGTCGGGCGGCCCCACGCGTCCCGTACCACTTCGACCTCGGTCGGGTCGACGTGGTTGAGCCGCGGGGGGCGCCCCCAGGCGCCGGACGACCAGGCCTTCACGAAGGCCTCCTTGGCCGCGAACCGTGCGGCGAGGCGCGTGGCCTCGTCGCCGGCGCCGGCCTCACGGGCGTCGCGGCGCTCGGACGCGCGAAAGGTCCCGGTCGCGAACGCCGAGCCCGGCGCAGCGAGCTGCTCGGCGAACGAGGTGACGTCGACGACGTCGATGCCGACTCCGACGATCATGCCTGCCCCCGGGTCCAGCCACCGCCCGACCAGCGGGTGGTGGGGTCGAGCAGCGCGGCGACCTCTTCGCGCATCTGCGCGTCGGTGCCGTCCGCGGCGACGAAGCCGCGCTCGGTGCGCCGCTGCCACGTCGGGCGGTCCCCGGCGAGCACGTGCTCGTGGTCCCGCCGCGCCCGACGACGCCGGGCGGTGGCCCGCTCGGCCCACGCCGCACGGGTCGCGTCGTCGAGGGCGTCGAGCAGCACGGACGGGTGCACGAGCATCGCGACGACGCTGACGTGGCCGAAGCCGAGGCTCGTCACGAGGCCCGCGCGGATGGGGCCGTCGGTCACCGTGAGCGGCTCGTCGGTGAAGCCCATGTGCGTGAACGCGCGCATCGCCGGGTCGACGGTCTGCAGCGCCCGGTTGCCCGGCACGACGCCGGTCTGCAGCGTCTGCAGCAGGCCGTGCATCTGCCACGCCGCCGCGCCGCCCTTCGGGTGGCCGGTCAGCGTCTTCTGCGACACGACCCACAGGGGATTGCCGGCGGTGCGGTCGAGCGCGGTCTGCAGCGTGTCGTGCAGGCGGTTCTCGTTCGGGTCGTTCGCGGCCGTCGACGTGTCGTGCTTGTACACGACGCCGATGTCGTCGGCGGTCAGGCCGAACCGGCGCAGCGCGCGGCCCAGCGGCGAGCTCGCCCCGCCGGTGGCCGACGCGACGGCACCGAGGCCCGGCGCGGGGATCGACCGGTGCACGCCGTCGCCAAACGAGCCGACCTGCGCGACGATGCCCTCGATGGGCAGGCCGAGCGCGAGCGCCGTGCTGGCGCGGGCGACGAGGACCGTGCCGCCACCGTGGGCCTCGACGAAGCCCCTGCGGCGCAGGTCGTTCGCCCGGCTCATCGACGCCGGCTCGATGCCCATCGCGAGCATCTCGTCGGTGTCCGCCGTGGCGTTCATGTCCGAGAAGCCGATCGCGCCCTCGGCGCAGATGTCGTCGTACCCGCCGGCGACGATGATGTCGGCCTTGTCGGCGAGGATCTTGTCGTACGCCTCTTCGAGCGAGACGGCGGCGGTGGCGCAGGCGGCCACGGGGTGCGACATCGGGCCGTAGCTGCCCACACACGCCTGCACGACCCACGCCGCGGTGACGTTGATCAGCGACTCCTGCAGCACGTCCGACTGCCGCTCGTTGCCGAGCAGGTGGTCGACGTACATGCGACGCAGCGAGACCATGCCGCCCATGCCGGCGCCCTGCGTGTTGCCGACGCGCGACGGGTGGACGCGCTCGTAGAGCTCTTCGGGGGCGATGCCCGCCGACAAGAACGCGTCGGCGGTGGCGATGAGGTTGAAGAGCGCCACCCGGTCGACCGAGCCGGCGAGGTCGGCCGGGACGCCGAAGCGCTCGGGGTCGAAGCCGCTCGGCACGAGGCCGGCCACCGTCCGGTTCAGGCGCGCCGCCCGCGGCACGCGCACGACCGTGCCCGCGGACCGCGTGACCTGCCACTGCTGGCCGGCCTCGTCCCACGCGACGGCGGTGTGCTCGGGGTCTTCGGCGACGAAGGCACGGGCGTCGTCCTCGGACGACACGGCGAAGGTGAAGTCCTCGTCGAGCCACACCGGCTGCATGAGCGGCAGCTGGTCCGGGTCGTAGCCGGCGACCGACGGGTCGACGAAGCGCAGCCCGCTGCGGGCCCGCACCTCGTCGCCGTACCGCTCGACCGCCTCGTGCTCGGCGAACACTTCGCCGGACTCGGCGTCGACCCAGCGGCCGCCCTCGAACCGGACGAGGCCACAGATCCACGCCAGCTCGAGCACCGCGGCCGGCGAGAGGTCCGCCGACACCTCGGCGGCGCGGCGCGTGCGGGCGGTGCCCCACGGGCCGATCTCGCCGAAGCCGACGATGACGATCGTGCGGTCGAGGTCGAGGTCGAGGTCCGACGTGCCCTCGCCGGACCCGACCGCCAGCGGCGGCAGGTCGACGACGGACGCAGGCAGCGCCTCGATGCGCGGCGTCGCGCTCGCCGGCGACGCGACCAGCGCGTCGAGCTCGGCGATGCGTCGCACCCGCGCCGCGTCGGCGGTCATGTCGGCGCGGACCCGCGCGACCGTGCCGGCGAGGTCGTCGGCGTCGGCGAACCCGGCGGTGAGGTCGGCGAGCAGCGGCGTCGTGGCCGCGGCGTCGCGCACCCGGCGGTCGCACAGCGCCGCGATGAGCCAGCCCATCTCGTCGTTGCCGAACGTCCGCAGGCCGAGCTCGGCTTCGAGGGCGGCGGACACGAGGTCGTTCGCCTTCATCAGCCCGGTGCCGCGCACCCAGCCGATGCGGGCGCCGACCACGGTCGTGGCGCGCCCCCAGGCCGCGTGCTCGCTGCGCCACCGGTTCAGCAGCACGTCGAGGCCGGCCTTGCTGGCGCCGTACGCGCCGTCGCCACCGAAGACGCCGTGGTTCGGCGACAGCGGCAGCACGACGTGGCACGGGCGATCGCCGACGCCGTCGGCCATCGACCGCTCGGCGATGCGCGCGACGAGGCGCTCGACGCCGGTCAGCATGGCGCGCAGGGCGAACTCGGACCACGGGCCCATCTCGGTGAGCGGGCCGAGGTCACGCACCGCGCCGAAGGGCAGCAGCAGGGTCGGCGGGGTGGCGAGCTTGCGCACGCGGACGCCGGCGCCGGCCTGCTCGGTCGCCTCGTCGAACAACCAGTCGACGAAGGCGTCGACGTCGCGCATCGACCCCTGGTTCATCGGCACGATGTGCAGCACGGCACCGGGCACGGCGGCCTCGCGGTACAGCGCGCGCATCGTGTCGACGCGCTCGGGGGTGCAGCTCGTCGTCGTGACGATGACGGTGGCGCCGCCGCGCAGCAGGTTGCGCACGGCTTCGAAGGCGATCGAGCCGGGCGACGCGCCGGTGACCACGGCCACCTCGTCGCGCAGGTCGAGGGGGGCGTCGCCCGCGTCGGTGAGCACGCTCGCCCAGGTGGCCTCGAGGGCCGGGTCGGCGAACGCGCGGCAGCGCGGGTCGTCGAGCAGGGCCTGCGCGAACGACGCGGTGTCGTGGGCCTCGGGGTCGGGCACTTCGACGCACGCAGCGCCGCCGCCAGCGAGGGTCTGCACCGTCGGGCGCATCGGCCGCACGGGCACGGGCTCGACCGCCGTGTCGGCGAGGGACGCCAGGGCGCCGGCGAGGCGGGTGGCCCCGAGCGCTCGGGCGCGCGACGCGTACCAGGCGGCGGTGTCGGCGACGGTCGGGTCCGCAGCGAAGGCGGCGAGGCGACCGAGCTCGGCGTCGACCGCGTCGGCGTCGAACTCGGTGAGCGCGGCGAAGAAGAGGCGCGCCACGTCGCGGCGCGCGAAGGCCCACGGCTGGCTCAGCTCGACGTGCATCGCCGCCGAGAACCGGGGGGTCAGCCAGTCGGCAAAGTCGGTACCGAGCTCGGCGTCGAGGGTCGCCAGGCGCTGCAGCGCGGCGTCCGACGTCGGCAGGCCGGGGCCCGCGACCGACCGGCCGAGGGCGGCGTCGAACGCTTCGGCCACGCGGGTGAGGACGCCGTCGGGGCCGGTGATCTCGTCGCGCAGGGCGTCGACGACCGCGGCATCCACGGCGCCACCGCCGGTCGCGGCCGAGGCCTTCGCCACGGTGATGCCCTGCGTCGCCGCCCACCGCTGCACGGCGGCGTCGACCACGCCGAGCGCCGCATCGCGGGACGACGGCACGTCGGCGGCCGCGCCGAGGGCGCCGCCGCGAGCGGAGTCGCCGTCGCGCACGTCGAGGGCGAGGTTCAGCAGGGCCGACTCGGTGCGGCCTGCGGGCAGACCCCAGGTCGACGCCATGTGGTCAGCCAGGTCGGCGCGGCGCAGGCGCGCGCCACCGAACACCCGCTGCAGCGCGGCGTCGCGGGCCGCCGACAGCACCTTGCCGGCCGCTGCGTATCGAGGCGCGCGGCGCTCGAGCTCGGCTTCGAGGGTGGCGAGGGGCATCTCGTGGGCGTTGTCGATGGAGCCCACGCCGAACTCGACGCCGAGGTCCATCAACGCCTGGTTGCGGCGCGACGACACGCCGTCGAAGAGCTCGTCGATCGAGTCCGTGTCGCCGATCTGGTCGAGGCGCACGCGGGCCTGCACGGCCAGGAGCGCACGCAGCGCGGTGGTCACGGACAGCGGCGCGTCCGTCACGATGGACGCCGCGGTCGCGACGGGTGCCGGGGCGGCAACCGCGACCGGCGTGGCATTCGTCGCCGCGGTGTTCGTGGGTACCGCGGTGGCCGTCCCTGCGTCGGTCGCGGCCGCATCGGCCTCGGGGGCCACCTCGACCGGCTCCGGATCCTCGTCGCGGGCGAACACAACCTCGGCGTCTGCCTCGACGTTGCGCACGACGACGTCGTCGCGGCCGGTCAGCGAGAGCGTGTACCGGGCCATGTTCGCGAGCGTCGGCTGGGTGCCGACGCCGACCTCGACGATCCGCTGCACGCCCAGTCCGGCGAGCGGGTCGGCGTCCGGCGCGAGGCCGGCGACGTCGCGCGGGTCGGTCGGCGCGAGGACGACGTCCTGCGTCTCGATCCAGCGCACCGGGCTGGCGAACTGCCACGCGAGCAGCTCGATCAGCAGCAGGCGCGCGCGATCGTCGAGCGACATCGCGCCCCAGCCGGCGTCGAGCGCAGCGGTGAGCGGCGCGGACCCGGTGACTTCGACAATCTCACGAGCGAACGAAGCTGCGAGCGTGAACGGGCGCGGGACGAGGTTCGGCACGTACCGGCCGACGAGGCGCTGCCACGGGATCGTGGCCGGCAGCCGCTCGTCGAGGGTCCGGCGGAACGCGTCGACCCCGTCGCGCAGCAGCGTCGAGTGGAAGGGCACGTCGACCCCCGGCACCTCGATCCACGCCGGCTTGCCCCCCGGGCGACGGCGCGCGTCGAGGGCTTCGGCGAGGGCCTCGCACCCGGCGATCGTGCCGGTCACCGAGTACTGCCGGCCGCGCACGTTGTAGTTCACGATCTCGATGAACTCGCCGGTCGCCGCGGCGACCTCGCGGACGAGGGCCTCGGCGCCGGCGTGATCGAGCCCGGCGTAGTGGGGTCGGACCACACCCATGCGGTAGTTCGACCGCCCCTCGGCGTCGCGCGGGACCAGCGTGTGCATGGTCAGACCGCGGTGGTACACGAGGTCGACGACCGCCTCGAGCGGCAGCACGTCGGCGACGGCAGCGAGGGCGTTGTACTCACCGACGGAGTGGCCGCAGCAGACCGCGTCGGCCGCGAACGCACCGGCCTCGCGCAGCTCGGCGACCTGCGCCGACGCGAGCACGGCCATGGCCACCTGGGTGAACTGGGTCAGGTGCAGCACGCCCTTCGGGTGGGCGAGGCGGTGGCGCCCGACGACGAGGCGCTTCGGGTTCTCGCGCACGATGCGCAGGATCGAGAACCCGTGCGACGCACGCGTCCACGCGTCCGCGCGGTCCCAGACCGAACGCGCCGCCCGCGACCGGGCGTACCCGTCCATGCCCATGCCGGCGTGCTGGATCCCCTGACCGGGGAAGATCCACGCCGTGCGCGGGGCCGCGACGTCGGCATGGGCACGCAGCACGGCCGCGCCGGACGCCACGTCGGTCGCGACGACCTCGAGGTGCAGGTCGCCGGCACGCAGCCCGCGCCGCACGACGTCGATGCGGACGTCGGCACCGAGCGCGAGCGGCGCGAGAAAGGCCGCGTCGAACCGGCGCAGTCGCCGCGCATCCCCACCGCAGACCGTCGCCACCGTCAGCGCCTCGGCGCGCGCCGCCGTCCACATGCCGTGCACGATGGGGGCGTCGAGATCCGCGAGGCGCGCGGCCAGCGGAGACCGGTGGATCGGGTTGTGGTCGCCTCCGGCGTTCGCGAACGCCGCCATCGAACGCGGCGCCGTCACGGCCAGGGTGGCGAGGGTGCGACCCGGTCCGGGCGTCACCTCGGCCGCCGCGGTCAGCGTGTCGAGCAGCGCGCGCATCGGGTGCGTGTCGCCGCCGTCGAAGCGAGCGTCGATCGTAGCGACCGTCGCCCCATCGGCGACGAGGGTGCCCCGCGCCGTGTGCACGGCGGCGCCGTCACGGGGTACGTCCGACCGCAGGTCGAGGGTCGCGTCGACGGTGCCGGTCAGCGCCGCAGCGTCGGCCTCGCACCACGGCTGCGCGGCCCACCACGCGGCGGTGTCAGCGTCGAGCGCGAGACGCGGGCGCACGGTCTGCCGGACCTGCGACGCCATCGCCGTCGCGCCGTAGTCGCCACGGATGAAGAACGACGACTCGAGACGCGCGAGCAGGCCACGGTCGCTGCGAAGGCGCGCGATGGCGACCACCCGGCGGCCCCGCGGGCCGTCGTCGACCTGCACCACGCGGGCCTCGACCTGCACGGTCTCGCCGGCCCTCGGGGGCCAGGCGGCGTCGATGTCGACGGCGTTGCGCTCGTGCACGAGGCGCAGCAGCCCCTCGGCGAGAGCGTCGGCGGCGAGCACCCGAAAGAGCGCCGGCCAGGCGAGGGCGAAGGCCCGCGACGCGGTGGCGTCGCCGCCCGGGTGCCCGCCGGTGACCGCCCGCCAGGACCGCTCACGCGCCCGGTCGACCACCGCGGTGGCGTGGGCAGTCTCGAAGAGGCCCACCGGGTCGAGCGCGCCGCCGAAGAGCACGTCGGCGTAGAGGCGCCGGGTGGCATCGCGGTCGTCGCCATCGGCGTCGTGGATGCGCACGAGGCCGGCGTCGAACGACACCGCCCACCGCGCGACCCGGTCCGCGCGCAGCCCGTCGGCGTCCAGCGCGACGGTGACCCGCACGCCGTCGCCATCGAGACACACCTCGACGTGGCCGTCCTCGTCGTCGGGTCGGACGACGATCGCGGTCGTGACCCCTGCGTCATCGCGGGTCAGGTCGGCGACGGTGCCGGGCACGGGGGCGCAGAGGCCGTGCAGCGGGTTGGCGACGAGGCGCCCGCCGAGGTGGGCGTCGGGGGCGGCGAACGCTGCGGCGACCGGCCCGCGACCGCTGGCGAGCTCGGCGAACCACGCGCCGGCGTCGGTGTGGGCGTCGGCCTCGAGATGCGTCGGTGCGGTCGTCGACGCCGCGCTGCCCCGGGCGCACCGGCGGCGGTCGGCGGCGTCGCGCGCGGCGGCGGGGATCGCGGCGACGGCGGCGGCTTCGTACCGCGCGAGCAGCGCGGCGATCGGCTCGTCGACGCGGTCGATGCCGGCGACGGCGCGCGGGCCGGGGATGATCAGCACCTGGTCAGCGTCGAAGCGATCGTCGTGGGCGTACCAGAGCGAGTCGGACGCGAACCAGCGGCGCACGTCGGCGTCGATGACCGGCACGAAGGGCACCGGCTTGCCCGGGCGACGGCAGACGGTCTCGACAAACCACGCGGCGTCGAGCGGGCCGACCTCGCCGTCGTCGGCGTGGGGGTACGCGGCGGCGAGGCGGTCGACGAGGGTGTCGGTGGCGTCGAGGTCGGCGAGGGTCGCGACGACCGGCTCGAACGCTCCGGCGTTCTGCGAAACCATTCGGGCTTCCAGGCGCTGGACGACGTCGAACACGCGCTGGCGCCACGAGACGTCGAGCCACGCGCCGTCCTCGTACGGGCCGCCGCGGCCGATCGCCATGCGGGCGACGAGGCGGCGGACGAGCTCGAGGGGCGTCATCGTCGCGACGTCACCGATCCACGGCTTGCAGGTGGCGGCGAGCGCTTCGACGATCTCGTCGTGGCGCGCGGCGACGGCGTTCGCGTCACCGGCGACGGCGTCGAGCAGCCGTGCGGCCCGAGCGGCGCTGGTGTCGAGGTAGTGGATGTCGGCGTCCAGCGACGAGCGTCCGGACGTCACGCCGCCCTCGAAGGCCCCGGCGAACACGGCGCCGTCGTGGCCCTTCGCGTCGACGAGCGCCTGCTTCACGGACGCCGACGTCGCGGCCTCGCGGGCGGCCATCGTGGCCGTGCCGAGCAGCACGGCGTCGACCGGCATCGACCGGCGACCGTAGCGCTGCGACCAGGTGCCGAGCAGGCGTTCGGCGGCGTGTTCGGGGGTGGCGATGCCGCCGCCGACGCAGAGGACGACGTTGTCGCGCTCACGGATCGCGCCGTACGTCGCGAGCAGCAGCTCGTCGAGGGACTCCCACGAGTGGTGACCGCCCGCGGTACCGCCCTCGACGTGCACAAAGACCGTGTGCTGCGGCGCCGCGTCGGCGATCTTCAGCACCTGGCGGATCTGGTCGACCGTGCCAGGCTTGAACGCGTTGAGCCACAGCCCGGCTTCGGCAAACCGGTCCAGCCAGTCCACCGCCTCGTCGACGTCCGGGATGCCCGCCGAGATCGTCACGCCGATCAGCGGCGCGCCGGACCGACGCGCGTCGAGGACGACGCCCTCGCGGCCGAAGTGCAGGTCCCACAGGTACCGGTCGAGATAGAGGGCGTTGAACACGACGCCAGTGCCGGGAGCGATCGCCCCCTGCAGCTCGGCGAGGCGGGTCCGCAGGATGTCCGCCGTCACCTGCCCGCCGCCGGCGAGCTCTGCGGTGAAGCCGGCGTTGGCCGCCGCCGCGACGATCGGCACCTCGACCGTGGTCGGGGTCATGCCCGGCAACACCACCGGCGAGTGCCCGGTGCGATCCGTGTACCGATTCGCGAGCACGGCGCGCCCGTCGGGCAGCGCGAGCGCACGCGGCGCGAACGAGGCCCACGGCTGCGGGCGCGACGGCGCGGCGCCGGGGGTCAGCAGCGCGGTGCGTCCGGACGCGGTGTCGAGCGCGAGCACGCCGGCACCGCTGCCGCGGGCGGCGCTGCGGGTCAGGCGTGCGACGCCGTCGCCGGGGCCGATGTCGAGGATCCAGGCGGCGTCGAGGGCGTCGACACAGTGGGCGATCGTCTGTCGCCACCGGGTCGGCTGGTCGTACTGGGACGCCAGCACGCACGCGGTCGCGTCGTCGTCGGCGCGCATGACGCGGGCCTCGTCACAGCGCACCACCCGGCCGATGACCCGGGCGTCGTCCCAGGGGCGACCGAGCGAGTCGGCCACGACCTGCATGCGCTCGCGGGCGGGCTGCATCGCCGCGGTGTGAAAGGGCGCGCTCGTCGGCAGCGGCTCGAAGATCGGCGCGAGGGGGCGACCGGCAAACCGGCGCGCCTTGCGGGCGGCCGCCTCGCGGGCCGCGACCTGCTCGACGTAGCGAACGAAGGCGTCGAGATCCCGACCGGCGCCGGCGAGCACGTGCCGCGTCGGTGTGTTGTGCAGGGCGATGCCGACCTGCGCGGTCGGGCGCCGGCGCAGAAAGTCCGCGACCAGCGCGTCCAGCCGCTGGTGCTCGACACCGGCGATCGACACCATCGTCGGCAGGTCCGGCGACGGGTCCACTTCGCGCCACGTGCCGTCCATCGTGACGCCCTGCCAGGCCATCCACCGCACGAGGTCCGCGATGCGCTCGTCGGACACGACGCCACCCGGCGACGAGGCGACGACCATCGCCGTCACGAGGCCCTGCGAGTGGCCGGTGAACCAGACGCGACCTCGCTCGATGAGGGCGTCGAGCCCTTCGCGGCGAAGGGCCTCCCACCGCAGGATCTGGGCGAGGGCGATGCACGGCTGCGACACGGTCGAGGTCGCGAGGTCCACCCGCGACGCCGCGTCCTCGTCGTCCAACCAGCGCACGAGATCCACCCCATCGGGATAGAACCCCTCGGCGGCCACGTCCGGGTGCGCCGCCACGCCGGCGAGCGCCTTCGCCGCCACCTCGACCCGCGCGCGCAGGTCCGGCCACGTCGCGACCACGTCCCGCAGTCCGGGCAGCCACGCCCCGCCCTGCCCGGCGAACGAGAGCACCACGGCGTCGTCGGACGCGACCAGCGCGTCCAGCAACGTCGGCACGGGGCGAGACAGGATCGGGCGAGCGGCGGTCGGCGTACCGGTCGAATCCGGTCGCGTGGGCGGTGCAGTCGACATGACGGTCCAGGGCTCTGCGCGGTGTACCAGACCAGCGGGTCTGGCAGAGTCGAGGGTCGGCCCTGCCACGCAGAAGTCGGCCCCGTCAAGCGGGAATCACGAACGCCACGACCGTGTAACCATTCGCATTTCAATGGTTTATCCAATTCCCCACACGAGATTGGTTCAACCACTGGACGACCCGTTCGGCGACTCGCGAGTCGGTCCCGCGCGAAAGCGAAACGGTTCCGCAGCGATGGATCCCCGGCTGACAGAACTGTCCAGTCCAGTTTCGACCCGTGAGTCGCATCCTCGACTCGTGAGTCTGCCCGCGACGCCGCCCGAAGTGCTTCGCGCGTCATCGAACTCGGCCGACAACCGCGAAGCGGCGCAGGGTCGGCACCGATGCAGCCCGCGTGCACGACGCTGCGCCTCGGCGATCAGCGACCGCGGGCGAAGGCCACGAGCATCAGGTCACGCACCGCGACCGGGGCCAGCGCGTCCCCGGGCCCGAGCACGAGCCGGCCTTCACCGGAGGCGTCACGGACCAGTCCCGGCGCGTCGACGTCGTCGCCGAGTCGGGTACCGAACGAGAGCACGGCGTGCCCGTCTTCGACGTCGAGCCGTGCGAGCTCGCGGCAGAGGACGAAGCGCACGGCGCCCGAAGGCAGCGGCTCCTCGACGACGTCCGGCAGCGCGTCGCGCACGAGGGCCCGCAGCGCGACGACGTGCCCGCGCAGCAGCCCGCCGGCTCGGCGCAGCAGCGCGGCCGGGGGGGCTCCGTGTGCCGTGCCGACGTCTGCCGACGCGGTCGGGGCCTGCGCCGCGACCGACGACGCGCCTTCATAGATCGCCGCGATCAGCCGCTGCACGGACTGCGGCGCCGAACCCCGCTCGGGATCCGGCAGCTCCTGCATGAGCAGGCCCATGTAGAACGCGAAGAGCGCCGCCGCGATCCCCCGCCGCGTGGCATCGTCGAACCGGCCGTCGAACACCGGGTCGAGCACCTCGACGATCGCCGAGCGCCCCCGCACGTAGAACCGCGCGAGCTCTTCGGCGACCTGCGGCTCGCGCGGGGCGAGCGCGGTGAACTCGAGCCACAGCGGCAGCATCTCGCGGCCCCGCTCGAGCTCCGCCACGATGGCCCCGGCGATCGCGTCGATGCGCGACAGCAGCGTGCCGCGAGACTCCACCGCCGGCTGAAAGCGCACGAAGAGCGCCTCCATCACCTCACGGCCCCACACGCCGAGGATGTCGACGAGCACGGCGAGCTTGGACTCGTAGTGCCAATAGAAGCTGCCCTTCGACGTACCCGCCGCGTCGACGATCTCTTCGACCGTCGTGTCGTGGTATCCGCGAGCCGAGAAGCACTGGGCGGCCGCGCGCCGCAGCTGCTGCCGCTTCTTCTCGCCGCGGGTCGTCGTCGTTCGATCGGGGGCCATGTCCGTCGTCGGGGCCGGGGGGACGCCGGCGCGCGAGCCTACCAGACCAACCGGTCTGTTTTCAATCGCGCCGCCTCGCGGTGCACGGCGCGGGGCCGGATCGCGCCCGACGGGACGCTCGCACGCTCCGCCCTTCGGTTGCGATGACGCGCCGCGCCGCCTTCACACGTTGACGACAGCCGCACGAAGGAGTGCACTGCCATGGCGCGGGGATCGAGTACGACCCGCCGCCGAACACCGACGGACCATGGCCGATCTCGAACCCACAACGCGGGCGATGACCCGCGTGCGCGCCACGCTGCACGCGATCCGCGAGTTCGACCTGCAGGCGACGAGCCTCGGCGCCCTCGCCGGGTCGCTGAAGCTCATCGACGGGCGCGCCACATCGCGGGCCTTCGAGCCGTTCGACGCCCTCGAGGTCGAGATCACCCGGGCGCTCGCGGCGCGCATCTGTCGACCGTCCGACGACCCACTGCCCGACGACGCGCTCGACCGCATCGTCCGCTTCGTCGAGGACTACCTCGCCCGGTTGCCGGAGGCCCAGGCCGGGATCTTTCGCAACCTGCTCGTGGTGTTCGAGTACCAGCCGCTCGTGTTCGGGCCGAAGCGCCGGCGATTCACCCGGCTGGACCCGGGCGCTCAGGACGAGAACCTCGAGCGGTGGGCCACCGCACCGCAGACCGCTCGGGTCGCGGCCTTCAACGGCGTGAAGACGATCTGCATGCTCGGCTGGTACAGCGACCCGGCGAGCTGGGATGCGATCGGATACGACGGCCCGTCGCTGCCGCGTACGCCGCGCCCCGACGACCTCGGACCGGGGGCCGACCTGTGAGCGACGCCCTCTTTGGCAAGGTCATCCGCGGTCGCACCGCGGCGCCGACGCTGCGCGAGAGCGCGGACGTCGTCGTCATCGGCACCGGCGCCGGCGGCTCGATGGCCCTCTACGAGCTCGCCCGGCGGGGCCTGCGCTGCATCGCCATCGAGCGCGGTTCCATGATCGGTCCCGCCGAGATGAACCAGCTCGAAGACCGCATGATCCCCCACCTCTTCGCCGAGTCCGGGGCCCGCGCGACCGTCGACCGCACGGTGAACATCCTGCAGGGCCAGGGCGTGGGCGGCTCGACGCTGCACAACACGAACCTGTGCAAGCGCGCCCCGGCGCCGATCATCGCCCGGTGGCGCGACGAGCTCGGGCTCGCCCTCGACGGGCTCGAGGACGACTACGCCGCGGTCGAGGCGATGCTCAAGGTGCGCACCGTGCCCGAGGATCGTGTCAACGCGAACAACCACATCCTCGCGCGCGGCATCGAGGCGCTCGGGTACCGCGGCGGGCGCCTGTCCGAGAACCGCGACGACCGCTGCCAGCAGAGCGGCTTCTGCGAACTCGGCTGCGCCTACAACGGCAAGACCAACGCGTTTCGGATGCTGATCCCGCCGGCGGTCGAAGCCGGCGCGACCGTCCTGACCGACGCCCGCGTCGACCGCATCGAGCACGACGGCGCACAGGCGACCAGCGTGCGTGGCCGCCTCTTCGACCCGACGCGAAACCGCCCGATCGGCGAGTTCATGATCTCCGCCCGCGCCGTGGTGCTGGCGGGCTCGGCGACCGGATCCGCGGCGCTGCATATCGCCAGCGGACTGCCCGACCCCCACGGACGCGCGGGCGTCGGCCTCCACCTGCACCCCGGCGCGGCGGTGCTCGGCCTGCACGACGACCCGGTCGAAGGCTGGCGTGGCATCCCCCAGTCGGTGGAGTGCACCGAGTTTCTCGACTTCGACCCCGGCGCCGCTCACCGCGTGTGGATCGTGTCCGGGTTCGCCCACCCCGCCGGCGCGGCCGCCCTGCTGCCCGGGTTCGGGCCTGGCCACGCCGCGCTGATGCGCCAGTACGCGCGGGCGTCGGTGGCGATCGCGATGGTCCACGACGAGACCGAGGGGCGCGTGTCCCCCGGCGAAGGCGACAACCTGCGCATCCGGTACGCGATGAACGACGACGACCGCGCGCAGGTGGCCCTCGGGCTGCGCGAGACCGCCCGCCTGCTGCTCGCCGGCGGCGCGCGTCGCGTGGTCGTGCCGCTGAACCCCCCGATCGTCGTCGAGACCGAGCGCGACATCGAGCAGCTGACGGTCGACCTGATCCGGCCTTGCAGCCCGACGTTCACCGCGGTGCACCCGATGTCGACGATGCGCATGAGCGCCTCGCCCGAGGACGGCGTCGTCGACGAGTCCGGGCGCCACCACTTCATCGACAACCTCTGGATCGCCGACGGCTCGCTGCTGCCGACGTCCATCGGCGGCCCGCCGCAGGTGACGATCTACACCCTCGGGCGACGGGTCGGTCGCGCGGTGGCCGACGCCTTGACCGCAGGGCAACCGGCAGCGCTGACGGCCGAGTGACAGGCCGCTTCGGTCGGGGGTGCCGCGGGCTGCGGCATCCGGGCGCCACCGACGTCAGAACGCGTCGAGCTCGAAGAGGCGCAGCGCTTCTTCGGGGATGACGGCCCAGTCCCCACCGGGCGGGCGCCACGACAGCACCATGCCGATCTCGGTCCGCGGCCCCTGGTAGTAGCCGAGCCGCGCGGCGTGTCGACCGGCGTCGAGCGTGACCGTCCCCTCGCGGCACTGCATCGAGTGCGTGCCGTCGTTGTCGACGACCACGGCGAGGCCGGACCCGCTGTCGACCTCGAACGTCGAGCCGTCGTCCGAGCAGGTGCGAAACCCGTACTCGCCCGGGGTGGTGATCTCGAGGTAGCCGTCGAAGCGGATGGCGAACCACTCCTGCACGTCCGCGAGCAGACCGGGGAACCCGGCATCCCACGACCGCTCGGGGATGTTGACCGCGCCGACGAGGATCGACGTGAACGGGCAGCCCGTGTCGGTGCGCACGACGGCGTCGCCGCACGGCGCGTCGAGGTCCGGCAGCTGCGGAGCCCCCTCGACGAGGCGGTACACGTTGCCGACGAACCCGGCGCCGGGCAGCGTCTTGCCGCTGAAGGTCGAGTCGTTCGTCGCAAACACCGGCTGCCAGGTGTCGCCGCCCTCGGGCGTCGTGAGCACGACGGTGCCGAGCCCGGGCAGCCGCTCGTGCAGGTCGGCCGGCGCAGAGACGACGACGCGCCCGGGCACACCGGCGACGACCCGCGCTTCGATCGGGTCGCCGACCTCGGGCAGGATCTGCACCCGGGTCTCGCGGACGTCGTTCGGCAACCGCGCGAGGCGCTCGCCCTCGACATAGAAGAGGCCGTCCGAGAGCACGACCTCGGGGTACACGCGGGTGATCTCCGGCGCGCCCCCGAACGGCGGGGCATCCGGCGCGGCATCCTCCGCGGTCGCGGTGTCGGACGTGGACGCGTCGCCGGCGTCCGGCATGGCCACGTCGTCGCCACCCGCCGCATCCGTCACCGGGGCATCGGGCCCACCCGCATCGCCGGGCTCGACGTCGGCCCCACTCGCAGCGTCGTCGCCTCCGGACGCATCGGCGCCGCCCCGCCCTTCGCCACCCCCGCCCTCACCGGCGTCGTCGACCCCGGGCGCAGCGTTCGGATCGATCGACGCTGTGCCCGAGCAGGCGAGAACG